>Ga0302319_10022044_pt1 | contig 11450 bp, 8 predicted proteins | sample Bog_T0_2_FD_203319 | JGI IMG/M metagenome (GOLD analysis project Ga0302319, IMG submission 203319) | Peat permafrost microbial communities from Stordalen Mire near Abisko, Sweden - Bog_T0_2 | ecosystem: Environmental > Terrestrial > Soil > Wetlands > Peat | place: Sweden: Abisko, Stordalen Mire...
GCTACTTCAGCACCAGCATCGCCGCCCAGACCATTTACAACGATCTCGACAAGACCATGCTGGCCCGTATGTCAACCCTGGAGGCCACGGGTATCTACGCCGTTGCCTATCGCTTTGTCGATGTGAGTTTCACGCCCATCCGCTCGGTGCTCTACGCGACCTACGCAAACTTCTTCCGCAAGGGCGAAGAGAGTCTCCATGCTACTTGCAAGTACCTGCTCCGTCTCCTTCCCGTCTTTTCCGGATACTCGCTGCTCATCGGCATCGCCTTGTTCGCCGGGGCTTCCCTGATCCCCTATGTCCTGGGGACGGAATACGCAGAGGCGACTATCGCACTGCGATGGCTGGCACTGCTGCCCCTGCTGAAATCACTGCACTATCCAGCAGCCGATACCCTCACCGGCGCGGGCTACCAGGGCGCACGAACCGCCGGACAGGTCGTCGTGGCGGTGCTTAATGCCGCTCTCAATTTTTGGCTCCTGCCGCGTTATTCATGGCGCGGAGCGGCGTGGGCCAGCCTGGCGAGCGACGGTCTGCTCATCGTCTTCATGTATGGCCTGATCTGGTGGATACTTCGCGCTTCAAATCGGAGAGCTTCCATTGAGTCCACTAAAGTTGCTACCGGCTCCTGAGCTTGGAGCCGCCTCGACTCCAAGCGGATACCTTGGTTGCGCTTTATCGCGGCTTGGAAACGGCCGTTGCACTCTTGAACGATCGCAGCATTTCAATATCGGATTCGGTGTAGGTCTTCTGTATCTGCTGATCGTTTCCGTCGTGGCGCAGATTCTGCTGTTGCAGCCCGTCTTGCTGAGTCCCGGGCAAGATGGGAAAATGCACCGGGTTTTGAGTGAGCTGGCGTACACGGAATCCATTGCGAAGCGCGTTCACGTGCAGCCACAGGTCGTCGGCACGTGGGCAGACCTGCTCGAAGGCGCTGCCTGCATTTTGTAGCAGATCAAGGAAACCAGACGGATAGATGACGCCCGAAACCCCAATCGCAAATGTAAGAAAGCTTGGTTCGGCTGTTCGGCATAGTTCCCAGCTAGCGTACGGGCTTAGGCCGGAATCACCGACATTCACCGCGCGCGCTCGGTAGCACTGCACCAAGTCGGGAAATTGTTTATGGGCGTCGGACAGGCCTCGAAGCCAAGTTTTGGGATAGAGTATATCGTCATCTGCTGTTACGAGGGGGCCGTCAACTCCAGTCCGATTCTCGGTCCTGCGGCTCATCACGTAGGGGAAGTACTTCTTGTGCGGTCCATAGTTCCGGTCGCTCAGCTTGACTTCAAGCCCTCGCCTCTCAAGCCGTTGCAGTTCGACCGGAAGGCTCGCGAACTCTGCCGGGTTGTCGAGCCACAGCAGGAGTCGCGCTGGCCGCATAGTGCCGCGGCCGATGGACTCCACTGCGAGATAGGCAGTCGCCAGCCTCCGCCCATAGGTCGCCAGAGATACCACTGGTCCCTCCGAAGACGTCACCTGTTTCGTGGATATCCAATTGGCCAGTCTTAGCCGGGCAATATCGACGCGCAAACTCACAAAACGAACCAGCCAAGCGACTGGACGAAGGAAACGCAGTAGCGATTGAGCCATAATTTGCCCAAGTCCTCCGGGAAATCACATCCTAGCAAATTCACCTCAGCCGAACAGACCAGGGCGCCATCCGGAGCTAATATCTCCTACGCCATTCTGCGCCGAAACGAATGTTGCGTGTGATACGATGCTGCCATTGTCCAGTCAATCCCCTTTACCAACATCTTCTAATTTTCCAACCTGACATTTCCATTGGCTCACCCTTTCCGGAAGGTACAACGCGTGCCAACAATGAGTATGAACATGGAATCATCAGAAAGGCCCAAGGACACTTTTGACTTTCCCGAATTGTGGCGGACGCTGCAGCGGCGAAGGCGCATTGTCTGGGGCGTAACAGGTTTACTATTTCTCCTAACCGTGGTGTACTGCCTCATCGCCACCCGAAAGTACAAGTCGATCGGCATAATTGAGGTCCGGCAGACAGCGTCGGATAGCCTCGGATTGGACGCTGCGTTGGGAATAACTGACGCTGCCAGTCAGGATTCGCTGCTGACCAACATTGAGATTCAGACCCAATCCAGCATCCTCGGATCTGATGCACTCGCTTTGCGGGTAATCGACGAACTACAACTCGAAGGCAGTCCTGACTTCCATCCCCGCTTCGACCCACTTGGCCCGATCTTTCGATTGCTCGAGCCCGCCGGCCGCTCCGATCCTGCCAACATGCCTCTCATCGACCGGCCGATCCGCCGTGAAAGTATCCTGAAGACCTTCAAGAAGAACCTGAAGGTTGAGCCGACGCCTGGAACGCGACTCATCGAAATCAGCTATCTCAGTAAGAATCCGCAGACAGCGCAGGCGGTAGTCAAGCAGTTAATCCTCGATCTGATCAACTCATCGACTCAGGTGCAGCTCACCACCAACACCGATTCTTCCAAGTTCATGGAAGATCAGTTGGCAGCTATCCGCGCCCAGACGGAACGATTGCAGAATCAAGTAGCCAAGATGCAGCAGCAGGCAGGCATCGTCTCCCTCGGTACGACTGACACCTCCGGCAAGGAGCAGGCTTACAGCGCGATCCTTGACGAACTCGAACAAATCGGTGCCACCCTTGGCCAGGCCCAGACAAACCGGATCCTCAAAGGCGCCGTTTACGATGAAGTGACGAGAACCGACCCCGAGTTGATCTCAGGTCTCAGCGGCAACCTGACTTCCGCCGCTTCGCCCAGCATCTCGACTTCGTTGAATCTCATCGGCAATCTACGAATTCAAGAGGCTGCGGAGAAAGCCAACCTGGCTCAAATGGAGGCAAAATTCGGCTCAGCATATCCAAAGCTTGAAGAGCCGCGCACGCGTATCGCCAAGTTCGAACAGGCCATCCACGACGAAGCCGGCCGCGTGCGCGATCGCGCCAAAAATGATTACGAGATCGCTGTCAAAACCGAGCAGGACGCACGTACGGCTTATAACAAGCTCAAGAGTCAAGCTGACTTTGTCAACAACAGCGCAATCGGCTACGCAATCGCAAAAGAAGAAGCTGAGAGCAGCCGCAAGCTTTATGAAGACATTCTGTCGCGATCCAAGGAAGCAGAAATACTCCAGGGTCTTAAGCCATCCGACATTGCGATCATCGGTCCGCCGATGCTGCCAGGGAAGCCAGCGAGCCCCAAAGTTCTCCTCTTTCTGGCCGCTTCTCTTCTGGTAGGTCTCTCCTTGGGTGTGGGGATCGCAATCCTGAGAGACCTCTTAGATGGTCGAATCGTAAGCGTAGCAGCCGTACAAGCGGATTTCAGCAGGATTCCCCTGAGCGTCCTGCCGCGGCTCAACGCGCGGGAACTTGAAGAGATAAATGGGGGAGGAGAATCGGGCCTGAATCTGGCCGTCTATCGACTTCCACAGTCGTCCTATGCGGAGGCACTAAGATCTCTTGCTCATTCACTATATCTGACGAAGCATTTGGCTCCCCCACAAGTCACCATGATTACCAGTTCGGGAGATGGCGAGGGCAAGACGACACTCAGCGCCAATCTTGCTGTCCTCCTGGCCCAACAAGGCAAGCGCGCGCTCCTTATCGACTCCGATCTTCGCGATCCCAGCGTCCATACGGCAATGAGTATGGGCAATTCCTCCGGTCTGACGACCCTCCTCACTTCTGCAGCTACCGATCCCCTTGCGGAGGTTCGACCTGTAGCGGCCCAGCCCGGACTCTTTGTCCTCACAGCGGGGTCCGCCCCCCTCGTTCCGTCCGAAGCGTTCAGCCTGCCACGGTTGGAACATTTCCTCAACGAGTTCCGGCGGCACTTCGATTGCATTATTGTGGACTCTGCGCCGGTACTCGCTGTCAATGACTCCATCCCGCTGGCTGGTAAGGCCGACAATGTGCTGCTGGTCTCGCGATTTGGAAAAACTCGTTCACAAGCCTTGCGCGATTCGGTCACAAAGCTGCGGCAATATCTTCCGGCTGAAAATCTGAAACTGGTAATCAACGACGTAAGCGGCCCAGGCAATCCTGCGATATACCACGCAGACTTGAGGTGAGGACTATGGCGATCAATAAACTTGGTGTGATTCGCATTCTGATTTTGCTCCCCCTCTTAGGAGCGAATCTTTCTTTTTCGCAGCAGGCAGCGCTTCGCATAGCACCTGGTGACGTAATCAACGTCCACGTGTACGACACTCCAGAGATGGAACAGTCAGTGCGCGTGGCTGAGTCCGGAGATGTGGAGTTAATCCTGATTGGCAAGGTGCACCTGGCAACCCTTACCCCTGTGGAAGCGGCTCGCGCAGTGGAAGATACACTCAAATCAAGAAATATTATGAAGAATCCCTCCGTGCTCATCACCGTCACCGCTTATGAAGCCGAACTGGTCTCGGTCGGCGGCGAGGTGAACCATCCTGGCCTTCAGCAGATCACAGCCCCTCGCAGCGCAATAGATCTCATCGCTTTGTCCGGCGGCCTGACCGATCTTGCCGATCGGCATAATATCCTGATTCGACGCAAAGGCTCGGCGGATAACATCACAAAATTCTATTTCTCCAACGACCCAAGCGAAGCGCTCAAGAACGATGTCGTGGTGGAACCCGGCGATGCCATTGTGGTTCCCCGTTGCGGAATCGTCTACGTTATCGGCGATGTGGGGCGCCCTGGCGGATTTCCAATTGATGAACCTGATTCGCGGATGAGCGCACTCAGGGCGATCGCGTTGGCGGGTGCCACAAACCATACCGCCACGCCGTCAAACGCCAGGCTTATCCGCAGAGCTCCGGACGGCGGCTATCAGGACACGAGGCTCAACTTCTCTCGCATACAAAAGGGTAAAGACCCCGATGTCGCGCTTATGCCGGGCGACGTGATCTACATCCCGTTCAGCTATGTGAAGAACGCGCTCGCACTGGGAAGTTCGACGGTGCTGTCAACCGCCGCACAAGCCGCAATTTACACGCACTGATCCGAGTCGCTGGCCCTCCTGTAAAATGTTAGTCCCTTGAATGAGTAGGCAATTCGCTCAGTGCGAGCACTTTGGAGGCCTAGCTTCGATGCCTGGACAGGCGATACAGATGACCGTCTGCATTCCTGTGTACAACGCCATGCCGCATCTCCCGCATACGTTGGACAGTATTCTGAATCAGAGTTTCCGCGACTTCAAGATCCTCATCATCGACGATGGTTCAAGTGACGAGAGCCTCGCATATTTACAATCGGTAAGCGATTCTCGCATCAGGCTGATTCACCAGCAGAATGCCGGTCTCACAGCGACCCTCAACCGCATGCTTGAAATCGTGGGCTCCGGCTGGCTGGTCCGCCAAGATGCTGATGACGTCGCACTTCCTGATCGCATGAAGCGTCTGCACCAATACGTCGAGCGATATCCCGACGCCGCTATGATCTATTCCAAGGCCGCGCACTATCAAAGGGGAGGGCTCAAGGGACAGTTACTGACAACGCCCACCAATGTGACGGGGCTGCGGTCTTTTCTGAAAACTGGTTATCTGCCTTCAATCTGTCATCCATCGATCGCCCTCCGCGTCGATGCTGCCCTGGCGATTGGAGGGTACCGTTTCAACCTGCACGTCGAAGACTATGATCTCTACTGGCGCATTGGCATCCAGTACGACGTCCATATGATCCCCGAAATTCTGCTCGCTTATCGCATGACTGGAAGCAGCATAAGCGATCAGAACAGCCGTAAGCAGGCGACAAACATTCTATTCATTCAATATCTTCTGCTTTCCAGGCTATGGCAACGAAATAGTTTGCCCTACGAGGAAATCGTATCTGTCCTGGATACTATGGTCGACGGTGGCCATCTTAACTTCCGAAAGCACATGCGTTCTGCCATGGTGCGGTATGGACAAGGTAAGCGCATCGCTTTCCTACTGCTAGTGATGAAGGCCTTCGGTGCTTCTCCGAGATCGTTTTTGAAGCGCTTTCTGCTGGGCAACAACGGGACCATTCGGGTCGGCGCGCCTCCGAAGTTGTTTGAAGCCCGCGCATCACTTCTTTGGCCAAACTCTTGAAGGGGTAATCATGAAATACGCCGGGACACTCTGTCTCCCTCTTTCGCTCCTCGCGATCTCACTATCATGGGCCGTCGCCCTCGCGGCCGATGCACCATTCCAGATTGTTCAGAGTTTGGAGCCCCAGGGTTCCCAGATAACGGCGCCTGCTGAACCCGTCCCCCCGGAATACTTTGGCATGCACATCCACAGGGCAAGCAAGCCCAAGAACAATAACGGCTTCATCGTAACGCCGTGGCCGCAAGTTCCCTTCCACGCCTGGCGGCTCTGGGATGTCCAAACAACTTGGAGGCAATTAGAGCCCGAGAAGGGCGTCTGGCACTTCGAGTTGCTCGATGAGTACGTCGCCTTGGCCGAACAGAAACATGTTGATGTACTAATGACACTGGGGCAGACGCCCGCCTGGGCATCGGCACGGCCGACCGAACATACGTATTTTCCCGGTACTGCCGCCGAACCGGCGTCGCTTAACGATTGGGACGAGTATGTCCGCACCATTACCACGCGCTATAAGGGTCGTATCCATGCCTACGAGATTTGGAACGAGCCGAACCTGCCGATGTTCTATTCTGGTTCCGTACAGACTTTGGCCGAAATGAGTCAAAGGGCTGTGTCCATTGTTAGACAGGTTGACCCCTCAATTACTGTCGTCAGTCCCGGCATCACACGCGATCCTTTGTATCTCGATCGCTACATCAAGGCTGGCGGAGCGAAGGGCGTGGATGTCATCGGCTTCCATTTTTACGTCCATGGCCAACCTGAAGAACTGGTGCCTTTGGTAGCCAAGGTGAAGCAGGTTCTGGCGTCCAATCGAATTGCATCTCTCCCTATCTGGAACACCGAGTCGGGATGGGGAGATTGGAAGGACGGCGTCAATTCGTTCACTCCGGAATCAGCCGCGGCGATTGTTGCCCGCGCGAACATATTGCTATGGGTAAGCGGCGTCTCCCGCTTCTACTGGTATGCCTGGGACAATCACGCATGGGTCAAGCTCGATCTTACCGCGCAGGATAACGCCACTGAAACGCCTGCTGCCCAAGCCTATCGAACCGTCGAAGGATGGATGCTCGGCAATCGATTCCAGGGCTGTCAGCAATCTGCGAATAACACCTGGACTTGTACTCTCACTCGTGCCGGTCACCCTGCGTGGATCGTCTGGGCACCATCGGGCGATACCGACTATACGCCACCACCTTCTTGGAAAATAACCTATGGAGTTCCCCTCTCCGGGCCGCCCCTGCGGTTGCATGACAAGACCATAACCATTGGCCAGTCACCCATGCTGATTTACTAGGACACCTCCGACCATGGCAAGCGCAAAAGACCGCTCTCTTCCGCTCGTCAGCGTTGTGATTCCAACTAGAGATGCGGGTCCAGATCTGTTGCGGGCAATCAAGAGCGTACGGAAGCAGACCTATAGGCGAATTGAATTGATTGTCGTTCTCGACAACGCCTCGCCCTCCTCGGAGACCTTGGCAGCTCTGCGCAATGCCACCGACAAGCTCGTCCAAACCGGAGCCTCTGTCGGTGGCGCGACGGCCCGAAATCTGGGGATCGCAGCAGCCTCTGGTGAATGGATCGCTCTGCTGGATGATGATGACGAATGGGTCGCAACAAAGTTACAGAGACAGATCGAAACCGCGTCATCTTTATCTGCCCACGCGTCTCCCATCATCTCCACGAGGGTGATCGTGCAGCAAGGAGCCGAGCAGAGAGTCTGGCCCCTCAAACCCGCACCAAACACCGATCCGATGCAGATCAGCGAGTATTTGTTCTGCATTTCGAGCCCCGGGAATCGGGGCGAAGGCTTCGTTCAAACGTCGACCCTTCTCGCATCTCGTCAGCTTTTCCAGAAGGTTCCCTTCACTGATGGGCTGAAGATTCACCAAGACTGGGACTGGCTCCTGCGGGCTTCGGCGCAACAGGGTTCTTATCTCCATCTGATCTGGGAACCACTCACCGTGTACTATCTCAACATCAAGGGCACTTCGGTCAGCCAGACCAGAGACTGGCGGCCCTCCTTTGAATGGGCCACTGGGAATCCTCTAATCTCGCGCCGCGCGTATTCTTATTTTCTGGCAACTGTGGTAGCGCGCTATGTGCCATTGTCGTCCTTGCCCACGGTGTTGTGGGCATTCCTGGCTCGCGGCCGAATTGACCGCCGGTCCGCCCTGCTCTTCTTTCTCTTCCTGACCTTTCCTGAAAAACAAAGACTCCTCGCCGCGCGATGGCTACGAAAGAGGTCCCAATGAGTTGCCATACACTGTTTGATAGCCCCCTTCTCACCTCGTCAATGTTCTTGTAGCATCACTCCACGACTGCCCTGCTCGGCTCAAGAGTCAAACAAAGTTTTATCAAGCGCAAAAGGAAGATCATATTGGATTTGCAACCCTGCCCGCGTACTGAGAGCGCGCCTTCGTCCGCAAGGTGTGCTGTGGTGGTGCCTTGCTATAATGAAGCCGCGCGCCTACAGCCTCTGCTGTTTTCGAAGTTTCTGGCGGATGACAATCAAGTCGACTTACTTTTCGTTAATGACGGTAGCAGCGACGGGACACTCGCATTGCTAATGGAATTGCGCACTAGACATCCGGATCGAATTCATGTTCTGGATCAGCAGCCTAATGCCGGAAAAGCTGAAGCGGTTCGAGTCGGCATGCTACATGCAATGCAGCTTGAGGGCGTTGTTGTTACTGGGTTCTGGGACGCCGATCTTGCTACCCCGCTCAATGTGATCCCGCAATTCCTCCTCATGCTGCTCGAGAATCCCTCGATAGAAATGATATTTGGTTCCCGCGTAAGACTTCTTGGACATGCGATCCACCGGAGCCCCCTTCGACACTACCTGGGCCGATGCTTTGCTACAGTAGTTTCAACTATGCTGCAGATGCCCGTATACGATACTCAGTGTGGCGCGAAATTATTTCGCGTAACGCCAACCTTAAGCAAGGTCCTCGCCTCATCCTTCGAATCTCGATGGATCTTCGACGTTGAAATCCTTGCTCGCTTTGCGTCATTGCGTAGAGGGGATCCTCAGTTTGCTTCCAAAGCGATATTTGAGAGTCCACTGCCACAGTGGCGAGATGTCGCAGGATCCAAGTTAGGGCCGCTGGACTTCTTCGTAGCGTTTCGAGATCTACTTAGGATTCAGCGGACAGGCAGGAAGGCTCGACACCCTCTTCCACTCGGTGAAGTAGAGCCAGGAATCCGACTGCATCGTCCGACGGAGTAGTGGCCGGCGTCGGACCTCCCGCAGTCACCATGTGTCGGTGCGCAGGGTCTCCCGAAATAACCGTTCGGCATCGGCTCCTTGGTTCAGCTTGCTTCGCTGCAAAGGGCCTCCCGTCTTTGGGGCAGCTTTGTTTGTCGTATTCAACACAACAGATGTGTTCCCACGTCCATCAACGCCCCCCATCACCGCGGAATGCAGGATTGGATCGCATGATATTTCGGAACACCCTATGACACCTTCAACCTGTCTGATTGAAGAAAAGCGCACTCACACCCCTTTGTCCTTATATCTCGGCCTAACAAGGTACTTCGTACTCGCCATCGTCACTTGGCTGGCACACTTTCTACACTCAGGCCAGTTCGGTTTGTACGAAGACGATTGGAATCGAATTCCGAAGATCGTGGGAATTGATTGGCACGACCTCTCAACCTTGATTGGGTCAACTTTCCTGTCGATATCCGGTCAGGGCCGACCACTTCACTCCGCATGCATCCTATTTTTCTCCTTTGTGGGATTCAAGTGCGGAGGGTTAAAGGGTATTTACGGAGTAGCATTTCTTCTTCTTCTTACCAGCACATTGTTGTTCCAATCCTTCCTGTTAAGAGTCACCCTCGATAGACGATTTTCCTTCCTGGGGGCTCTGGCTTTTTGCGTTTTCCCAGCCGACACGACCCAGCCATTTCTCACTCATGCCCTCGGTGTGCAACCGGCAATCATCTTGCTCCTTCTTGCCTTCCACTGTTATCTTGCCGGCTGGATTAAGACCTCATACGTAGTCATTGCCCTGGTTCTGTTCACGTACGAAACGCCCTTTCTGGTCTTCGCGGTTGCTCCCCTGCTGCAGCCGCGCCCCAAGCGCGAAATACGGAATCATTGGCTGATTATGGCTTCCCTGGTGCTTTGTGTCTTTGCCATGCGCTCGTTGTCGGCGGAAGCTCGTGTGTCACATGTCGGCGTCAAAGATCTCCTGCTGGGTTGTCTGAACGTCATATCCGGACCGCTCACATGTATCTCCATGTACGTTTATCGCCCGATCACGGCGCTTGTGGGCTTGACGGGCCAGAACGCAGCGATCGTAATCGCATCCTCGCTGGTGTTGGCATGCATATTCGCCGCACCGTACTTAATAGGAGAGCGAACAATCCAGGCATCTAAACAGGTGGGGCCATCTCCCGGACAACACCCGGTCGCGAATGGCCGGAAGCAACTTTTAATCGGCGCTTACATGCTTGTGCTCGCGTATCCCTTGACGCTGACAACGACCGGGATGGCGGTAGCGGGTAGAGGAACCCGCGCTCATACCGCCGCAATCCTGGGTGCCTCGATCTTATGCGCATGGGGCTGCTCACTTCTTCTCTCCCGGCCAGTGAGTAGACTCGGTAAGTGCGCCGCGGTGCTCGGTGTAGGTTGTTTTTATGGGCTGCTGGTTGGCTCAGGTTTGAATGTGCAGCATGACTATGCTTTGGCATGGCAGGAACAGCGCGCCTTTTGGACTGACCTCGTGGCTCTGTGTCCGTCTTTGCAGGACGGAGATGTAATCTTTGTAGAGCCCTCCGGTCTTCGAGATACTAGGCAACTGCTTTTCTTGAGAAAGGACCTTACTGGGGTACCCGACACCAGGCAAATTAAGTCGCTGGATGAACTCTATCGAGTGCTTCCGTATCTTTATGACTTTCCATCCGAATGGAAGGACCCTCCGAGAGTGTTCCGTTTGCCGCTGCATTGGGAGGGCCAGATATTCGCGGATGGTGATAAGCTTCGACCGCTAACGATCGAAGAAGGTTACGCATATGACCCCGGATCACGCAGCCCGATAGAGCCGTCACACGTAATTTTTCTTGACACAAACAATGGACATTTGACTCGCAGGAATGTCCTCGTAGATTCGCAGGATGGCGATGCCTTGCAGCTGAAGAGTGATTCCGTTGCCTCGAGCGAAATCCCAAAGAAGCCCATCTACCCTTATGTCATCTCTCCGAAGGATCATGCGCCAGTGTCGTACTTGGTGAAATGATCAAGGGAAGATCACTCAATTTGTGTATACATCGTGAGCGCTATGTGAAGTGCAGGTACTTTAGGGCAGGCGTGCCGCCTGAAGCCGTTTCCACTGGTCGGTGAGCCAGTTTGGCAGTTCGCTTTTGCGCGCTTGCGATAGGTTCGTCAGCAACTGCGT
>Ga0302319_10022045_pt1 | contig 11449 bp, 10 predicted proteins | sample Bog_T0_2_FD_203319 | JGI IMG/M metagenome (GOLD analysis project Ga0302319, IMG submission 203319) | Peat permafrost microbial communities from Stordalen Mire near Abisko, Sweden - Bog_T0_2 | ecosystem: Environmental > Terrestrial > Soil > Wetlands > Peat | place: Sweden: Abisko, Stordalen Mire...
CGTTTTTCAATCAACAACTCACCCCGGAACAGCAGACAAAGTTGCTCGAATTGGCCCAACATGACGAATCGGCCAATGTTCGCGGCCGCGCCTGGGAAGCCCTGATTGATGCAGCCGGCGAACCGGAAATCGTTGCTGTCATGTTAGAGGCATTGCACAAAAAAGATTTGCCGGTCGAAGAACGCGGCGGCATCGTTGTTGGCCTGGCGCCCGAGACCGATCGCAACGAAGTTCGCAAAGCCATCACCGATCTCTACGCCATTCCCGCCGGCCGGGCCAAAGCGCTCGAAGCGATGTGGCGTTCCATGCACCCAAGCTTCCGCGACTACTTCGCCCCTCACCTCGAAGAAAAAGATGTGGAGATCCGCCGGGCCGCCCTCTGGGGTGTTGGTTATTACGGCCTCAAGAGCGAACTCCACAAAGTGCGTGCTCTCTTCGACGACGAAGATCTCCGCACCGACGCGCTCTTCTCCTACGCCCTCGCCTTGCCCACGGAAGTTTCGCGTGGCCGTATGAAAGGCATTCTGGAGCGCATTGAAAAGGACGCCAATGGCCTCTCTGAACTAGAGGAGGATTTAGTCAAAGCCGCTCTCGACGAACGCCTCATGCTGGCCGGCAAAGAACCCATGTTCCGCCAACAGGAAGACTAGTTCCGTGGCCAATCGCCTGAACCAACTCTTCCAAATAAACCCGCAAACCTACCTTGAACGTACGGTTCTCTTCTCCAACGGCTTACTCTCCCCGGAGAGCCAAGCGATCATGGCCAATCGGCTCTTCCATCACGTTGATATCGAGCCGCTCAACACTCGTTCCCGCGCCCGCCTTCTCCCGAATCTCCATCAATACTTCCAACTGGGCGATGTCCCCATGGTTTCGTACGTCGTGCCCGTTGAAGGCGTCGCGCTGATTTCCAAGAACGACGGGCAAAACGATCTCGTCTTCATACCCGAGTTCACCTGCTGCCGGCTGCTGGTCCAAGATGACGAAGGCCTGTTGCGCCTCTCCGTCGATCGCGGACTAGTCGCCATGTCCACTCCCCCGGAGCAAGAGCCAAATTCCAGGTACTGCGATTCAATTAACTACTGGGAATATGTAACCGACGATCTAGTGGGCGTTATCCGTGGCACCGCGATTCTCTTCAAGTCGCCCGATCAACCTTGGCGTTTTGCGATGCAACAGATTGTCGGCGCCACCGGACACGAAGTCGTCCGTACCGTCTTTTCACGCGATCTCCGTTATCCGCGGCTGTAACGCTCTTCGACCGGTCGGCACTACTCGGTTGGGCGAGCACCAAAAGGCTCGCCAACAACCAAGGAGATTCCATGCCCGAAGATTTGAAACCAACGCTGGACGATTTCACCGCTAAAGTGGTGAATGACCCTGCCAAGCCCCAGGAAACGCTGCTATTGCAGGGCTTCTTGGGAGCTTCCTCTCAACCCGATCACACACGCGTCTACTCAGACCTCACATTACAGAGCTACGTCGACGTCGCGAACACAGACATTATCCATATTGAACCGATATCCAAGGATCAATCTCCCATGGGCGGCTCGTACCTGTGGGTCAAGAAAGACGCCGACGTGCTGCCAGGCACGCCCACCGGCCCCGGCACGGCGAAAGCCAAGTTCCTCGAAGGCCCCATTGCGACAGAAGGCGCGGGTGCTTCGCCAGCCATTGTGGCGCGACCCACAGTGCCAATCGTCGCCTGCCATCCCACTATCTTCGTGACCGCTTGCGCTCCCTCCCTCCGGCCTGGAAGCTGTATCACCGAGGCCGCTTGTCCAACTCGTAATCCCTGTTTCGTGGGTACCGCAGCGGCCTGTCAAATTCCCAATCCGACTATCAACGAAGTAACGCCGCAAGCCCAACAGGCTGCCCACCTTGCCCAGCCAGCTCAACTTGCCGTGGCCGCGCAGCCGCAATTCGGCGTTGGCGGCACCGCTCCTAGCGTGGCTTGTCCCACCTGGTTCTGTCCGCCGCCTCAAACTGCGCCTTTCCACTGCGTGTTGCATACGCCCAACTGCCCGCAAGTCGCCCACCACACGGTCGCCCCTGTTTGCCATCAAACCGTGATGGCTTCTGTTTGCATCATTTGCCCAACTCACGGTTGTACCCAGGTGGGGCCGGAATGTCCCATGCACACGCCGCTATGCCCGCAAGAAGCGGCCCCCGTTGCCGTCGCCGCACCGCGCGCGATGGTCGCTCCCGCTGCTGGTCCCGCTACTGTAGCGCCCGCGCAGTGTGTCGCTACGGCTGTGGTGGCTTTATGCGCACCCACGCCGCTGCACAACTGCCCAACGCAATTGTGCCCAACTCCGCTGCATCACTGCCCGTCGGTGTCCGGTTTTGATTGCCCCTCGGTCAACCGGTTCCATTGCCCCTCCGTTGCCGGCTTTGATTGCCCTTCCGTCAACGAGTTCCACTGCCCTTCGGTGAATAACTTTGAATGCCCTCCGAAGACCAGTGCCGCGGCGCATTGCCCGCCCACGCCCAACATCCAACACTGTCCGACTCCTAACATGATTTGCCAGACGCATAACTTCAATTGCCCAGGTCCTTCGGTTCTTGACGTCTGTCAAACCGCCGGCCCGCATCTCTGTTAGCACCGCTGAACCTAACGGTCCCGCCCACTTTACCGAGTGCGGCGGGACCGATTCTTTGCAAAAAGCCAGGTGAAATTATGCTTCTCAATTCGTCGAACATCGCTCATTATCTGCTAGAACGCGGCCTCATCTCGGCCCAACAAATCGTCGACGGCGACTATATGGTTGTCGAGGCCCCACGCCGCAACCGGAACTTCAAGGTCATGAAGCGCGATCGCGGCGGCCTCTTCTTAAAGCAAGTCTCCCAATGGGATGAAGCATCATTGGCGACGTTGCGTGTGGAAGCCCACTGCTACCGCCTCACCAACGAACACCAGGATTTTGCGCCTCTGCGGAATCTCGTGCCCTCCTTTCATGGTTACGACGAGCGCCGCGCCGTTCTCATCACTGAATTGCTCACGGGTGGCGAGTCTCTGGCCGAATACTACTACCGTCATCACGCCTTCCCAACCTCCGTGGCAACGCAACTGGGGCAGGCATTTGGCAAATATCACCGCTTAGTCCAAACCGCGAAGACTTCCGCCGCTACCCCGGTCTTTCCCAAACGTGTGCCTTGGGTCCTTTCCTTTCACCGGATGTCGCCGGAATACCTGCAAAACGTCAGCGCCGGTAACTACCAACTGCTCGACGTTCTCAAGCGCTATCCCGATTTTGGCCGCATCTTAGACAAACTTGCCAGCGAATGGAAATTCGAAAGCCTCATTCATGGCGATATCAAGTGGGACAACTTTGTTCTGATTCCCACTGGCCCGGAAGCGGTCACACTGAAATTGGTCGATTGGGAATTAGCCGATTGGGGCGATCCTTCCTGGGATGTCGCCGCCATCTTTAGCGCGTTCGTCGTGTTTTGGATTCAGTCGATACCCCTCACTCCCGGCACGCCCACCGAGACAGCCATGGCGCAAGCGCAATTCCCGATTGAGAAAATGCAGCCCGCGATCGAAGCATTTTGGACAGCCTATTGCGAGACCATGCAACTCGATGCCGCCACTGCGCGCGCTATCCTGCGCCGCTCGGTACTGTACTGTGGCGCGCGCACCATTCAAACGGCGTATGAATACGTCCAATCTTCGCCGCAATTGAGCCCCCTCACCTTCCTGATTCTGCAAGCGAGCTTGAACATACTGACCAAACCCGAAGAAGCCACGCAAGACCTATTGGGGTTAACCATCCAATGACCACAAACTTGGAACGTATCGTCAATGCCGTAGCCTTTCAATCCGCCAGCGCATTCACGTTCGCCGGCAACCCATCCACAAAATGGAGCGCGCCAAACGCCACCGCTGTCCAGACTCTGCAATCGATTCTCTACGCCACGTGCTACACGCGCGAGTTCAAAGGAGAAGTAGAGATGGCCGACTTCGCTCCGTCTGCCACCGACGGCAGTTGGCTCGACATGCTATCGGCCGCCAATACATCTGCCGAACGGTGGGAAGATGGTTGGCAAGTGCAGCAGTTCCTGCCCAGTGGGCAAATTTATGGAAAAAAAGGCATGCTCACTCGCGCATTCTGGCCTGGCGAATTCATTACGCACGGCGTCTACGGCAGCGCCCCGCAGCCCGGAACACCCATCTCCGTCTTCTTCCCTCGCGAATCGCGCACCGCTCAACCCGGATTTTATTATGTTTTCGGCGAGACGCAGGTAGCGCCCGAAGACGAGTATCCAACTGTCCGTTACTACTGGAATCTGAATCGCGAAGGCGTCGCCCCGTTGATCAAGACGCTAAGCTCCACTCTCAATCGTTATCAAGTCCCGTTCCGCTTCAAAGTGGTCAGCAGTCCGTCGTTCTTGAATCGCAGTGATCCGGCTGTGCTCTACGTCGGCCGTCGCTTTTACCGCATCGCAGCCGACATCAATCTAGAGACGCACGACCAAATGTCGGCAGGCTTAGACGAAGAAACGCCGCTGTTCACTCTCCCGCTGCGCAAGGGACTTGCTTTTGCCGAAGATCCTGGCGGCCAGGAAAGCTTTGGCATGTCGCGCTGCCGCCTGCTGGCGGAAGGTTTGTCGCTGGCCTTCTCGGAGGGCAAAACCAGCGTGGCAGATCGTCTCGAACGCGTCAGTCAACACTTTGCCGCCTCCGGCACTTCGTTGGAACGGCCATATCTAAACCTTGCTTCTATCAATTCTTACGAGTTTCCCCAATGAGCGAATTTTTTGAAACAGCACAAGCAATCGGCGCACGGCTTTGCCGCGATGCCATTTGGTCCGGTTCACGTTGCAATTGGATCGGCGCCTCTATGGAACCCGTTGGCGGTTGGACCGTTGTCCAAAAATCGTTCGGGCCAGATCTCTATTCAGGCACCAGCGGCATCGGACTTCTGCTTGCCGAGTTAGCCGCGCTGAACAACGAAAAGACATTTCGTCGCACCGCCGAAGGTGCGGCGGCGCAGGCTATTTCGCAGTTGGATGCTATCCATGAATCGATGCGCTTGGGCTTTTACAGCGGCCACACTGGCATCGCTTATGCTCTGATTCGCATCGGCGAGCGCCTCGGCAATGCCTCGCTTGTCCAGCGTGGTCTTCAGGTGTTCGATGATCTGACTCAACTTGATGTCAGCGCCCAGGGCATCGACGTCATCAGCGGCGTTGCCGGCGCCATTCCCAGCCTGTTGCTCATGCACAAAAAGTTCAAGCGCCAAAGTCTGCTCGACCTCGCCTTGCGTTGCGCCGGGCACCTGGAGCGAACCGCGCAGCCGAGTGACGCCGGTTGGTCTTGGCGCACCATCGAACCCACCACGCCCGAACAACGCAATCTCACCGGCTTCTCTCACGGCACGGCGGGTATCGCCTGGGCCATGCTGGAACTCGCCCAGGCCAGCGGCGACAACCGCTTTCGCAAAACCGCGAAGCAAGCTCTAGCCTATGAACGACGCTGGTTCGTCTCCGATCAAGGCAACTGGCCCGATTTCCGCGAAAGCATGGGAGCGCCAGCGCAGCCCGCCACGCCCAATTGCGGGGTCGCATGGTGTCATGGCGCTCCTGGTATCGGTCTCTCTCGGCTGCGCGTCTTTGAGCTGACGAAAGACAATGTCTCTGCGCAGGAAGCTGAGATCGCCGGCGCCACCACCATGCGCCATCTCGCTATGCCGCAAACCGCCCAAACGGGTTACTCTCTCTGCCACGGCTGCGCGGGCAACGCGGATTTCTTGCTCGAATCTGCCCGCGTTTTCAAGAACGCCGCTTATCGCCGTGCCGCCGAGCAAATCGGCCGCCAAGGGATCGCGTCTTTTGAGAAATCCCGTATACCTTGGCCGTGCGGAGTTTTGGGCGGCGGCGAAACGCCGAACCTGCTCCTCGGCACCGCCGGTATTAGCCTATTCTACTTACGCCTAGAACCCGCCATCAAAGTGGCGCCCGTCTTAATGGTTGGCCCGGGCAGTGAAAACTAAACGTTCAGTTTGCTGTGGAATCTGCTGTAGCTGAAATAAACCGCCAGCCCAATCAGCATCCAACCAAAAGCCGTAATCTGCGTTCGCGTATCGAGCGAAATGATCATCGCCCCGCAAACCAACATGCCCAGCAACGGTACGACGGGCACGAACGGAGTCCTGAACGGACGTGCCCGGCCTGGATCTTTCTTCCGCAGAATCATCACGCCCACGCAAACCAGGGTGAAGGCAAATAGCGTGCCAATGGAAGTCAAATCGCCGGCTAACGAACCCGGAATGAATCCGCCAAACGCGCCTACGAAGAAAAACAAAACAATATTCGATTTCCAGGGCGTACGAAACCTCGGATGAACATCGGAGAATAGCTTCGGTAACAGGCCGTCTGTCGACATTGAGAAGAACACCCGGCTCTGGCCCAGCAGCATCACGAGCATCACGGAAGAGAAGCCGGCCAAAATGGCCACTGTCACCAGTGTGACCAGCCACCCGTAGCCCGGCATGTAATGTTCAATCGCATAAGCCACGGAAGCTTCCTTGCCCGCCACCGCGAATTCCTGCCAATTGCAAATGCCGGTCAGTACGTGGCCGAACGTTATGTAGAGAATCGTACAGATCGCCAGCGAACCGAGCATGCCCAGTGGCATATCCCTCGCCGGATTTTTCGCTTCCTGCGCCGCAGTGGATACCGCATCAAATCCGATAAAGGCAAAGAACACGATGCCCGCGCCTTTCAGCACGCCACCCCATCCATGCGCAAAAAATCCTTCATGTCCCGGGACCGTGGCTGGAATCATGAAGGGTGTGAAGTTCTCAGGCTTAATAAAGTGCCAGCCCAGCGCGATGATCAAAAGTACGATGCCAACCTTAATCCCTACAATGACCGAGTTCAAATTCGCCGATTCCTGCGTGCCCTTAATCAAGACCAGCGATAAGAGCGCCAGGATGAACAATGCAGGCAAATTGATAATCCCATGCACGCCCCCCTGCAACGATGTCTCCATCGGTGAGTGACACCACTGATAGGGAATCCAACCGCCCAGCAACTTGTTGAGATACTCGCTCCACGCAATGGAAAGCGTAGCCGCGCCCAGCGCATACTCAAGCACCAAAGCCCAGCCGATAATCCACGCCACAAACTCGCCCATCGTGGCGTATGCATATGTATACGCACTGCCCGCAATCGGCAGCATAGCCGCGAACTCCGCGTAGCAGAGCCCCGCCAGCGCACAACCCGTAGCCGCAATAATAAACGAAAGCACCACAGAGGGGCCCGCGCCTTCGGCCGCCGCCGCCGCTGTTCGCACAAAAATACCAGCCCCTATCAGCGCGCCTATACCCAACGCGATCAGGCTGGTGGCGGTCAGCGTTCGTTTCAGCGTGCTGTCCTTCGCCTGGTCCAATAAGGATTGAATGGATTTCGTCCGTGTAAGGGTCATGAAATTACCGCTACGGTACCATATCTTCGGTGTCTAACGCTAATGCCTGCCTCCCGAATAGTAATAGAACTTTCATAAAAAGCATCGTTTTTGGGCTATTGTTCGCTTTGATTTCCCCCAATTTTGCCCATTCTACTCCTCCCACTGCTCCGGTCCCCGCATCACCCGCTGAGCAGCGCGCTTTGGCGGCTATCAGCCCCGATGAGTTGAAGGGAGATCTATCATTTCTAGCCTCCGATACTTTACGCGGCCGATTCACGCCATCGCCAGGCTTAGAAGTCGCCGCCGAATTTATTGCCTCGAAATTTCGCGCTGCGGGCTTGGAGCCAGGCGGCGACCACGACTATTTCCAAGTGGCCGAGATGGTTGACCGGCATCTGCCCTCGATGACCTCCAGCCTCACAATGTTTGTCGGCGATCACGTATTCACCTTGCCCCCTGACGCCATCACGGTCGAAGCCGCTAGCCAAACCGCTCATCTTGACCAGGCGCTCGTCATTCTGGTCCCCTCCAAAGATCCATCCCTGCTGAAAGGGCTCAATCTCGCAGGCAAAGTCGTAGTCTCAATCGATTCCGATCCGCCGGACGCCTCGGCCGATCAGATGCGCGCCCACCGCCGCCAATCTCGCGCTTTTGATCAAGCTGTCGCCAATTCGGATGCGCTCGTGAATGTTACTGTGCTTCAGCACAAGCGCACCTTCTTCGGCCCACAGCGCTTGCTTTTCGCCGATCAGGCTACCGCAGCGCGTCCATCCTCAATCTCTGTCGTCAGCGAAGAACTCGCAAAATTCATCCGCGAAAATAAGGGCCTGCCGGTCTCCCTGACTGTCGACATTCCCGCTCCACAAGACACCAAAGTCTTGGTCAAGAACGTCATCGGAATCTTGCGCGGGTCCGACCCGGTGCTTTCTAAAACCGCTGTGCTGCTCACGGCGCATTATGACCACATCGGCACCGTTGAAACGGCCAGCGGCATGACCAATCAATCCAACGCCGATTCCACCGACCGCATTTACAATGGCGCGAACGACGACGGAAGCGGTACGGTTTCGGTGATCGAAATTGCCCGGGCCATAGCCAAGTTTCAACCGCACCCCAAACGCTCCATTGTCTTCATGACCTTTTTCGGCGAAGAGCGCGGCGAACTTGGATCGCAATTCTACGGCAAACATCCGGTCTTCCCCATCTCCCAAACCATTGCCGACCTGAACCTCGAACAAGTCGGACGAACGGATTCAACCAAAGGTCCACAGTTGAATAACGCCAGTGTCACGGGCTTTACCTATTCCGATCTCACCGGTTTTCTCATCCGCGCCGGCAAACGCGTGGGTATCGATGTTTATCGAGACGCCGAAGCCAGCGATGCCTATTTCACCCGCAGCGACAACGACGCTTTAGCCGAACAAGGCATACCCGCTCACACACTTTGCGTGGCGTTCGATTACCCCGATTACCATGGCCTTGGCGATGAATGGCCCAAAGTCGATTACAAAAATATGGCGAAAGTGGACCGAATGGTAATGTTGGCCCTGGTCGATCTAGCAAATACCGATAAGCCGCCACAATGGAACGCGCAAAATCCGAAAACCGAGCCGTTCCGCGCTGCCCGCGCCGCTGCCCGTTAAGGGAACTTTCGCGCCAAATTTACGTAAACATAAACGCATGATCAAATTCCTGCTTTGGTGCCTCTTGTTCATATTTTGCTGGCCCGTGGCACTGCTGGCCTTGGTTCTGTATCCGATTGTGTGGCTCATTTTACTACCGTTCCGCATCGTCGGTATCGCTGTGGAAGGCGTGCTCGAACTGGTGAAGGGAATTATTTTCCTGCCCGGCCGCCTGCTGCGAACCAAGGACGCTTAGGGTGCCGCTGCCGTGGCGGCTGGCCGGAAGTACCGGTTCGCCCCGCGCCGAAAAAGAAAATATGTGATCGCGACGAAAAGCACCACGTGCAGCCCTAACTCGCGCTTGGAGTGGTGGATGCTGAGCACAACGTGAAACCCGATCCATCCCACCGCCAGCCAGCGCGCCCAGTTACGCCCCTCCAGGATAAAAACGCCTGCGATAATCGCGATCACGCTGACCAACACGGCCCAGATCATGTCCGATTCGAACCCCTGCCGCGCTTCCATCGACTGAGCCGCGGTCCCGGCCATCCCTGTCAAGATGTACAGGCAAGCGATCACGACGACGGCAATAGGACGTTTATTCATGCTCAGGCAGAAATGATCTCATATACAAGACCGGGCGTGACAGAATAGCAAAGCAATGTTTGTCCTACACAGTCTTCCCATCGCCATCTTCTTCTGTTTTATTACCATGCTCGGCTGGGGTTCCTGGGCCAATACGCAAAAGCTCGCCGGCAAAGATGAGTGGCGCTTTGAACTTTACTATTGGGATTACGCCATCGGGGTCCTGCTCTTCGGCTTCATCTACGCCTTTACGTTCGGCAGCATCGGCGTCGCCGGCCAACCTGCACTCGCCAACTTCCATCAGGCCTCTCATCACGCCATTCACTACGCCCTTATCAGCGGCATCATCTTCAACGTCTCAAACCTCATGCTGGTTGTCGCCATTGATGCCGCAGGCATGGCCGTAGCATTTCCCGTCGGCGTGGGCCTGGCTCTGGTGATTGGCACCGTCGAAAGCTATCTGCAGACCCCGAAAGGCAACCCGCTTCTGCTGTTCGCCGGAGTGGCGCTCATCGTGTTCGCCATGGTGATGTCCAGCCTGGCCTATCGTAAGCTACCGCACGGCGCAGGCAAGAAGACTCTGCGCGGTCTCATCTTCGCCGTCCTGGCTGGCTGCATCATGGGTTCTTTTTATCCGCAGTTGCTAAAAAGCATCTCGGCGAACTTCAATACCGACCCCATCCAGCCCGGCACGCTCACGCCGTATGTCGCGCTGGCGGTCTTCGGTGTTGGCGTGTTCGCCAGTAACTTTATCGTCAACACCATCTTCATGCGCGCCGGGAAACTCAGCTACGCCGATTATTTTCGTGGCACGCCGAAACTCCACTTCATCGGACTTCTTGGCGGCATGATCTGGATGATTGCGCTTTGCTTCAACGTGATTGCCTCCGGCGTCGCTGGGCCCGCCATCTCGTACGCGCTCGGCCAGGGCGCCACACTGATCGCCGCCATCTGGGGCGTGCTCGTTTGGAAAGAATTAGCTGCAGGACCCAAAGGCACCGGTCTGTTTACCGGACTCATGTTTGCAGGCTATGCTGCGGGCTTGATCCTGATCGGCCTAGCTTCGCAATAGATACACTACTCCCACCCAAGGGTGAAATTTTCGATTTTCAAGTAGCTGTGCGCGGCAACTTCGGACGCCTTGCGGCGGGGAAGAGGCAACGCGAACCGGTTTTATGCCACCGCTGATGCAGTTTCAGCGGCAAAAGGGACCGGGGTGATCATTTGCAGCAGGATAGCTTCCCGCTCTTCCGGGGTCAAACTGGCTAAATAACCGCAGATTTGGGAACTTGAAAAAACGAACCCATTTGGCGCCGCCGCGCTGACAGCGTTGGGTTTAGCGGTCTCCGCCGCAGGTTTCGCTTTGGCCTTTTCTGGTTCTGCGGCTTTCCGAACGGCTTGCAATTCGCGGAGTTCCTTCGTTTCGCGCTCGCGACGACGGACGAGGCGATTCTCTTGCAGTTCTAAATTGCGGAATTTCTTTTCGTAGTGCTGACGGATCTGGAGTTCAAAGACGGGACCAGGATTGCCGGCGAGCTTTGGTTCGATTTCGAGCATGATCTTACGGCCGACGTCGATGAGAGCTGATTCGAGGCCGGGGAAGCGATCTAACCGCCAGCGTACATCCACAAGTGACTGCACGAGAGCCACTTCTTCGGGACCCACTGGAGAGAAGTGATCTTTGTACTCGCGGACCATCGCTACGTAGAGCGCGGCGTCGTCTTCCGGAAGGAGGACTTGACGACCGGTGAGGCCCGTTTTGAGAGCGTTTTTTGACGTCTTTTTGAGGCTAGCGGCGCTGGGGCCCGTACTGAGTTGCGCGTTGGCG
>Ga0302319_10022046_pt1 | contig 11449 bp, 14 predicted proteins | sample Bog_T0_2_FD_203319 | JGI IMG/M metagenome (GOLD analysis project Ga0302319, IMG submission 203319) | Peat permafrost microbial communities from Stordalen Mire near Abisko, Sweden - Bog_T0_2 | ecosystem: Environmental > Terrestrial > Soil > Wetlands > Peat | place: Sweden: Abisko, Stordalen Mire...
CGTCTCTCTGGTTTCCACCCAGATCCTGGTAACCAACACCGGAGACGATATGTTCTGCCCAGGGACAGCCAATCTCTTCAACGGCAACATCCTGGTGAATGGCGGCGATAGCAGCCCTAAGACGAGTCTCTACAACCCCACTAGCGGGCTTTGGACTTCCGACGCCGACATGAACATACCGCGCGGTTATGAAGGCGACACTGTGTTAACCAATGGATCGGTCATGACTTTGGGCGGATCTTGGAGCGGCGGCGAGGGTGGCAAGACTGCGGAAGTTTGGACCGAAGGCAGCGGCTGGACTGTGCTTTCCAACGTGCCGGAGACCTCAATTATCGGCCCGGACCCCCAAGGCGTCTATCGCGGCGACAATCACCTTTGGATGTTTTCGGCGCCGAACGGCGAAGTATTTCACGCCGGGCCCAGCGCGCAAATGCATTGGATCACTACCTCCGGAGCCGGCACTATAACGTCCGCCGGAAACCGCGGGAACGATCCTTACGCCATCAATGGCAATGCAGTGCTTTACGACATAGGATTGATCATGAAAACCGGTGGCGCGCAGGCTTATCAGGACGCCAACGCTGAAGCGAACACTTATCTGATCGACATCAATAATGGAGTCCCCGGAGTGACCGTGACCGAGCTCGCGCCGATGGCTTACCCGCGCGCCTTCGCGAATGGCGTGGTACTGCCAAATGGCCAAGTGTTGATCATCGGAGGACAAACGTATCCGGTACCCTTCGACGACGCAACGGCGATTCTGATACCTGAGATTTGGGACCCGTTGACGCAGGTTTTCCGGCAACTCAACCCCATGCAGACTCCCCGCGTCTATCACAGCACGGGAATTCTACTATCCGACGGCCGGGTTTACGAAGGCGGCGGGGGCCAGTGCGGGGTAGGCTGTAGCGCAAATCACTTTAATACGGAGATCCTTACGCCGCCGTACCTGCTGAATGCCGATGGTTCGGCAGCAACCAGGCCAGTGATCGCTTCCGCCTCCTCCACTGTCGCCTTAGGCGGCGCCATCTCGGCTACAACCAGTTCGCCGGTGGCTTCGTTCGTACTGATGCGCCTGTCGTCAGTAACGCACACCGTCAACAACGATCAGCGCCGGATTCCGCTGCAAATGCAATCCACGAATGGAACTTCCTACACGCTGGCAGTTCCGTCGAATGCCGGAATCGTCTTGCCGGGCAACTATTGGTTGTTCGCGTTAACGGCGCAAGGAGTGCCCAGCGTTGCGGCGAATGTTGTTGTCACTTTGGGGGTCCCAACAGCAGGCTTTCAACTCTCGACTTCCCCGTCTACTCTAACCATCACCCAAGGCGCCAGCGCCACCAGCACGATTACCGTGGCGGATATGGGCGGGTTCAGCGGCAGCGTCACTCTGGCCGCTTCAGGACTGCCGGCCGGTGTGACAGCATCGTTCGCCACCAACCCTGCCACGGTGTCCAGCGTGCTCACTTTGACAGCTGGCAGTTCGGCCGCCGTCGGGACGTCCACTGTGACCATTACTGGAACATCTGGCACCCTGACCGCCAGCACAACCATCGCATTAACAATTACGGCCGCCAGTTGCACACCCACGCCGATCACACCCTACATTCAAGTGAATAGCGCCGCATGGCAGCAGGTGTCCACCGCCACCGTCGCGTCCGGATCGACTGTGAACTTAGGCCCGCAGCCTCTGGGCGGAACCTGGAGTTGGGCCGGACCTAACGGGTTCGCGTCCACCGCGCGCGAGATCGATAACATTTCGTTAATCACGGGCGCGGACACATTCGTCGCAACCTACACCAACGCCAGCTCATGCAAAAGCACTCAGGCGTTCGTGGTAACGGTAACGGGCGGAAGCTTCACGCTCTCGCCTTCAGCCTCTAGCATCTCCGTCACGCAAGGCGGTAGCGCAACCGATACTATAACCGTCACGGACGCGGGCGGATTCACGGGAAGCGTTACTCTCTCCGCTTCTGGTCTTCCCAGCGGCGTAACTGCCACATTCGCTACCAATCCAACTACAGGGTCCAGTGTGCTCACGCTGTCGGCGAGCGGTTCGGCAGCCACCGGAACTTCCACCGTTACCATTACAGGAACCTCCGGAAGCTTGACTGCCACCACGATCATCGCCTTGACCGTTAACCAAAATTGCACGTCCACGCCGATTACTCCGTACATTCAGGTAAACAGCGCGGCTTGGCAGCAGGTCTCGAGCGTAACCGTTGCGGCGGGATCCACCGTGAACCTTGGCCCGCAACCTCTCGGCGGAACCTGGAACTGGACCGGTCCCAATGGATTCACCTCCACCGCCCGGGAGATCGATAAGATTCCCTTGAGCACTGGCGCCAACACGTTCGTGGCAACATATACCAGCTCCAGCGCGTGCAAGAGCAACGAAACGTTCGTGGTGACTTTACAGTGAAACGACTGTTACAGTTAGTCTTATTTAGCTTCGTAGTGACTCTCTTGCCAGGTCAGTCGCCGGGAGACGCGCTCTTTCACGGCAAGGTGGCACTCACTGGCAAGATTCGTGGACACGAAGAATCGCTTCCTCCGGAAGCTGTCCGCTGCGCCAATTGCCACGAGGCGCAAAGCAACGAACGGCTGAGTCGTGTTTCGGCTCCGCGCCTGGACCGCTCGCTACTGTTGGACGCCCGCACACGCCGCGGAGGTCCGCCATCGCGCTACGATCAGCCGGCGTTTTGCAAACTACTCAGGACGGGCGTAGATCCGGCCGCGATTGTGATCGCCCGCGAAATGCCGATCTATAATCTCAACCAAACTCAGTGCGCCGGCCTGTGGACGTATCTGATGGAAAAGGAACCTGCCGATGCAAAGCACTGAGTCATTATCCAGACGTTCCTTCCTGCAAGCCGCGCTGGCCGCCCCCATCCTCCACGGGCATGGGAGAATCGCCCCGCCTGTGCCCGCGCCGGATATTGCGGTGGTGCGGCAGGATGGTGTCGCCACAACGCTGTTGCCTCTGTTGAGGGGCCATGCCACCGCTGTGCAGTTGATGTTTACGTCCTGCACAACCACCTGTCCCATTGGAGGCGCTATCTTCGAGCGCATCCAAATGTCGCTCCCCGATATGGCGGACCGCGGAATTCAGCTGCTGTCGTTGAGTATCGATCCTGGCGCCGATACTCCCGCAGAGCTATCGGCTTGGTTGCGACGTTTCCACGCCGGTCCGGACTGGATCGCCGCCGCTCCTCTTGCAACCGATGTTCCTAAACTTACGGAGATTTTTGGAAAGAGCCGCGACTCCGCCGATCATTCCACGCAAGTCCAAGTACTGAACCGGAATGGCCAGTTAGTCTGGCGTACCTTCTCGCTACCGAGGCCCGAAGAAGTCGCCTTCATTCTGCAACGAATCTAAAGGCCGGCGCTCGAGCTGAGATGAAGCCGAATCGTCGCTTCGGGCGCGGCTACCCAAGTATTGGCGGCGCGATCATGAATGGCTTGATACATCGGACTTCGGTGCAGGACTACCAAGTGAGCTCCCAGCCACAGCAGCGAAAGGACTCGTCCACCCGGCACAAACACCAACATTAGAAACGGCCCGTCCTTCACAAGATTTCGCCCGGCCGCCTGCATCGCCCCCAACCGCCCAGCCTGCGGATTGTAGACTTTCAAGCCCATCCAAAGTTTCCCGACTGTAGCTTGCCATCGCCAAGACTCCAGAATCGTGCCGTAGCCAATCCAAGTAACCAACAGCAGCAATGCATAATCGCCGGACCGGCCCGGGTCCGGCCCAATAAGGCTCCTACCACTCCCGCCAGCCCCCCAAAGAGCACGGCGATAAGGATTGAATCGATAATACCAGCCAGATAGCGCTTGCCTAGCAACCCCTCAGTGGTTAACCCAACGGGAACCTTGGTCAATTCGTCGCTCATCGCATCGAGTATGTCACAATGCCCAACACCGCGTCACGCGCTTCCAATCAAAATGCCCGTCAGGAACACCAACACCCCGCCCACAACCACCTGAAACGCCGCCGACAGCAAAGGCGTATCCATATAGCGATTGCGAATCCAGCTAATCACCGCCAGTTCAATCGCCACCACAATCATAGCCACGATCATGGCAATGCGGAAGTCGTGAATCAAGAAGGGCAGCGTGTGGCCGATACCGCCCGCCGTCGTCATCAGCCCGCACACCACGCCGCGCTTCAGCGGCAGCCCGCGCCCGGTAAGCGATCCATCGTCGGACAGCGCCTCCGCGAATCCCATCGAAATTCCCGCGCCGATGGACGCTGCCATGCCTACGAGAAATGCGTCCCAACTCACCTTAGTCGCAAACGCCGCGGCGAACACGGGAGCCAACGTCGAAACCGACCCGTCCATTAGCCCCACCAGCCCCGGCTGCACGATCTGCAACACGAACAGCCGCCGGTGCGCCTCGTCTTCACCCTCCCTCACTTGCGGAGTCAGGTGCTCCGTTTCCAGCGACTCCGCCAGTTCTGAATGTTTCCGCTCCATCTCCGCCAGATCGCCGAGAAGCTTGCGCGTGGAGGCGTCCCTCACCTGTTCGATGGCCCGCTCATAATAGCGCCGCGTCTCCAGTTCCATGATCTCGGCTTGCTTGCGGACCACGTTCAGCCCCAGCGGGCGCACCAGCCACTCCGGACGCCTTTGCACAAATCCCTTGATATCCTGCCGCCGGATCAGCGGAATGTGGTCGCCAAATCGCTGCCGGAATAAATCGATCAAAATGGTGCGATGATGCGATTCCTCTGCCTGCATCTCCTCAAATACCCTCGCGGAAGCGGGGTAAGTCTCACGCAAACCGTCGGCGAAGTCGCCATAAATCCGGCCGTCTTCTTCCTCCTGCGTAATCGCCAGCGCCAGGATTTCGCGCTCTGTCAACTCTTTGAATGCTTTTGCCAAAATCCCCTCGTTTACCAGCGCTGATGAACCAGCGGGCGAATCTTATCGTTGTAAATGCGGTCCAATGCCGCCATTGTTTCCGCCGAAAGCGGCGGCAGATCGGAAGCCGCGCAGTTCTCGGCTACCTGGGACGGCCGCTTGCCGCCGGGAATCGCGCAGGTTACCGCCTTGAACATCAGGATCCACCGCAGGGCTAATTGCGCCATCGTTACTCCGACAGGCACGCAGTGGCGGATCTCTTCCACCGCTTCCAAGGCAATGTCGTAATCGACGCCCGAAAACGTTTCGCCCTGGTCGAACGCTTCGCCGTGACGGTTGAAGTTACGATGATCGTCTTTCGCGAATTGCGACTCACGAGTCATTTTGCCGGTCAGCATCCCGCTCCCTAGCGGCACGCGCGCCAGGATGCCGACTCGCTTCTTTTCAGCCCGCGCGAAGAACAACTCCGCCGGCCGGTGCCGGAAGCAGTTGAAGATGATCTGAACGGTCTGGACATTGGGGAATTCAACCGCCTTCAGCGCCTCTTCCACACGTTCCACGCTGACCCCGTAATGCCGGATCTTGCCCGCCTGCATCAGTCTGTCCAGCGCGTCGAACACTTCCGGACGATAGTAGACATCGGTGGGCGGGCAGTGCAATTGCACCAGATCCAGACAATCCGTCGCCAAATTCCGCAGGCTGTCTTCGATGAAAACGGTTATGTTTCGCTCGTTATAACCGTCCCCGGTATGCGGAAACAGCCGGCGTCCTGCTTTGGTTGCGACTACAATTTCTTCTTTCCGGTCGCGCTTCAGCTGGGCGATTAGCCGCTCGCTATGACCGTCGCCATAGACATCCGCGGTGTCGATGAAATTGACGCCCCGGTCGATAGCGGTATTCAGCGCCGCCAGCGATTCGGTGTCGTCTACCTTGCCCCACGCGCTGCCGATGGCCCACGCGCCGAAGCTGATGTCCGAAACACGCCATCCGGTTCTGCCCAACTCGCGATAGTGCATGTCGTTTGAGTAATTTCTATCATAAGTGCTGACGCGCGATCGATCACAAGTGCTGACGCACCATCTCTCGCCAATATCGAGCTTGGTGTGCTTCTTGATCCCAAACCACTAAACGATTCCGCACTTCCTTCGACCACAGCGCCAGACTTAAGTCCAGATTGCTGGGATAGAACGGATCGTGCTCACCGATCACCAGCTTAATGTCCATGCTGCGCATGCGGTCGAGAATCATAGGGTCGGCGAGATTGGGGATGTAATGGTTCGGAGTGTGGAAGTATACGTCCGCGTCGTAATAGCCGTCGAACAGATCGGCGAAAGGGCCCATCGGGCGCGTCAGATCGTAGCGGCCGCTCAACGCCAGCACGCGATCGAAAAGATGCGGATTGCGAAAGGCCAGGTTCACCGCGTGATACCCGCCAATGCTGCAGCCATGGGCCACCATCGGTCCCATTCCGCGGGAATGCATCAGTGGAACCACTTCCTCTAAAATGTAGCCCTCATATTGCTTATGCCGCGCCATGCGGCAGGCAGGGTGCGCTTGCCGGCAATAGAGAGCCTCTGAGTCCACGCTATCGACGCAGAATAGTTGCATTTGCCCTTGATCGATGCGTTCTTCCAACGTCGCCACCAGCCGCCAATTTTCGTAATCGTAAAAACGGCCTTCGCGTGTCGGAAAAACCAGCACGCGTACTCCCCCATGCCCAAAGATGAGCAGTTCCATGTCGCGGCAAAGATGCGGACTGAACCAGCGGTGATATTCGCGATTCATGCTTTCTGCAAGGATAAACTGCCGGCGTCAATATTCCGGCAATCTTCGATTACGATCTTGTTGCGATAGGGTGCCAGCCGCTCGGCCCATACTTGATAGCCTGCCGGGCTTAGATGCAGCCCATCGTCCAGAAACAGGTCGCGCCGGGGTTTACCGGCGCCGTCCAGCATGGCGGTGAATACGTCGATCCAATACGCGCTCGGCAGATTCCCGATCTCCGCCTGAATCAGAGTATTCGTCCGCCGAATCCGATCGACGATGCCGAATCGCGCCGGACTCGCTTTCACCGAGATAAAGCCGAACGGAATGGGACCCAGCTTCCGCTCCACCATTAACGCCAAAGCCCGGAACGAGGTCAGCACTTGCTCTGGACTTTTGCCGTCGCCCAGATCGTTATCGCCCGCATACACTACCAAAGAAGCCGGATGAAGCGGCGGAATCAGCCGGTCGAAGAAATATACGCAGGCTTCCAGCGTGGAACCCCCAAAACCGGCATTGATTGCGCTCGGAATCCCCAGATCTTCGGCTAGCGTTTCCCACATCCGAATCGACGAACTGCCATAGAATACCGCCGGACATGCGACATCGATGTTCTTCAGCCTTGCCTCTACTTCGCGGATGTCCGCTTCATACCATTCCATGCGCTCTTTTCCATGCCGGATGGAACTTTATATCATCGCAGAAGACCGCTGAGTTCGCCCGAGCTGAGCGCGTAAAGCGAGTCGTCCGATTTCGATCCGCCGTGCTTCGAAGGCAAGTAATCCCTGAAATGCACTATCCACACTGGACGGGGTTGCTCGCCGCCTGCTATGGGAAGACCGGAGTAAAGCAGATAGGAATGACCGTCCTCCTGAAAATGAAGCTGACCCATCGCGGCCCAACCTCCCTGGCCCGGTCCATACAAACCGATGCCGCAGTCTTTGTGCCGGCCCTGGGTGCAATCGATTCTCGTTCCCGCTGACGGCTCACTCGCCACCACCTGCTTGCCGTCGCGCACCAGGATCGGAGTGGTAACATCCAATTCATTCCGCGCCGGTAGTAGCGATTCCATGCTAACCGCGATCAGCCGGCCCTGCTCCTCCCGGACCACCGATCCCGCAAGCGTCACAGGAGCGCCCCCCCCAAGGGAACCTGGATCTCCTGCCCCGGCAGCAGCTTTATCTCTTGCGCCGGCAAACTGTTCAGCGCGCGGCGCACCTCGTCCTGATCGGTAGAGCGATGGAATCGTTTCAATCGAATCCGCAGCAGAGCCGCTTGCGGCTGCAGCTGGCGCACCTCAATCAGGCTTCCGATCTCGGGTGGTTCTCATCTCTAGCTTCAGCTTTAACACCGGCTTGGGACGCGCGGCGGTGGCCCGCAACCAGCCGGCGGAAGTCACCAAAAACAGCAGTGCGAACGCAGCCGCAAGAACGTGTGGGATCGAGATAGACGCGTTCCAGGGATGCGGCCAGACCGGTCGTCTATCACCAGGATGGGGCGGTGCCTCCAGGGGCGGCGTGCCTGCCCGTTCCATAGCGGCCAGCGTGTGCATCCGGCCGGAAATGACGGCATAATCCTGCAGCCGCGTCTGGCACGACAGACATGCGGTGATGTGGGCCAAAGCGTCGGCGGGCACCGGCTCTCCGTCGTACAGAATCGACACAAACGGCTCCGCGGTCAGGCAATCCATGATCCCTCCTTGGGCTGGCTTCGGGTTCGCCCGGCTTGGCGCAAGCCCTCACGGGCGCTAAACAGTCTGGACTTCACAGTTCCTTGCGGGACGCGCAAAATCTTCGCCAATTCGTCATAGGTGTATCCTTCCACCTCGCGCAGCCAGAGCAATGCGCGATCGTCCGGGTGCAGGCATTCGAACAAAGAATCGAGTTCCGCGGCGGCTTCCCCGGAACGCAAAACAGGTTCCGCCGTGTCCGCCGATTCGTGCTTCCGTGAGTCCCGGAGGGTTTGCGCCGCTTTGTTATGGCGATGCCGAACAGGTACTGCTTCAAAGTTCCGCGGTCCGGATCGAAAACCCCGTGGGTTCCACCACAGTTGCAGCAGCGTTTCCTGTACTACGTCTTCCGCCGGTCCGTGCGGTCCCAGATAGCAGCGGACGAACCCCAGCAAGGGGACGCTGCATTGTTAAAAATCGCCGAAAACGCCTTGCAATCGCCCTCCGCCAGCTTCCGCCGCAGTTGGTTCATTCAGACATCTCTATCTGCTATTCGCGGGAGAAGCCCAAAATGTTCAACTCTGGCGCGAATGAAATCGCTGGGCCTTGGCCCGATTGCCACAAATCTGCATATCGCACCAGCGGCGCGAGTGGTTCTTGCTGCGATCGAGAAACAGCCAGCGGCAGGTCTCCGCGCTGCATTCCCGAACGTACCGCAGGTCCGGCGAGGCCAGTAAATCGGCCGCATCCAGAAGAATTGGGTGCAGCGGAGAAAGCAGCGACTGTACGGGTGGCGGCGAGCGCCATTCAAAGCGGCCTTGTCCCCACACCAGTTTTTGCTGAGCGCGGGCTTCGGCCAGGTACCGATTGAGGGTATCGATCGAGTCTCGCGGCGGCGCCTCCCCAGCGGCCACGGATAGAAACACGAAATGCATTGCCTCGCGTGCTTCGACGATTTGCGCCAGGGCTTTTTCCGCGCCGGACGGGTCGACTTCGCCCCGGAGACGGCGGGTTTGCAAAGGCGTGACCGCACCCGACTGTTGGGCGAAGTCAAGGAAACGTTGATAGCTGCTCAGAAGCTCGACGCGCCGGATTGGATCGTAGCGGTTATCGAGCGTGTTGGCGAAGTCCAGCGCCCGGTGTCCGGCCACGAGTTGAAATTCATCCGGCAAAGCATATTATAACCACTAAAGATTCATTTGACCGGTTTAACTTTAAATGCTATTATGTAACCGGCTATTCTATGTTTCGCCGGTTACGCAGTTCGTGGCGGTTACATGTTCCGATGGATCCGCGCATGGCGGCCGCCCTCTTCGCGGTCTACATCGTGTGGGGTTCGACGTATCTTGCCATCAAGGTGGTCGTCGCAACGGCGCCTCCCTTGCTGGCCGCCGGAACGCGCTTTCTAATCGCGGGTTTGCTGCTGTATAGTTGGGCCCGGTGGCGCGGCGAAGCGCCCCCCGAACAGGGACAATGGCCGCGCCTCTGGCTATTGGGGGCTATGATGTTTCTGGTCTGCTACAGCTGCCTCTTTTGGGCCGAGAAAACCGTTCCGTCCGGCATCGCTTCGGTCCTGGTAGCGATGCTTCCGGCATGGGTGCTGCTGTTGGAAGTGGCGGTTCTGAAGACCCAGCGATTAAGTTGGATTCTGGCCGCCGCCTTGGTGATCGGATTGGGGGGCGTAGTCCTGCTAACTGGTGGTTGGGGCGATACCGGCGGCCCGCTGCCTCATACCGTGCCCTGGGTTCCGTGCGCGGCCATTCTCATCAGCGACGCGTCGTGGGCCGCCGGATCTGTTCTGTCGAAGCGCATGCGCATGCCCTCCTCCCACGCCATTAGCGCTGGAGCCCAGATGATCTGCGGCGGGACCCTGCTGTTGATTTGCTCCGCTCTACTGGGCGAATGGCGCGGCTTGCGTCCACCCTCGCCCGCGGGTTTCGGCGCTCTGCTATACATGATCGTGGCCGGTTCGCTGGTAGCCTATAACTCTTATGTCTGGCTGCTCAAGCGCATGTCTCCCACCCGTCTGGCAAGCTACGCCTATGTGAATCCGATCGTGGCCCTCGCCATCGGATGTCTTTGGGGTGGCGAGAGACTCCACGCCAGCGCGGTCGCGGGCTCAGTCTTGGTGCTGGCGAGCGTGTTTCTTATACTACGAAACACCCGCAATCACCAGCCTGCAGTTGGGGCTAAGAACCAGACGGTCCTCGAAATGGAGGATTCCCCGGCTACAGCGCGCTGAAGTTCTACTATTATTGCTTTTGCCCCACCCGGTCGATATGTTATCCAGTGCTACTTGGAACCAAGATCGTAAGTATCGCCGTGGCGTCGGTTTTCGTAACCGCCGTGACCGGCCTGTTGATCCAGCGAACGGTGATCCGTTCTCAAGGGATCGCCATGACGCGGGACGCCATGCGCGGCGCGGTGTTAAGCGCGGAGAATTCACGGCAGTCGGTCGCAAACATGTGGCGCTTGGGGGTCTTCGACCAGGCTAGGTTAAAAACCAACGCCGCCGCGCAATCGGATTACCGGCAGTCCAATCTCTTTAAAACGATTCCAGTAGTCGCGGCGTTCGACTCGATTTCCGGGGTTTCTGCAAAAGAAGGGTATGAGTTTCGGATCGCGGCGCATCATCCCCGGAATCCCAACAATGCTCCCCGAGGCGATGAAGAAGCTATCCTTCAAGTGCTGGAGGGGGACCTGAAGGCCGACTACTTCGCTGTAGACGCCAAGGCCAACGAGATGGTGTATGCCCGCCCGATTGAGTTGACTGCGGATTGCCTGATGTGCCACGGCGACCCCGGCGTGAGCAAAAGCGGCAAGGACATGCTCGGCTTTCCGATGGAGGGCTGGCACGCCGGCGACCGCCACGGCGCGTTCGTCTTGCGCGCCAAGCTAGACCACGTAGACGCGGCGGTAAAAGCCGCCATGTTGACGTCTACTTTTTGGCTCGGGCCACTGTCGCTTTGTATCGGATTCGGTGTTTACTTGCTGATTTCCCGGATGAACAGGCAATTCCGGACGGTCATCCAGTCCGTGGCGGACGGTGCGGCCCAAATGAAGGAAGCGATCGCCCAGGTTTCCGCGGCGAGCCACGCGCTAGCCCAGGGAGCCACTGAGCAGGCTGCTTCTCTCGAAGAGACTTCCG
>Ga0302319_10022048_pt1 | contig 11448 bp, 13 predicted proteins | sample Bog_T0_2_FD_203319 | JGI IMG/M metagenome (GOLD analysis project Ga0302319, IMG submission 203319) | Peat permafrost microbial communities from Stordalen Mire near Abisko, Sweden - Bog_T0_2 | ecosystem: Environmental > Terrestrial > Soil > Wetlands > Peat | place: Sweden: Abisko, Stordalen Mire...
TGCCGTTCTCGCACCTTTTGCAACTTAGCGGCTGAGCGCATCGTCTCGAGTCTCTTCGTAAACATTGCCCATTCCCCGGAGTCTTTCCTTTCGCCGATTGCGCGACCGGAATGAGGGGAACCTTGAGGGTCGCGGGTCCATTCCAGCCGGTAACGGCTCCAGTCCGGATCACCGGGAAGCACGGTCCGGATGTCGTGCCCTTCGCCGAACCGGTCGGCGGTGGCGTCCAGGATGCCGCCGCCAGACAGCAGGTTCCATGTGTGCAGGGCAATTGGCTCACCGTTGCCGGCAAGGTAGACGCCGGATATGCACGGCCAGCCGAAATACTGCTCCAGCAGAAAGGCGGCCTCGAGCGCGCACGCTCCGCCGCCCGCATCCGATCTGGCGCCTTCGCGGATTTCGCGGATGCCGGCGAGTGCCGCCGCATCCGGGGCCGGGGGTGACCCGTGGCGCAGGGCCGCCGCGAACCAGGCATTCCTTGCGCTGTCGCAGGAGGACATCTCAGCCCTTCCGCCAGCCTGCCGCAATCCGTCCATTCACGCCTCCCGGTCTTTCAGGCGGATCGTGCCGCCTCGGCTGGCAAGGCAGGACGGCGCCGTTTGCGGATCCCGCGGCTGCAGGGTTTCCCTCGATCGGCTTCAGCGACGGGAGTGCGCCGCCCGTCGCGCCTTTTGCCTGGCTTGCATTGGGATGAGCCATTATTCAGTCCTGCAGCGGGACCCGGAGCGGACAATGGCCATCGTGGACGACAATCCTTATGGCAGGCATTACGAAGAAATGCCGGAGCACAAGCACTGGGCCACCTTTGACATGATTCTCGAAGGCTGTCGGTTCAATCTCCTGCATGAGCTGGTGGGCGCGGCGGCCTTCGATGCCGCCAGGGCCGGATCCGTGCTGGAGGAAATCGAGGCGCTGGCGCAGTCGAAGGGCTACGGCGATGAAGACAGCTTCATCTGGGAGGCTGGCGGTCCGCTGCACGGGGACCCTGCTTACGCCGCGGCGCGCGAGGACCAGCACAATGACGACCCGGACGCCGATTACACCGGGTCGGTTGACGCCTCGGTCGGCCTTCTTTCCGCCGCGGCAGCCTCGCCGGAGGCGCAGTCGTTCGTCAGCCGCATCGGGTCCACGGTCGCGGACGCGCGCGTCCGTGGGCGGCGGATGCGGGACGAGCAGCAGGACGCAGTCCGCCCTGCGCCTTGAGCGTGCCTGACCGGGTTCGGGGCGTGGCGCGCTGCCGTGGGCCGGGTGCGTGCTGGCGGTCGTGCGGCGCGGCGGCGTTCAGGCCGGCGACCTTCACCTGGCCACGATTCCCGCTCCGGCGCACCGCCGCGGCGAGGTGATCGCCCGGGCGGCGCTGGCCAGGCTCAACGCAGTTGCGGAGGCGTACGGCCTGCCGCTGACGCCTGAGGCGTCGATGGACAGCCACTGCCCGGGCTGGCTTGAGGCGTGGCACGCATGCCTTGGATCGAGCCGCATGCCGCGCTGAGGCCATCCGGGAAGGCTTTGCCGCGGTGCGGGATTTCCTTGTAAGAATGCTGCTCCGCAGCATCAAGAATCCTGCAACCGCGAGGCCGGGCGAGCGGTCCCGTTAGCACATCGTTGACTTTTCCCCGTGTAGCTGTCGGCCGGGACACCCCTGGAGACACGCGCATGCCGCTCGACAGCTCGACACCCCAGCAAGCTGCCCTTGATCCGCATGATGCGGAAGGACGCCTCCGCTTCCTGCGGATCGACGGTGCCGCGTGCCGCCGCCTGCAGGCGATGCATCCTGCCATGCAGGCTGCGCTGCCCGGCATAGCTGACGAGTTCTATGCCCATGTTGGCCAATGTCCAAACCTGGCCGCCATGCTCGGGGACGCCCAGCGCGTCGGGAAGCTCAAGCAGACGCAGACCGCGCACTGGGACAGCCTGCTCGGGGGGCGGTTCGACGCGGCCTACTTCCGGCGGGCCGTCGCTGTCGGCCGCGCGCATGAGCGGGCAGGCCTGGACCCCAGGTGGTATGCCGCCAGCTACTGCATGACCATCGAGCGCCTGTTCGCGGTCCTGGCCGCGAGGCACGGCGCGAAGAAGGCGCTGGTCGAGGATGCGTCGGCCGTGCTGCGGGCGGCGTTTCTGGACATGGATCTCGCGATCTCGACCTACATCGAGGCTGGCGAGGCCACCCGGATGCGGAACGAGATGCTTGGCGTGACAGAAGTGCTGGACCGCGAGATGCAGGTGGCGGCAGGGGAGATCGCGGCACAGGCAGGGAGGCTCGCGGAGGGGGCGGACAAGCTTGGCCGCCTTGCGGAGCAGGCGCGCCACATGGCGGACGGCGTCAGCCAGTCGGTCGGCGCCACCGCGCAGACCATGCAGACGGTCGCGAGCGCGACGGCTGAGATGGAGGCCTCGAGCAGCGAAATCATGGCGCAGGTCGACCGTGTCTCCGCCGTCGCGGGTGAGGCCGCGGGACAGGCCAAAGAGACCGGAGACACCGTTCGGCAGCTTGCGCAGGCCAGCAGCAACATCGGCGAGATCGTCACCCTGGTCCGCTCCATCGCCGGCCAGACCAGGCTGCTTTCGCTGAATGCCGCGATCGAGGCGGCGCGCGCCGGAGAAGCCGGCAAGGGCTTCGCTGTCGTGGCGGCCGAGGTGAAGGGCCTGGCCCGGCAGACCGAGGATGCAATCGGCAACGTGAGTGGCCAGGTTGGCGCCATCGGCAAAACCACTGCAGGCGCGGTTTCCGCGGTCGGCGGAATCGCCAGCCAGGTCGCCGCTGTCAGCGTGATCGCAGGCGAGGTCTCGGCCGCGGCCGCCCGGCAGCGCCAGGCCACCGCCGAGATAACCAGAAGCATCGCCGTGGCCGCCGGCAACTCGAACGATGTGGCCGGCAGGGCGGCCGCGATGCTGGCCGAGGTGGCTGCCGCAGAAGCCGCGGCGCAAAAGTTCCGCGTCCTGGCTGGCAACGTCATCGCAGGCGTCCATGACCTGCGGCGCCGGGTCACGCTTGTCCTCCGCTCATCCGATGCCGGCAACCGCCGCGGCGAGCAGCGCGAGCCGCTGAGCCTGCGTTACACATCCGGTGCCGAAGGGCTCCCGGCATCAGGCCACACCATCGACCTGTCGCCCAACGGGGCGCTTCTGTCAGGCCCGGGAGCGGAACCGCTGGCCGGACGCACGGTTCCGGTGGACATTGCCGGGATTGGCAGCGTCTCCTGCCGGGTGTGCGCCATATCCGACATGGGCGTGCATGTCGCTTTTGCCGGGCTGACAGCCGCGCAACAGGCCAGCATCGGCTGCGCGCTCGAACGGGCGCGGACACAGAACGCCACCTATGTGGCGCGGTGCCGGGAGACGGCGGCGGCTGTCGCCGAGGCCTTTGCCCGGGCGCTTGCCGCCGGGCAAATCTCCGAGGCACAGCTGTTCGACCACCGTTACACGGAGATCGAGGGCACCAGTCCGCGCCAGTGCATGTCGCCGAGCACCGCGCTGTGCGACCGGCTGCTGCCGGCGATCATCGACCGCGTCAAGGATTCCGATCCGCAGGTCGCTTTCTGCGCCGCGGTCGACGCCGGCGGCTACCTGGCGACGCACAACCGCGAATACAGCAAGCCCCAGCGACCCGGGGACACCGTCTGGAACACGGCGAACAGCCGCAACCGGCGCGTCTATGAAGACCGCACGGGCATCCTTGCGGCCCGCAACACCCTCCCCTTCATCGTGCAGACCTACCCGCGTGACATGGGCGGCGGACAGGTGGTGGTGCTGAAGGAGTTCGACGCGCCGGTCACGGTGGGCGGACGCCATTGGGGCGCGCTGCGGCTCGCGGTCAAGGTGTGAACCGGCACGGCCTGCGGCATCTTTCGCCGCTTGGGACCCAAGCCACGGCTGCCGGCTCAAGCGGCGGAAGCCCGTCCTCGCGGCCGCGGATACAGGCGTGGACCTCGCAGGCGGGCATTGGCCTGGCCAACAGGAACCCCCTGGACCCCGGTGCAATGCTGGCGGCGGACCATCCCAAGCTGTTCCGTCTCCACGCCCTCGGCGACGACTTCGAGGCCAAGGCGGCTGCCCATGAGCATGATTGCGTCGAGAATCGCCTTGGCGCCCTGGTCCGCCGTCTGCGCCTGGATGAACGACCTGCCGATCTTGATCTTGTCGAACGGCAGCCGGAGAAGGTAGCTGAGGCTGGAGCGGCCGGTCCAGAAATCGTCGAGCGTGATTCTGACACCCGAGTCCTTCAGCCCGCGAAGCGCGTCCAGCACATGCCCGGCGTCATTTGATGAGGACACCTTCGGTGACCTCGACCTCCAGCCGGGCCGGCGGCAGCCCGGTCCTTGCCAGCGCACCGGCGACGGCAGGGACAGCCCCATGAGGCGGCCTCGCCGCAGGCCCGCTCCAGCACCCAGCTGCCGACTGGCCCGATCAGGCCACACGCCTCGGCGATGGCGACAAAGCCCGCCGGCGGGATGAAGCCCTTTCCCAGCGCAGCAGCGCCTCGAACCCTGCCCGCCCCTTCGCCATGCCGCGGCCAGCCGTCGTGGCGGCTATGCGGCGCCGGCGGACCAAACGCTGGCAGGGGCTGTCCTGCGGCCGCCTTCGAGGCGGCCGGCTGCGGCTTCCAGCCACTGGCCGTCCCGGCACGACAAGGCAAACGCGCACAGGCGGCGTGGCTTCAACTCCGCCCGCGCGAGCAGCGCGTCCAGAAACAGGGCGGCGGCCGGGCGCGGCGCCGGGCCATCCAGCGCATTGGAATCTCCCGCGGCGATGTTCTGCGACAGGAATTCGGCCAGGAACAGGTCCTCAAGGATCTCATGCGTGAAGCAGAAGCCGCCGTCCGCGCCCTGCGACAGGAATGACGCAGCCCGCAGATCTGCCGCCAGAATCTCCCTGTCCTTGCCGATGTAATGTCCGTCGAGCCCTTTGGCCCCCAGCGCGCTGTCGAGCCAGGACGACAGCGCGCCAGCCGTCCACGATGCCCTGCCCTGCCGCCAGCCGTCTCCGGCGAGGCATGCGGCAAGCAGCAGCTTGTGCTCCATGGTCAGCGTGTGCTGTGTCCAGCCTGCGTAAAGCCAGTCCAGCGTGAACTTGCCGAGAATCGTCCCCATGAGCGGCAGCGCGTCTTCCCCGGACGCCGGGCAGCTGCAGAGGCTGCGCCTGAGCAGCATTCCCGCCCTCGGATTGGTGGCGAGGTCCACAATGCCCGGGAGCGCCGCCAGCATGCGGCAGGCTGCCGCATGCGCGCTGCCGGACAGGCCGGCAAGCAGAAGGCGCCGGGCAGCGCCTCGCTCCAGCGGACACAGTGAGAACATGGCATGCCCGCCATCCGCCCCGGCATCCGCAGCCCCCGCCGCAAGCGCCGTCTCCGTCTCCCGCATTGTCCCGAACCGCCCGTCGCGCAGCGTGAGAAGAAGCTTCCCGCGTCCGCCTGCCGGGATTCGGTGCAGTTCGCGCAGCAGCTGCCGGCGGCCCGGCGCTCGGCAGTGGCGGATCACGTTCCGCTGACATGTGGCCGTCCACACAAGCCCCCACTGCTGCTCGGAGGCGGCCCGCATCTTGCTCGCGGGTGGGCGTGATCAGCTTTGATCACGTCAGTTGAGCGGCGTCCACTTCGAGCAGGAGGTCGAGACCGGCCGCCGCGGCGGCTCCCCGCAAGCGCTTGCGCATCTGGCGCAAGGCCGTGAGCGCATCCTCCCTGCTGAGGTCCGGGAACATGCACTGCAATGCGCCTGACAGCCTGATGCGGCCGTCCGGGCAGGCCTCGCTGGCCAACCGCGCCAACCTCTGGCTGTCCGCCGCCCCGGCCAGTCCAGCCAGCCTTCCGAGTCCGCGCACCGCCTGCGCACGCTCCCGGATTCCGTTGCTGTGTTCCGCCATGTTCCAGCACCGCCGCCGCATTTCCAGCTTATGCTACGCGGACCGCACGAAAGTCCAATAAGGCGTTGCAGGGGCAAATTCCGGCAAGGTCCGGCCGCCCCACGGCAAGGGCCACGGCGGCAGGGTGCTGGCCATCATGACCTTCCAGCACCTTCCAGCCATGCGGCAACAGGGTCCCGCCGGCGCCAGTCCCGGACGGACAACGGACAGTGCAGCAAATCCTGGCGGCGCGGGATCAGAACAAGGAATCTTCCGCAATCTGTTGACGGGCGTGCCGCGCCTAGCGTGTGCGGACTGGCTGCGGGCTGTCCGGCATGTCTTCGGACGGCTCGGTGACGGCGCTCCCACGCACCCTGACACGAAAGCCGGCCTGCCGCAGAACCCGCGCGACGTGCGTGACGCAGCCGGAATTGCCGCCGGCTCCCCTCCAGCAGCCTGTCACCTCGGCCCGGTGGGAAGCTGGCGACAGGCTGTGCCGGCGGATGACCTCGCCCGCCGCCCAGTCCTGGCGGCGCCCGGCGCTGCCGTCATCGCCCACGATGCGGACCGACAGGCTGCCGCGGGCGGCAGCCCGCGCAAGCGCGGCACTGATGGCTTCGCCAAGCTGCCGGTAGCGCCTCAGATCAAGTTCGTACGAGAGGTTGCCGTCGATCACCGCGATGCCGCCACGCCACGACGCGATGTCCGCTGCCAGCCTGTCCCTGCAGGCGGCCGCATCAGTGGCTCCAAGCGACCAGTCCGCGGATCCGCAGGCCGAACCTGGATGGACCACGAAGAGCACCGGCTGTCTGGCGCCGGCCTCCGGTCCTCCGCTGTCCGGCGTGCCGCCGGGAGCGGTGGTGCGTTGGATACGTGCCATGCCGGGTCCCCCGTCCCTTGCCGGAATCCTAGCGCACAGCCATGCATGGCCATTCTGGAATTGCCTGGGCATGGAAAGTTTCAACGTTTGAAAAGGAAAATCCAGAATATGATTGACGAAACCGTGAATGCCGACTAACGCCTGGGATGCAATGGCGGAGGCCGGAGGAAGATCAAATGCCAAGCAACATATCGTTAAAGGACGCCGAGCGTCGCGTCAACTATGGAATCCAGGATTTGGATGGACTTGCTGATTCGATTGCCGAGCTTGAGGCAGGCATTATGGTGCCTGAAGAAGTCCACGCGGTCACCCGCGAGGCAGCCGCACAGGTGCGGAAAACCCACGACAAGCTTTGCGAGCTGTTCACGGTGCTCTACGCGACCCGCCTTCAGGACGCGCAGCCGCTGGCCTGAGCGCTGACGCAGGCTGGCATTCACACCCGCAAACACCGGCGGCGGCCCGGCGGCAGGCGCGGCCCGGTGTTTTTGCGGGCTGCGGCATGCGCGTCCGCAAGGTCCGCCGCGGACGCTGCTCCGATCGAAAGGACTCAACGAAATCATGGCTCAGGCCGACATTCCTGAAAAGACGCATCCGGAATGCCGGAATCGGTCCGGCAACCGGGCGGTCCTTGACAAGATTTTCTTTGATTTTGGGCCCCCCCCCTTTCCAAAGCTGAGGCCAAACGGTATGTCTTTGCTCACGAAATCGTGAACGGAGGCTGAGCCATGGAAATCAAGGTCGGGCAGTTTCGCCTGGGTGGCGGCACTGACCGCTTTGCTGCCCAGGTCTGCATCCCGTCAAACGTCTTCGAGGCGCTTGAGCTCGGCGAATATGAGCGGCCGAAGCGCCTGCCCGCCTGCCTCGCCTGGTGCATCGACAAGCTTGGCGTTGGCGGGCAGAGCTGGATGGTGGCCTGGCCGGCGGATCGCGGCGTCTTGTTTGTCTATTTCGCGAAGGCGCCGGACGCACAGGCTTTCGTCGCGGAATGGAATCCGCACGCTTCTGCCTATCCTTGTGATGCCGGAGCGCGCCATCTGGAGCCTGTCATGGCGGCGGAACGGGCGCGGCGCTGACGGCCCACCGCTCAGGCGCCGGCGGGTTTTCCCGCGGCGAGCGCCTGCCAGCGCCGGAGCGCGCCGATTTCGGCGGCAAGCGGAGCGGCGCCGGTGCGGGCGCCCTCAGCCAGCGCGGCCAGTGCGGTCAGCCCTTCGTGCAGGCTGGCCAGTTCGGCCGGCGGCATGGTGCCAAGGGCACGCTCGGCACGCATACGGCCAGCCTCCTCGGACGGACTGAATGATAGGCGGGTGATTTCGATCACAAGCTCATCGCGCGACATGGCGGCCTCATTTCACCGGTCCCGAGTCTATCCGCCAGCCCCGCAAGGCTCCGCTGGCCTACCGCACGGTGCTTGGCTGGATTCCGCCGGCTGCTCCGCGGTCGTCACGCAGTCGCAGGAGCGAGCTGTCCCCGACGCCGGAGGCGGGATTGACGGCGTCGCCCAGGGTGCGCCCGGGGAGTTCGTCCGGAAGTGGCCGGGCATAGGACGGATAGACAGCGGCATCAGCGGCGTGGGCGGCACGCGCGGCCTGCAGCGCACGCCAGCCAGTGCCCGGCGCAACCGACAGGCGCGCCACCAGCGGGCGCCCGCCAGCAGCGAACCGCGTCTGAGCGCTGCCGTGGCCGGAAAGGACTTCAATGGTGCCCGTGGTGCGGTAAGGGTCGGCGGGAAGGTGCCCCGCGGCGGGAGGCAGGATCGCCACTTCGAGCACCCAGTCTAGGAACAGGCGGTCAGGGTTCTCATAGTCCTGGCGGAGATGCGACCGCAGCGCCACGCCGCCGCACGTGGCGGTTGTGGCACCTTGGAGGAAAACTGGCCTCGGAAGGCTCTGGCTGGCAAAGTCCGCGGGCACGGCGCCGGAAGCGAACGGCCGCATGCCATCCGGGGTGATCTCGTCCAGGCTGACCGCCAGGCCAAGAAGGCTGTCACCGTAAAGATGGACGCCGGCGGTGTGGTCATGGCCGTCGCACGCCTCCCCGAGCATGGTGTTCGGAGCCGGCACCTGCTGGGCGTGCTCAAGGTTCACCGGCACGGTGCGTGGCTGCTGGACGCAGGCGGCGACGCTGATTGCGAGGATTGCGGATGCAGCCGCCTTCAGTCTGTCCATTGGATGTCTCCAGGCGTGTCCGCCAATTCAGGAACAGATCAATCCTAGACCGGATTTCACGCCTTATCCAAGGATTAGACGCTGGATTTTCGGGCGGTGGGGCACGCCGTTGATGCCGTCAGCCTGCAGGCCAGCGAGGAGGCCGCGCACGGCCATCCCGCGGGCCGTAAGGCTGTAGGCGCCGGGGGCACCGGACAGCAGGCCGAGGGACAGCAGCTCCCGCGCGGCCGCGCGCTTTTTTTCTGGCGTCCGCTCCGCGCTTCCAGGTGAGCTCAACAGCACTGCGGCGGTGGCCTGCGACAGCTGGCCGGCAATCGCCGGCACCACGTCCGCCGCCATCATGAGCGGTACCCGGAAATGCCCTTGGGGGTGCCGGATCTCGGCGACCGGCGCGCCAGCCGAAAGCCTGGCAACGGCCCGTTCGCCGACTGCCCGCAGGAAAACCGGCGCCGGGCTGATGTCCGTCAGTGCCAGCATCCGCCAGCCTTCAGTCCAGTTGAGGACGGTGAGCGCCAGGATCCGCCGGGCCGCGGCCGACTCGCCGAACGCGAGCGCGCAGTGCCATTCCCGCACGCCGGCGGACGTTCCCTGGCGCCGCTCGACAAGCATGTCATGCCGCTCGAGATTCATGCCGCGGCGGCCTGTCCGGACGCCAGAGCCATGCGTTCCGGTGTCTTGGCCCAATCCATGGCAGTTCTCGGGCTGCCCATCGCGGCCTTCCCTGACAATTCGAGGATAACAGTCTGCCGAAAGGCCGCTCCGATCACCAGTGCCCGGGAACAGCCGATGCCGGGCAAGGAAATGGTGCGGCTTGCCGCCGATCCGGCCGGATGCTGATGCCGCCAATGCGGCGCCTCTGGAATGGCATGCCGGAAGCGGGCTTCCCGGCGCGAAACCCAATCCGCCACCGTCCCGGACGGGATCCCTCCGGACGCCTGTCGGCCTGACAGCCGATGGCGGGCTTTGGGCGCGGAACCTGAACCTGTGAGCGGCGTTGCGAGGTCCGGCGCGCGGGCACCAATGCCGCCGCCATTCGGCCGCTACCGCCGGTCGCCCATCGCGTCGGCGATCCGGACCGCGGTCAGCTGCCGCCTCGCGCAGGTGCGGCGCGCGCGGCGCTTCCCGGCCGCCAGCCAGGCGAGCCGCCCAAGCACCAGAGCCAGGCCGAGGGTCCCGACTGCGGCTTCGATCTGAAGTGCCGGCGGCCCTCCGGGAATGCCGGCGCCGGTCTGGACAACATGCACTGCCCCCGACAGCGGCACGCCGCCGGCAGCGTCCGCTGGCGACGCCGCATGCACGTGCACCGAGGCGGTGTCCGGCACGTCCGCTGGCGACCCTGCGCCAGCCTGGTGGATTGCGGTATCCGGGGCGCCTGGCGTCGGCACTGGAGCCGCCGCCGGCAGGGCTGGCGGAGGCCCGGATGCGGCAGCGGGGCGGTGAAAAGCTGTGGCAGGCTCGGTGGCCGCCTGTCCAGCGGGCGGATTTGCTTCGTCCATGCGAAAGTCCTCCTTCCCGCATTCGCATCGTCGATGGACAAGATACGACGGCAACAATCCTTGTCAATTTATTTGTTTGACCCTGGCTCCGGCCGTTTTGGGTGCCGATGCTGGCTGCCATGCCCTCCGTCCGGGCAGGAATTGTGTCCTTCACTGATGCCGATCAGCGGCGGGCACGGTGCCCGGCTGCCCCGTGCGGGAGGTCCCGTTTGCCGGGAACCGGAACGCGCCTGACCCGCTTTGGCGAATCGCAGTTTGGATACGGGATCACATGACGGGCAATCGCGCGTGCCTTTTCGCGGCCGGCCAGGAAGTCGCGCTGGTTGACACCGCAAGCGGGCGGACGGTCGGGATTGTGGAGGTGGCCGACGTGGATGCCGGGCGCGGCGAGATCCGCATTTGCGCCTACACCCACCGCTTCGACCTGTCCGGCCGGGGACTGGATGAAGAGGTTGGCCACTACGTTCCGGGCGGCATTGTCGTCGACATGGAAGGCCGGGTGATCGGTGGCCCGGGCGCTCCCCGATGGGTGCCGGAACGGGTGCGGCCAGCCACCTGCGGCATCCGTCCGGCGACCGACGGGGACCGCCTCGAACTGAGTGAAGCGGAGGCGCGCTGCAGCCTGGCCCTTGCGCTGGGGCAGCGCCTGCTGGATATCGCGGGCGGCGTCGGGTCCGTATCCTTGGACGCGCTCATCCAGGCGGCCGCCCTGATTCGCGTGGGCGATGCGGGCACGGCAGAGCGGCCGGCCGACCGGCCATCCGATCCTCGCCGGGCTGCCGGGTCGCCGGCCCTGCCCTGACGGACACGGCCGGCGCCAGGCAGCCGCTTCCGGCATGTCGTGCACACGGCCGATGCGCCGGTGCTGGTCCGTTGCCGGCACCGGCGATGCAGTTGTCCCGCCGGATGCGGGGCCGCGGCTTGCAGCCTTCCGCCCCGCGGCAGCCTCAGAGGCTGAAAATCTTTCGGCGCGGCCGCGACAGACGCCGTTTTCGGGGTGTCAGCGCGGTTTCGTCCCGGTCGTGAAGGCGTTGTGGAGGGCGTGAGCCAGGCGCTCACCGACCGCAGCGCG
>Ga0302319_10022049_pt1 | contig 11448 bp, 7 predicted proteins | sample Bog_T0_2_FD_203319 | JGI IMG/M metagenome (GOLD analysis project Ga0302319, IMG submission 203319) | Peat permafrost microbial communities from Stordalen Mire near Abisko, Sweden - Bog_T0_2 | ecosystem: Environmental > Terrestrial > Soil > Wetlands > Peat | place: Sweden: Abisko, Stordalen Mire...
CTCGTTGGCGAAAAGGAGGTCGACCTCCGATTCGACAAGGTGATGCAGTGCCCCGCCATGGCGCTCGACGAGGAACGGGTCAGACAAGCTGAGAGCGACGAGTCCCCCGGCCCGCCTCACGAGCTCAATGGCGAGCTCCATGGCGGCCAGTGTCCCAGGCGAGTCAAGCAGGTACCCCTCTATGTACACGGCCGCCGCGGCCGCCACATCGGCCCGATCGACGGCCTCGCGCTCGATGACGACGCCAGCGCCGAGGTTCGTCGCCATGGTGCGGCCCGAGTCTTTCGTGACGAGCACCAGGCACTGGCCGGTGGAGCGGCCGGAGGAGTCATGGCCGAGCACACAGCGCACCCCAACGCTGGAGAGGTCGGCCTCGTAGCGCAATCCGAGAGGATCGGCGCCGACCGAACCTATAAAGCTCGGCCGGTCGCCCAAAGACGCCAAGCCGGCCGCGGTGTTGGCGGCTGACCCACCAGCGACCTGGACCCATTCCGGCACGAGCTCGACAATCTTTGCCACCTGGGCCCCGTCGACGAGAGTCATCGACTCGGGCTCGACGCCAGAGGCGAGAACAGTGGCCGCGTCGACATGCGCCAGCCGGTCGACGATTGCGTGGCCGATACAGACCACCTCGGTCCGCGGCGCGCCCGCCGCATCGGCAGGCCAGGCGGGGCTAAGTCGGCTCAAGGGCTCTGACACGAGCCCCGACCGTAGCTTGTGCTGAGCCTCGGGCGACTAATCTTCGATGTTCGTGACTGCGAACACAAACGAACGAGACTTCAGGCTCCCCCGTGATGTCGTGCCGACCCGTTACGAGCTCACGATCGCCCCTGACCTCGACGGGGCAAAGTTCCTCGGCCACGAGCGGGTCGAGCTGGAACTCTCGGCTCCGACGAGTGCGATCGTCTGCAATGCCGTCGAACTGGAAATATCCAATGCCACGCTGAGCTGGCCCGGCGGATCCCTCCAGCCCGTCGTTTTGGACGTCGGGCTCGACGAGCAGCTCGAGCGCGTGACCTTCAAGACGCCACGCCAGGTCCTGCCGGGACCGTGCGTGCTCGAATGCGACTTCGCCGGCGTGCTCAACGACAAGCTCCGGGGTTTTTACCGCAGCACCTTCAAAGACGACGGGGGCGACGAGCACGTGCTGGCCGTGACCCAGTTCGAGTCCACAGACGCGAGGAGAGCTTTCCCGTGCTGGGACGAGCCCGACCGCAAGGCCGTCTTTTCCGTCGCGCTCGAGGTCGATGCCGGCTTGGCAGCCATCTCGAACGCCGCCGAGCGCCGCACGACCGAGCTTGCCGGCAGCAAACACCGTGTCGAGTTCGTCGACACGATCCCGATGTCGACCTATCTCGTGGCTTTCGTAGTCGGCCCGCTCGAGGTGACCGACCCTGTGGATGTCGACGGCACCGCCTTGAGGGTGGTGCACACCCTCGGCAAAGGTGGCCTCACGAGCTTTGCCCTCGAGGCGGCAGCCCACTCGCTGCGCTTTTACGCCAAATACTTCGCTCAGCCCTACCCGGGCGACAAGCTCGACCTCGTCGCCATTCCCGATTTCGCCTTCGGCGCCATGGAGAACCTAGGATGTGTGACTTTCCGCGAGGTCGAGCTGCTCACCGACCCCTCCCGCTCGGCGCGCCACGAGCTCGAGAACGTTGCCATGGTGGTCGAACACGAGCTCGCCCACATGTGGTTCGGCGATCTCGTGACGATGAGCTGGTGGAACGGCGTCTGGCTGAATGAGTCCTTCGCCACCTACATGTCGCTGTGCTGCCTCGACGACTTCAAGCCGGAGTACCAGTGTTGGGTCTCTTTCAGCCGCGACCGCGAGATGGCGCTGTCCCTAGACGGGCTGCACACGACAAGGCCGATCGAGTTCCCCGTGCGCACGCCCGGCGAAGTCGAGTCAATGTTCGACGCTCTCACTTACGAAAAGGGCGCCAGCCTGCTACGAATGCTCGAGCAGTACCTTGGCGCCGACCGCTTTTGCGAGGGCGTACGCCGCTACCTCGCCGCCCACCGCTACGGCAACACCGAGACGACGGACCTGTGGGACGCCATCGAAGAGTCCGCCGAGGGGCGCCCGATCCGTGCCCTCATGGACTCCTGGATCCGCCAGGGCGGCCATCCCCTCGTGACCGCACGGGCGCAGGGTCCCGACGTCGTGCTGGCCCAAGAGCCGTTCTCCTACCTGCCCGAGGCCGAAAGGGCGGCCGGCTCGGCGCCGAGCGCCATCGGCTCGGACTGGCTCGTCCCTATAGCGCTCGAGCGCCGGCCGAGCCCATCCGAAGGCCCAGCTACGGCCGCCTGGTACGAGCTTTTGCGCGAGCGCCCGGTGCAAGTGAGCAACGGCAACGGGATGCTCGTGGTCAACGTCGGCGGGAGCGGTGTCTACCGCCTGCGCTACGACGACTTGCTCTTGGATGACATCCTCGCCGGCTTCGACCGTCTCGAGCCCCTCGAGCGCTTCAAGCTCGTGGCCGACACGTGGGCCTGCGCCCTCGCGGGCTCGGTGCCCCTCGAGCAGTTCCTCTCCCTCGTGCGCCACCTTGAAGGTGAAAAGGATCCGAGCGTGTGGTCCATGGTCGCGGGCGCCCTCTCTTTTTTGGATTTCGCCGTCGCCGAAACCGACCGGGGGGCCCTCGAAAACTTCGTCCAGTCGCTGCTTGGGCCCGAGCTCGAACGCGTCGGATGGGACAAAGGCGCGGACGAGGACAACGACACGGCCCGGCGCCGGGCGGTTCTCATCGGTGCGCTCGGTACGGTCGGAGCCGACCGCGAAGTGCAGGCAGAGAGCTGTGCGCGTTTCTCGGCCATGCAACAAGGCACCGGGATCGACGCCGACATCGCCTCGGCCATCTTGCATGTCGTCGCCACCACAGCTGACCGCGCGGACTACAACGCTCTCCTCACCGGCTTTCGTTCTCCAGCCGATCCCCTCGAAGAGCAGCGCTATCTCGACTCGCTCAGCTATGTGAGAAATGACGAGCTCGCAGCTGAGATCTGCGAGTTTTGCCTGAGCGAGATCCGCACCCAAGACGCGCCTTACCTATTGCGCAAGCTTTTGACCAACCGGGTCGTGAGTCCCGGGGTCTGGGAATTCGTCACGGCTCACTGGGACAAGCTGCTCGCCCTCTATCCGGAGAATTCCATTCCGAGGATGGTCGAGGTCTCGCGTCTGTGCCAGCTCGACGCCGACGGCACGCCCGGGCTCTTTCTCGCGGTAAGCAGCTTTCTCGCCACCCATCGCCTCGGTGGCCAACAGCGTCCCGTCGACCAGAGCCTGGAACGGCTCAGGGTGAACGTCCGCTTCGTGCTCGAGCAAAGGCCGGACCTGGGGTCTCTCCTCGTCAAGGCGTGAGAGTGAAAGGCGTCCGTGAACCTTGCCGTCGCAGCGACGACGTTCGCTCTCGTAATTCCGGCGGAGCTGCCTGACAAGACCTTCATCTCGTGCCTGGTCCTCTCCTCGCGTCACCGACCCTTGCCGGTCTGGGTAGGAGCCGTGTCCGCCCTCGTCGTCCAAGCCGGCATCGCCGTGGTGGCGGGGGGCCTGCTCGCCCTTCTCCCCAAGCTGGCCGTGCGCTCGGCGGTGGCGGCTTTGTTCCTCGGCGGGGCCGTCTACCTGCTCGTGAGCACCGAGCGTGGCGAACAGAAAAGGGGCGAGGTGCTCGCCTCGGGAGAGGACAAGGCCCTCGAAGGTGCAGTCAGCTTTTGGCGCGTTACCGCCATCACTTTCGGGATTGTGGCACTGGCAGAGTTCGGTGACATCACCCAGGTGCTGATAGCCAACCTGTCGGCCCACTACCGCGACCAGACGGCGGTGTTCACCGGAGCGGCCTTAGGTTTTGCTCTCGTGTGCTTGCCGGGCACACGATCACACGCTTTGTACCCCTCGGAGTCGTCCGGCGTCTCTCGGGTCTGGCCCTATTGGGCTTCGGCATCTACTCTCTCGTCTCGCTCGCTACGAGCTGAGACCGGGGTCGGCAATGGCACCTTTTGGCACCGAGTTGGGCTGCGGGCGCAGTTGAACACGCCGTCGAGATCGAGCCGCTTGTTGTCAGCGGCTCGAAAGACCAAGGGTTTCATGCCCGACGACGAAGGGCGAGCGCTCGCGACACTCGCCCGGCGCGCCACTATCGCCGGACACCAATCGCTGGTCGAGATCGGAGCCTATTGCGGGCGCTCCAGCCTCTACCTGGCCTCCGGTGTGGCCGACGCCATCAGCACCGGGGCGCCGGCCGCCCTCGTGTTCAGCATCGACCACCATCACGGCTCGGAGGAGAACCAGGCCGGATGGGAATATCACGACGAAACGCTCGTCGACTTTGAAACGGGCCGCCTCGACACTTTGTTCTCCTGGCGCAAAGCAGTCGAGTCCGCCGGCGCCGAGGACCTGATAGTCGCCGTGGTCGGTGACTCGGCTGCCATCGCCAACCGGTCGCAGATAAACGCGGGCCTCGTCTTCATCGACGGGGGCCATGGCGAAGGACCTGCCTGGGCCGACTACCAAGGCTGGTCACCGCGCGTGACCGTGGGCGGCTGGCTCGCGATCCACGACGTGTTCCCCGATCCGAACGACGGCGGACGGCCACCTTTCGAGGTCTACAGGCGCGCTCTCAGCTCCGGCGAGTTCGTCGAGGAGCTCGCGGCCGGCGTGGGGAGCCTGCGCGTGCTGAGGCGGCTAAGGGGTCCACAGGGCGCCAGATGACGCCCCCGGGGAAGCGAGCCGCCAACGAAGAGCTGAGCGGCCGGGGTCAGCTCCGACAAGGCGTCCTCGGCCAGCACCATGGCAGCCGCGGTGTAGGTGGACCGCTCCCCAATCGGGAAGCTCGACTGATCCGGGTAGACGAGGCCGGTCAAATACGAGCCGTCAGGGCAACGGTGCCGCCCCGCCCACTCCAAAAGGGCCGATGCCTGCTCCCGACGCCCAATGGAAACGAGCGCCATGGCGCATTCGGCCGTTTCGGCGGCGGTCACCCATTCTTTGTCCGAGACGCATCGCACACCCTGCCCCTCGATGACGAACTTCGACCAACCCTCGTCGATGCGCGCCACGGCAGTGGCGTGATCGAGCGCACCGACAAGCACCGGGTAGTACCAGTCCATGGCGAACTCGTCCTTTCTGGCGAAACCCTCCGAACCGTGCGCGATCGCCCGGCGCAGGGCGGCGGCGCGAAGGTCCCAGTCCGGGCGCTCGTGGCCGAGCTCGAGAGCACAGGCGAGAGCACAGCGCAGGCTGAAATAGGCCGAGGAGGAGCCCGCCAAAAGGCCGTAACGCCCGGGCGTGCCGTCCGGGTCGACAGACCACACGAGCTCGCCCCCGGGTTGTTGCCAGGCGAGGACGAACTCGACCGCCCGCTCGATCACGGGCCAGAGCCCTTCTAAGAACCCGAGGTCGGCTGTCAAGAGGAAGTGGTGCCACGCGCCTGTCGCCACGTAGGCGCAGACGTTGGTGTCGAGCCGTGGCTCTTCGACCTCTTTGTCATCGAGGTAGTAGGTGTGCCAGGCGCCATCGCTTCGCTGAGTCGCCGCCAGCCATGCAAAAGCGCGCTCGGCCTCACAGAGCGCGCCCCCAACGCCGAGCGCCATCGCCGCCTCTGTGTGGTTCCAGGGATCCGCGTGGCCACCGGCGAACCACGGGATCATGCCGTCGTCGAGCTGGACGACGCGGATCGACTCGACGGTTTCGCTGACTAGGTCGGCGCAAAGGCGCTTTCCCAACCTCACCTTTCGGTGTGACGCAAGTAGGCAACGAGACTCTTGCCGAGCACCGGATTCAAGAGCCGCTCGGGGATCCTCGTCACGGCGCTATGGGTCGTTATGTCCCAGACGAGGACCCGGTGATAGCTACGCACGGCGAGGCAGCTGTCGTTCTCCACCCCAACTAGGCATCGCAGCCACCAGTAGGGGCTGTGCAAGGCGTGGGCGTGGTGCGTAGCCACGGGCGTGAGCCCCGCGGCCTTCAGGCGGGCGAACAGCTGGTTGCGTCGGTAGATGCGCACATGGCCCCCGGCCACGGTGTGATAGCGCTCGGACAATGCCCAGTTGACGAGCTCGGGCCCGTAGCGAGGCACGCTCACGGCCAGCAGTCCGCCAGGCTTAAGCACCCGGGCGAGCTCGGCCATTGCCGCCGAGTCGTCTTCAAGGTGCTCGAGCACCTCCGCGCAGATGATCTTGTCGAAAACCCCGTCAGGGAAAGGGAGCCTCATCGCGTCTCCTCTCACTGCCGCTCCAACTCCCCTCTCTGGCACCTCCCCCGCCTCGGCCATGGCGGCCATGAGGCCCGTCACTGCCCTCAGCTCAGCGGGGTCAAAGTCAAGGGCCACGACGGTCGCCCCACGCCGTAGGCACTCAAAGGCATGCCGCCCGGCGCCACAACCGAGGTCGAGCACGCTCATCCCAGGCTCGAGGCCGAGACGAGCGAAGTCGACGGTCAACACGCGAGAAGCTCGCAGTACTGCTGGGCGGTGCCCCGGGCAGTCACCGCCCAAGTGAATCTCTCCACCACGCGTTGACGGCCTGCTTGGCCGAGAAAGAGGCGCAACGACTCGTCCGAAAGCAGCCTTGTGATGGCTTGGCAAAGCGCGCCTGGGTCACCCGGCGCCACGAGGAGCGCGGAGGTCCCGCTCGGTCCGGCGACCTCTGGTAGGGCGCCACCGGTAGTGGCGATCAGGGGCACGCCGCACGCCATTGCCTCGATGGCCGGGAGCGAGAAGCCTTCGTAGAGAGATGGCACGACGGCAAGCTCGGCCGTGGCGTAGAGGTCGACGATCTCCTGGTCGCTGACTCCCGAGACGAAGCGGACGACCCCGCTGAGCCCGAGCCGATCCAAGACGGCGGGGACCGTGCTCCCCTCCCGCAGACGACCGACCACGACGAGATGGGCGTCCGCTCGCTCGGTGCGGACCTTGGCAAGCGCCTCGAGAAGGGGAACTAGCCCCTTCATGGGCACATCGGAGCTGGCGGTCGTCATGATCCGGCCAGGCACACGCGCCACTGCCGGCATCGGTCGGAAAACCGAGCTGTCGACGCCGACCGGGACGACGGCGATGCGGTCCAGCTTCACACCGAGCTGCTCGGCGATGTCTCGGCGCGACGACTCTGAGACCGTCACGACGCGAGGGACCTGCCTAGCGACGCGAGCCTGCATCCCGACAAAGCCATACCAGCGCCTAAGGCTCACTCGGCGCTGCCACCCCTCGGCATTTGCCAGGTCGAGCGCCCGATCGACCGTGATCGGGTGGTGGATCGTGGCCAGCACGGGCCAGCCGTCTCTCATCATGGCCGAGATGCCTCGGCCGAGACTCTGGTCATCGTGGACGAGGTCGAAGTCACCGCGACGCCCCGCCAACAGTCGGCGGGCCCTCAAGCTGAAAGTAAGCGGTTCGGGAAATCCGCCGGTGCGCATGAGGGCGAATTCGAGGACGTCGGTCGCCGAGGTGAACTCGCGCAGGTGGGGCACTCGAAAAGGGTCAGGTTCTCGGTAAAGGTCCAGACTCGGGACCTTGACGAGCTCGACGGTGTCCTCGAGCTCAGGATAGGGGGGCCCGGAGAATACCGTCACCTCATGGCCGAGCTCGACGAGCTCACGGGTCAAATGGCGGCTATAGACACCCTGGCCGCCACAGCGCGGGTTGCCCCTGTAGACGAGGAAGGCGATCCTCAATCGGCGCCGGCTTGGCTCGGACATAGCGGTACAGCCTTTCCTGCAGGGCCACGATAAGCAAGGGCGTTGGGCGCCTTGGGGGACTGCGGCCGGATTGGGCTCGCGAGGCCTTCCCAGCCCGGCGAAGACTTCACTACTATGGGTGCGTGCCGATCGCCGCGTGCCGATCGCCCTGGGCCTGATCTGATGGCAACCGACATCATCCACTTATCCGGAATCGTCCGCAGTCCGTTGCTCGGCAGCGACGGCGAAAAAATCGGTCGTGTCGAGGACGTGATCGCGCGGCCCGGCGAGCAAGCGCATCCACCCGTCACCGGAATGGTCGCGACAATCGGGCGCCGCGAGCTCTTCGTGCCCGTGGCCCTCGTCGGGACCGTCCGCCCCGGATGTGTCCAGCTTCAGGGCGAGACGCTCAACCTCGCCCGATTCGAGCGTCGACCTGGCGAGCTTCTCCTTGCCAAGGATCTCGCAGCACGCCACCTCATCAACATCGTCGGGGCCCGCCTAATCCGCGCGAACGAGATCGAGCTGGCCCTCGTCGACGGCTCCTTGGAGGTGATCGGCGTCGACCCGACCGGTCGGCCGGTGCTGCGCAGGCTGCTGCCGCGCCTGCTCGCCCAGCGCATCGGGGCGAAGGCCATAGTCGACTGGGAGAGCATCCAGCCCTTCGTCGCCCACGTGCCCTCGAGTGGCTTGCGCATCCCGTACCGCAAGCTCGCCCGGCTCCACCCGGCCCAGATAGCCGACCTCGTTGAAGCAGCCTCACACGAGGAGGGCGAGGAAATCATCAACGCCGTGGGCCAGGACCTCGAGCTCGAAGCTGACGTCTTCGAAGAGCTCGACATGGAGCACCAGCTCGAATTCTTGAGCGCCCGCTCGGACAAAGAGGCGGGTCGCCTCCTCGCGACGATGGCCCCGGACGACGCCGCCGACCTGATCGCAGACCTCGATCAAGAGCGGCGGCTCTCGGTCCTCGAGGCGCTTCCCCAGCCAGACCAGGCCAAGGTCAAGGCTCTTCTCAGCTACAACCCCGAGACCGCCGGTGGCCTCATGAGCCCGGAGTTCCTATCGCTGCGCGGCGACACGCTCGTCTCCGAGGTACTCGAGGAGATACGGCGCAGCCCAGTCGCGCCCGAGGCTCTCGGGGTCATCTACACCACCGACGAGGAGGGTCGACTCACGGGCACGGCCTCTGTCGTCCGGCTTTTGAAAAGCCCTTCGGCCGCCCGTGTCGGCGAGGTCGCCGACCTCGATCCACCGGCAGTGAGGCCAGACGCGGACCTGCATGCCATCGTACGGAGGATGTCGGACTTCAACCTTTCCGCGGCACCGGTCGTCGATGACGACCACCAGATGATCGGCGTCGTCACCGTCGACGACGTCTTGGAGCTTCTCTTGCCGACCGGATGGCGGCGCGACTTCGGGATGACCACCGCCGACGAGTAGTGCAGCTAAAGCCAGGTACGCCCTCTATCTCCGCGCGGATGCCTCTGGCACTCTCGATTGACTACGATTGTGGCCGCAAGCAGCCACGCCTTCTCCAAAAATGGTGAACGGAGTGCACCCCGGCCTGGCCGGGCTGAGCCGGTGCCCGCCGGCGTCACTCGTTCAAAGGCAGGCTGACGATGGGTCAGGAAACGGAGCACCCCTGAGTACCGACGGCTGGTTACCCGGCCAACTTCACGCGCGCGCTATCGAAGAGGAGCTGCTGGCCCGCTGAGGCCCGAGTGACCTCTGGTGTACGTGCGCAACAAGCCATGCCCACGCACACCCGCTACGCCAATGACGGCGCGAGAGGTCACCATGGTCGAAAACCTGATTCCAGGCGACGACGAGGAGCCAAAGGGGCAAGCCCCCGGCAACGAGCACGCGCCCCCGGTTGAGACTGCCGCGCCGAGCGCGGTCTTAGACAGCGCGCACGTGGGTGATATCCAAGGTGCCTTCGGCACTATCCGCGAGCACGATCTCGCCGCGCGGCGCTCCTGGGGGAAAAAGCTCCTCACCCTGCTCGCGATCATCGGCCCGGGCCTCATCGTCATGGTGGGCGACAACGACGCCGGGGGTGTGTCCACCTACGCCCAGGCGGGTCAGAACTTCGGGACATCGCTGCTTTGGACTCTGCCCCTTTTGATCCCCGTACTGATAGTCAACCAAGAGATGGTCGTGCGGCTCGGGGCGGTGACCGGCGTCGGCCACGCCCGGCTCATCAACGAGCGGTTCGGGAAGTTCTGGGGAGCCTTCTCGGTCGGCGACCTGTTCCTCTTGAACTTCCTCACCATCGTCACCGAGTTCATCGGGGTCGGCCTCGCCCTCGGCTATTTCGGCATCTCCCCCTACTTTTCCGTGCCAATTGCCGCCGTCGGGCTCGTCGCCATAACAGCCACCGGGAGTTTCCGCCGCTGGGAACGCTTCATGTTCATCTTCGTGGGGGTGAACTTTCTCGCCATCCCCCTCGTTATTCTCGTCCATCCCCACGCTGGCCCTGTCCTGCACGGGTTCGTGGTCCCCGGGGCCAAGGGCGGAATGAGCTCGACGGCGGTGTTGTTGATCATCGCCATCGTCGGCACAACCGTCGCTCCATGGCAGCTGTTCTTCCAGCAGTCCAACATCGTCGACAAGCGGATCACGCCGCGGTGGATCAACTACGAGCGGGCAGACACCGTCATAGGTTCGGTGGTCGTAGTCGTAGCGGCGACTGCCCTTATCATCACTGCCGCCTTTGCTTTCAAGGGCACCGACATTGCCGGCCATTTCGTCAATGCCGAGCAGGTCGCCCGTGGCCTCGATCATTTCGTCGGACACGGCACCGGGCCGCTTTTCGCTCTCGTCTTGCTCAATGCCTCGATAATCGGCGCCGCCGCGGTAACTCTGTCGACCTCGTACGCCTTCGGCGACGTGTTCGGTCTCCGCCACTCGCTACACCGCAGCTTCGCGGACGCCAAGCAGTTCTACATTCTTTTCAGCGCTCAGGTCTTCCTCGCCGCCGGCATCGTCCTCATCCCCCGTGCGCCGCTCGGCCTGATCACGACTTCGGTACAGGCCCTTGCCGGGGTCCTTCTACCGAGCGCGACGGTGTTCTTGCTCTTGTTGTGCAACGACAAAGAGGTGCTCGGGCCATGGGTGAACCGGCCCTGGCTCAACGTGCTCGCCGGCTTCATCGTCGCGGTCTTGCTGGCGCTGTCTTTGATCCTCATGGCGACGACCGTCTTCCCTAACCTCAACGTCACCTCGCTCGCCCTCGTCCTAGGCCTTGTCATCGTGGCCTTGTTCGTCGCCTTAGGGGTGTGGTCGGCCCTGCCGAGCCAACGCGGAAAACGCCTGTCGACAGCCCGCCGCCTCGCCGCCGAGGCACCTAGGCACGCAGTTCGCCGCGAAACCTGGCGCATGCCGCAACTCGCACTCTTAGAGAGGCCCGCTTGGTCGCGCGGCCGCACCTTTGCCATGTGGACCCTTCGCATCTACCTCGTCGCCGCTGTCCTGCTCCTCATCGTCAAGGCAGTGCAACTGGGCACGGTCCACTGAGCGGCAGTCGCCGAGGCGCCCGACAACTGCCGGTGTTGTCGAAGAGCCATTAGCCTCACGCCGATGGCTCAGCGAAATGACGAGAAAGGGCAACCCCCAGGGCACCTCAAGGCCATGGCGGGCCTTGCTCCAGACGACATTGCCGGGATCGAGGAACTGGCGGCCGCCTGCGTCGCTATAGACGGGGGGCGCCTCAAGCTCGAGTGGCGCACGATCAAGACGCGACCAGCCGACAAGGTGAACGACTTTCTGTGGAT
>Ga0302319_10022054_pt1 | contig 11446 bp, 15 predicted proteins | sample Bog_T0_2_FD_203319 | JGI IMG/M metagenome (GOLD analysis project Ga0302319, IMG submission 203319) | Peat permafrost microbial communities from Stordalen Mire near Abisko, Sweden - Bog_T0_2 | ecosystem: Environmental > Terrestrial > Soil > Wetlands > Peat | place: Sweden: Abisko, Stordalen Mire...
AGGCAATTCCTCGAGGAACGCGAATATCGGCCGCAATCGCATTTCATATTTCCGGCGGAGTAGGGAACCAGACGTGCGCGTTTGGGTTTCCTTGATGTTGCGCTCGCGCGGAGGAATCACCCATGCCTTACACCCCAACAGAATATCTGGAATCGCTGCACACGGCCGCTATCGACGCCAGGAACGGCTATCGGGAAGCGCTCGAGGAGGCCGCGGGCCACGGCCTCAGCGGATTGTTCGAAACGATGGCGACGCTGCACGCCCGGAACGCGATGGAACTGAACGCGGAACTGGCCCGTAGGGGCGTGGAAGCGAAAGAAAGCGGATCCTTGATCACCCTCGTCAACAAGGCGATTATCGACATAAGATCATTGTTTGGGGGATTGAACGAGTCGATATTGCCTGGATTGATCGACGGCGAAACGCGCATCCTCGCCAAATATGACGCCGCGCTTGCCAGCCAGGAGTTGACATTGAGCGAGAGGGAAACGGTGCAGCGCCAACATGATCGCCTGAACGAGGAACTGGAACGGATGCTGCGGACCAAGACCATCGCTGATCAAGCGCAATCAGATCGCTAGAGCGACATCCGATCAAATAGGATCGGCTCTTGTCATTCCCGCGAACTCCGACAAGCTCAGAAGCGGGAATCCAGGGCCACCGCACGTCGTGTTCCTCTGGATCGCCGCTTCTGAGCCTGTCGCAGAACGCGGGGACGATAAGTCAGATTGATCGGGTACCGTTCTGGCGAACAGTGTTGCCGCATTCAACTCAGCAATTCCGCCTCGAAATGGGTCCAAACACCGGGCAATGTCGGCGCGGAAATGCAACTACGATCGAGGCTCCAGCCGGAGTTGTGTTGACACAGCTCCGGCTGGATGCCTGCGCATCTAACACTGAGCGTCAGAGCGGTCGTAACCCATAGTATGAGAATATCGAGTTGCCATAGTCGCTGCTCCATTCTGGCGATGTCGTCTCATCATAGGCAGGCGCGCCTTCGAGTTGCCGTTTATCCAGGTTGACGACATAACCGCCTTTCTCCGTATCATATTTCAGCAGGGACCAGGGAAGCGGATGATATTTTGATCCCATCCCCAGGAATCCTCCAAAAGACATGATGGCGTACTGCGCGGCCCCACTGCTTTTGTCGAGCATGATCTCCTCGATCGAGCCGAGCTTCTCGCCCGCGTTATTGTAGACCTCCGTTCCGGCCACTTTCTCGCTGGAAATGAGGGCTGAGTTCTCACTCTCCGTTTGCATGGCGCACTCCAACTTGAATGATTTGACTTGACGCAACAACAACCCACAACACGCTGACCGGTTCCACTCGATCGGCCGAATCCAACGCGAGACGTTCAAGAGCAACGACGATTTGCGGGTTTAGAAAGTCAGAATGAAGACCCTTGTTCCACACCCCCAGACTCTCTGAGTGATCGCGAAGCTGGCCAGCGCCAGACCGGCGCCGCGGGACTCGTGATCGGCGTGGCGTTGCAAGCAGCGCTCTCGAGCATCGCGGCGGGAACCATACGCGTGCCGTCGAGTCCCTTCCCTTCAGCGGTTCAGTAGGTTTGCGCTCTGGCCAGCTGACGGCGGCTCGGCGCGGACCTGATGTCCATCTCAATCGGCTCCGTAATCGACGCCTCTTCAGTCGTCACCTCAAACCGGCGCAACGCATGCTGACCGAAAGACATCACAATGGGCGTGTCGGCCGCGTCGCGACCGCGAGCGATCACGATGCGACCAATTCTCGGTCTGTTGTGGCGCGGATCAAACGTCCACCACGAGCCGTCTATATAGGCTTCGAACCAGGCGCTGAAATCCATCGCCGCGGGATCCGGGGGCACGCCAATATCGCCGAGATAGCCGGTGCAGTATCGCGCGGGAATGTTGAGACAGCGGCAGAGCGCAATGGCTGCGTGGGTGAAGTCCCGACAAACGCCTACCTTCTCCTCCAGCGCCTCCATGGCGGTCCTAGTGCTCCGCGCCAACGCATAGTCGAAACGTATCGTGTCGTGCACATAATCGCATATGGCGCTGACGGTCGCCCAACCATCCGACCGCCGTGAAAACCGGGCCCACGCGAAGTCCGACAGTTTATCGGTCTCGCAATATCGGCTGCCGACAAGAAAACCTATCACATCGGTTGGGAGTTCTTCCGGCTTCTGTAACGAAGCGCCCCAACTCTGACGATCGGGCGCGCCTGAGGCTCGGAAAAGCCCCGTTGCGGAGACCACGAACAACCCGGCCGGCGCGAGAACGCGTCGACACACGTTACCGAATTGGTCGTTGTAAGTGTCGGAAACATCAATAGCCGAGCCATCGGACAACGATCGTGCATCCATCTCATCGGGGATCACGGCATGCTGCCGTTCTTCCGGGCGTATGTCCAACATGAAGATGCACGTTGTGGGAGCGACACATTTGAACTCGAGTTCGTAACCGTAACGTATCAGCATAGAAAGTCCTCTGATTTTGCGGGCCGCCGGAAACCGTGGTCACGATTGCGGAGCGGTGGACGTGCGGCGTACTCATCGGGCGGCGAGGCGCAACGCGCGCCTGGCGGCTTACCGATGCGCGCATCAGGCATACTCACGCGGTCCGCCAGGTGACGGATCGCATTCACGAACGGACACAGAAACACTCGGTGGACGAAACATAGGCCGCCCACCGGATCTGCAATTGGATTTTTCAGCGAGGTTCGCTCAGAGCGCACGTTCGTACGGAACAGCGCTCAGTAGCGTGCCGAACTCGAAGCCATCGTCAGTTCTCGGATCAGGCCTTGTCGATCACATTCTTGACCGCTTCTTTCGCCTTGCCAGCGCCGACCTGCGCTTTTCCGGCGGCCTTCTGAGCGGCGCCCTCGGCATGCAGGCGATCGTTGCCGACGGCCGCGCCAACGCCCTTCTTCGCCGAACCGGCCGCTTCGTTTGCGTAACCCTTGGCCTTGTCAGTCGTGGACGACACTTGAAATCTCCATTTTCTGTTCTGATCCCTCTGGATCATCTGATGGAAACGCGGGTTCGTCACTTTGGTTCCCCCACAATCGCGGGCAGGGTCCGAGTATGACGACAAATTGGCTCGGATGTGTCAAACAATCAGATTGAACACTCTAACAAAAGCAATCAATACGATCGCGCCAATCGCTGAGGCGGCCACGGTCCCGAGGACGCCGCCCCCCACTGGCTCGAAATAGTCGCCGTAGAACCAGCCTGAGATGGCGGCGCCGGCGAGGCCGATGACGATGTCGCCGATCCATCCGTAAGTCACGCCACGCATGACCAAACCGGCGAGCCAACCCGCGACGCCGCCGATTATCGACCATGTTATCAACCCGTGTGCGCCCATGATCGACTCTCATCGTGCGTCGACGTTCGGCCATGCCGCGGAAGTCCGGCTGTAACCTCATGTGCGTGAATTGGTTCCCACCGCCAAGCGGAGTCGCCCGTCAGAGACAGAGGGCTTCGTTGCTCCTGACGGATGGCCTCTCCCGTTCGCGATGATCGCTGCCGCGCCTCCGCCGTTCTGTGTGTCGCAGGCGGTTTCGCTCGGACTTTCACGAGGCGCTGGGAACGCTTTGAACGCAAAGGCGTTGATCGTCAGGCGCCCATTCTCCCGTCGTGGGATTGATGGGGGACGCGCTCATATTCAGGAGCTGATGATGAGCAAACAGGAAGGTGAGGTCAAAGTCGACGATGCGGCCTCGACAGGGATCGCCAACGCGAAAGCATCGGCCGAGGATGTCTCCAAAAGCGTTCAAGCGGGCGCAGAAAATATTCGCGACGCCATTGCGCGTAACACCGTAGATATCGCGGACAAGGTCAACGGAAAGCTCAAGGGGGCGGGTATCGACACCGAGCGGATGGTTTCAACGGCGCGGGATCGGACGAACGATGTGAAAACAACATTGGTGGATGAAATCAAGGCGAGACCTCTGCAAGCCGTGATGGTCGCGACTTTGGCAGGACTCGTGGTCGGCGTTTTGACCTCTCGTTGATCTCATGATCAGTTTCGCCGACCTGATGCGGGCACGGATTCGTGCGGTTTTCGTTCGGCATTTCCGCGTTGCGGCGATCTTTGTCGCCGCTATCCTGACCGCCTTGTTCGCCTTCGCGTTCCTTCTGATGGCCGCGCGATCGTGGCTGTCCCAATGGTTTCAATCGCCAATCAAGGCTGACTTGGCGATTGGCGGGGCCCTCGCGTTTCTTGCCATCCTGGCCTTGTTCATAGGCGAAGCGATACGTCGGGCTCCCGCTCCTGAGATCCGCAGCCCGATCGACCTCGCCGTGACGGTTCCTGTCGCGGCGAAGGTTGCCCCGAGCTTGCTCAACCGGAAGTTCCTGGGTTTGGCCTCACTGATTCTGGGCGCGGTTCTCATCGGCAGGGAGTTCGGCCGGAAGTAAATCAGCGGAAATGGCGCGCCAAGACATCAGGGCGCCAAGCGGAGCGCGCTATATCAGGCTTCCGCTGTCGAACCGCTTCACGACCGCGTCGGACATTGGCCCGGAGCCGAGGTCCCCAGGGCCGTCTATGCCCAGCAATTCGGCGAGTTTCGCTCGGGCGCGGTTGACGCGACTCTTGACCGTGCCAACCGCCACGCCGCAAACCTCCGCCGCTTCCTCGTAGGAAAAGCCGGACGCCCCGACGAGGAGAAGCGCTTCGCGGTGTTCCTCCGAGAGCTTCGTCAGCGCGATTCGGAACTCCTGCATTTCCACGGCGCTTTCCTGGGGCGCGGCCGTCGCAATTCTCTTGGCGTAGACGCCATCGCTATCCTGAACTTCACGGCCGCGTCTCCGATAAATCGAGTAATAGGTATTTCGCAGTATTGTGAACAACCAGGCGCGCAGGTTGGTTCCCGCCTCGAAATTGTCCGCGTTGGACCAGGCTTTGAGAAGCGTATCTTGTACGAGATCGTCCGCCTGATGAACATTTCCACACAGAGAAATAGCGAACGCGCGCAGATTGGGCATCTCAGCGATCAAGCCGTCGCGGAATAGGTCAGATGCCGTTCGTAGACCCGACGGTACTGGCAATGTCACGGCTTGAGCTCTTTCGCTCTCAACTGGGCAAGTAGAACCATGAACCTATCTGGCAGTGGCTCATCGGCGAGCGCCCTATAGTGAGCCTGCAGGCGTTTGCCTATCGTGTCGTTGATGACGAGGCCGAGCCGCTCGCTGTCGGCATCGGGCTGATCAGCGGCCGCCGCCCTCGTTCTGGCGCCTTCCTTCTGTTCTTGCGCGTCATCTACAGGCATTTCAACACTTTCTAATTATGTCGGTTGTCTGACGACGCGAGGCTGCGCTTGAATTTCGCGCCACAGGTTTCAACGCGGATCGGGCCGTCGGGTTCCCAAGCCTCGCGGATATTTTTTTCAGTCTCGGCGGGGAGGGTGGCCACCGGCGCGGTAAGGTTCAAATTCCAGAGACGGTCGCGCTCTTAAAAAGTTTTGCGAGGGCCGCTTCCAGCGTTTTCATCGTGAACGGCTTGGCCAAATAGCCCGTGTTGCCGTCGATCGCGCCCGAGTCTTCACGACTGCGTCCGGTGGCGAACAGGACAGGCAGCAGTGGCCAATAATTCCGAAGGCGTCGCGCAAGTTCTATGCCGGGCATGTCAGGCAGGCCTAGATCCGTGATCAGAAGATCAATTCGCGTATTTGACATTTGCTCAATAGCGCCGACTCCATTTGCGGCTTCGAGGACGCCGTAGCCCATTTCCTCGAGCAGATCGACGAGATAACCTCGAATCAGGACCTCGTCTTCGCAAACGAGGATCATGGTTTGCGGCGTCGGCGACTTGGAACTGCCCAAGGCTTCGTTCGCAACCGGCCTTTCGGCCGCCGGCGACGAAGTCGCCGCTGTGTTGTTGCTGTCCATCATTGGTCAAAATTTCCTGTCCGCGGATTCAAGCGATTGGCGGTTTGCTGAGAGGCTCGCGCGGTCGTCCCGAAGCAAGGCGTCTCGACGATATCCCGACGCATACGGCTTCTAATCCGGTCAACAGTCCTTCACAGGTCCCAGGTCGGCGCGTCCATCAGCAGGAGATCGTTGGTCGACCTCCAAGAGGAAAACGTCGGATTTTGCGGTGACGACGTCAAAACCGCAATAACCGAAATCGAGCAGAAAGTCCATAACAGACATGCTGAGTCGGTCCGACGACCTCGGCGACCGCCGACCGCGGGTGGGAAAGGCTCTTGCGCGTCGGATCGCTCCCGATCCGCGCGCCACAGCCCACGCCGGAGCCGAGACCTTCAGATTTACGGCGGGACAAACGCTCGAAACCACGCTGCAAGATTTCAACAGCACCGATGGGGCCCTCGTGTTTAACGGCGGAGAACTCGGGTAATCGCGGAGCCTGGGATTCGTTGCGCCCTATCGCCTATACCGCGCGCGCCATGGCGCCGTCATCTCTCTCGTTCCCGTGACGAATCTGTCAGAACTTATAGTTCAGTCCGACGCGGAACAGCGAATCGCCCGACGGTGATGCCGCCGCATAGGGGGCGCCGCCGAAATAGGCCTTCGAGCCCAACGGCAGATAGAGATATTCCGCCTTGGCGGTGATGTTGTTGGTGAGAGCGTATTCCGCGCCCAGGCCGATCACGCCACCATCGCGCCAATGCGATTCCGATCCGCCAAATCCGCCGACGGGATCGAAATAGGACCCGTGTTCGTGGACGCCGGCATAGCCGCCGGTGACGAAGAGCAAAGTGCGATCCAGCGCCCAGCCCGCCCGCGCCCTCGCGGTCACGATGTCGTCCTGCCGAATGCGGAAGTTGGCGAGCGCATTGGCGCTGCTATGGTTGAGGTCCGAGAAATCCCAGTCGCCTTCGGCGCCGATCACGAATTGACCGATCTGATAATTGTAGCCGATCGTTCCCCCGATCAGCCCGCCATTGGGATCGCCAAACGCGCTGGAAGTCCCAATGCCGTATCCCCCGTTGACGCCGAGATAGAACCCGGTCCAATTGTACGCGGGAGCGGTATACGGGGCGGTATAGGCTGGCGGCGCCTTGTGGGTCGGCAAGTCCGCCGCCATCGCGGCGGTCGCGCTGATGATCGCGGCCGATGAAGCGATGCAAGTGATTTTGATCATGGCGCCCTCCAAATTTTGAACAGCTACAGCGGTCGCCCTGAAGTCTCGATCGATTGGGCGCCACGCTTCGGAAACGCGCGGAGCGACGAATTGTTCCCACCCGGTCGAGGCGCACGCTTTCGGTTCCGGCTGCGCGGGGCTCCCGGACGCGCAATGAAAAGCCTCGCCAAACGGCGGAACCAAGTTTACCTTCAAGCGTTTAGCCGGAGGCTAGCCAAAGAGAGGGGGCGCGCATGAACTTTGCAATGCCTTTGACGAAACTCGACGTCCAGAAGGGCGCTTACGATCGACTCGGCGCACAGCTGGAAGCGGACGGCATCAATTTCGCGCTTTTCTCCGGCGCCGCCGAACGAGTTGAACTGTGTCTATTTTCCGAGGACGGAACGACGGAGATCGCCCGCGTCGGCCTGCCCGAGTACACCAACGAAGTCTGGCACGGTTTCGTTCCGGGGCTCTCGCGCGGCCAACTCTACGGCTATCGCGTCCACGGTCGATACGCCCCCGAGGAAGGCCTCAGATTCAACCCGAACAAACTTCTGCTCGATCCCTACGCGCGGGCGCATCAAGGCGCGCTCAAGTGGGATTCCTCGCTGTACGGCTACGACGTCGAGGCCGCGGAGGATAAAGATCTCGTGATGAGCCTGAGCGATAGCGCCCCGTTCATGCCCAAATCCGTCGTGACGGATCTTCGACCCGAGCCGCGGAGGTTTCGACCTCCATCGACGCCTTGGGATCGCACGTCGTTTTACGAAATGCACGTCGGCGGTTTCACCAAGCTGCATCCGGGTATAGCGCGAAGCCACCGTGGAACTTTCGACGGCGCCGCTTCCGACGCGACGATCAAATACATCAAGAGCCTGGGCGTCACCGCGGTTGAATTGTTGCCGATCCACGCCTTCGTCGACGATCATCATCTGGTCGCAAAGGGGCTGCGCAATTACTGGGGTTACAACACGATCGGCTTCTTCACGCCGGAAGGTCGATATATCGGGGCCTCAGGCCTGGCCTCATTTCGCCATATGGTGCGCAAGTTCCATGACGCGGGACTCGAGGTCATTTTGGACGTGGTCTACAACCACACGGCCGAAGGCAACGAACTCGGCTCGACACTCTCCTTCAAGGGCATCGACAACGCCGCGTACTATCGGCTCCAACCGGACAATCGGCGCTATTACATCAATGATACAGGCACGGGAAACACCGTCAATGCAAGCCATCCGATGGTGCTGCGCATGGTGTTGGACTCACTGCGATACTGGGCCGGAACCATGGAAGTCGACGGATTTCGTTTCGATTTGGGTACGATATTAGGAAGGGAGCCTGGCGGTTTTGATCAATGCAGCGGATTTTTTGATGCGATGGCACAAGACCCGCTATTGAGCCGCGTCAAGCTGATCGGTGAGCCCTGGGACATCGGACCCGGAGGCTATCAGGTCGGCGGCTTCCCGCCCGGATGGGCCGAATGGAATGACAAATATCGCGACACCGTGCGCAATTATTGGAGAGGCGATCCCGGCGCTTTGCGGGACTTTGCCGCCCGCGTCACAGGATCGGGGGACATCTACGACCGGCGCGGCCGACGCCCCTGGTCGAGCGTCAACTTTGTCACTGCGCACGACGGTTTCACGCTAGCCGACCTTGTTTCTTACGACAGAAAGCACAACGAAGCCAATGGAGAGGACAACGCGGATGGATCCGATGACAATCGCTCCTGCAACTACGGCGTCGAAGGACCATCCCAGGATGCGAACGTCAACGAAATTCGCGAACGTCAAAAGCGCAATATCTTGACCACACTGTTCGTATCGCATGGCGCGCCGATGCTTCTGGCGGGCGACGAGTTTGGGCGCAGCCAGCACGGTAACAACAACGCCTATTGTCATGACGACGAAATCAGCTGGCTTCGCTGGCGGGAGATCCAGCCAGGTGACCGCGCGTTGACCGAGTTCACGCGCCGCGTGATCGCGCTTCGCGCCGACAACGCCCTGTTTCGCCGGGCGAGCTTTCGCGACGGTTGCTTGATAAGCTGGCTTCATCCCGACGGCGGCGATCTGCAAGACGAGCATTGGTGCGGCGCACAGCCCCTGACGATCGGCGCTTGGCTCAGATGCGACGTCGAAGAAGGTGCAAAAGCGGCGTTGCTGCTCTTCAACGCTTTCGATGGGGACGTGCTTTTCGCCTTGCCCGAGCGTGACGGCGGCGGACCGTGGACAGTCGTGCTCGACACCGCGCGGCCGACGGATTCCGAATCCAAAGTTGAGGGCGTAAAATATCCCCTGCAATCACGAACCCTGGCGATCTTGTTTTGACGCAAGAAATCGTTTTGAGATGAGATTGAAGCCACGGCCGAAGAGAGGTCGCGCGGGTTTCAGCTTCACACGCAAGGACAGGATTGGCCCAGGGACACAACCAGCAGGAATGACCGCCTGCCCATTCGAGTCGACGCAAATCTTTCATTGCGAAGGTCAATCTGCTTCGCGTCGGGGACACGGTTTCGACCGCGTTCGCGGGACGAAATAGTCAGATTGAGCCCCAGTGGCGCCACCGCGACGGAATCTCGCATTGTACGACAAGAGTATCGATTTGTCCCAACTTAGACCGCCGTCACGCGTTCGAGGCCTCGGGCTGATCGCCGCCAATTGCGTTCGGCCTCCGCCTCTCGAACATGGATTTGAGCGGAAACTCCGTGTGGCCGCTGGCGCCTTCGGTGGAGCAAATCGGAAGTCAGGCGAGCAACGGACCTGCCGCGGCCCGCTTATAGAGCATCGATTTTTTCCGATGTGCCGAACGCCTCAACCATTCTGGTGCGAAGATCCAGCAAAGCGCCGATCGCGAGAACAGCCAGCACGAGATCGACGACGAATATGATCGCGTAAAGCGCGTGCCCACGAGCTATAGATTTTTCCGGCGAAGGCGAGCGCCCGGGCATCAAGCGCCGCTCCTTTACGTTCGCCCACTTCTCATTCCTCGGACGAGCGAGACGAAATGCCGACGTGAAGGCCTTGCGGCCAAATTGTATTGGTCGATGCGATTGAACCTTGATCGGGGCTCCCCGATCGACCCCCATAACATCCAAGCGAATTCAAGCGACTTTGACTTGCCGCGCCTTCTCGCCGAAGAAAAGCGCTTGTCCTGCCAAGGCGGCGACAAGCGAGGGCGGGAAAGGTTTGGTCACCAGATAAGTTGGTTCCGCACGCTCGCCGGTCAACAACCGTTCAGGATAGGCGGTAATGAAAATTACGGGCGCCTCTACCCATCCCAGCAGATCATTGACGGCGTCAAGGCCGGAGCTGCCATCCGCAAGCCGGATATCGGCCAGAATCAACCCTATCGCCTTGCCCTTCGCGATCGAAAGCGCCTGCGATTGGGTTCTCGCGATGCCGACGACGCGATGGCCGAGTTCCTGCATGATCGCCTCGAGTTCCATCGCGATGAGCGGTTCGTCTTCGATGATGAGCACGTTGGTCGCGACTTGAGCCGCGATTTCCTTGGTCGAGCGCGCAATGAGTTCGCTGACGTAAGGCGCGCTCGTGCCCAGGATCGCCGCCACCTGCGCCTCGTCGAATCGTTCCATGGACACCAACAAGAACGCTTGGCGGCTCTCCGGCGTCAGCGCCTCCAACCGCCGCTCGACGACGGCGACGCCTTTCCGATGCTCCGCGTTCACCGGCAATGACTTCCACAAGTCCGTGAAGAGTTTGTAGAGCGCGATTCTCGCGGGCAACACCGGATCGAGCACGGCTTCATCGGTGACGAGCGCCTCCAACAACATGGTGACATAAGCGTCGCCCGAAGTTTGGGACCCGGTGAGCGCCCGACCATAGCGACGTAGGTACGGCAAATTTCTTGCTATTTCCTGGGCCAGAGACATTCTGTGTTCCTTCCTAGCGCGATATTTAGTTTGATTTCCTTATGGCGGAAAATGCGCCAATTTGCGAACTGATCTCGAGGATAGGGAACGTTTTCTCTTGTGCCGAGTTCAAATGAGGAGAGAGACGGGCGTCATCCGGACCCGGCCCAGCTCGGCGGTTCGTCAACGCATTGAGGCATGATGACCTCTTCGGCGAAAAAATGCGCGCTAAATTCTCGCTCCGGATCGACGCGCTTGCAGATCGCACGGTGAATTTGCCGCCACGATCGAGAGCGCCTGAAACGGTCTCGGCGCGGCGTTCGAGGGGCGGCGTAATGCGACGAATGAAGATGAAATAGACGGAATGCAACGATCCGGGGAAACGCTCGGCCACGCCGATCGGACGCCATCAGCTTGCGCGCTCCACGGGCGACGGCATTCGAGCGACTCCCCGTACGCCGGACCGAGACACGCCGCATGCGCCAAGACCTCCGCATTCCCTGCAAACTC
>Ga0302319_10022055_pt1 | contig 11446 bp, 7 predicted proteins | sample Bog_T0_2_FD_203319 | JGI IMG/M metagenome (GOLD analysis project Ga0302319, IMG submission 203319) | Peat permafrost microbial communities from Stordalen Mire near Abisko, Sweden - Bog_T0_2 | ecosystem: Environmental > Terrestrial > Soil > Wetlands > Peat | place: Sweden: Abisko, Stordalen Mire...
ATGCTGGCCGCCACATTGAGCCTTGCGGGTGGAAGCTGCTTTGGCCAGAGCACTGACACCTTTCAGCCGGCGACAACGAACGTGCCGGGCGCGGAGTATCCGCGGATCGATGCGCAGCGGAGGGTGGAGTTCAAGATCAAAGCGCCCGATGCGAAGAGCGTGGCGGTTTCGCTGGGCGGCCCCAGCGTGCCGCTGACGAAGGGCGACGACGGAACCTGGACGGGAACGACGGAGCCGATCGTGGTGGGCTTTCACTACTACTCGCTGATTATCGACGGCGTCGCGGTAAACGATCCGGGCAGCCACACGTTCTACGGCACAGGCAAAGACTCTTCGGGGATCGACATACCGGAGGTGGGCGTCGATTACTACTCGAGAAAGAACGTTCCGCACGGCGATGTGCGCGAGCATTGGTACTTCTCAAAGGTGACGGGCACGTGGCGGAGAGTGTTTGTGTACACACCTCCCGACTACGACACGAACACGAGCGCGCGCTATCCGGTACTGTACCTGCAGCACGGGTCTGGCGAGGACGAAACGGGCTGGAGCAGGCAGGGCGACGCGAGTTTGATCCTCGACAATCTGATTGCGGAAGGCAAAGCCAAGCCCATGATTATTGTGATGGCGAATGGCTATGCGACCAAGGCGGGCGCCAAGCCCGTGCCTGCGCCGGCGATGCCGGGCATGCCCGCGCCCGCACCGGGAACTCCACCGCGCATGATGATTCCGAGCGCCGTGGACGAGGAGTTTACCGCCAGCCTGATTCCAACGATCGATGCTACATACCGCACGATTCCGAACCGGGCGAACCGCGCCATGGCCGGACTCTCAATGGGCAGCGTGCAGACCATGCAGATTACCACGGCGCATCTTGACACGTTTGGCTACATTGGAGCCTTCAGCGGCATCAGCTTTACGACGGTGAATCTGAAGACCGACTTTAGTGGAGCGTTTGCCGACGCGGACTCATTCAACAAGAGCGGGACGGTGCTGTTTGTTGGCGTTGGAACAACAGAGTTCGACCGCATGTTGCAAGGGGTTCACGACTTTCACAAGGAGTTGGTTGACGCGGGAGTGAAGCACGTTTACTACGAGTCTCCGGGGACCGCGCACGAGTGGCTCACTTGGCGCAGAGACCTGCACGAGTTTGCTCCGCTGCTGTTTCAGCAAGCGGCGAAATAACGTTGAGTTTTGAAAAAGCAACAAAGCAACTGAACAAAAAGCAATGGCACGGGGAAATCGAAAGGAGTAGTAATGCCGAATTCTGCAGATCGTATCTTGCTCAATCGCCGCCAGGCGCTGTTTCTATCAGCCACGGCGGGCATGGGAGCCGCGCTGGCCGGCCAGGCTCACGGATCGGACAGCACAAAGACCGGAGTGCATCAGGAACCCGGATATTGCTCAACGCCGCGCTCCGCAGTGGCGAAGACCCAGTACGGCAAGGTACGCGGTTTTCTCTCCGACGGCGTATTCACGTTCAAGGGCATCCCGTACGGCCAGGACACGAGCGGCGAAAACCGCTGGCTGCCGGCCAAGGCTCCCAAGCCATGGGATAACGAGTATCCCGCGCTGGCATACGGCCCGAACTGTCCGCAGAATCTGCATACCTGGACGGGGATTGAGCAGACATTTCTGCAGGACTGGGACGACGGCTGGCAAAGCGAGGACATGCTGAAGCTGAACGTATGGACGCCTAGCCTGACCGGCAAGCGCGCGGTGATGGTTTACTTTCACGGCGGCGGATTCAGCTTTGGCTCATCGTATGAGCTGCCCTCGCATGAAGGCGCACAGATGGCGCGGCATCACGACATTGTGCAGGTCTCGGTGAATCACCGGCTGAATGTGCTGGGATTCCTTGACCTTTCTGAAGTGGGCGGGGAGGCTTACGCGGAGTCAGGCAACGTGAGCATGACCGACCTTGTGGCCTCATTGCGCTGGGTGCGCGACAACATTGCGAACTTCGGCGGCGATCCTGACAACGTGATGATCTACGGGCAGTCGGGCGGCGGATCGAAGGTGACCACGCTGCTGGGCATGCCTTCAGCCAAGGGGCTGATTCATCGCGCATCGGTGCAGTCGGGCGGCGGCGGCAATCCACCCACGGCGGAGCAGTCGCGAGAGCTGACCAAGCAGCTTATGAAGGAGCTTGGACTGCAGCCGAACGACATCGACTCATTGAAGAAGGTTGAGTGGGCCAAGCTGAATGCGGCCGGCAACGCGGCGACCATGAAGGTGAATCCGCCGATGCGGGGCGCTGCGTTTGGATTGGGCGGACCGCCGAGCGCGACACCGCGCGTGGGCTGGGGACCGATGGTAGACGACCGCGTCATTACGGTACGCTCGTTCTACCAGGAGGCGCCGGAGATCACGAAGAACGTGCCGATGCTGATTGGCTCAGTGAGCGAAGAAGGCAACCGGATGGCGTCGAATCCCACCGAGGCTGAGTGGCATGCATCGCTAGCCCGCACCATGGGCGAAGACAAGGCGACGGCGCTGATTGCGGCGATGAAGAAGGCGCATCCGGAAAAGAGCATCAAGACGCTTTCGTTTGGCGTATCGGGCGTGGGCCAGCGCAACAACGTGGCACGGATGGCCAAGATGAAGCACGACCTGAAGGCCGCTCCGGTGTATGCGTACTACTTTACCTGGCAGTCGCCGATGCTGGAAGACGCGGGAGCGTGGCACACGGCGGAGCTTGCCTTCTGCTTTGACAACACCAAGCGCTGCGAACAGGGCACGGGCAATACACCCGAGGCGCAGGCGCTGGCCAGGAAGATGGCGAACGCATGGGCAAACTTTGCGCGGACCGGCAATCCCAGTCAACCGGGACTGGCCTGGACGCCGACAGACCCGGACCACAACCAGACGATGGTGTTCGACAATCACTGCCGGATGGAGAACGATCCTGAAGGCGAAATCCGCAAGATCATGCAGAGCTAAACGGTTTTGCGCGCAGACATGCGGCCCCAGGTCCGATAGGCGGACCTGGGGCCGCATTTTTTGTGCGTGGCTGAGATGCGGGTCGATTGCCGTGCTGTCCTACCCTTTCACGAAAGAACCGTGAAAGGATGGGGCACCAATTATTCAGTGGCAATAGAAATATGTAACGCCTCGGTTTTTTGCTATCCCAGGTCCCAGAAGCGGGACCTGGGGCACCCACGGTTTATTGCTTGGTTCAGATGCGGGACGACCGGCCTTGCATCCAACTCCGATATAACTCTATGCGGTCAGTGGCCTAGTTGCGGCTGCGCATTTTGGAGAGCAGGCGCAGGATCTCAATGTAGAGCCAGACCAGCGTGACCATGATGCCGAATGCGCCGTACCACTCCATGTAGCGCGGCGCGCCCTGCTGCACGCCCTGCTCGATGAAGTCGAAGTCGAGCACGAGATTCAGCGCGGCGATGCCCACCACAATCAGGCTGAAGCCGATGCCGATTACGCCCGATCCGTTGACGGCCGTGAACTGAATGCCGAAGAATCCCAAAACCATTTCGAGAAGATAGAAGACCATGATGCCGCCGGTGGCCGCGGCAACGCCGATGTAGAACTTGCGCGTGGCGCGGATGATCCCCGAGCGATAGAGGAACAGCATGGCGAAGAGCGTGCCGAAGGTGAGGGCGACGGCCTGCATGGGCAAGCCCGGATAGCGCAGATCGAGCATGGCGGAAAAGCCGCCCAGCGCCAGACCTTCAAGCAGAGCGTAGAGGGGCGCGGTGACCGCGGACCACTCCTTCTTAAAGGTGGTCACGATGGCGATGATGAATCCGCCAAAGACGCCGAGCATCATGAGCGGGCCTACGTCGGAGATGTCGCGCGACTCACTGAAGAGATGCCACGTCCAGCCAGCAGTGATAATGGCCAGAATGAGCAGGATGCCGGTCTTGTTGACCGTGCCGTTGAGCGTCATGCGGTTGGTGGCATCGATTGCGCCGCCGTACTGCGTGTCGGCAAGGTTGCGAAAGGTGTTTTGCCCTAGTGCTGGGTTGGACGTTTTCATCAGTGCCATTAAGGTTTGCTCCCGCGTGGAATTGGGCCGGAGTTGTACTGCTTGCGGCCCAGGGGTTCCATCTCTATTTTAGACGCAGCGGGAAACAGACGGTCGCAAGGATTGGCCTGCGGGTTGAAAGCAGGAGCCTTGACGGGTTGGCGGGGCCTGCATTGCGCTAGGGGGCTTCGACCGCGTGGTTTCATAGTCTGGGTTCGTGCTATCCCAGGTCTGAAAATCCAGACCTGGGGCACCCAGCTTCTGTGATTGGTTGAGATGCGGGGCAGCCGGCTTCGGTACAACCGATCAGAGACCTAACGGGTCAGTTGGGGTCAGTGATTTTGCGCCAGGGGCCATTGGCATCGGGCTTTTCAGGCGAGGCTAGATTGATCTGGGTGCGCGGCGAAACCACCAGATCGACACGGCGGTTGCGGGCGCGGCCCTCGGCGGTATCGTTGCTGTCGACGGGATGAAACTCGGCGTATCCGGCGGCGGAGATGCGATCGGCGGGAATGGCGTCGAGCTGGAGAAGCAGACGCGTGATGCTGGTTGCGCGCGCGGTCGACAGCTCCCAGTTGGAGTCGAACTCATCGGTATGGATGGGGACGTTGTCGGTGTGGCCCTCGACGCGCAGGTCGTAAGGCGAGTGGCCGAGGGCAGTGGCGATCTGGCTGAGCGTCGCCAGAGTCTGTGGCTTGGGCGTGGCCGAACCGGAACTGAAAAATCCCGCCTCGCGCAGGCTGATGATGAGGCCGTCGCGGCCCATCTGAATAGAGACAGTGTGCGAGGCGACCTGGTTGGAGAGGGTCTGCTGAAGCTCGCGGCGCACATGCTCGAGATCGTCTTTTACTTTGGCGGGAGCCATCACGTCTTCTCCCATGACAATGTTCATGGGAATGGGCGCCTGATCGGAGCCGGCGGTGGCAGCGTTGGAGGACTTGCGCTGGGCATCGGCAAAGATGCCCAGGGAGCGGAAGGCAGTGTCAATGGACTGCGCGACCTGCGTCTGTTTTTTCTGATCGGCTTTGGCGAAGGCATACATGACGACGAAGAAGCCGAACAAGAGGGTAACGAAGTCGGCGTAGGAGACCAGCCAGCGATCGTGGGAGACGCGGGATCGAGGAACGCGCGAGCGGCTCATGCTGCCATCTCCCGCTTCTCGCGGCGCGCTTCTTCAACGAATCCGGAGAGCTTGGTTTCTAACATGCGGGGGTTCATGCCTTCAAGAATGGAGATGACGCCTTCGAGCATCATCTCGCGCCGCCGGTATCCGTCGCGAATGCGGATGCGCATTTTGCCTGCAAAGGGCAGGAAGAAGAGATTGGCGATGCCGACGCCGTAGATGGTGGCGACGAAGGCGACGGCAATGCCGCGGCCGACTTCCTGAATATTGTCGAGATGCTGCATGACCTGGATGAGTCCGAGGACTGCGCCGAGGATGCCGATGGTGGGCGAGAATCCTCCGGCGGACTCGAAGACGGCCGGCAGCCGCTCCTCGTCTTCAGTGATGGAGTCGAGGCTGACGCGCATGATGTTGCGCAGCTCGCCGGGCTCGGTGCCGTCGACGGCGAGTGTGAGAGTTTGCTTAAGGAAGGGATCGTCGATGGACTTGAGATCGTCGTCGAGCGAGACGACGCCGTTGCGGCGAGCCTTGTTGGCAAAGCCGACGAGCAGGCCAATGAGTCTTCCATCCTGCTTGCGGGGCGCGGCAAAGATGTGCAACATGCCGCTGAATGCGGCGACGACCGTGGCCATGGGAAACTGTAGCAGCACCGCGCCCATGGTGCCGCCGAAGACGATGAGCGCGGCGGTGGGCTGCAGGATCTGGCCCAGGTTGCCGCCCTCGATAATCAATCCGGCAAGAATGCCGGCCAGGGCTAGAATCGCGCCACCAAAGCTTGCTTTGTCCATGAAACACCTCTCCTCAAGAAGAAAACAGCAGCACTTTCAGCGGGCCTGTCGGTCCGCATACGGTGCAAGTTTGGGCGGCGGGGCCGCAGGTGCCGGCTGGCCGCTGACGTCGAGACTCATGAGGCTGACGCCGCGCTGCAGGTCGCCGAAAGAGGGCCCACGCCGGGCTATGTTGGCAAGCAGACGGGCCCGGTAATCGAGCACGCGCTCCATAATTTCTTCGATCTTCTCGCGGACAATCAGCTTTTCTCCATTGATGAGAGTGAGCATAGTGTCGGGCGAGGCCTCGGCGGTTTTGATCAGATCGCTATTGAGCATCATGATGGTTCCGTTAAGCCGTGTGACCTCAATCATGGCTGTATGGCTCCTTTGGTGGGGTTATCGGCGGCGATTGGAAAAGGTTAAGAAAAATGAGATAGGGAGCGGCGAGTGTCCGAGGAAGGGACACAAATGGGGGGGCGATAAAGTCCCAGAGGGCGAGGCCGAAGAAGGGGCCAGATGCGACGGCAAGCGCCCGAAAGCAGCAACCCAGGGTATTAAAAAAATTGGGAGCGCAATCGGATTAAAGCCGCAAATCAACGCATCCAACAAGGAGATCCCCATGTCCCTGGGTGTCTTGAATAATCTGTCCGCGGTGTATGCGGAAAATAACCTGAGCAACACCAACAGCAGCCTGTCGAAGACGCTGCAGCAGTTGTCCTCCGGATCGAAGATCAACTCCGGCGCGGACGACGCGGCGGGTCTCTCGCTGGTGGATGGCCTTCAGGCCAACCAGCAGGCTCTAACCCAGTCGCAGACCAACGCAACCGAAGGCGTAGGCCTTTTACAGGTCGCCGATGGCGCTCTCTCGCAAGTGACAAGCCTGCTTAACCGTGCCGTAACGCTGGCCACCGAGGTCTCGAACGGCACCCTCAACAATTCGCAGGATTCGGCTGCGAACCAGGAATACCAGTCGATTCTGTCTGAAATTTCGAACATCGGTTCGACAACAACCTACAACCAGAACACAGTCTTCGGCACGACGACCAGCATCTACACGGGTGACTCGACAAGCTCCGGCGCATCGGTAGATTCGCTGAATATCCGGTCCCTCTCGTCCTCTAACCTGGGCGATTCGAATGGCACGATGTCCTACAGCACGGGAACCAACAACGATTTCATCGATCTGTCGAAGAACTCTGCATCCAAGAACGCATCCGCTTCCGATACGCTGGGCGCAACAACCGCGACGACGTCGATCACTGTCCAATATCTGACCAAGGGTGTGGATGGGCAGTCGGTTGCCGCCAGCGCCACCATCTCGGCCGGTGCGGGCACGCAATACGGCAACACCATCCAGGGCCTGATGAGCGCCATCAACAACTCCGGTCTTGGTCTTACGGCCAGCTTGGGCACGGCAGCTCAGGCCGGGGACACCAGCGCCGCGGCGCAGACCGACACAGGCATTATCATCTCCGGCTCCGGCGTCTTCGCAACCACGGCCGCAACGCCCGGACAGGATGAAAGTCTGTTGGTCACCAATAAAGTTTCGGGGACCGAGGATACGTTGGGGGGCAGCATCTCCTTCACCAGTTCCGACGGCACTACGCACAGCCTGACGATCAATGCCGCCAACAACGACACCACGGCAACAACCCTGGCGGCGAAGATCAACTCCGAGGGCTGGGGCGTCACCGTGGCAGATACGAACACCGCCACGACCGATACGCTCGAATTCACTTCAACCTCCCCGGTAACCGTGACCGTTAGCGGCGTAACCGATGGCAGCGGCGGTACAGTCGCCGGAACCACGCAGACCTTCAACAATTACAGCCTGGTCACCTCGATCAGCGATGGCACCACGGGCGCGGCGGCCGTCACCGGCCAGGCCGACACGGCGGGAACCGGAGCGGCGACGATCACCTACAGCGACAGCACGGGTGCGAATCTGAGCAACACCGATCTGAGTTCGCAGACCGACGCGGAAACGGCGCTGACCTCCCTTAACTCGGCAATTGCAGACGTGGCCGCGCAAGATGGTTACGTTGGCGCGCAGATCAACACGCTGAACGCGGTCAGCTCCGTGCTCAGCACACAACAGGAGAACGTGCAGTCGGCGCAGAACGCGGTGCAGGCCACCGATTATGCGCAGGCCAGCTCGAACATGTCGAAGTACGAGATCCTGAGCCAGACCGGCATTGCGGCACTGGCGCAGGCCAACAGCGTGCAGCAGGAAGTAACCAAGCTGCTGCAATAACCCAATACCCCGGATCGATGGGGAAGACCGCAGGGGCGCCGATGCCGGCGCCCCTGCGGTTTGTTCGAGCAGGATATAGGGCCTGCCGCGCCGGTGGCGTTCGGAGCGGCTTCGCCATGAGTTTTCTCCAATCGTTCTTTGAATTCTGCGGATTCCGGACTGCTTTAGTGAGGCACAGGGGGATGCGATGGGCACAGTTGGACTGAGTTTCGGTTCGCCGACCAGCGGCCAGGGCTTTGATGTAAGCTCGACCGTCGCCTCGATCGTCGGCAATCTACAAAACGTGGAGACGCCGTGGAAGACGCAGTTGACGTCGCTCGAGAGCCAGGACACGGTGATCTCAAACCTGGGAACTCTGTTCTCGAACCTCTCGAACGATTTGAGCTCGCTGACGGACCTTCAGGGAATTCTGGCGCAGAAGACCGGTTCCAGCTCCGACACCAATGTCCTCGAACTAACCTCCGCTTCGTCTTCGGCGACGGCGGGCACACATACGGTGGTGGTGAACAGCCTGGCGGCGACTTCAAGCGGATACCTTGCGGAGGTCTCCGACTCCTCGGCCACGCTCAGCGGGCAGATCACTCTACAGATGGGGAACGGCACGGCGGAGACGTTTGCGATCGGGGCCCAGCCTTCTTCTGGCGCGGCGGCGAACACGACCTACACCGGCAGCGGAGGTGACACGCTGGCCGACCTTGCCTCGACGATCAACTCCTCGGGACTGGGCGTCACCGCCAACGTGGAGAGCGATTCTTCGGGCACGTGGCTGAGCCTGACCTCGGGAACCTCGGGCGCGAACGGCAACATTACGGTGAGCGGCAACAAGCTGGGGGCGACTGGCAAGATTCTGGGCTACACAGGCACAGCAGGGACCGACGCATCCGGTTCAATTGCGGCAACCGCTTCCACCGGAACGCTGCCGTCGGTGGGCAGCGGCGACTCGCTTAGCGGCTCGATCTCTATTCAGGCGGGCAGCGGGTCGGCGATTTCGATCGCGATGAGCCAGGTGAAAACGGCCACGGGTGGAACGACCGCCGGCGATCTGGCGACTTACATCCAGAACAACTACTCGTCCACGGTGACGGCTGCAATCACGACAAACAGCGATGGCTCGGTAAGCTTGTCGCTGACCTCGCCGACGGCGGGAAGCGCCGGCTCGCTGACCGTGGATTCGAGTCTGACGGACACGAGTTCGAGCGCGCTGGGGTACACCAAAGCCGTGACCGGCGTAGATGCGAACCTGACGATCGACGGAAAATCCAACATTCATAGCTCCTCGAATACGGTTTCGAGTCTGATTCCTGGACTGACATTTCAACTGCTGTCGGCATCGTCCACCGCGGTGCAGATCGTCATCGGCAACGACAACAGCGACATTGAGAGCACGGTGAACCAGTTCGTCACCGATTACAACTCGCTGATCAGCGCGGTCAATACGCAGGAAGGGAACACCAGTTCCGGAACGCCGGAACCGTTGTTCGGCTCTCCGACGTTAACGCTGCTGCAGCAGCAGCTTTTAAGCGGGCTGAACATGCAGAACCCCAGCGGCTATGTGAACTCGATCTCATCGACCAACGGAACCACGCTCGCCGATCAAAGCAAATTCACGATCCAGATGGGAGACGGTTCCTCGGCCACATTCATCGTGGGCAGCGGGTCGGACACGGCCTCGCCGGGGACGTATTACACCGATAACACGGATACGGGCGGCACGAACAACGGTAACACGCTGGCCGGCCTTGCGGCGACCATCAACGCGGCTTCAGGGAACACAATCCTGGGCTACTCCGGCGTCGCGGGCACGACCTCGATTACTTCAAACGGCACGCTGGATGGGATTGCCGACGAGAGCGACACTTTGAGCGGCTCGATCTCGATCCAGGTGGGCAGCGGCACCGCGCAGACCATAACCCTTGACTCCTCGGACGACACGCTCACCGGGCTGAGGGACGCGATCAATAACGCCGACCTCGGGGTCACGGCTTCCATTGCGAAGAACGGCGCCACCGGTTTATATAGTCTGTCGTTAGAGTCGGGAACCTCCGGCACCGGTGGTACGCTGACCGTCACTTCGAGTATCGTGGACACGAATCGAGTGGGAGTGACGGCTGGAGTGAAGACCGCAAGCGGAGAATCGACGCTGACCCTGGCCTCGTGGACCGCGGGCTCGTCGGGCGCGCTGACGGTTAACTCTGCGCTCACGGCAAACACGCCCACGGCGCTGAGTTACACCGATACGACCCCCTACACCAGCACCACGGCGGACTCCGGCACACTTACGACGATCGAGAACAGCGGCGATACGCTGGGCGGCTCGATCTCGATCCAGGTGGGCAGCGGCAACACGAAGACAATCAATATCGATTCGTCGAACAACACGCTGACCGGTTTGATGGGCGCGATCAACAACGCCGGCCTTGGGGTGACCGCCTCGCTCAACAACGCCAGCACGGCCCTCACGCTGACCTCCGGGACGGTCGGCTCGACAGGCGCGCTAACGGTAACCTCGAACCTTTACGACGCGAGCGACGTGGGCAGCACCGCAGCGCTTGGATACAACGCCTCTTCGGACATCGGAAGTTTGAGCACGCTCGGCATCACTGTAAACAGCAGCGGCACGCTGAGCTTCGACGCGAGCTCGCTGGACTCGGTACTGAACACCGACTTCAGTAGCGTGGCCGGATTCTTCCAAAACACCGATAGTTGGGGACAGACATTTTCAAACATGTTGACCAACTCCGGAACAAGTTCCTCAACCGGCATTCTGAAGCTTGCCCAGAACTCCAACAGCAGTGTGGAATCGACGCTGAACGCCGATATCTCAAGAGAAGAGGCCCTGATTTCGGCCGAACAGAAGAGCCTGACGGCAGAGTTGAACAGCGCCAACGAGATTCTGCAGCAGTTGCCCACGGAACTGTCGGGCATCAACGAAATGTACGCAGCCATCACCGGCTACGGCCAAAGCAGCAACGGATAGGGAGCTGAGTGGGGAATGGGAAGTTATCAGGAACACGCGCTGGACGGCGCATCGGCGGTCGATCTTGTGGTGGCGCTCTACGACGGAATGATCCGTTTTCTCTATGCGGCGATTGAGGCCGTGGAGCGCGGAGACGCGAACGGCCGGCGGGTTGCGGTCAAGCGGGCGCTGGACATCATTATTCATTTGCAAGCGCGGCTGCGGATGGACATTGGGGGACGGCCGGCGCAAGCCCTCAGCGAGTTCTACTCCTCGGTTTTCGCGCAGATTCTGCAGGCGTCGCAGTCGGCTTCGAAGGCAAAGTTCGAGCACGCGATCGAATGCGTGCGCAACGTGC
>Ga0302319_10022056_pt1 | contig 11446 bp, 7 predicted proteins | sample Bog_T0_2_FD_203319 | JGI IMG/M metagenome (GOLD analysis project Ga0302319, IMG submission 203319) | Peat permafrost microbial communities from Stordalen Mire near Abisko, Sweden - Bog_T0_2 | ecosystem: Environmental > Terrestrial > Soil > Wetlands > Peat | place: Sweden: Abisko, Stordalen Mire...
GGAAAGTTCCGGGATCAGCCGTCCCTGATCATCGAAAAGCTCGTCGGCCCGGTAGCTTTTCATCCAGGCTTCGAGCTGCTGGACGTGATCGGGATGGTCGGTATCGACCAGGAGAGGCACCTGATGCGCCCGGAAGGTGCCTTCGACCTGCAGACCATCAACGGTCTTTGGTCCGGTCCAGCCCTTGGGAGATCTGAGCACGATCATCGGCCACCGGGGTCTGGTGGTGTCCGCATGTGTGCGCGCATGGGTCTGGATGCGCCGAATCTCCTGAATCACCTGGTCCATGGTGGAGGCCATGAGCTCATGCATCACGGCCGGATCATCTCCTTCGACAAAGTAGGGGGTCCAACCGCAACCCCGGATGAACTGGTCCAGTTCATCGTGCTCGATCCGGGCAAGGACGGTCGGGTTGCTGATCTTGAAACCGTTCAGATGCAGAATGGGCAGCACGGCCCCATCGGTGATCGGATCCAGGAATTTGTTGGATTGCCAGGAGGTCGCCAGCGGTCCGGTCTCCGCCTCGCCGTCCCCGACGACACAGGCGACGATCAGATCCGGGTTGTCGAAGGCGGCGCCGAAGGCATGGCTGAGCGAATACCCTAATTCGCCACCTTCGTGGATCGAGCCTGGGGTGGTCGGTGCGACATGGCTGGAAATGCCACCGGGGAACGAGAACTGCTTGAACAGCTTCTTCAGGCCGGCTTCGTCCTGGGTAATGTCCGGATAGACATCGGTCCAGGTGCCTTCGAGGTAGACGTTGCCGACTATGGCGGGACCGCCATGGCCAGGCCCAGCGACGTAGAACATGTCCACGTCATATTTCTTGATGATCCGGTTCAGATGCAGGTAGATGAAGTTCTGTCCCGGGGTGGTGCCCCAGTGTCCGACCACGAGCGGCTTGATGTCGCTGAGCTTCAGTGGTCGCTTCAGGAGTGGATTGTCGTAGAGGTAGATCTGGCCGACCGAGAGGTAGTTGGCGGCGCGCCAATAGGCGTCCATGTGCTGGAGTTCGACAGGAGAAAGCGTACGGATGATGCTCGTGCCGTGCATAAGGTCCCTTGGTAGGATTCGTTGCGCCCAGATGGAGAAGGTCGATTTGTCAAAAACCTGATCGGGAGAATCCGCTACGGTCGCGTCATCGATGCAATTTCATCAACCGGTAACGACGGATCAGCTCATTCGTCGAAGTGTCATGACCATGGGTGGGATTCGCGTGGTTGTCCAATTCAGGGATGATCCGCTGGGCGAGCGCCTTCCCGAGTTCGACGCCCCATTGGTCGAAGGAATCGATGTCCCAGATGGCGCCCTGGGTAAAGACGCTGTGTTCATAGAGCGCCACCAGGCTTCCGAGGACCGCCGGACTGAGACGTTCGGCTAGGATGACGTTGGATGGCCGGTTGCCCGCGAAGACGCGATGAGGCACTAACGCCTCTGGAATCCCCTCTGCCCGGACTTCTTCCGGCGTTCTGCCAAAGGCCAAGGCCTCGGCCTGGGCAAAGACGTTGGCCACCAGGATGTCATGGTGGTGTCCCAAATCAGCTAGCGGATGGCCGAAAACGATGAAATCGCAGGGGATGATCTTTGTGCCCTGATGGATCAGCTGGTAAAACGAATGCTGGCCATTGGTTCCAGGTTCTCCCCAGTAGATCGGACCCGTCTGATAATCCACCTGGGCACCGTCACGGGTGACGTGCTTGCCATTGCTTTCCATGGTCAATTGCTGCAGGTAGGCGGGGAACCGCTTGAGGTATTGTTCATACGGCAGGACCGCCGCCGTCCGTGCCTCCAGGAAATTGCTGTTCCAGACCGCCAGCAACCCCATGATCACCGGTATATTGCGCTCGAACGGCGTATCCCGGAAATGCTCATCCATGGCGTGGAATCCGCCAAGCATGGCGCGGAAATGGTCCGGTCCGATGGCCAGCATGGTCGACAGGCCGATGGCCGAACCCATGGAATACCGGCCCCCGACCCAGTCCCAGAATTCAAACATGTTCGCGGTATCGATGCCGAACGCGGAGACCCGCTCAGCGTTGGTGGATACCGCGACGAAATGCCGGGCCACGGCGCGGTCGTCGCCCCCGAGGCCATTGATGATCCACGCACGCGCACTGTGCGCGTTGGTCATGGTTTCCAGGGTCGAGAAGGTTTTTGAGGCGATGATGAACAAGGTCTCGGCAGGGTCGATGTCCCGGGTGGCTTCCAGGAAGTCGATGCCATCCACATTTGAAACGAACTGGAATGATCTGCTGCGGTCGCTGTAGTGCCTAAGGGCCTCATAGGCCATGACCGGTCCCAGATCGGAACCGCCAATTCCAACGTTGATGATATTGCGAATGGTCTTTCCGGTATGACCCTTCCACTCGCCATTGCGGACGTGGTTACAGAATGCACTCATCCGGTCCAGAACCGCGTGGACTTCGACGCAGACATTTTTCCCATCAACCAAGATGGAAGCACCCTGGGGCTCGCGCAGGGCCACATGCAGGACCGAGCGCTGTTCAGTGACGTTGATCTTATCGCCTCGGAACATGGATTCGATCTTCCCGCCGAGATCGCAGGCCTTTGCCAGATCGACCAGCAACGCCATGGTCTGATCGGTCACGCGATTTTTTGAGAAATCCAGATGCAGGCCCGCAGCCTCGGCACGGAGCCGCGTTCCCCGTCCCGGGTCATCGGAAAACAGCTTCCGCAGATGGATCTTCCCGATGCTACCATGGTGGGTGGTCAGCGCCGCCCATGCGGGCCGCTGGGTCAGCGAGGCGATCAATGGGCTGAATTTCATGGTTGCTCCTGGGCTTTTCCCTGGACTTTGTGGCCGAATTGCCGGTCAAGCCTTGGACTGGATAGGTGATCCTTTTGTAGCGATACCCCCCAGCAGTCCTTCCCATGACTTCACGAAGGATTTTGCGCCTTCCTCCTGGAGTTGCTTGCCAATTTTGTTGGCATCAACACCAATCTTGGCGAATTCCGCCAGGATCTTTTCGGAATCGCCGCCGTTTGGCGCCATGGTCTGATAGAGTGGCGCATGACCGGTCAACGCCTGCAGCGTTTCCTCGGGCATGGTGTTGATGGTGAACGGAGCGGCGAGCGACTCGACATACAGGATGTCGGACGCATGCGCATCTTTGGTTCCGGTGCTGGCCCACAGCAGGCGTTGTGGTCTTGCACCGGCATTGTACATGCGCAGCCATGACGAACTGCTGATCACATCCAGGTAGGACGTGTAGACGCGACCAGCCATCGCGATTCCGAGCTGATTTTTTAGGCCTTCAGGCGCCTTCACCGCCACGGCCACATCCCATCGGCTGATGAAGATGGATGCCACCGAACCGACCTGGGGATTCAGGCCAGCAGCGATGCGTCGCTCGATGCCGCGTTGGTAGGCGGCCGCTGCGTTCACATATTGTTCACGGGAAAACAGCAAGGTGATGTTGACGGGAATTCCCGCAAAGATCAGCGCTTCGATGGCGGGCAATCCCTCTGGGGTGCCGGGAATCTTGATGAAGAGATTGGGTCGCGCGGCCAGTGCGGAAAGGCTTTTGGCGGCATCGATGGATCGTTTCGCATCATATGCCAGTAAGGGCGAGACCTCGAGCGATACCCATCCATCAACCCCGTTGCTCTGCCGATGAATCGCGGAAAAGATGTCTGCGGCACGGGTGAGATCGTCGATGGCCAATCCGAAGAAGATGGATTCGGGACTCTGGCCTTTGGCCAGTCCTGCCCCGATTGCATCGTCATAAGTCGAGTCCTTCGCTATGGCGTGATCAAAAATAGTCGGATTCGAGGTCAGGCCAGTCACCGACGCTTCATCCCGGTAGCGTTCAAGCGTGCCATTATCGAGCATTTTCCTGGTGATATTGTCAATCCAAAGGCTTTGTCCGAGTGCTTGAAGTGACTGTTGTGACTTCTGTTTGATCATGATGCCTTCGGACGTACAGGGTAAATTCGTGTGGTTAAATCAAGAATTTTATAGTATAGGGGAGGATTTGAAGGTGTCGCTTTTTCACTGCACGACTTTATTCATTTTTACGAGGTCAACCAATGGGGTTTCAACCCCAGTAGATCAGAAGATGCCATGTATACGAACTAAAATACCCAGTCTAAAGATCTGGTAATTAAATCTGACAGGTGGTGTAAAACGCCCTGCCAGACTCTGTGAAAATACTACAGAGTCTGGTGGCCCTTGATATCAGGTACAATGATGGACGACCTTCAATTCAGCTTCAGCCTCAACCCAATTCTCGAGATCATGGCCTGGTTGGGAACCGTGCTTGATATAGTTTCCGTAGGCGCGTTGTGCCACAGCGTGCTTCTCGGGGGTCAACCGGGCGCCGCACTTTGCGCAGGTTTTCCCAGGATTCGCTTCGGGATCAACTGGCATAGGCTGGAACGGGTACTTCTGGTCGAATTCCATTTTGTTTCCTTTCAAGGAGAACGGTCGGTGGACGGATCGCCATCAGGGAGCGATCGCTAGGCATAGTGGGATTCAGCACTTTGCGTGCCGACACGACCTTATCATTCAGGCATTGCATAAGGGAATTCCGCGATAGCGGTACCATGAGCCATATTGATGAGGAGAAGACCTTATACCCGATCGATTGGCCCACGGGCTACCGTGATGGCAACGAGGGTACATCGCTCATTGAAGGGGCTCTATGTTTTATGATGTCAAGGATCTCCTTGGTTATAGGTTGTACGCCATCGATGAGGATATCGGTCACATAAAGGACTTCTATTTTGATGATCAGACATGGGCCATTCGCTATCTGATTGCGGATACCGGGTCCTGGCTATCGAGCCATAAGGTGCTGGTGTCCCCTTATGCGTTTGTCAGCCTCGACCGGGAAAAGCGACGTCTTTACTTACGATTGACCAAAAAGCAGATCGCAGAGGGTCCTTTGATTGCGACCGAATTGCCTGTGTCTCGGCAATTTGAGGTCGATTATTACAAAAATTTTGGTTTTCCCTTCTATTGGCAAGGTGGAGGTATGTGGGGGACGAGTGCCATACCAACGATCCCAATTGCGCAGGAGGCAGGATTGTCCGAGAGCGTCGATACGCCTAGGCGTTTACAGGGAAATGATGACCCACATTTGCGAAGCATCCATGCCATCATGCATTATCACATTTGGGCAAGCGATGGCGATGTCGGTCGCGTGCACGATTTTCTGATTGATGAGCCAACCTGGTCCATCCAACATATCGTCATTAAAACCGTGATATGGTTCGCTGGCAGGAATATTTGGTTGCCAGTTGATAATATTAAGGCAATTAATTTCCGTGAATCAACCATATCAATTGATATGACGCGTGATGAAATTCAGCAACGGCCACAATTCTACCAACAACAGGTCGGGCAACAGAAGTGACCATGATCATCAGTCCGCTCGCCGGCAAAGCGGCGGAGCCGCGCATGCTCGTCGATGTAGCAAAACTCATCTCCGCCTATTATTGCGAAATCCCGGACCCATGGGTTCCAGCGCAGCGGGTATCCTTCGGAACTTCTGGCCACCGGGGCTCGTCGCTGAAACGGTCATTCAACGAACGGCATATTCTTGCCATCACCGAGGCGATCTGCCGTTACCGCAAGAAAAACGGCATCGACGGCCCCCTTTTTCTCGGCAAGGATACCCATGCCCTCTCGGTCCCGGCGGAGGCCAGTGCGCTCGAGGTACTAGCCGCCCACGGGGTTGAGGTGATGACCGCCTCTGCGGACGAATTCACCCCGACGCCAGTGATTTCGCATGCGATCCTTGCTTATAACCGTGGACGCCGCAGTGGCTTTGCCGATGGCATCGTCATCACTCCTTCGCACAACCCGCCCGGCGATGGTGGCTTCAAATACGACCCGCCCAGCGGTGGGCCTGCTGATGCAGTTATCACCGACTGGATCGGCCAACAGGCAAACTCGTTTTTGGAAGGCAATCTGCTTCAGGTTCAGCGGATCGCCTTGGACCGTGCCCTTGGTGCGGCCACCACCCATCGCCATGAATACCTCAATACCTATGTCGCCGATCTTGGCCAGGTCGTGGATCTGGACATCGTCCGTGGCGCGAAGATCCACCTGGGCGTTGATCCCCTCGGCGGGGCCGGGATCCATTACTGGGGGCCGATTGCTGAGCGGTATGGGCTGGATCTCACGGTGGTCAATCCCGCTCTGGATCAGACATTCCGCTTCATGACCGTCGACTGGGATGGCCAGATCCGGATGGATCCCTCCTCGCCCTACGCCATGCAGCGACTGATCGGGCTGAAGGACCGTTTCGACCTCGCCTTGGCTTGCGACACGGATTACGACCGCCACGGCATCGTCACCCGCAGTGCCGGCCTCATGCCTCCGAATCACTACCTGTGCGTCGCCATCTCCTACCTCTTCCAGCATCGGCCGGATTGGAAAGCACATGCGGCTGTGGGGAAAACCCTGGTCAGCAGCCAGTTGATCGACCGGGTTGTGGCGAAACTCGGGCGCAAGCTCTACGAAGTTCCGGTCGGATTCAAATGGTTCGTTGATGGTTTGGCCGACGGCTCGCTTGCCTTCGGAGGTGAAGAGAGTGCAGGCGCCAGCTTTGTGCGCAGGGACGGCACCGTTTGGACCACGGATAAAGATGGGATCACGTTGGCGCTTCTGGCAGCTGAGATCCGAGCACGGACCGGACGGGACCCTGGCGAAGCCTATGCGGAGATAACGCGCGAGCATGGTGAGCCCCTCTACGACCGCGTCGAGGCGGCAGCCACCCGGGAGATGAAAGAGCGCTTGGCCAGGCTCACTCCTGAGCAAGTCGGATCAACCACCCTCGTGGATGAACCCATTCAAGCGATCCTCACCCACGCACCTGGCAATGGTGCCGCCATCGGTGGAATAAAAGTGATGGCGGCAAGTGGATGGTTTGCGGCCCGGCCATCCGGTACCGAGGACATCTACAAGATCTATGCCGAGAGCTTCCGTGGCAGCGACCACTTGCGTCGCATCATCGATCAGGCCCAGTCCATCGTTGGCGCGGCATTGGCAGCCGCGGCACCCAAGGTCTCGACCCAGCAGACCTCCAAGGCGCAGCAATGACCATCACGCGGGATCAATCCACTCCTGTTGAAGAAACGAAGGGAAAAGACGTCGGTGGCTATGCTTGCCTGGCTGAACTAGCCCTGGACATGCGCTGGTCGTGGAACCATCGCACCGACGGCTTGTGGCGGTCACTCGACCCTGATTTGTGGAACCTTACCCAGAATCCCTGGATCGTCCTGCAGACCGCCTCCCGCAGCCGGATCGGTCAGGTGCTGGCTGATCATGTGCTACGAAAGCAGATCGACGAACTCCTGGTGGCCAAACGCCAATCAGAGGGATCACATGCATGGTTCCAGCAGCATCATGCTGGAGATCCCCTGACCTGCATCGCGTATTTCAGTATGGAATTCATGTTGAGCGAGGCCCTGCCCATCTACTCCGGCGGGTTGGGAAACGTTGCCGGAGACCAGCTCAAGACTGCCAGCGATCTGGGGGTTCCGGTGGTCGGGGTGGGCCTGCTCTACCAGCGTGGTTACTTCCGCCAGGTGATCGACCAGGACGGGTCCCAGAAGGCTCTCTATCCCTTCAATGATCCGGGACAGCTCCCGATCACACCGCTGCGTCATGACAATGGCGAGTGGTTGCGGCTAGAGGTGGCCCTGCCGGGCTACTCGGTGTGGTTGCGCGCGTGGCAGGTGCAGGTCGGACGGGTGAAATTGTACCTGTTGGACAGCAATGATGCGGCGAATTTCCCTGCATATCGTACGATCACCGGCGAATTGTATGGCGGCGATCCGGAGATGCGCCTCAAGCAGGAACTGGTCCTGGGGATTGGCGGCTGGCGCTTGCTTGAGGCCATCGGCCTCAAGCCGGAGGTCTGCCACCTGAACGAAGGGCATGCCGCCTTCGCCGTTCTGGAACGCGCCCGCAGCTTCATGCAGGCATCCGGTCAAGCCTTCGATGTCGCCCTCGCCGTCACCCGGGCCGGCAACCTCTTCACCACTCACACTGCCGTGGCCGCCGGCTTCGATCGCTATCCACCGGACCTCATGGCGCGGTACCTCGGACACTATGCCCAGAAGCTGGGCCTGGACCTCCACGACCTGCTCGCCCTGGGACGCCGGGATGCACGTGACGATGGCGAATCGTTCAATATGGCCTACCTGGCCGTGCGCGGCAGCGGTTCCGTCAATGGCGTCAGCCGCCTGCATGGGCAGGTCAGCAGGCACCTCTTCGAACCGCTCTTTGCCGGTTGGCCGGCCGAGGAAGTTCCGATCGGCCATGTCACCAACGGGGTGCATATGCCCACCTGGGACTCGACCCAGGCGGATGACCTGTGGACCAGGGCCTGCGGCAAAGACCGCTGGTTGGGCACCCTGGACACGGTGGAAAAGGATTTGCGCACGGCGTCGGATGCCGACCTCTGGGCCTGCCGCAATGCCGCGCGGGCATCCCTGGTCACCTATGCGCGGGAACATCTTTCTCGGCAATTGGCGGTCTCAGGGGCGCCCTTCGATGCGGTCGAGGTGGCGAAGCATCTCCTCGATCCGCAGGTCATGACCCTGGGCTTCGCCCGTCGTTTCGCGACCTACAAACGTCCGGACCTGCTGTTGCATGACCGGGACCGTCTGCTGCGCATCCTAAACCGACGCGAGCATCCGGTGCAGCTTATCATCGCCGGCAAGGCCCATCCTGCCGATCGCGCCGGACAGGCATTGATCCAGGAATGGATGCGCTTCATCCACGGCACCGATGCTCGTTTCCATGTCATTTTTCTCGGCGATTACGACATGCGCCTGTCCGAACAGCTGGTCCAGGGCGTGGATGTCTGGATCAACACACCGCGGCGCCCCTGGGAGGCCTGTGGCACCAGCGGCATGAAGGTGCTGGTGAACGGCGGTCTCAATCTCTCAGAGTTGGATGGGTGGTGGGCCGAAGCCTACACTCCGGAGGTCGGCTGGGCGTTGGGCGACGGGCAGGAACATGGCGACGATCCGGCCTGGGATGCGAGCGAGGCGACCGCGTTGTACGAGCAGCTGGAACGGGCGATCATCCCGGAATTCTATGATCGTGACCCGGCTGGCATCCCGATTGCCTGGGTCAAGCGGATGCGCGAGAGCATGGCGAGACTTACCCCGGCTTTTTCCGCCAACCGCGCGGTACGCGAATATGTCGATCACCATTATGTTCCCGCCGCAGCCGCCTTCCGCCAGAGAGCCGCAAACCATTGCACCCTAGGCAGGGCGATCGTCGATTGGTGCCACCGGCTGGACCAGAACTGGGCCGGGGTCCGCTTCGGCGAGGCGACCACCGTGGTCAGGGATGGACAGCATGTCTTTGAAATCAGGGTCTTCCTGCATGACCTCGATCCCCAGGCGGTTCGGGTGGAGCTCTATGCCATGGGGGTGGCCGGCGGCGAGCCCGTGCGCCAGGAGATGGCCCTGTCCCAGCCCCACGCGGAATCCTCAGGTGCCCACTGCTACCGTGCCAGGGTTCCGACGCACCGTCCGTCCGGCGATTACACCGGACGGGTGATGCCGCGTTTCGAAGGCGTCGCCGTTCCTCTGGAAGAGGGACGGATCCAATGGCAGCGGTAACCACGATGCCTGGGCAGCATACCATTGCCAAGACGCGGCCACGACACGCGTCGAAAGCCCCGGTGATCAGCTGTCTTCTGGTGGATATCGGCGGGGTCTTGCTCACTGATGGCTGGAACCATGAGGACCGCGCGATGGCATCAAAAAAATTCGCTCTGAATGCCGATGAGATGGAGATCCGGCATCGCCAGGCATTCGAGACATACGAGGCGGACGCCCTCAGCCTCGACCGCTATCTTGATCTGGTGATATTTTATCGACCGCAATCGTTTTCCCGGAAACGCTTTACTGCCTTTATGTTTGCGCAGTCGCAACCGATTCCAGCCATGATTGCTCTGGTCCGGGCGCTCAAAGAAAAGTACCGTTTGAAGGTCGTGGTGATCAGTAATGAAGCTCGGGCATTGAATGCCCATCGCATCAAGAAATTTGCACTAGACACCTTCGTTGACTCTTTCGTTTCATCTTGCTTCGTTCATCTGCGAAAGCCTGATCCAGAGATCTTCCGCATGGCTCTCGATATCGCTCAGGTACCAGCGCATCAGGTAGTCTACCTGGAAGATACGCCGATGTTCGTAGACATCGCCGACGAAATGGGGATCCATGGCATTCTCCACACTGACGTGGCCACTACCTCCGCGGCACTCGCCACGTTTGGATTGATGGTGGAGAAACCATGAGTCTTCCCATGAAACACGTATTGACCATCAATGGTGGATCATCCAGCATCAAATTTGCACTCTACGAAGCTGAATCTTCGCTGCGCCGAATCCTCGTTGGTGGAATCGACCGGATCGGCTTGGTGAATGCCACCTTGCAGGTTTCGGGAGGAAACCAGGTCGAAATCACGTCCAGGGTGGTGCATGCTCCTGATCACACCACTGCGGTGAAGGTGCTGATTGATTGGATCAGTGCACGCGACGAGACCTTGACCGCAATCGGACATCGCGTCGTGCACGGTGGGCCGGCCTACCATGAGCCGCTCCTGGTGACCAATGGCGTGTTGAAAGAACTGAGTCGCATTGAAGGCTTCGATCCCGAGCACCTTCCTGATGAAATAGCGTTGATCGAGGCCTTTAGCGAGCGTTACCCTGAACTGCCACAGGTTGCCTGCTTCGACACCACCTTCCACCACGACCTGCCACGGGTTGCACAAATACTGCCGATACCAAGGAGATTCCAGGACCTGGGCGTCCGCCGGTATGGTTTTCATGGCCTGTCGTACGCGTTTTTGATGCGGGAATTGGGCCGGCTGGCGGGTGCGATGCCCCTGCCCGAGCGGGTCATCCTCGCCCATCTCGGCAGCGGCGCGAGCATGGCCGCAGTAAGCAATGGTCGACCACTGGACACCAGCATGGGCTTCACCCCGGCGGGAGGTCTGGTGATGGGTACCCGTTCGGGTGACCTTGATCCTGGTCTGCTCTGCTTCCTTGCCAAAACCGACAACCGTACGGTTCAGCAGGTCAGACAGCTGGTCAACCATGAGTCCGGCCTGCTCGGAGTCTCCGGCATCAGCTCCGATGTACGGGACCTTTTGACCCAAGAGGCTCATGATCCCAGGGCCGCAGACGCCATCGCGCTCTTTTGTTATCAGGCAAGGAAGTGGATTGGCGCCTTTACAGCCGCGCTGGGTGGGCTCGATTGCCTGGTCTTCGCCGGCGGGATCGGAGAAAATTCACCTATCATCCGCGAGCGCATCTGCTCCGGCCTGGGATTCCTCGGACTTTATCTCGACCCTGTCGCCAACGCGCACCCGGCACCGGTCATCTCGGGACCTGGAAGTCGGGTCATGGTGCGGGTCATCCGCACCGACGAGCAAATGATGATCGCCCTTGCCACC
>Ga0302319_10022057_pt1 | contig 11446 bp, 3 predicted proteins | sample Bog_T0_2_FD_203319 | JGI IMG/M metagenome (GOLD analysis project Ga0302319, IMG submission 203319) | Peat permafrost microbial communities from Stordalen Mire near Abisko, Sweden - Bog_T0_2 | ecosystem: Environmental > Terrestrial > Soil > Wetlands > Peat | place: Sweden: Abisko, Stordalen Mire...
TCGATCCCCATCCTTCGGGCACGCTCGCCGATCGAAGACTCTGCATCCGCGACCAGATCGCGATCCTTCGAATTCATCTGATCGACAGTGCGGAATTCAATCGAGTCCGCATTTCCACGGGCCTCAAGTGAGAACGGCACCGATCGTTCAACCGAGTGAATTTCCTTAAACTTTGACGGATCCGCAGGGACGTCTTTCACCTTCTGTGCAGCCATGGGCGCATAGGCAAGGGCCATAGAAGCAATGCCCAGGAGGACGGGATGGATTCTAAGTCGTTCCATGCTCCCCATAGACTAACACCGCGCCAAACATGTCCAGCCAGGGAAGCAATCGGACAGCCATGCCTCTGGTCAAGACGGCTCTGTTAAGACCTTTGAGCTACTGTCCTGTCCCTGTCAGAATGATTGACTGCGGTGAGTCAGCTGCGTGGTCTGTAATGACGATGGTTGCCCCCAACGGACCCGTCATCGTTGGCGCAAAGTGCCCATGAATGGTGCAGCTTGATCCGGCTGCCAGGCTTGAGCCGCAGTTATTTGCGAACACGAACGAAGACGCATTTGCGCCTGTCACTCGAATACTGATGATACCCAGAGGGTAGTTCCCCGTATTGGTCAAGGTAACCGACTGCGATGCGCCCTCCGTTCCAACAGCCTGCGGAGCGTAGGTGAGGCTAGTGGCGGACAGGGATGCAGCGGGAGTTGCGCCTGTCCCGGCAAGAGTGACGGTCTGAGAGCCGCCTGCGTTGTCTGTGATGACAATGGCCGCAGTCAGGGGGCCTGTTTCTGTCGGTGCGAAGTGCCCGTGAATGGTACCGCTTGATCCGGCTGCCAGGCTTGAGCCGCCAGCATATGCGAACGCGAACGAGGAAGCGTTCGCGCCGGTTACCTTGATGCCGGTAATTGCCAGCGTCGCGCTTCCAGTATTCGTCAAAGTAATGGACTGGGAGGCGCTTGACGTTCCTACCTTCTGGAGGCCAAACGCAAGGCTAGGGGCCGACAGCGATACCTGCGGCATAACGCCTGTGCCGCTTAATGCGATGGTTTGGGGCGAGCCTGGCGAGCTGTCAATGATAACAATGGCTGCAGTGAGCGGACCTGTCGCCGTTGGCGCAAAGTGGCCATGAATGGTTCCGCTTGCCCCGGCTGCCAGGCTGGACCCGCAGTTATTCGCAAATGCGAACGAAGAAGCGTTTGCGCCGCTTACCTTGATGCTGGTAATGGCCAACGGCACGCTACCGATGTTAGTCAAGGTGACGGATTGCGAAGCGCTTTCCGTCCCCACTTTCTGGATGCCATAGGACAGGCTGGTTGCCGACAATGCCACCAACTGCCCGACTCCGCTCAGGGCGACGCTTTGAGGCGAGCTGCTCACGTTATCCGAAACATCGAGAGTGGCGGCGAGCGGACCTGCCGCAGCGGGGTTAAATTGTACCTCGATGGTGCCGTTTGCCCCGGCCGCCAGGCTCGTTCCGCAGTGATTGACGAACACGAACGAGGAAGCGTTGGCGCCGATGATGGCGACGCTGGTCAGGGTCAGCGTTGCGTTGCCTGTGTTCGTCAGGGTAATGGATTGCGATGCGCTCAAGGTGCCAACGGTCTGTGGGGCAAACGTAAGGCTTGTGGCAGACAGAGATGCACCAGGGGCAGCGCCTGTGCCGGTTAGCGCAACGGTTTGAGTACCGCCTGCATTGTCGGTGATGATGATAGCCGCCGTCAAGGCGCCAGCCGTCGTGGGTGAGAAGTGCCCATGAATGCTGCAGCTTGACCCGGCCGCCAGGCTCGAGCCGCAGTTATTCGCGAACACGAACGAAGATGCATCCGCGCCGCTGACCTGGATGCCGGTGATAGACAGCGTCCCGTTGCCTGTATTCGTCAAGGTAACAGACTGCGATGCGCTGGCTGTTCCAACCAGCTGCGGAACATAGGTAAGGCTTGCTGCAGACAAAGATGCAACGGGTTGCAGCCCCGTGCCGGTCACGGTTATGGATTGGGGTGATAGGCCGGCGTTGTCGCTGATGGTGATGGTTGCCGTGAGGGCGCCAGTGGATGCGGGGGCAAAATGCCCATGGATAGTGCAACTGGCTCCGGCAGCCACAGTTGTTGTTGAGGAGATAGAGAAAGCGAACGAGGAAACATTCGGGCCGGTCAAGTTGAAGCCGTGGATGATCAGGGGCACTGTTCCGGTGTTCGTTAGGGTAACTGATTGTGACGCACTGGTCGTTCCAACCGATTGAGGGGCGAATGTGATGCTGGTTGCAGACAACTTCACAATCGGCAGAATTGGCAGAGTTAGTATTCCGCCATTTTCCGTAAGGATGTTTTGCAGGGTGGAGATATTCACGCCGGTGAAATCCGACGGGGTAGCCGCGGCCAAGGCAGCGGCTGCGCCTGCCGCTTCGCCGAGCTCCATAAACGTCGGTTCTGCGCGCAATGAACTGAACCCCACATGGCTTGAACTCAGGCAGCAGATCACCGCCAGATTCCGCACCTGGGATGAGTCTGGCAACAGACATCCAAAGGGTATCTGGTAAGGCTGGACGCTTATATCCAATCTCCCTTCTCCCACGACGCCCGAGACGGTCGTGCCGTACACAGAAAGGCTTCCTGCGTATACGTCGCAAAAGTGGCAGTCTATATACCAGTTTCCAATTGCGACCACATCGGTTTTCGTCACATTGGTGATGAGGTCGGCCTGGGTCATCACGTATTGACCAACCAGTCTGCGGCCCTCGCGCACATACATTTGCCACGGCCAGTTGTCATGATCGGTGAACTCGTCAAGGGCCAATCCATACAGGTTGATTTCGGATTGAATGGACGATGGGACCGAGGAATCGTTGGCCACGTAGTAGAGCCAACCCGCAACGTAGTTGTAGTGATCCTGCCAGATCTGCAAGCGCCCGGCGGGGGTGGCGTTGGGATACAGCCATCCACCTCCATCGTAGTTCACGGAGAACGGAATCGGGACCCATAGGAGGTCGAACTTTTGATTGATTGTTGGCGACATGGTGACGATCTGCGACAGTTCCGTCACGCCACTCGCGATGTATTCCGCCAGTCCCTGATACCGCGAGGGATCGTAGCCAGGCGGAATCGGAAACGGAGCCATGTTGGAAGGATTTGTTGTGGTGCAGCAGCGAAATGAGTAGGCCATAATGAGCGAATCCGCCGCGCCCTGCGCCTCGCCGGGGTTCGGATTTACGCCTGGTATGAGACTCGAATCCGGAAGGTAGGGAGATACCTGCGTAACGGTGGGAGTGTAGCCGAATCCAGCGGCTGATTCCCCGTATTGGGTATTGCTTTCGCGTCCCACGACGTAGGTGGCGCCGGACGCCGCCATGAGGTCGCCTTCATACGAAGCGTCGATCCACTCCGCAGCAGCCAGCTCAGTTCCGTCGTCGAGAGTAATGGAATTGATCTGATTGCCGGTCTGGGTGATTTCAGTGAGGGAGCGCTCGAAATAAACTGATACGTTGGCCGATGCGATGTATCCATTGAAAATGGCTTCTGCAACATGGGGTTCGAAAAAATAGCCAGGTGTATTGGCGTTTCCGTAGTAGCTGCCGATATCGAGATAAAACTGAGCCGCGAGGCCGCCGATGCACTGCATGTACTGGGAATCCGTTTGGCCAAGCCCACTTGTGAGGATCCCTCCAAGATGATTGGTCGGCTCAACGATTGCAACGCTGATTCCTCCACGAACCGCTGCCAGCGCGGCCATAATTCCCGCCGGGGTTCCGCCGTAGACGATCAGGCCGAAGGACGTTACGGAAGGCGGCCCCGATTGGCCAGCAGCTTCGTCATGCGAGCCATGCACCATGGCAATTCCGGCTGCGACCGTTCCTTTGGCGAGGTAGCCCAACACCTTCCGGCGCGTCACCGGCTGCATGGCGGCGCATGACTCCAGATTCCGATTCTTCGGCATCGATTTCTCCAAATGCAGATATACCGAGAGGCGCTGTCTTGAAAACTGAGCTTATGCCCTCAAAAAAGACTCCGTACCCCCTTGTTGTGGGGAAAGCGAGGCTTGCGAACTACGATTTATTTCGGCTTGCTCGATAGTATAGGGTCACCGGGAGGCTCAAGTCACCCCGTAATCCAGCATACGGTCAACGGCAACGACCAGCATCACCGATCGTTGCCGTTTCGCCATTGTTGCTATTGTCCGGTCCCTGTCAAAGTGATCGACTGCGGTGAGTCAGCTGCGTGATCTGTAATGACGATGGTTGCCCCCAACGGACCCGTCATCGTTGGCGCAAAGTGCCCATGAATGGTGCAGCTCGATCCGGCTGCCAGGCTTGAGCCGCAGTTATTTGCGAACACGAACGAAGACGCATTTGCGCCTGTCACTCGAATACTGATGATACCCAGAGGAAAGTTCCCCGTATTGGTCAAGGTAACCGACTGCGAGGCGCTCTCCGTTCCAACAGCCTGCGGAGCGTAGGTAAGGCTAGTGGCGGACAGGGATGCAGCGGGAGTTGCGCCTGTGCCCGTCAGGGTAATCGACTGCGGTGAGTCTCCAGCGTGGTCTGTGATGACGATGGCTGCGGTCATTGGCCCCGTCGCCGTAGGCGCAAAATGCCCATGAATGGTGCAGCTCGATCCGGCTGCCAGGCTTGAGGTGCAGGTGTTTGCGAACACAAATGAAGAAGCATCCGCGCCGCTTACGTTGATGCTGATTATGGTCAGCGGCCCCCCGCCGGTGTTGGTCAACGTCACGGATTGCGATGCGCTTGACGTTCCGACCGCCTGGAGTCCATACGTAAGACTGACGGCCGAAAGCGATACCTCCGGCACGACGCCTGTGCAGGTCAATGCGACGGTTTGGGGCGACCCCGGAGAACTGTCGGTGATGACAATGCTTGCCGATAGCGGTCCCGTCACCGTTGGCGCAAAATGCCCATGAATGGTGCAGCTTGCCCCACCTGCCAGGCTTGAGCCGCAGGTATTTCCAAATATGAACGAAGAAGCGTTGGCGCCCGTTATCTTGATGCCGAAAATCGACAGCGGCGCACTGCCAATGTTGGTCAAGGTCACGGATTGTGATGCGCTCCCCGTTCCGACCACCTGGATTCCGTACGATAGGCTGTTCGTCGAGAAAGTGAGTGGCACCGGAAGGCCCATCCCACTGAGTGGAATGCTCTGCGTGGCATAGCCCGGCGCGGTTGCGTTCAATGCGTTATCAGTCAGAGTCAGGCTTCCGCTTATTGGACCAGCCACGGCCGGTGCAAAGCTTACAGCCAACTGGCAACTGGCATTCGCAGCCAACGTTCCAGGACCAGAACCAGACGTCGCAAGCGGGCAAGCCCCTGCCCCGCTGCTGTTGAGCGTGAAGTTCGTCGAGATACTCGGATTGTTTCCAGACCCTGGAGTCGGGAACGTCAACGGAGCATTTCCGATGTTCTGAATCTGTATTGTTTGTGGACCGTCCGCGGCGTCGATTGTGTTCGCGATGGTCGGCGTCGGGAAACTCACCGCGAGCGGCTGCGAACGCTGCAGTTCAATCTCGGAATGACTGTAATAGTCCGCGGCGAACACATCACCTCCTGCGTCTACGGCAACAGCATTCGGAGACACGGTCGAACCCGAAATTGGGTTAGTCGCCGCGAAGGTTCCGGCTGCCAACTCCACCACGCCGAGGTATTCATCGGAGACGTACACGTTCCCCACTCCGTCAACGGCCACTCCTGTGACCGTATACCATCCGGTTGGAGTAAAGAAGAGGGGACCTGTAAGTGGTGTGAGGGTACCGGTTCCGGCCGCCACCTGCGTCACCGAGTTGACGGATCCATCCACAACGTAAACATTCCCGGCGGCGTCCACGGCCACGCCCGTGGGACCATACCAACCGGAGCCTATTTGAGTCTGCGCTCCAGTTCCAGCAGCCAGTTCAACCACCTGGGCGAGCGCTGGATCTGCAATGTACAAGTTATCCGCCGCATCCACTGCAATTCCATAGGGAAGCCCGCTATAGGCTATCTGGAATTGTGCTCCGCCGCCGGCCGGCAACTCTACCAGCTCCTCGCCAAAGAAATCGGCAACGAACACATTCCCAGCGCCATCAACGGCGATACCCGTGGGACCAGTCCATCCACTGCCCAACGGTATTTGCGGACCGCCGCCGGCAGGCACCTCCACCACGCTTCCTGCCGGACCTCCCGGTCCTGAGCCTGGACCGGCGCCGAGGTTTGCGACGAACAAATCGCCGGCACCGTCAACTGCGACCCCATACGGATTGAAGACGAAAGAATGTGGGACAGCAAACTCAGGAGCCGGATAAAAGGCCAGCTGCGGTCCGGTTCCCGTTCCGTAAATGGGCACGCTTCCCAGCAGGTTACCGGTGTTGTTGGCCCCGGAAAAGAACACCACCGCGCCCTCGCGCAGACCCGCGGCCGTGGGAGTGAAGATCACGTTGACTGCGCAGTTGGTCGCCGACGAATAAGTCATCGGCGTGCATGTCGCACCCGATGCGGCGGTGAAGTCCAGGTTGGCTGAACCCTGGGTGAATACCCCGATGCTGCCCACTGTGGCGCCAGCCAGGATGTTCACGCTCACTGGTTGCGGCGCACTGGGCGTGCCGATTGCCACTGAACCAAAGTTCACGGCCCCCGTTGTCCCGGACACAAACGGCGTAAAGTTTGCCGTAATAATCTCCGGGCTGTTCATGGTGATAGTGGTGGCCGCGCTGGATGGAGCAGCAATGTCGAAACTTCCCGTCCAGCCAATGAAACTGCCTCCGGTCGAAGTCGCGGTAATGTTCACCACACTGCCAGGAGCGTAGTAGCCAAATGTGGCTGGAGTTACTGAGCCCAGCGCGCCATTGTTCGGCGTAGCAGACAGCAGATACGAAATGCTGTAGCTGGCCGTGTAGCTGGTGACGCCCGTCGCCACCGTAATCAAATCCGTCGCTGTGGTTGTCCCGTCGCTCCAGCCGGTGGGAGTGTATTCGGTTCCCCCGTCGACAGAAGTCTGGACCCCGGTAGAAAGCGTATGCTGCTGTCCGGTGATCCAGTTGAACGTCTGCGCGGAGCCATAGAGCGTGCCATCCACGCTGAAGGTCAACCCCCCAGGCGAGGTTCCCACAGTCACCTGGGCCGCATCGCCGCCCAATCCGCTCAGGGCGATGGACTGCGACGTCCCGTCAACATTCAGATCGTTGTCAGTCAGCGTGAGCGTCCCGGTATTCGGGCCTTCCAAAGGAGGTGTAAAGCTCACTGGCAACACGCAAGAAGCGCCGGCTGCCAGCGTTCCCGCTGAAGTGCCTGAAATGACCAGCGGGCAATCCGTACCACTTCCGCTGCCCAGTGCGAATGCCGCTCCTGAAATGCTCGGGTTGTTGCCCAAAGACGGAACATCGATGGTCAGCGCGGCATTGCCGTTGTTCTCCACCGTAATTGTCTGCGGACTGTCGCTGCTGGTGGTGCCCACAATCGCGGGCGTAAAGTTCAAAGCCGGCGCATCGGCAAGATCCAGCTTGATCACGGATGCGCTGGTATCCGCGACCACGTAAACATTGCCGACGCCGTCCAGCGCCAGGCCCTCGGGCGAAACGGTCTGGGCCAACGTGTTCACGGTGACGTAGCCGCCCGCCGCCAGAATCTCATACACCGCGGAGTTGGCAGTATTCACGCCCGGCTGGGTGCCTGCATCGGCAACGTAGACATTCCCGCTCGGGTCAACGGCCACGCCCACTGGCGAAACAAACCCGCTCCCCAGCGTATTCACCGTCGTTAGACCGCCCGCCGCCAGAATCTCTTCCACCTCACGGTTGGAGTAATCGGCTACAAACACGTTGCCGTTGCCGTCAACCGACACGCTGATGGGGAAATTGAACGTAAATACGCCGCCCAGGGTGTCTACCGTGGTGTATCCCCCCGCTGCTTCAATCTCCTTCACCGCATTGTTTCCTGAATCGGCGACGAATACGTTGCCGCTGCCGTCCATTGCCACACCCGAAGGAGTACTGAACCCGCTACCCACCACGACCACGCAACTTGAAGTGGTGCAGCCCGGCGGAATCTCTTTCACCGCGCTGTTACTGTAATCGGCGACAAAAACATTCCCGGCGCCATCCACCGCCACGCCGGTGGGAAATTCGAATCCTCCGCCCAAAATGTTGATGGTGGTGTAGCCACCCGCCGCTACAATCTCCTTCACCTGGTTGACAAAGGAGTCGGCGACGTAGATGTTGCCGGCCGCATCTACCGCTACGCCATCGGGTTCAATCAATCCGCTGCCAAGACTGCTTTGCGTCGCGGGTAGAAAGTCCACCAGCGGCCCCGTTCCAACGCCATATACCGGCGCGGCGGCCACTAAATTCCCCGATGGGTCCAGAAGCTCGACAACTCCCGATCGCAGGCCAGGCGCAAGCGGCGCAAACGTTGCGTTAACCGTGCAAGTGGTTGCCGAGCCATAGGTCGTGGCTGTGCAGGTGCCGCCCGCTGCATAGGCAAAATCCTTGCCCGAAACGCCGGTGGTGAGTACGGTGAAACTGCCCACCGTAGTACCAGCACCAATCGAGAAACTCACCCCTTGCGCGGCGCTTGTTGTGCCAACAGGCTGCGATCCAAAACCCGCTCCAACAGACTCGGGCGCCAGCACCGCCCCTTCGCCAACGTCGATTCCGCTCGAGATCCCTGTCAGGCTGTTCACCGCATCCGTGGCCGTCACCGTCTGGAAGTTGAGCGAATTGAGCGTCACGCTGAACGTACCCACGCCGTTAGACAAGGGTCCGCTCGCAGGCAAAACCGCGGCGGGGTCGGAGCTGGTAATGGTCACCGTGCCGGTATAGTTGTTTGTCGGCAGGTTGGCAGCAGTCAGAGCGGTAACGGTGACGCTGATCGATTGACCGGCGTTCACTGAGGCGGGTGCGGAGACGGAGAAGTGGGTTGCGACGGGTCCAACCGCAGTACCGGTGGCGCCAACGGACTGCGTGACCCCAACGCCATTCAAGTTGTCGTCAGTCAGCGTGACGGACTCGCTGAGCGGGCCGATGGCCGGGGAAAGCGGCTCAAACACCAGGGCTATATCGCATTCCTGATCGATGGTAAGCACCGTGGAACCCGTGCAGGCGTTCGCGTCGGTGGCCGGAGCAAAGTCCGCCGGATATAAGACTCCGCTGAAGGTGAGCGATGCGTTGCCAATGTTGACCACCTGGACGGTCTGAGTGCCGTCAGTCGTATCCGTAGCTCCGTCGCTTGTCGGGGCCGCAAAGACAGCCGAGGGCGCAGTGGGGCGCTGCAACTCCTGCACTCGCTTGTTCCCGCCATCCGAGATGAACAGATCGCCCACGCCATCAACCGCCACGCTGTTGGGGAAATTCAGCCCAGAGCCGACTTGAATCGCACTTCCTCCGCCCGCCGGCACCTCCCATACCTGATTGATGTTTGGTTCCGCAATAAACAAATTGCCCGCGCCGTCAACCGCCAGGCCGTAAGGGTAGTTCAAGCCGACTCCCGTATCAAGGACGCTGGCCGTACCTGCCCCCAGGTTCGTGATTTGGACAATGCGGTCGTTGCTGGAATCCGCGATCAACAGGTCGCCGGAGTTGTCGATTGCCAATCCAAGGGCGCAAGTCAACGGAACGCCATTCACCGTCGGATCGATGGCAGTCGCCACTCCGGTGATGGGAGAGAACTCAATCACGCGCGTGTTGCCGCAATCCGCGATGAACACATCGCCCGCGCCGTCAACCACGAGGGCAGAGACGTAACTAATCCCAAGGCCATTTACGGTTGGAGCGATGTCGCCGAACTGATTGCCGGGCAAAACCACCACCACATCGCTGCCCGCGAAGGGGTTTTCACTACTTAAGGAATTCCCGATGTATAGACGGCCCGCACCGTCCACCGCCAGGACGGTCGGAAAAGTCAATTGACCGACTTCCGACACGGTGGGGATGGAAATGGCCGCGCCGCCGCCGGCCGGAACCTTCACCACGCGGTCGTTGCCTGGATCAGAGATGAACAGATCGCCCGCCCCATCGAGCGCAACACCCCCTATGCCATACGTTGAGGTGCCCAGCAATGCGCCGTTTAATGACGGGCCAATTGAAATCGCTGTGGGAGGCCCAAATGCCACCTGCGGCCCATACCCAACGCCATAGATAGGTACCGTCAACCCCGTCCCAGGCACATAATGTTTGGTGATGTTGCCCAGGCGCAGCCCAGCCACCGTGGGCGTAAAACTTACGACGATCTGGCAATAATCGCCGGTTTGCATCGAATTGTTGCAGTTATCGGAGATCACAGAAAAGTCCAGTCCTTTGACTCCCTCCGTGACTGCGATTGCCTTGCTGGTGTCCGAGATAGCGGACTGAGCCTGAAAGACCAAGGTCTCTGAAACTGAGGAACCAAGGTTTACGGTGCCGAGGCTCGGTTGGCCGGAAATCTGAAGCAACTGGGCTGACGCCGTCGCGGTTGAAACCAGGCCGGCGACAACAATAATCAGCATCGCCAGCTTCAGCGGCAGCCGGACCATTCCGAAGCGAGGCTTTCCCTTCCAACTTGCGGAAAGAGAAAAATTAACATTGAGGGCGGTTTTAAGCGGACGACGGCAGAAAATCTGAGACAAGGCAAACTCCAAATCCGCAATACGCCTTCAGGCGTAAAAGCGAGTAGATCTCACTGTCAGGAAAGAGTGTGCAGTTGCTTGTCTAATCTCGCACTGCAAGTTGTAGAGCTTACCCAAGATTTGGTTGACCAGGCTCATCAAACCTTTGATGAAAGACGCCTGCATCCAAAGAATTGAAGGTGTGAAGCCATCCAGCTACCGAGTCGCTCGAAGCGGATGCAAACCACACATGACACCGGCTGCGCGGTACGCAGCAATGCCCGGTCCTGGAAAGAAGGGCCAGGGATTCATTGCAATCAACCGTGCCGTACACAGGAATACAAGAAGCAATGGGGAGGGAGTTCAGGGGAACACATCGAATCTCGCAGAAACTAGAGTTACATGTCAATGCGAAAGCGTGGCGGCCGGAGTCTCGATTTGGCTTGAGCCGCTGAACGGGCCGCTTCCAGGTGAATTGTATGAATTCGGTGGGAGAAGAAAACTGTTGTGTTCTCCACCTTGCTACGACGGTTACACCATCTGGAAGCGGCTACTTAGCGCAAATCCATCAGTTGTAGTCCTATGCCAGAGAAACGAAATCCAGCTTAAAACACTCCGCCGATCGCAAGAGGAAGTGCCGCTGCTGAAGCAAGTTGCGCCACACCAATGATGCTCTGCCATTTTGAGCCGCCCATGATCTTCTGGGGAACAAATATGGTGTCGCCAGGTTGCATGTGAAGGCTCATGAGCCCGCCTCCCGTCCACATGCCACCCTGTTTCCCCGGCAGGACCACTGATCCATCGACTCGAAGTACATAGATTCGCTTCTTGTCGCCAGATTCTGTTATTCCGCCTGCCTTTTGAAAGTACCAACCGAAGGTCTTGCCCGGGACATA
>Ga0302319_10022064_pt1 | contig 11444 bp, 11 predicted proteins | sample Bog_T0_2_FD_203319 | JGI IMG/M metagenome (GOLD analysis project Ga0302319, IMG submission 203319) | Peat permafrost microbial communities from Stordalen Mire near Abisko, Sweden - Bog_T0_2 | ecosystem: Environmental > Terrestrial > Soil > Wetlands > Peat | place: Sweden: Abisko, Stordalen Mire...
CGATAGGGCAGTTTTACCGGGGCATAATTGAACCAACAAAAAGGCAGTACACTACATTGGGCGATCCCACTAATATAACCGATAACAAATTTTATAAGGCCCCAACAGATGGAAGCCCCGTACCGGCGGTTGGTTTGCCGGGCTCACCTGACGACAGATGGGTATTTACCGAATCAAACCCTTCACGGGAATTAGAAGTTGCCGCATCCTTAGCCGCTGCTGCACGGGTAATGAAAGGCTTCAATGATACGCTGGCATCGCAATGCCTTACCATTGCCAGGGAAGTTTGGAAAAAAGATGAAAAGGCGAATACGCTGGCAAAATTAAATTTAGCTGTTGAACTATTGCAGACGACGAAAGAAAGACAATACGCGGATTTCCTGGTAAGCCACGAGGATGAAATCGCCGGGCGCATGAACAATACGGGCTGGCTCGCCGCACGTTCCGTTGCATTGGTGAATGATCCGCAATATACCAAAATCATAACTGCGGCGGCGGTAAAGCTTTTTGCTCAAATAAAAAGCGACGGAGAAAAAACACCTTACGGGGTTCCCTACAGGCCAAACATTTGGGGAGCAGGTTGGGATATCCAGAATTTTGGCTATAAGCAATACTTTTTACATGAGGCTTTCCCGCAGATATTTCCAAAAGATTATATGCTGAATGCGATCAATTTTATTTTGGGTTGTCATCCCGGCTCCAATACATCTTCTTTTGTATCCGGTGTTGGGGCCGACTCTATGATACCAGGATACGGGTTTAACCGTGCAGATTGGTCATACATACCGGGTGGGGTGAGTTCGGGTACTGCGCTGATCCGACCTGATTTTCCTGAATTATTAAAGTTCCCCTATTTGTGGCAGCAGGGCGAATATGTTTTGGGTGGTGGCACAAGCGATTATTTGTTTTTGATACTGGCGGCTGAACATATTTTGAAAAATTAAGTTTTAAAAAAGGAATTTGAAAATTTGATGATTTGAGAATTTGAAAATCAAAGGCGACCGGTAAAAAAAAAAATTCTTTATCTTCACTTTTTCAACCAATTTCCAAACCGATTAAAATATTAAAGCAATGAAACTGCTTATCGCAAACAAACTTTTGCTGGTTTTTTGTGCGTTCTGCTGTCTTAGCTTGTCAGCGCTGGCGCAAAATAAAGCTGTTCAAATCCCAGGCATCCCTTATCCGCTTTCATGGGAAAATAAACCAATAAGTTATTCACTAAAAGGAACTGTATTGACGATAGAAGCAGGCGCGAAAACTGACATGTTCAGGGACCCAAATGTTACTTATAATACTGACAATGCGCCGAAATTGCTCTTTACTGCTGATAACGATTTTGTGTTTACAGCCCGCATTGAACATGCCTTTACTTATAAATGGGATGGCGGCGCAATCGTTTTAAAAACGGATGCCTTGCACTGGATAAAATTTTGTTTTGAAAAAGACTATACCGGCATTCACCGGGTAGTGAGCGTTGGTACAAATGATATTTCGGATGATTGCAATTCTGTAGCCCGGACTCAAAACTATGTCTATTATAAAATAGCGAAGGTGGCAAATGTTATCACGTTATATTGTTCAAACGAAGGAAAAAATTGGTATTTAATAAGGCATTTGCAGTTTAATGCAAAAGGGCCGTTAAAACTTGGCTTTTTAGCGCAATCGCCTACCGGAACGCATAACAGGGTAACGTTTTCAGATATTACTTATCAGCATAAAAAGATTAAAGATCCCTATGCAGGTGAGTAGTCTGACGACTTTTTAATTTTATTTAAAAAGTCCGCTATAATAACAGATTTGATACAAAAACTATTATCGTATGGTTTTTCAATCGTTTATATTTGATTTCCATTCAGGAAAAAACCAACCATGGTGAAACCACTGTTCCTTACTGCCGCGATTTGTTTTTGGGTTATTCTGACAAAAGGCCAGGAGAATAATATTGGCCAAACTTCGGTCGCCGAATGGCAGTACGGAAAAAATGGCGCGGTTTCCATTACCTATGATGATGGATCGTATCATCAGTTTACAAAAGCGTTGCCGATAATGGAACGCCTGAAGTTACCGGCAACATTTTTTATTATCACCGGCGGTATACCCGGTTCAAAATATCACGGTAAATTTATCGGCAGGCCGGTGAAAGAAATTATCGCCGAAACGGCTACTATCCCGACAAGCGATCAGAATTTCCTGGAGCGTTGCTCCGCGGCAGGCTATTTAGGCTATGTTGGCACGATCACTTATGTAACAAAGGCTGCCGGTATGTATGATAACCCAAAGAGAAAAGAACAAGCTTACAAACTGATGGATGAGCTTTATCAAAAGGTGCGTAATGGTGATTTTAAGCCGGGTTACCAGCCCTGTGATGAATATTTGCAGGAAAAAGGGTCAACCTGGGATGACTTCAGGCGTTACGCGGCAGAAGGTTATGAGATTGCCAGCCATTCTATTACGCATGCCAGCATGCCCGGACTTGATTCTGTAAATATTACCTATGAGCTTGAAAAAAGCAAAGAAGAAATTAAAAATCAAATGGGGGCCAGGTACACTTTTTCAACAGAGGTGCCTTATGGATATGAAAATGAACGGGTAATGAAAATTGCCTATACTATTTATCCTGCGCTGCGCAACCGGATGCCCGAACCCTGGTTAACTGAACTCGACAGGCCAAGTAAAAAAACGCCAGCTGTTAACAACCGGGATTATGTGCAATGGCAGCGGGAAGCGAATACCCACGCTCCCTTGCCCCTGATGAAATCGTGGGTTGATACCGCCGTGACAAGACATGATACCTGGTTGGTACTTGTTATTCACGGGGTAGACAGCCTCGGTTACGAGGCCCTGCAAAGTACTTTACTTGCCGAGTACTTTCAATATATTAAAAACAAGGACGACAAAGTCTGGATTGCAACTTTTGGCGATGTTACCAAGTATATGCGGGAACGGGAAAGCGCTGTTTTGAAAAGCAATGAAGAAAAAGGGAAAATCGTTGTTAATCTCACGCATTCGCTGGACGAAACGATGTACAATATCCCGCTAACGCTTAAAACTTATGTGTCGCCTGACTGGAAAAAAGTTCGTATCCGCCAGGGAAAAAATACACAGGAAGTTGAAGCACTGAAAGATGAAAAAGGTATTTATGTTCTTTACCAGGCCCGTCCGAATGGAGCGCCGATCGTGTTATCGGGCGTTTAAAGAGATTCGTGGATGGTGATTAGAGTTGGCAAGAACATTATAAAACCATCAGACTTACGAAGTTTTCAAAACTTTCGTAAGTCTTCACGAATTTATATCCTACTTTCAAATTAAGAAAAATAACTTTCAATCGCATCTAACGCTGTTTTTAAACCATCTTCATTATTTATTTTTTCACCGGTTTCAGAAACAGTCTTAAGTATTTGGGGCTGTTGTGTATTTTCAATTGCTTTTAGTAATTTTTTTGCGGTCAATTTTCTGAAGGGTATATGAAAGCCGAGCCCTTTATCTTGAATAATTTTACCCCACCAGGGTTGGTCGGCAAAAACTGAAACGATAATTAAAGGGATTTTAGCTTTTATTACAGCGGCCGTGGTACCGGCACCCCCATGAATTACCGCAGCTTCGCAATGGGGGAAAAGCCACTGGTGATTGATGGCTTTTAACGTAAATAAGTTTGGATGTACCGGCAAACCATCAAAGCTTGACCAACCCGTGCAAAAAATAATACGATTTTCAGTTTTGGTAAGTATTTCTTTCAATATTTTACAGAATAATTCTACGTCAGGCACCGGGATGCTCCCAAAGCCTATATAAACAGGCTTTTCACCATTTTGCAGCCATTCTGCCAAACCATCCGGAAGTTGTTCTGCATGGCGGGCATCTCTTATTTTTGGAGAAAGTGTAAGGAAACCAGTTATACTACTATTGCTATTCCAATCTTTTGGGGTTGCAACCAAGTGAGGACTAATAAACCATAGGTCTAATATGTTTTCACTGGAAAGTCTGTTGAATACAGATTGCCTGGCAATCGGTAAACCGTTTGATTTTCGGAGTCTATTTAAGTCTTTTTTGTTTAGCCTCCAGTATAGAAACCGGACAAGCCTGTGCGTAAAGATATTGTACGCTGGAAAATTAAAAAAAGACAGACCGGCAAACGGAAATTCCATTGTAGGTGTTGATGGAAAACTTAGCTGTGTTATGCCCCATTTCTTATTTAGTTTTTCAGCAATTGACTCCACCCAAATGGCAGTCAATGCGGTTCCAATCAGAACATCTGTGTCGATGCAGCCGGCAATTACGTCATTGTTAACCTGTTCCTGTAATTTTCGACCTGCATTTCGCATATGCCGTAAAAGCGAAATCATATTTCCTGATTTTAGCATTTGCCGTACTTCAGCTGAATAAATTAATTCTTCCAAATTTCCATGGAGCGGGAAAAAGGTTACGCCGTAACTCTTAACAAAGTCTTCAAAATTTTCGGGAGCTAATAAGGTAACCTCATGGCCACGGTCCATTAATCCCAGGGACAAAGCGACGTAAGGCTGAACATCCCCTCTTGAACCGTAAGCAATAATGGCGTATTTCATTCGCAGGCCAAAAATGATTTTAATTTAATATCATGGAAAAGTTCGATAGTTTTCAAATGTAACGTATAAACATTTTCATTGAATACCATTTAATCCGCTTTGACGGATTTTATTTAATGATGGCGTAGTCGGGTCTCCGGGTATCTCTTTTTGTAATCTATTTCTTTCCATGAACCACGAACCATCAACTAAATCTAAATCCCCATCAAAAAATCCATAGTATCTATGCCATCAGCATAATCCCAAAGCGCAGGTTGCTGGCTCATTCCAAAATCAACCACCTGGTTTTTTACCTGTAATTGTAATGCACTTACTATACATTGTATCTTATCGCTTTGTTCCTCAATTAGTTGCTGCGCCTGCTCAATATCCTCATAGTGGCTATCATATAGCACAGCAAGAGGAGAGGCAAGCCTTTCATCTTCCTTCAGCAATAAAAATCCATTGTCAAAATGTTTATCGCTGTTAACCAGGTAAATAGATTTATTATAGTCGTAGTTGTTATTGTATTTATGATGGTTAATAATCGGCTGAAAAGCTTCGATCGATTCAAAAAAGAAATTAAAATTATAGCCTTCCGGCACAAGCAGTTTCGAGACATTCCGGCAGCCCAGGCCGTAATAATCAAAAATATCATGGCCGAGCGCAAATAGTTGCCCGCTGTTTTCGTTCCCGGTAAGCAACGCGATGCTGTTACGGTTCTTTCGGATAATGTGCGGTACTTTGCCGAAATAATAATCGAAATACCGCGAACTATTGTTACTGCCCGTAGCTATTACCGCATCAAAATTTTCCAGCTTTTCTACAAAACTATATTGACCAGCAAAACGGTTATCTATGGCAACCAGCATTTGTAAAACGTGCTTGATAAGCCGGGCATCCTGTGAGGAGGATTTGATTAATGCGAAATTACACGAAATTAACACGCATAAAACATCGTGAAAACCTACCAGCGGGATATTGCCGGCGAGGATCAACCCCACTCTTTTCGTGAGTTTGGTATTGGCAAAATCATATTTACTTAGCCAGGTTACGAGATCATTTTGGTTTAACATTTTACCTGCTGCGGTAACAGCCTTAAGTACGCTTTCCGGAGTAAACCAGGCATTGTACTGCCTTTCATCATTTATAATATCTGTTAATTGTTGGTCAGGGCTTAATAATTGCAACCCAAGTTCAGAAAATACGTTTAATAGCTGTGTTGTGTTAAATTTTGACATATATATGTTGAGGGTATAAACCCGTAAATTCTTTTTTTGTTATATTTGCACCCTTGATAGTTCGAGGCAAAGTTAGTTGAGAATATAAGATATTATTTAGAATTTAAAGAAATATGGCGATTAAGATCACCGATGAATGCATAAACTGCGGGGCTTGTGAACCTGAGTGCCCAAATAATGCTATTTATGATGCAGGCGCTGCGTGGCGTTTTTCGGATGGAACCGGTTTAAAAGGGCTGATTGATTTTGGTGATGGCAATACGTTGAACGCCGAAGAAGTACAGGCTGCCCTGTCGGATGATATTTATTATATCGTACCTGATAAATGTACAGAATGTGTTGGCTTTCATGATGAACCGCAATGCGCGGCTGTTTGCCCGGTTGATTGTTGCGTGGACGATGAAGACGTACGCGAATCAAAAGAAGAATTGCTGGCAAAAAAAGAATGGCTGCACATAAACGAATAAACAAAATATTGTCAAAATAAAGAGGGAAAGTATACCAATACTTTCCCTCTTTTGTTTATATAACATTAATAGATTAATTTCGTATACCGCCAAATCATAAAAGACCTAAATTATATATGGAATACGGTATTTGTAATCTTTCTGTTATACCCTTAAGGGCAGACGCCAGCGATAGGAGTGAGCAGGTATCGCAGGTTTTATTTGGAGAATCGTTTGAAATTATTGAATGGAGAGAGAATTGGGTAAAAATTATTACCGCTTATGACAACTATACCGGCTGGATTGGTCGTCTGCAGTTTATTATGCTTGGTCATTTAGCTTTTAGAAAGTTTAAGCAAACCCCGCCGCCATTAACATACCGGGCAATTACACAGGCGTGGAAAATAGCTAACAATAGTGTTTTATATTTACCAATTGGGAGCACGCTTGCATTTTTAGAGGGCACAACTTGTCATGTCGGTGATGAACGATTTGAAATTATAGGTGAAATAGGAGAAACAGAAAACCTTGCTGTTACAGCTATATCTTTTTTGAATACGCCATACTTATGGGGCGGGCGTACCCACTTTGGAATCGATTGTTCGGGATTTACACAAGCAGTATTTAAATTACAGGGTATTCCTCTTAAGCGGGATGCAAGTTTGCAAGCTGAACAGGGATTAACCATTGAATATTTACAAGAAGCAAGGATGGGCGATCTTGCTTTTTTTGAAAACAAGGAAGGCCATATAGCCCATGTAGGCATTTTAATTAATAATGAAAAAATTATTCATGCTTCCGGTAAAGTTAAAATTGATTTTATAGACGAAAAGGGCATTTATTCAGAAGACCTGAAAAGGTATACCCATAAATTAAAAACGATTAAACGGGTGTTTTAATCGAATGAGACCTCCCAAACGATTATGCGTTTATCGTCACTGACTGAAATTAGCTGATCGCCGTTCCAAACTATTTTATTTACTGATGACGAATGGCTTTCAAAGCCCTTTTCCCGGCTTACTGCCTTATTGAGTTTAAAATCATTTGCACCCCATATTTTTATACTTTTATCCATACTCGCCGTCGCAAAAAATGGCAATGAAGGGTGAAAGGATATACAATTAACCGCGAAAAGATGGGAAGGTATATTGAAGATTGGATCATATGAAAGCGCGTCCCATATTTTTACCTGTGCATCCCGGCTGCCTGAAAGCAGATAATTACCATCGGGTGAGAATTGTAAGGAAAAAACCGACATGGTATGCCCGTGAATAATTTTTATTAAGGAGTAATCCTCAACGTCGTAAATTTTAATTTGATTGTTCCTGCATCCAAAAGCCACCTGCTTTTCATCGGGCGAAATACTTATACACCTCACTGTATCGTTGGAAACGTTAACTACGTGCAGCAGTTCAAGTGTTTTAAGGCTCCAGATAGAAACGGTGCCATCTTCTGATGCAACAAGTAATTCCTGCTTATGGTTTACCGACTTAATGTCAAATATTGGTTTGTGATGGTGTATTAGGGGAGAAATTAATGCCTGTTTTAAAAAATCGAAAACTAAAACATCACCGCTCCTCAGACCTGCAAACAAAAGGGGAGACCCGGCAACAGCGTGTATGGCATATATTGAAGTACTAACCGGGAACAGGACTTTTATAAAGGAATTGTTTTTTAGGCTCCATTCAACCAGGCCCTTATCATTTCCACCGGTAAATAAAATTCCCGGTTTTTGCGAAAGCTCCAATGTAAAGATAGGGTTCCCATGTCCCGTGAGTTCAGCTTTTTTTTCTACAATCATTTTTTGTCCATAGTCGATGGTCAATAGTCCATAGTCAAATTCTGTTTTAACAATAAGCCGATATATATCCAAATTTGAAAAATAATAGCCGACTTTCGAATACCATGGCCTATGGGCTATCGACTATGGACTTAAGACTTATTTATGCCTCTCCTCTAAATTCTTTGCTATCTTTTCCAAATTTAGCCCCTTTTCACGCAATAATACAATCAGGTGAAATATCAGGTCGGAAGATTCATTGATCAGGTCTCCTTCTGTTTCCTTCAGGGCTGCAATTACAGTCTCAACCGCCTCTTCGCCAACCTTTTGGGCTATTTTATTTAAACCCCTGCTATGTAATTTGTTAATATAGGACCCTTCCCGGGGGTTAGTATACCGATCGGCGACAATATTCTCTAATTGCATTATAAAGTTTTGGTTGTACTCTGTTCTAAAGCAACTTCGTGAACCGGTATGACAGGCCGGGCCTTCAGGCCGGACCTTTATCAGTAGGGTATCTTTATCACAATCTATATGTATTTTTTTTACATGCAGATGGTTGCCGCTTGTTTCGCCTTTGGTCCATAAACGACTTTTTGAACGGGAAAAAAAAGTAACGCGTCTTTCTTCCAAAGTCTTATCGTAGGCTGCCTGGTCCATATAGCCAAGCATTAATACTTCCAGTGTTTGTTCGTCCTGGATAATTACAGGCACCAGGCCGCCGGATTTTTTAAAATCTATTGTCATGTTAAAAACTAATGCCTGTGTCTCACAGGCTATCTGAATTATGTTGCCTGTGAGACACAGGCAACGGGTTTATAATTTTATACCTCTCTTACTTCGATGTTATTTTGTTTCAAAACCCTTTTTAAATCGGGTATCAAAATTTCCCCATAGTGGAACACGGAAGCCGCCAGGGCGGCATCTACATTTGCCTGTTCAAACACATCAATAAAATGCTGGACAGAACCGGCCCCCCCTGAAGCAATTACGGGTATGCTTACCGCGTTATTTATTTGTTTTAGAAAATTATTATCAAAGCCATTTTTGGTACCATCGTGATCCATTGATGTTAATAATATTTCACCTGCTCCGCGGCTTTCAGCTTCTAAAATCCAATTCATTGTTTCTTTTTCGGTTGGCAGCCTGCCGCCGTTTAAGTGTACAATATTCTTGCCATTAATATATCGTGTATCAACTGCTATTACTACAAATTGTACGCCAAAAGCTTTAGCGAGTTCGTCAATTAATGCCGGGTTACGAACGGCTGCTGAGTTAACAGATATTTTATCGGCCCCTGCATTTAATAAAGCATCAGCATCGGCAATCTCATTGATCCCTCCACCAATAGTAAACGGAATATTTATTTGCCGGGCAACCGCTTTTACCAGTTCAACCATGGTTTTTCGGCGCTCAACCGTTGCGGTAATATCTAGAAAAACGAGTTCATCGGCACCCTGCCTTGAGTAATTCCAGGCCAGTTCGACAGGGTCGCCAGCATCACGCAGGTTAACAAAGTTTATACCTTTTACGGTACGTCCGTCTTTAACGTCTAAGCAGGGGATAATTCGTTTAGAAAGCATCAGCAGTGGTAGCGATCGTCCTTGCGAGGTACGAAGCAATCTCTGAACTATGCACAAGCGCAATGCATATCGGGGATTGCTTCGTACCTCGCAATGACGGTTTGATTTTTCAGATAGAAATTAAAGATTCCAAATTCCAGTTTTTTATTTCATCAATAGTAATATGGCCTTCGTAAATGGCTTTACCAATAACACAGGATTCCACTTTTAAATTACTTAGCTTTTCGACGTCGTCCATCGTAGCAACCCCTCCCGATGCAATAAGTTTTATAAATGGTGAATGGTCAAGCAGTTTTTCATAAAGTTCGACACCGGCGCCCCCAAGTTTACCGTCTTTGTTAATATCGGTGCATAAAAAACGAAAAAAGCCTAATGAAAGGCATTTGTCGACATAATCCATTAGTTTTATTGGCGAACTTTCCATCCATCCAGAATATTTAATCACTTCATCCAATACATCAATGGCGACCACCACATGATTTGAGCATTTGGATTTTCCACAAATCGCTTTGCTTAAGTCTTTTAGAAACGAAGGGTTGGTAAGCGCCTGGGTCCCGACGATAACCCGGTGAATACCCGCGTCAATGAGCTCCTGGACCTTTTCAATACTTCGAATTCCGCCACCGTATTGCACATTCATGTCGGTTTTGCGGATTACATCAAAAAGGTATTGCTGATTGCTGAAGTCGTTTTTTGCACCGTTTAAATCAATAATATGGATATAATTTGTCCCGTGGCTTTGGTACTTTTCAATCATTTCCTCAAGGGAAACATTGTATTCGGTTACCTGCTTATAATCTCCTTCGCGTAAGCGCACAACTTTTTTATCTAAGATATCGATTGCAGGAATAATATACATGTTATTAAATTTTTGAGAAATTAATCAGTAAAGTTTCACCATATGTTCCGGACTTTTCGGGATGGAACTGGACCCCGTAGAAGTTATTCCGCCAAATTGATGCGGAAAATTTGTTGCTATAATTTGTGGACGATAAAGTATATTCGACATTATACTCAATAAAGTATGAATGTACAAAGTAAAAGTGTGAACCGTAAGGAATATTTTTAAAAAGTGCATTTTCCTTATCGGGAAACACCTGGTTCCAACCGGTATGGGGTACCTTGTATTCAGTTGCAGGGGTAAACTTTAACGTTTTCAATGGGAAAATATCCAGTAAATGCGAGTCGCCTTCTTCAGAATAAGAGGTTAGCAATTGCATGCCTACACAAATACCCAACGTAGGTTTTGTTAGCGCTTTTATCCTGGGAACTAACCCTGTCTGCTTTAATTTTTCCATAGCAGCACCTGCATGACCAACGCCCGGGATAATATAACGGTCGTAATGTTCAAAATCTTCCTCTTTATTGATCATACCATAGGCAATGCCCAACCGCTCTAAGGCAGCAGTGAGTGAGAAAATATTCCCGGCCCCGTATGTAATTATTCCAACCATCTGTAGTAGCAGTTTTTAGTAGCAGTAGCAGTTTGTTTGCAATAGCAGGGTTTAGTAGTAGTAGCAGTTTTGTCCAACGGCAACTGCTACTACAATACTCCTTTAGTGCTTGGTAAAACCATATTGTTTACGTCTCGTTTAACAGCCATTTTTATCGCTTTCGCAAAGGCCTTAAATATAGCTTCAATTTTATGGTGTTCGTTTTCTCCTTCGGCTTTTATATTCAAGTTGCATTTTGCGGCATCCGAAAACGACTTAAAAAAATGAAAGAACATTTCTGTCGGCATTTCGCCAATCTTTTCTCTCTTAAATTCCGAGTCCCATACTATCCAGTTTCTTCCTCCGAAATCAATGGCCACTTGTGCCAGGCAATCGTCCATAGGCAAACAAAAGCCG
>Ga0302319_10022065_pt1 | contig 11444 bp, 10 predicted proteins | sample Bog_T0_2_FD_203319 | JGI IMG/M metagenome (GOLD analysis project Ga0302319, IMG submission 203319) | Peat permafrost microbial communities from Stordalen Mire near Abisko, Sweden - Bog_T0_2 | ecosystem: Environmental > Terrestrial > Soil > Wetlands > Peat | place: Sweden: Abisko, Stordalen Mire...
GGCGTCGCCCACCTTGGGCACGTCTACGTAGACGATGTCGCCCAGGGAGTTCTGCGCGTAGTCGGTGATGCCGATGGAGCCAATGGCGCCATCGAGCGCAATCCACTCATGTTCGCGGGTGTAACGGTAGTTTGCCGGGTAGGCCATGACGGGTCCTTTCGTTCATTGAGCGAAGCTCTAGTGTACTGCTAAAGGCAGGGAACAGGGATCAGGGACTGAGGGACTGAGGGACCAAGGGGCCTGGGGATTGCGGGTTAGGCGGGGCCGAAGCCGGGGTAGGGTTCGAGGGGGGCGACGAGGACGACCTCGAGCATGCCGGCCTGGAAGATGGGCAGGCTGGCCAGCGCGGCGCGGACATCGGCTTCGCTGGGGGCTTCCCAGAGGATGGCGGAGCCGGGCAGGTCGGCGCGCTTCCAGATTTGGCGGAGGAGGCCGCAGGCGTAGAGTTGCCTGACGCGCTGGCCCTCCTGGGCGATCAGGTCCGGAGTGAAGGCTTCGGGGGGAAAGGCATCGAGGCGGCGGCGGGTGAGGGAGAGGAATTGCATGGGGGAATTGTAAATACAGGGATCAGGGGTCAGTCGGCGGGGGCGGTGGCGGGGAGGGGGGAGACGAGCTTGCGGAAGTCGAGGAGCATTTTTGCGCGCCAGCGGAGGATCATGCCGAAGGCGAGGATGAAGAAGATGGCGGCGGTCTGCTGGGCCGAGAGGACGGTGTCGAGGTATCCGCGGGCGAGGAAGCGGATGGCGGCCAGCGCGAAGAGAACGGCGAGAAAGGCGTTGGAGCGCTTCATCATGACGGCGTTGCCCTCGCGGACGAGGCGGGTGGTGAGCAGCAGCGGCCAGGCCAGCGCCAGCGCGCCGATGAGGAATGCCGTGCCCGCCCAGGCCCAGGGAATGCGGAAGGCGGGGACGAAGAACATGCAGAAGCCGGTGGCCATTCCGAGAGGCGGAATCACGATCTTGCGCAGGGAGACGGCGCGGCGTACCTCGCGCAGACGCCAGGTGGTCACCGCGGCGAGGGCGGCGAGCGACACAAGAATGGAAGTGACGGGGGGAAGCAGCATCTCAATCTCTATTTTAGGGGAAATGCGGTAGGAGAGGGAGATTGGTGGGAGATGGAGACGGGGGGATTGAGGGTTGAGGCATCCCATGTCCCAGAAGCGGGACATGGGGCACCGGGCTTCGATGAGAGTTGAAGGTCAGCTCGTTGAGGTATGAGGTATCCCATCCTTGCGCAAGGAGCGCGCAAGGATGGGCACCCGACATTTGCGGCTGGGATAGGGTCTCCGGCACGTTTTCCCGGCGGGACCGATCGAATCCCCAGCCCCTAAACCTCACTTATCGAAGAACTTGCCGTGGCCGCCGTTGGCCCAGGGATCGTAGTGGAGGGCGAAGTTGGCGCGGTTCTGCACGCTGGGGTGGTTGTAGGTCCAGAACTCGATGAAAGGACTGGGGTTGGGGTCTTCCAGCCAGGCCTCACCCAGGGCGTTGAAGCCGGCGACGGCGGTCTTCTGCGGGTCGGCGACGATGCCGTGGATGGCTTCCTGGCCGTAGACATCTGCCTCGTGCTCAAAGTAGCGGCTGAAGGCGTTGCCGATGGGCTGGAGGAAGAAGCTGGCGATGGAGATGGTGAAGAGCAGGACGACAAAGCCGGTGCGGCTGGCCAGATCGTTGACTCCCCAGCGGGGGCCAAAGCGCCGCACCATCCAGGCCGCGCCGGCGGCGCAGGCCCAGTAGAGGAAGAACAGGAAGACCGCCGAGCCGGCCAGTTGCTTGGGGATGTGGTTGAGGACGTAGTGGCCGCTCTCGTGGCCAAAGATGAAGAGGACCTCGTCGTCGGGCACGCGGCCGGCGGTGGTGTCCCAGACCACGATGCGCTTGGTTGCGCCCATGCCGCTGACGTAGGCGTTGAGGCCGTTGGTCTTCATGCTGGCCTTCATCAGGAACATGCGGTCGGGCGGGATGTTGGTTCCGGTGCGGGCGACGACCTTTTCGAGTTCGGTGACCAGCGCGGGGTTGTTCCTGGTCAGCGGTTCGAACTTGTTGAAGATGGGTTCCAGCAGGGGCGAGGCAAAGATGGAGAGCACCAGGAGCGGCAGCGTGGCGATCCAAAGGCCCAGCCAGTATCGCCGCGGCCAGCGCTTGACGATCCAGTTGAACAGCAGCATGATCGGAGCGCCAAAGAGCACGGAGAGCCCGAGGCCCTTGGCCTGGTCGGCGAACCAGCTTCCCCAGCTTTGCACGCTGATGCCATAGCTGAGCTCAACGTGCTGGCCGTAGAGGTCGAGCGGCAGGCTGGCCAGTGTGGTGAGGATGAGGAAGAGGGCGAAGAACAGCAGGCCGGAGAGCCAGCGGTGCCTGATGATCCGCTCTGCCCAGCCGGCCAACCCCGTAAATGCCTTCGTAGCCAGCAGAATCCATACCACCGCCAGGCCCCAGAGCGTGCCGGCAAAGCCGAGGATGTGGCGGGTGCGGCTGATGGCGATGGCCTTGGCGAGCTTCTCCGGCGGGAGCGAGTAGGCCTGTGATGCGGGTTGCGCGGGTTCCGCGGCGGCCGGTGCGGCAGCGGGCTGGGTGGGGGCTGCCTGGTGGATGGCAGCCTGCGGACCGTGACCCAGGCGCGGCGCCACGATGGCGAGGAGGAGCAGAAAGCAGGGAAGAAGCAAAAAACGGCGAGCAAATGTCATCGGTTTTTTCCTCGCGAGTAGGGTACTCTGCGACAATTTGGAATACAAATGCTTTTATCTGCGCACTCCCACTCAAAGCAAGAAGTTTCTTCCGCTGCTGGCGGGTCCACGGCTCTCAGGGCTTGCCTGCGCGTGACGGTTGCGGCGCTGGCCCTGGGGCTGCCCGCTGCGGCCACTTCGGCTGCTGCGGCGGCTGCTCAACCGGCGGCGGCTCCGCGCCTGGCGACCCCTGCGCTGCTGGACGCAATGACCAGCGAGCTGCATCGCGCGTTTACCACGCTGGGCAGGGCGACTCCCGGCAAGCAGGATTCCGACAAGCAGTTACCGCCTTACTTCCTCAGTTATGCCGTGAGCGACGCCAGCTTTGTTTCCGTCCGCGCGCAGTTTGGGGCGCTGGTGGACAGCAATGCGAGCCGCGTGCGCGTGGCGGACGTGCAGGTGCGCCTGGGCGACGCGAAGCTGGACAACACGCACGGCACGCATCGGGGTTCCGCGGTGAACAGCGTGCAGCTTCCGCTGAGCGACGATCGCGAGGCACTGGTGCGCACGCTGTGGCTGGCCACCAACGCTGGCTACGGCACTGCCGTGGATAACTATCTGCGCGTGAAGACCGAGGCAGAGGTGCGGGCGAAGGAAGAAGACACCTCGCCGGACTTCAGCCAGGAGCCGGCGCAGAATCACATTGGGACGCCCGCGCCGGCAATCAAGGTGGATCGCGCGGCCTGGGAGCAGCGGACGCGCGCACTGTCGAAGATCTTCCGCGAGTATCCGGATGTTTACCAGAACATGGTGATGCTGACGGTGCAGAACGAGACCGACTACTTTGCGTCGTCGGAAGGGTCGCAGGTTGTTGCGCCGCACGTGCAGGCGCGGCTGGTGGTGATGGCCGTGACGCGCGCCGACGACGGCATGGACCTTTACCGGGCCGCGACCTTTGAGGCTGAGACGGCGGACGGCCTGCCCACGCAGCCGGTGCTGGAAGCCGCCATCCGCGACCTGGGCAAGAGCCTGGAGGCCCTGCGCAAGGCCCCGGTGACGGAGCCGTTCAATGGGCCGGTGATCCTCTCCGGTCGCGCAGCGGCTGTGTTCTTCCACGAGGTGCTGGGGCACAGGCTGGAGGGACAGCGCCAGCGCGGCGACGAAGAGGGCCAGACCTTTACCAAGGAACTAGGCAAGGAAGTGCTGCCCACCTTCCTCTCGGTCTCAGACGATCCAACGGTGACCAAGTTTGGCGGCACCTGGCTGAGCGGCAGCTACGACTACGACGACGAGGGCCAGAAGGCCCGGCGCGTGGATCTGATTCAGGACGGCGTGCTGAAGACCTTTCTCATGTCGCGGCTGCCGATTGCCAGTTTCAGCGCGTCGAACGGGCACGGCCGCGCGCAGACGGGGCGCATGCCCACCGGCCGGCAAGGCAACCTGATTGTGACCTCGACCAAGAGCGTGCCGGAGGCCGAGTTGCGCAGGCAGTTGATTGAAGAGGCCAGGAAGCAGGGCAAGGCGTTCGGGCTCTACTTTGAGGACATTTCCTCGGGGTTTGCGGTGACGCAGCGCAACTCGCCGCAGGCGTTCAGCGTGGTTCCGCTGGTGGTGTGGCGGGTGTATGTGGATGGGCGGCCGGATGAGCTGGTGCGCGGAGTGAGCATTGTGGGGACGCCGCTGGCGGCGATGAAGCGGATTCTGAACACCGGCGACAAGAGCGAAGTGTTCAACGGCGAGTGCGGTGCGGAGTCGGGGTCGATTCCAGTGAGCGCGGTGGCACCGGCGATGCTGCTGAGCGAGATGGAGACACAGAAGCAGGCGCAGGGCACGAGCCGGCCGCCGATTCTGCCGATACCGGGAGAGAAACAGTGAACAGTGCACAGTGGTCAGTGATCAGTAAGAGCAGAGGCGCCATGAACCTGGTTCGACCGATTGCGATGTTTGCCGGGGCGGGAATGCTTGCGGCCGTACTGGGCCTTAGCTGGAGAGACGCCCGCTGTGAGAGTGCGCCCGCGCCAGCGACCCGCGCCGACGCCGAGAAGGATCCCATGCTCAAGGCCATGCTGCAGGAGCTGGAGCGCAGCAAGACCGAGCTGCAACTCAAGGGCTTTGAAAAGCCGTTTTTCATCCAGTACCGCGTTGAAGATGTGGAGAACTTTGAAACCAAGGCCGAGTTTGGCGCCAGCGAAAGCGCAGACCTCGCGCACCAGCGTGTGGCCCGGGTCACCGTCCGCGTGGGCGACTACAAGGCCGACAGCTCGGGCGGCCGCGGAGACGGCGCGTTGCAGTTGACGGCGCTGGACGATGACCCCATCGCCATCCGCTCCGCGCTGTGGACGGCCACGGATCAGGCGTACAAGGCCGCGCTCTCTGCCTACGCCCAAAAACAGGCCGCGCTGAAGCAGGTGCAAACTCCGCCGCAGGCCGACGATTTCAGCCAGGAGAAGCCGGTCGTGCATCTTGAGGCCCCGCTGCACTTGAAGCTCGATCAGGCAGCATGGGCAGAGCGGGTAGCGCGCGACACGGGCCTCTATCGGACAGTTGCTTCGCTGAAGGCCAGCCAGCAGGACGTGCAATACTCCAGTGGCGCGTTTACCGCGCGCGCCACAACGACCTGGCTTGTCACCAGCGAAGGCGCCATCGTGCGCAAGTCCGCGGCCATCTATCAGGAAGGCATTGCGGTGGGCACACAGGCCAACGACGGCATGCGGCTTGACCGCTCCTATGCCACCACCGGCATCTCTCTCGACGATCTGGATACGCCGGAGGTCTTCGGCACGCACGTAGCGGGACTCATCGCGTCCCTCACCGATCTGCGCAAGGCGCCACTGGTCGAGGAGGAGTATCACGGCCCGCTGCTGCTGAGCGCGGATGCCGGGGCGGATACCGTCCACGCTCTGATCGCCAGCGGCGTGACGGCCACGCGACCCAAGCTCGGCACCGAGGCCCGCACCAATGGTCCTTTCGCCACCAGCCTGCACGCCCGCGTGCTGCCCGAGTTTCTGGACGCGACGGACGCGCCAGGCCTGAAGGCCTATGAAGGCAGGGGCCTTCTGGGCGCGTATGACATCGACGACGAAGGCGTTCCCGCGCAGACCGTCAAGCTGATCGTTGCGGGGCGTCTGGAGAGCTACCTCATCGGCCGGGAGCCGGTGCGCGACTTTCCCAGCTCCAACGGCCACGGCCGCGCCGGAGTCACCGGTCCGCCCCATCCCTCGATTGGCGTTCTGCAAGTGACTGCAAAAGATGGCTTGTCCGACGAGGACCTGAACCGCAAGCTACTCCACCTCGCCAAGGATCGGGGCCTGAAGAGCGTGTACTACGCTGCCACGCTGGGCTCGGAGTTGACGCCCCGACTGCTCTACCGCATCGGCCCAGATGGCAAGCGTGAGCTGGTGCGGGGCGCGACTCTGGACGATCTGGACCAGCGCGCATTGCGCTCGGGCATCCTGGCCGCGGGCAAAGACCTGTTTGTGGCCAACAACTTCAACGACGTGCCGGAGACGGTGATTGCACCTGCGCTGCTGCTGGAAGACGTAACCATCCGCCGCGCCAACGAGAAGAACGACAAGCTGCCTTTCTATCCGCCACCGGAGTAGGTGGGCGGCGCGGATGTCCCTCGGTCTGCGCGTGCGGTCCGTCTCTCACTGAGGAGGAGCCATGGCTATCAAGCCGTTCTTTATGCTGTTCAGGAAGGGCCAGCTCTCCGCCTTCCTCAGCATCGGTTCGTTGCTGAAGCCGTTTTACAAGCTGGTCTTTCTGGCTGCGGCCAAGGAGGGCGGCTTCCTCGATCAGCTGTCGGACGGGCCGGTGCAGTTTGAACGGCTGGCGCAGGACCACTGCTGCGACCAGAAAGCGCGAGAAGCGCTTGAGGCATGGCTGCAAGTGGGCCTGCGGCTGGGGCTTCTCGATTTGGGGCCGCGAGGCTATGCGCTGAAGGGGCTGGCAAAGAAGCTCGCGTTGCCGCAAAACGACGCTGCGCTGGCCATGATTCAGGAAGTGGCAGGGCTGCACTACAAGCTGATTGCAGACACTCCGGGGAGACTTCGAGATGGAGAACTCTGGAGCCTGGACGATCAGGACGGCGAGATCGTTGCCAGGTCTTCGCGCATCCTCGAGGCGTTTCAGACCGAGGGCATCGACCGCACTTTCCCTGCCACCGGCGCAGCAAGGCTGTTGGAGATCGGCTGCGGTTCAGGGTTCTACATCCAGTATGCGGCGGCCCGGAATCCCTTCCTGACCGCACTGGGACTTGAGCTGCAGCCCGAGGTGGCCGCCATGGCGAGGCGCAACATTCTTGCGTGGGGCCTGGGAACACGCGTCGAGATCGAAGCCGGGGACATTCGCGAGAGGGCGCCGAGCGAGCGCTTCGATATTGTCACGCTCTACAACAACATCTATTACTTCCCGGTGGAAGAGAGGGTGGCTCTGCTGCTCCACGTCAGGCAGTTTCTCAAGCCCGACGGATTCCTGCTCTTGACCACTTGCTGCCAACGGGGCAGTCTGGGCGTGGAAGTCCTGAACCTGTGGGGCGCTGCCACGACGGGTAGCGGCAGATTGCCCACTGCGGAAGAGATGGTCAGCCAGTTGCACCAGGCAGGCTTCACGGCCGTGGAGCCCATCAGCCTAATCCCCGGAGACAAGTTCTACGCGTTCAGAGCCTGCACGGCTTGAACAAGACACTCATCAACAAAGGGGCTTGAATCATGAGGTCCGGGCTCAGGTCCGGACCTCACGATTCCTGGATGCTTGCGAGCCCCTACTTCTTCTTCCACCCGCCGACAATGGTGCCTATGAGGATCATGCCCAACAGCCAGAACCCGCCGTTGATGCCCAGAAGGCTCAGAGGGCGGACCTCGTAGGCGTACTCGATGGACCATGTGGTGAGCACGAATCCGAACCAAAGCCAGGCACCCACACGAACGCCGCGCAGGGCGGTTTGCGGGCCGGTGAGCTGCGTGATGCAGGAGATGCCGGTGGCGACGATGGCCGTGCCGATGAACGCGACGGCATAGGGGAAGTACTCGTTCATGCCGCTGTGTTTGAAGAAGTCCATGGTGCGGCCGGTGCCGTCCAGCCAGGCCTGCATGAAGACGGTGTACCAGACGGCCTCGAACACAAAGCAGGCCGCCGTGGCAACGAGGATGGCCCACCAGTTGTGGCGCACCCGTGACTGTGTATCGGTCATAACAACCTCCATTTTCTTGCTTCTGGAATAGCGGGTTGCGCGCCGGGCAGGGAAAGTAGAGCCTGGGAAAGCTGCCGGGCACATCAACCTGCGAACAACCGGGGATGGCAGGATTCTAGCCCGCCTCCTGCGGTCACTGTCTATTGAAAAATAAAAGTCGATTATCGATCTGCAGGGAGCTGACGATCAGTCCAGGCGCGTCAGGAATGCTTCGCCCTCTGCCGGGCGCAGATGACCGGCAATATATTCGGCCTGTTCGCGGTTGTCGCCCTCCGGCCGGATGCGCACCCAGAAGCTGTCTTCGCCGGGAAACTCGATGACCTGGGCAGCGGGGTAAGTCTGCTGGAGCTGTTCTTTCAAGCGCCGCGCCTTCCCTTCGCTCTTGAAGGCGCCAATCTGGACGCACCAGCGCCCGCCCCGAGCAATGGGCTTGGGCGTGTCGTAAACATCCACGCGCACGGGCGCCAGGCCCGCACGGTAGACTCCCGTGGCCTTTGCCGCGGCAATGGTGAGGTCGATGATGCCGCCCGCCACAAAGGGCCCCCGATCGGTGATGCGCATGGCGGCGGACTGGCCGGTCTTGAGGTTGGTCACCTTGATGAGCGAACCCATCGGCAGCGTGCGATGCGCGGCGGTCATCGCCGTATCGTCAAACACCTGCCCGTTGGCGGCCTTGCGCCCCTTGTAGGGAGCGGTATACCAACTGGCGATGCCCTCCTGGCTGACAATGGGCCGGTGTGTCGCCACAAAGTCCAGATCTTCCGCGGACACCCCACCCGGAGGCACCGGCGTGACGGGGATCCGTGCGGGAGGCAAGCTCTTGGGCGCCGGCGGATACGTGTCTTCGCCGGGAGCATACACTCGGGGCGGCATCACTTGCGGCACGGTGTCCTGCGCCACGGTCTTGTGCTTCTTTCCGCACCCTAAAACGGCCAAAAACACCACCGCGATCCCGGTCCAAAGGGCCAGGCTCAGCAGTCGGCGTTCGGGCATTCCTGAGACCATCAGGGCCGGGGTCCCTTGGGCTGGTCGAAACGGTCGGCCAGTTCGCGCAGCTTGTCTGCCGCGGTTCGCATGGCCGCAATGGACTCGCTGCGGACCTGCGGAATGACCGCATCGTTGATGTAGGCAATAGTGTGGCGCAGTTCCATCTCGATGAGTTCGACAGCCTCTTCAATGCGACGGCCAAGGCCGCCCAGGCCGGGGGGCGGCGGGGGATAAGTGCTCATGTTGGGTAACCTCCTGCGAGTAACTTTCGGCAGGTAACCTTCTCACAGTCTGCCGGGGTCCCCTTGGCGCGTCAATGCCGGGGAGCCCAAGTGTACCGCAAAGGTCAATACGAAGAATCCTCCCTGGCCGTTCAGTCTCGCGACAGATTGGTCCGGGGGACGTTGACCTTTCCGTGAAAATCTCCGTCAGACTTTGAGAGCAGACATTGAGGCGGAAGAGCCCGCGCGCCGTCGAAAGAGCCACGAGGGACCGCAACTGGAGCACGTTTCCGAAAAGCGCGCATCCTATGAACAAGCACGCGAGAAACAAGCGAGGGCAGAGGCCGTTGCAAACCAGGTGGTCAGGTCGGGTAAACTCAGGCGGCAGCAGGAGGAGATCTGCGATGACCGTCTTTCCTTCCCGGCCTGCAATCTTCGGCGTGGTGCTTGCGGCGGTGTTTTTGCTTTCCCATCCTGCCCGCGCTCAGCAGTTGGAGAGTCCGGCACCCGCGCAGCCTTTGCCGGATGCTCCGCGGGCACGCGCTCATGCGGCCGCAGCCGAGACAAGCGCCTGCCAGTTGAGGCGCGCCGGGAATCTATTGATGGAGGGCGCAGCGGGAGCTGGCGGGAGCCCGCCCGAGATCCAGCGGCAGCAGCCCGCGCCCTGCCCGCCCTTCGAGCCGTTCACCAACTGGTTTGACCGTTTTCTCAACGGCCCCCAGGTCAAGCCGCTCACGCCGGCTGAGAAGGCCCGGCTCGCCATGCGCAACGTGCTGGACCCCTTCAACGCAGTCACCATCCTCGGAACATCGGCCATCTCTGTCGGGTCCGACGCGCACTCGCCCTACGGTCCCGGCATGAATGGGTTCGGCAAATACGTGGGCGTGAGCTATACGCAGGATCTGACCGGCGAGTTCTTCGGCACGTTTCTGATTCCCTCGCTGACCCATCAGGACCCGCACTACCACCGCATGCCCAACGCGTCCATCCCGCGGCGCATCCGCCACGCGATCACCCAGGTTGTCTGGACACAGGGCGACAATGGCCGCGGCATGGTGAACTATGCCAACCTGGTGGGTTTTGCTATCGACGACGAGATCAGCAATCTGTATGTCCCCGGCCGGGAGACGGATTTTTCGGCCAGCGCGTCGCGGTACGGCATCGGGCTGGCCTCGGCGCCCATTGACAACTTCATCACCGAGTTCCTGCCGGATGTGGCGCGCCGCATTCACGTCCGCGTGGTCCTCATCCAGCGGATCATCAACCAGGTGGCCAAGACGGGCGGGCCGGCGGGGCAGTAAGCCTGCGGCCGGTCCTTACTTCGTGACGGTCAGCGTGCCACTTGCGAAAGTGAAGGTGTAGTTGGCGGCAGCAAGGTTCCCGGCTGCCACGGTGATGGGGTAAGTGCCCGGCGCGGACTTGGATGTTGCCGTTGTGGTGAGTTTGGGCACGCCGGTGGTTGCTTTGGCCTGGGTGTCGCTGTTCACAAAGCCGGTCATGGTGTAAGTCAGCGGGGGAACGGCGGCGCCCTGCTTCATGCTGAGGTTGTTGGCGGTCACGGTGAGCGCAGCCTTGGTCACGGTCAACGTGGAGGCGGTGAACTGGAAGCTGTAATTGGCGGCGGCCAGCGTTCCCGCGACGATGGTGATGGGATAGCTGCCGACGGGAGAACTGGCCTTGGCCGTGGTGGTGAGGGTTGGGGCCCCGGTCGTTGCTGTGGCCGGCGTTTCGCTGTTTACAAAGCCGGTGAGCGTGTAAGTCAGCGTGGGCAGAGGGCCGCCATAGGTCATGGATTGCTTCTGGGCTGTGGCGGTCAATGCGGCTTTGTTTACAGTGATGGTCTTCGTGACCTGCGGCGCTGCTGCGTAGGTTGTATTGCCCGGCTGGTTTGCCGCTACGACCACGCTGCTTGCTCCGGTGATGGTCAAGGTGTTGCCGCTCAGCGTGGCCGGGCCGGAGACAAGGCTCAGCGTGACCGGCAGGCCGGAGTTCGAAGTGGCCGAAAGGGTGATCGGCTTCGCTCCATACGTCACAGGGCTGGTTGGCTGGGTGAAGGTGATGGTCTGCGGCAGGTGGAGCGTGTACGACGCGGTGGCCACGGCGCTGTTGTTGTAGTTGATGGCTGTGGCGATGGCGTTGATGGTCTCTGTCGTCTTGACGGGGATGGCGCTTGTGTACTTGGCACCCTGGGTTGCCGAGGGCGTGGAGCCGTCGGTGGTGTAATAGATCGCCGCGCCGGTTGTTGTGTCGGTTATGGTCACGTTTTGCGCTGAGGTATAAGTCCCGCCCGCTGGCTTGAACGCCGGCGCGGCGGCTGTGGGTAGGTTGATGGTGTAAGTCGCCGTGGCTATAGCGCTGTTCGAGTATCCGGATGCTGCGG
>Ga0302319_10022067_pt1 | contig 11444 bp, 5 predicted proteins | sample Bog_T0_2_FD_203319 | JGI IMG/M metagenome (GOLD analysis project Ga0302319, IMG submission 203319) | Peat permafrost microbial communities from Stordalen Mire near Abisko, Sweden - Bog_T0_2 | ecosystem: Environmental > Terrestrial > Soil > Wetlands > Peat | place: Sweden: Abisko, Stordalen Mire...
CAAGTGGGAGACGGTGCTGGATTACGACGCGCTGGCTAAACAGGACAAGCAAAGCTGGGTCGCCCACGGGTTGAGCTGCCTGGAACCCGCCGAAGAGCTCTGCATGGTGGAGCTGTCTGCCGGAGGCGAAGACGCCGTCACCATGCGCGAAATGGACCTGAAGACGGGCAAGTTTGTGAGCAACGGCTTTGAACTGCCGAGCGGCAAACAGAATGTTGCCTGGGTGGACAAGAACACCCTGCTGGTGGCGCGCGACTGGGGCGCGGGCACGATGAGCGAGTCCGGCTACCCGATCACGGTGCGGGAGTGGAAGCGCGGCAAGCCGCTTGCGAGCGCACACGAGGTGTCTCACGGAGCAACGAAAGACATACGTGTTCTTCCCCATGTGCTGACCGACGCCCAGGGTCACCGCGCGGAGATTGTGGAGCTGAACCGAAGCTTCTTTGAGACCGAGGTTTACCTGGTGCTGCCCAGTGGCCTTAAGAAGCTGGGGTTGCCGCTCAAGGCAAATCTTGGCGGACTGGTGGATGGGCAGCTGATCGTGACGCTCGACGAGAATTGGACGCCGGAAGGCGAGACCAGAGTGTTTGTCCAGGGAACTGTGGTGGCGGTGCCGCTGGATGCGGCGATTGCGGACCCGGCGCGCCTGAAACCAACGACCGTGTTTACGCCAACGGCTAAGGAGTTTGAGCAGGACCTGGACACGACACGGAACCACGTCATTGTGACGACGCTGGACAACGTGCAGGGCCGCGCCTATGTGTACAGCCGCGGCAAGGACGGGCAATGGTCACGGAAGCAGCTGCCGGTGGCAGACAACGAGACGGTAGCGATTGAAACGACCAGCCACGCTGATGATCGATTCTTTCTGAGCGTGTCGGGCTTTCTCACGCCGCCATCGCTCATGCTGGGCAACGCGGCGGACTCATCACTCCGTGCTGCCAAGCAAGAGAAGCCGCAGTTCGACGCCAGTGCGGATGTGGTGGAGCAGCAGGAGGCGACGTCGAAGGATGGAACGCGGGTTCCGTATTTCATTGTGCACCGCAAAGATATGCCCTATGACGGGTCGAATCCGACAATTCTCTATGCGTATGGAGGATTCCAGCTCTCGATGACGCCGCACTACTCGGCAATCACCGGCAAGCTGTGGCTGGAGCATGGGGGCGTGTATGTGCTGGCCAATATCCGGGGCGGCGGCGAGTTTGGTCCGGCCTGGCACGAGGCCGGTCTCAAGACGCATCGGCAGCGGATTTACGACGACTTTTATGCAGTGGCCGAGGACCTGGTAACGCGCAAGATTACTGCGCCGCGCAGGCTGGGCATTGTGGGCGGATCGAACGGCGGCTTGCTGATGGGCGTTGAGTTCACCGAGCATCCGGAGATGTGGAATGCGGTGGTGATCCAGGTGCCGCTGCTGGATATGCTGGCCTATGAGCACTTGTCGGCCGGCGCGTCGTGGGTGGGTGAATACGGCTCGACGACGATTCCCGAGGAGCGCGCGTTTCTGGCTTCGATCTCTCCCTACGACCAGCTGAAGCCGGATGTGCATTACCCGGAGCCGCTGATCTTTACCACCACCAAGGACGATCGGGTGGGGCCGGTGCATGCGCGCAAGTTTGCGGCGCGCATGGAGGAGTTTCACGAGCCGTTCTTGTATGACGAAGTGATTGAAGGCGGCCACGCGGCTGGGGTGGATAACAAGCAGGAAGCGCGCACGTATGCCGAATACCTGACCTACCTGACGAGGAAGCTGATGGAGTGAGCGGAGCCTGGTTGCGAGTCGCACTTCGCGGGCCGCGAAGCGCGCTGGAGCTATGGCTTCAATTGAGCTTTCTTCAAAAAGCCCCAGGCTTGTTTGTTCACCCTGTCTGCGATTGCGTAGTAGTTATGGTCGTGGTTGGGGATGACGGACAGCTTCACGGAGAAGCCATTCGCTTCGAGAAGAGTCTTTGTCGCGTTGACGGCTTCGATGTGAAAGAGCGGATCGCTGTCCCCGACCCAGATGGCGATCGGAGTGCGGCGGTCGGCGCGGGCGAGGATCTGGGTTTCGTATCCAGATGGAAGTGCGCCAGCGTGCAGCGCGGCGGCGGCCCAGTAGCGGGAGTCGATGACGGCAAGACTCAGCGCAAACACAGCGCCCGCGGAGTGGCCGAAAAGGGAGACGCGGCGCTCGTCGATTGCGTGCTTTGCCCTTACCTGATCCACGGCGGCGTGAAGGAACGCGGGCGGGTCCATCTTGACGCCCCATCCCGCAGGGTCGTAGGCGTCGGGCGCGATGAGGATGAAGTGTTCTTTCGCCGCCAGATCTTTCCAGGCGTCGATCATGATCTGGCCGTTGTGGCCGGAGCCGTGGAGAAGGACGACCGCCGGCAATGGGCCTTGCGCATCGGGCAAGAAGTAGTAGCAGGTTCTGGTGTTGCCAGCGAATGCGAAGGTCAACTTCGGCGACGCGCCTGCGTTGTCTTTGGTGGGCGAAGGAGCAAGGCTCTGGCCGCTGGCTGCGGGTGTGACGAGAGCGCAGAGCAGCATCGCGATCATTGCACGGCGGTTTGCGCTGGTCTTCATTCGGAAATCCAGAATAGCAATGGACTGCGGGGCGACTATTTGCGGTTTTACGCGAGCTCCGCTTTGATCTCCTCGATCTGCCGGGCGTGGCGGAGGGCGTGGAGGCCGATGCTGAGCAGCATCTCATGGCAGTTGCAATCTTTCAGGATGGGATGCCAGGTAAGTTGAGCGCGGAGATCTTGGTGGGAATCCTGCACGAACGCGATGGTCCGCTCACGGCACAAAAGAAAATGCGCCATCGCCGCGGCGAGCGTGGGGAATTTTCCCACTGGATGGCCCTGGGGCGGAGACTCCATGCGGCGGGAGCGGTCTGCGCCGCGGGCCAGCATCTTGGCCTCTCGCTCGCGGTTGATGAGCGGCTTCTCCGGCGTGGTGGCGATGCCGATCTGCCGGAACATGTAGTCCTCAGAGAAGGCGATGTGCTCGGCGCAGCCGAGGATGGACCAGCGGCCGGGGCCGGGAATGCGGCGAGCGGTCTGGTCGTCCACGCCGGCGACGGCGGACTCAAGGGCCGCGCGGCTCTCATCAAGCAAAGTGAGAAGCTGCTGGCGCTCGTGTTCATCCACGGTTCACCTCTTTCCGGGTGCTTTCGTCGGCAGAGCATTTTCCCGGCAGGCCCCAATCCGCGGGCCGCAGCAAGGCGTGCCACGAGAGCTGATACCAGTAGGTACGCGCTCTGAAACGCAGGCGTGGGTTCAGGCCCAGCGTGGCGGCAACTGCGATTGCGCAGGAGACGGCGTTGATGAGCGTTCTGAAGGTCAGGGCGGCGGAAACCGTTGCGTAGGAAAACTGCCCGCGCGTTTTGCGGAAGAAAGTGAGCCGGGAGCGCTGATACTCGACGCGCGCCGGGCCGCGGAAACGGTTGGCGGTTTGCCCCTGGCCGTGGATGGCGCGGGCAGCGGGCAGATAGTAGACCTCTGCGCCGATGCGGTGCGCGCGCTGGCACCATTCGATCTCTTCGAAGTAAAAGAAGAAGTCTTCATCGAGCAAGCCCAGGCGGCCGAGGACCGAGACGCGAACGGCCAGACAGGCGCCGAGCACGCATTCGACCGGCATGGGCGTGGAGCTGGGGGATTTGCGGCGGAAGCGGGCGGGATTGACGAGCCGCAGCAGAAAGCGCGGGAGCAGGTCCTCGGCCGGCGCGGGCAGCGGGGCGAAAGCGCTTTGCAGGCGGCCATCGGGATAGCGAAGCTGGCCGCCGGCAATGGCGAGATTGGGCAGGCTATCGAAGCCATCCGTGAAGGCTGTGAGGGCGCCGGGCTCGAGCTGGGCGTCGTTGTTGAGCAGCAGGATGAACTCGGGCGGCGATGGCGCGCCGAGGGCGAGCGCGATGCCCTGATTGACGGCGCGGGCAAAGCCGGCATTGCACTTGTTGCGAATCAACTGGAGGCCCACTACGCTGCTTTGCGCCGCTTCCACGGAGGAGTCGGAGCTTCCGTTGTCGATGAGGATGATCTGCGCTGCGGGGACGCCTTCGAGCAGCGCCGAGCGGGCACAGGTCTCCAGCATTGCGCCGCCGTTATAGTTCACAATCACCACGGCAAAGCGCGCGCCGGCAGGTGCGCTCGCATTCATGCGCACGGCCGCGGAGGCATTGGATTGCTCTGTTGACCGGTGTGTCCTGAATGCCTCACGAGATGGAATCATAGGGTTGGCGCGGGCTGGTGTCAAAGGTTCACGAATGGCCGCGGAGGAACTACGTAGAACAGAATGGCGAAGTAGTGAGCGACGCTGCCGGCGAGGACAAACAAGTGCCAGGCAGCGTGAAAGTAGCGCCGCCGGTCGAGTGCGAAGAAGACGATGCCCAGCGTGTAAGCCAGGCCGCCGGCGCCGAGCCAGAGCACGCCGTGCCAGCCGATGGACTGCGCGAGAATGCGCGCGGCGAAGACGCCCAGCCAACCCTGAAACAGATAAACCAGAGCCGAGGCCACGGCGAAGCGCTCGACGGCGAAGCTCTTGAAGAGGACGCCGGCAATGGCCAGCGCCCACTCCACGGTGAAGACGGACCAGCCCAGTCTTCCATGCAGAGAGACCAGGGTAAATGGGGTGTAGGTGCCGGCGATCAGCAGGTAGATGGCGGAGTGGTCGAGCACCCGCAAAACGTGGCGGGCCCGGGTCCGCACCAGGGAGTGATAGAGCGTGGAGCACAGGTAGACCAGCACCAGCGTGGCCGAGAAGACGCTGCAGCTGACGACCACCCAGGCCGATCCCCGCGTGGATGCGGCGATGAGGAAGACCGAGCCAGCGATGGCCAGAATGGCGCCCACGCCGTGGGTGATGGCGTTGGCCAGAATATCGCCCAGATTGGCATGAGTTTCCACAGTGACATGATAGCCGCGGCGGATCCCAGGCACATCGCTTTGCGGGCAAAGGTACCACCCCGATGATGCACATGCAGCTATTGATCAAGAAATCAACACGCAAAAATTTATTTGACAGCGCGCGCTCCAAAGCGCAGACTGTCGACTCATTCAGAGAGATGGCCTGCGCCGCCTGATGCGGCTCGGGACCGATGGTTGAAGCAGATTGCTGCGGCGCAACTTCCCTGCTGCTGATTGCGCTGCCCCTGTGCTGACGTGATTTTTTCACGCGGCGTGTACTAGGCACTGGAGCATTCCGGAAACGGACATCGCTGTCACAAACGGTGTTTTCGCAACCACTCTATTCGCGTTGCTGCTTTCACGGGAAAAATCCACCATTCGCTGGTCTGCAAGGAACACGCACGTTACGGAGCCGCTCCCGGGCTCCATCTGACCTGTCCGCCGGGCGGACAACAACAACCTGACCGAAGTTGAGGAGAACACCCCCATGCCTCCCTCACAGCGCCTCGGCGCAGACGCTCTTGCGTCTGAGCTCGCCAAGCTCCCTTCTCTGAACACCACCGCTGCACCCACGCTCGATGCAGTTCGCATCGCTGTAGCGCGTGCCATCGCTTCCGGCCAGAGCGCCGATCAGATTGCCGCGGACCTGAGTGTTCCCGCTGTGTGGCAGGGGATTGACCTGAGCAATCCGCCGGTCATCAGGCTGGCCAACGCGCCTGCTCCTGCTGCGCCCGCAACGACACAAGAGTTGGTGGCAAAGCCAGCGGGGGCAACGGTGCTGCCGCCACCGGACTGGGCCGCGGCGATTATACCGTTGGCGCTGGCCAAAGACGTGACCACGCGCGTGGTGGTTCTGGATCAGGAGCCCTCGGCGCTGGGCGGGCTGGAGTTGCCCTCGTGGGCGCGGGCGCTGAAGCCCTCGGCGACGATCGGGCCGATCACGGTGACCACGCCGACCTTGCAGGTCACCACGCTCAAGTGGATTATCATCTTCACTTTTTCCGGGACGGTGGAGTTTGTGCGCGGAGGCACGGTGCTGTGCGTGGTGCCGGTGTCGATCCTCTCGTTTGGCCCACCGACCGAGGCCAGCGTCAACGCCGGCTCGGCGTGGATTGCGGCAAATCCGTTTGACGCCTCTGCTCCTGCCGGGAGCTTTGCGGGCATTGCTATCGAGTCGGGCACGATCTCCAGCGACCAGGCGTTTTCCGTCGCGTCGGACGTGGTGACGGTGCCGGCGGGCGCGAGCCTGAGCATCACGCTGGTTCCAGTGCCGGTGCAACCGGGGCTGGCGGGCTTTCCGGCGAAGGTGACTCCGCCGGCGTCGATCTCGATCCATTTTCCCGCCAGCGGAACGCCGACGGCGACGTTCAGCGGCTGCTCCGCCACGCTGTACGGCGAACACATCGGCTGCTCGCCGGCGAATCTTCCCGTGGTGGTGAACTCGACGCTGGGGTTTCTCTACATTCCCGGCCACGCGTCCACGGCGGACTTCAAGCCGCACGCGGTTGCGGGCAAGATGGTGGAGCTGTCGGGGACGGCGAAGATCTTGAGCGCGGGATGGGCGCTGATGGTGAGCCAGTCGACGACACCGCTCACGCTGGGCACCGCATATGGACCGGGCGAGTTCGCTATCGCGTTCGGGCCCGGAGTTGCAGCCCAGTGGACGGGACTGAGCGGGCCCGAGGCCGAGGCGGGCGGATTCCTGATCGCCGATAACACGACCGTCGCCATTGAGTTGATCAGCGGCTCGCCGGCGGGCGTGCTGGTGGAGCAGAAATTTGCGCTGTGGCAGGATCAGGACTCGCTCACCGGGCGCAGCTGCGAACTGGTGGCCGCCCGCCAGGCGGGGCAGACGCTGATTTATGCCTTGACTGGCACGGAGGAAATTCTGGAGCTGGGAGCAATTCTGGAAGCGCAGGTGGACAGGCCGCTGCTGGCCAGCGGGGCGCGGGTGCCGGCGGTCTTTGTAGAAGGCATTGTGATGCTGCGGCACGCCGGTGCGATCAACCGGCTGATGGCGTTCTCTGCCGCGCCGCTGCCCGAGACGGTGCCGCAGGCATTCCCGATGGCTCTGGACAATGCGTTGCTGGAGGTGAGTGAGCCGCTGGCGCTCTATGTCTTCGCCAACACGGATGCCGACTTCAACGCGAAGAACGGATTGTGCTATCTGCTCTTTGCTTATCTGCTGGCGGAGCTGTATCTGCCCGATCCGTACACAGGTGGCCTGGCGGCGGGTGCGACTGAGGACGCACCGGCAAGCTTTGCGGGGACGGGCCAGGGTGGGAGCGCGGCAGCGGGGTTTCTGCTGTCGAGTACGAACTGGACGACGCCGGAGAATGTCGCGCTGCGGCTTTCAGACACGGCGCATACGCATCCGGCGCAGCCGCCGGCGAGCGAGGCCAGCTCCGATCCGGACTTAGGGTTTTCGTTCTATCACGGCGAAGCACAGTTCGGGGCGGAGCCGGTCAAGGGCCTTGAGATTACTGATCTGGCCGCGCAAGCCGCCAAGCCCGAGGCGTTGCAGGCCGAGTACGCAGCGCCGCCCACGCCACCGGCGCTGCCTGAGCCGCCTGAGGGCGTGATGCTGCTGGATCTGTCGACGCGCGCCAGCCAGCTGGGTGTTGAGGTGGTGACAGGCGAGCGGCAGAATCTGGAGTACACCATCGACGGCCTGTCGGTGCGCGGGCCGGCGCACCTGCTGCCGCTGACGACGCTTCCGGCCATTGCGTGGGAGCCGATGTACAACCTGTCGACGGCGATCGATGGCGGCGTGAAGAACACCGACCTGCTGCATCCGCCGAACGACGGGCCGTTCACGCAGGTGCGGGCGACGACGGCGACGCTGATTCCGATTGCGCCGCTGCAATCGCTGCAAGCGGTGCTGGATGCGGGACCGGGCGCATTCAACGCGCAACTGACGCTGCCGTTCGGAATGGTGGCTGCGCTCGATACCAACCCGCAGAACGGCACGATTCTTTCCGACATCAACCTGGTGCAGCCCAGCTTTTCAGCGACGCTGACGCCGACCGGCGTTCCGTATACCGGCGCATGGCAGCTGAGCTTCTCCGCGCCGGACCCAAGCGATCCGGACCCGGTGCTCTCCGGCCGCACCTATCTGCGCACGCCGGACGACAACCCGGCGAGCGGGCTCTCCTACGGCGAGATGGTGCTGGGCACGGACGTATCCGGCATCTTCAGCTCGCGGTTCGATCCGCCCGAGGGCAGCGCGATTGGGACCGGCGTGCCGGTGCGGCGCTATGACCTGACCGGCTACGGGGCCAGCACGTTCAGCGAATGGACCAACACCAATCCGGCGCCAACCGATGTGATCAAGACGTTCTTCCACGTGCTGGTGGGGCGCACCAGCCACGAAGTCATCCAGGTACAGAGCGTGGTGTATCCGTGGGCCATCAAGGTGGTGCGGACGATCACCATCGACCGGCAGGCATCGGGATCGGTGCAGCGGTACGACAGCGGCTGGCAGGCGGCCAGCGATGGGCTGTTCCAGTTTCCCGCGGCCACCGGCATTACGCCCGAGCAGGTGCATGCGGGGCTGATCGGCGGCGTGATCAACGTGAAGAATATTCAGCAGCTGGGCCTGCCCATGTTCACGCAGGGATCGCCCGACGCGCCGGGCGCGGGCGGGTCGCCGCCGCAGCCGATGAGCATCCAGGTGCAGCCGGTCACATTTGACGCGGATGTGATCATCAAGCCGGAGCACGTGGTGACGCAGGGCGGCGTGAAGCAGGCCGACCTGAACGGCAACCAGCACACCTGCGTGCCTTCGACCGGTATCACGGGCTACATCGGCTTGCAGTATGACTACCACCTTTCGATGACCGACATGGTCAACTTCGGGGCACTCGCAGCCGGAGCCGGCGGGCCGATCAACGCGACGATCAACGTGGGCGGAGCCAACAGCCTGCTGCGCGCCACGGAGTTTGACGCGACGCCGATCCAGGACACGGCCGTAAGCGGCGGGCTGGGGCTGGCATGCGCGGTGCGCGGCATTCCCAAGCTGTCATCGGATGGATCATGGAGCGTGGCCAGCCGTACGCAATCGCAGGCAGCTCCCGTGGCGCTTGCGGCCAATGCGGCGGCTCCGGTGGTGCAGCCGAATACGAGCGGAAGCAGCACTCCGGGCAGCCTGATCCACTACGCGGACCCGGCGGACATCTTCCGCCTGGCGCCGGGCTTCAACCCGGCTCCGGCAACGCTTTATGGCTTCCTGCAATCGACAGGGACGCAGAGCAACCTGCTGTCGCGGCCGATACTCACCGTGGGTTCGCAGAACCTGACGCTGGGCGACTCGCTCAACGTGGCCCATGCCGGCGCGCTGCTGGGAGCAATTGGAAACTTTCCGGGCATTGCGCAGTGCCTGCAATTCTTGCAGAGCGATCTGTCCGAGCCGATTGTGAACCAGCTGACATCGCCGAGCCTAGCGACGACGCAGAACCTCTACCTCCAGCCGGGAGTGAGGTCGACGCCGATTCCGCTCATCTCGACTTCGATTGCCGACGTGAGCCTGTATTTCTATCAGCAGCAATCAGAGCTGAGCTCGCAAGCCGATCCGCCGAATGTGGTGATCTCGCTGGGGCAGGATGCGCCTTCGCCTTCGTGGTCGCTAGACGTGAACCACCTAGCCATCGGGCTGCTGATTCCTGCGCTCAGCAGCACGCCGGTGATCTGGTTTGAGGGCTCGTTCCACGCGGATGCGGATTCGACGCCGGGGTTCCCCAATCTGCAGGTGGATTTCTCCGGGCCGCTGAGCGTTTTGACGACGCTGTTCACGGTTCTGGACGATATTGCCAGCGTTCTCAGCCCGGGCGGTTCGTCGGGCGGAGCCGAGGGCGCGAGCGGTCCGCCGGGGCTCAACGTGACATTCTCCGACGGCAAGCTGACGGTGACCGACAACTTTGCGTTGCCGAGCATTCCGCTTGGTCTGGGCACGATTGAAAACGTCTCGCTGGACATTGGCGCATCGCTCGATATTGTCGGTCTCAGCATCGACTTCCTGGTGGGCATCGGTTCACCTACTGCGCCCGTTCAATGGATCGCCGATCCGCTCTCGGGCACCATCTGCGTGCAGGCCGGCGTGCAAAGCAACGAGATGACGGTGCTGATCCAGGCCGGTATCGGGCTGGGGCTCTCCATCGATCTGGGCATCGCGTCGGGTTCGGCGTCGATCGTGGTCGCGGTGCAGCTGCAGATCAACGGCGTCCCCGGCGGAGCGCTGATCACCATTCTGCTGCTGCTGACCGGCCAGGCCTCAGTGGACGTCCTGGGAGGCTTGGCGAGCGCGGCCATCACGCTGACGGCTGGCCTCGGCTTCAGCATCAACACGGCGAATGAAGCGATCAACCTGATCGGGACTGCTTCAGTGGGAATCCACATCAGTATCTGCTGGGTCATCAACATCAGCTGGTCGGGCTCCTGGACGTTCCAGAAGCAACTGCCGTTCGATCCGTTGACGGCGCTGCCGATCAATCCATTGCAACCCTAAGCCGGAAGAACCTGAAGCCGCTGCAACTTGAAGCACACACGGAGTTCATCATGCCAGGAACAACACGCAATCTGAGCCTCATGCTTCTTCCGCAAAGCTGGGACGGCCACCACCTGATCGCCAACCTGCTGCTGCTGCCGAACGGCGATCCAACAGTGGGCGCGCCACTGATGAGCGGGAGCGAACTGCCTTTTGCCACCGCCCAGCCGGTGTTGCGCGCGGCACTCTTGCCGGGGATCGCGACGCCGGCCTGGGACCCATCGATTACGCCGGCGATGCTGACGTATATTCCGCTGCCGCTGAACTACAGCTCGGCGCAGAGCGCGATTTATGCGGCGCTCAACACGCAGTACACGCCGGTGACGACGAACGTTGCCAGCTTCAACCAGCCGGGCGGGGCGATCTACAAAGATCTGCCGGAGACGTATCTGGACGCGACCGGCTTCCAGACGCCGGCGGGGGACACGTTCTCGACCGGCGACGGGTTTCTGTGCTCGCTGGGCAACGCCGCGTCTGCACCGAACAAAATCCCCGTCTCCGCCACCACTATCAACTGGGGCGAGATCATCTCCTACGCGCTGCGGCAGCCGCTGATCGCCCAGGCCATGGGATTGACTTACAGCCAGGTTTCGATTCCGCTGACGGCGGCGCAGGTGGCCTCGGGTGGATGGATCTGGATCGAGATCGACTCCAGCAACCCGGCCAACTGGTATGCCAAGCTGGTGACCGAAACACCGACGGCTGTTTCCACCTATGCGGCGCGGCTGCCGGCACTAACCACAACGCCTCAGGATGTGTTCGCGGCGGTGTTGTTCCCTACCGTGCCGGGCAACTACATCTCCAGCGTGCTGGATACGGCGCAGTATGAGGCCGATCTCTATCTCGATGGCTTTGCCAAGGTGCTGCATTCGAATCAGCCGAGCAGCTCGGACGCGGTCACCAACGACCCGACCACGATTGTGCCGGGGACGGACGCGGGCATCCAGATTGGCTGGGACGACGAGCAGGTGACGACCTGGATCAATCGCCAGGTGCAGATTGCCCAGGGTCTGGCT
>Ga0302319_10022070_pt1 | contig 11443 bp, 12 predicted proteins | sample Bog_T0_2_FD_203319 | JGI IMG/M metagenome (GOLD analysis project Ga0302319, IMG submission 203319) | Peat permafrost microbial communities from Stordalen Mire near Abisko, Sweden - Bog_T0_2 | ecosystem: Environmental > Terrestrial > Soil > Wetlands > Peat | place: Sweden: Abisko, Stordalen Mire...
CGCTCATTCAGTTGTCAAGCATTTAATAAATTCAGATAAGAACGTCTGTAGAAGAGCCGTTTCGTCGTGACCTGAGGTGCTTTCGCGTTTCGAGAATAGAGGCGCAGGGTAGCTCGAACGGGCGCGCGGAGATTGCGGAGAGCTTTGGAGGCGGTCTGGAACGTGCGAGCAGACCCCTGGACGTGAGAAAATTTCAAGATGAGTGATTTTCTTCCAAAGGCAGGCGCGGTAAAAGTAGGCGGACTGAGCCGAAAGGCGCAGAAGTTGCAGGCGATGCGCGAGAAGGCAGCGGCCGTGAAGACGGATGCGAAGGTGACCTCGGGCGCGTCGACGGCGGCTATCAAGGCGAAGAGTTCGTTCGCGAATACAAAGAAGACGACCTTCCAGCGGAAGGCTGTCTAGCGCGGCGATGAGCTTAGGGCTGGGCGGGCGTGGGGATTAGTGTGGGAGATACTGCGGGGGGATTGGGTGATCCGGGCTTTCCGCGTCCCAGAAGATGTTGACGATCCAGTAGCGATCGCCGTCCTTCAGCAGTTGAAAGCTGTTGATGCCGCGGGCGAAGGGTGCGGCGTCGGTGGGGGCGTGGCGGGACTCGTAGGTGCTCCATACCTGGACGATGTTGCCAAACTGCTCGGTCTCGTTGTGAATGGATTTCTCGTAGAAACCCATGGTGGCCGTGCGCGCGCTGGCGCGGGCGATGTAGCCGTCGATGGTGAGGGGAATCGCGTCGGCGTGACCGGCGGTGGGCTGGGTGGGGATGAGGCGGGCGTCGGGGATGAAGAGCGAGCGCATACGATCCCAGTCGCGGGGCTGAGCTTGCGGACCGGAGATCACACTGTAAACGGCGGCGAGAATGGCCTCGGGCGAACTGACGTCTGCAGGCTTTGCGGCGGGCCAGTTGGGGTGGGCAGCGATGGATCCGATGAGGTGCGGCGCGGGCGGCGGAGCGACGGTTTGCGCGAACGCTGTCGCGCTGGCGAGGACAAGGAGCAGCAATGCGGTGAGGCGCTGGGATGGTGGGAGTCGAGTCATGAGATCCTCGGGGGATAGGAATACTGTACTTCTCCGAGGACCATGGTGGGGTTTGCGAACTAATTATTGAGGTGGAGCAGACTCGTTGGGATTGTATTTGTGGGAGTGGTGGAAGAGGTGGCCGATGCCTCGGCCGGTTCCTTTGACGATCTTGCCGCTGCCCTTGGCTGCGCCAACGCCGGCGTCCTTAGCTCCTAAGCCGACTCCTTTACCGACGTTTCCTACTCCTTTGACGGGATGGAGGGTGACGATGTCGACGGCGCCTTTGCCGGTTCCTTTGGCGACGTTGCCGGCCGCTCCTCCTGCACCTTTGCCAATGTCGCCGGCGCCAGAACCTACGTCGCCTCCAGGGCTGCGGCCGGGAGGGACGGTGGGCTGCGCTTGTGCGGGGGGCGGAGTGGTCTGTTGCTGCTGAGCGTAGGTCCGTGAGCCGACTACGGACGTGGTGGCGAGAAGGAAGAGAGCGGCGATGACGCTGTGAATTCGGGTGCTCATGACGCGTGCCTCCAGTGCATTGGATGCTTTGATCGCGGCCAGAGATTGCATAGTCGAAACCGGCGGGTTCGGAATGGACACACCGCGAATAAGCCCTCTGGATCGGCGGGCGGCTATCGCGCAGCGGTCCTAATGAAGCGAGCAGAGAAGCCGATAGACCCTAGACGGGAGAAGAACTCTTGCTCCCCGCAGAGCGACGGCGTAACCCTTGAGGAAACAATGATGGATCTGCCGAACATTCTGATCATTGACGATGACCCTGCTATCGGGCAGTTCCTTTCGCGCGTAGGCCTGGGACTCGAGATGCGCTGTACGGTGACCGGAAGCGCCGAACGCTTTCTTGAGGCCTTGACGCCAACGACCCCCCTCATTTTTCTCGACTTGATGATGCCCACCGTCGATGGGATCGAACTTCTTCGCCTGCTGAGCGAGCGAGAGTGCAAGACGCCGATCATCCTGATGAGTGCCATCGATCGGAGAACGCTGGAGACAACAGAAAGGCTGGCAAAGGCGCTCGGCCTGGAGGTGGTGGGCAAGCTGCGCAAACCCTTTGGCCTCGCGCAGGTCGAAAGCGTCCTGCAGCAATTTCGGCGGCCATGCTCACCGCACAATAGTGCGCATGCTGCCGGTGTCAGCTTCTGCGATTGTGACTTGGCACGCGCCATCGACGAAGACGAGTTTGTGCTTCACTATCAACCTCAGATTGAGCTCTGCTCAGATGAAGTCATTGGATATGAAGCACTAATCCGCTGGCAGCGTACCCCGGAAACTCTCATCTTTCCCGACGCATTTATTCCGAGAATCGAAACGCTTGGCCTCATCGATCGAATGGGAATGCTGGCGCAACGGCGCGGATTTGCGGAACTTGAGCAGATCACAGAACCGGGCCAGGCACCTCCTAGCCTGTCGGTAAATGTGTCGGCTCTATCGTTATTGGATTTGAAGCTTCCTGACAGGATGGCATCGCTTGCGAAGGAATATGACATTGATCCGGCACGCATCGTCGTCGAGGTAACGGAGAGCGGCCTGTTCGAGGATCTTTCAAAGATTCTGGACGTGCTGGCCAGGTTGAGGATGAAGGGTTTTGCTATCTCGATCGACGACTTCGGCACGGGGTACGCCATGATGCAGCAGCTGCGGCACATCCCGGCGACGGAGATCAAGATTGATCAATCGTTTGTCCAGAATATGCAGGGTAGCAACAGCGATCGGATCGTCGTGGAAAAGACGGTGGAGATTGGTCACGAGTTGGGATTGAAAGTAGTCGCTGAGGGCGTTGAGACAGCAGAGCAACTCGAGTTCCTAAGGAAGATTGGCTGCGACCTCGTCCAGGGCTACTACTTTTCAAAGCCGCTGGCACCGAAAGAGTTGATGCAATGGCTTGCGAACTACCGAAACGCTCAAGAGGGCGAAATGGACTTGGTGAACGGGTTGCGTATGCCACTCATGACGGAGGGCGCGTGGACGATGAATGACCGGCTGAGCGCTCTCAAGTACGCTTGTTCGGCTCCGTTACAAATGAACGATGTCTACATCGCCCCAGGCGGCGCGTAGATATTCGGCGACGAGACGGCGGTGGCAATGGTGGGGTTTATCTTCGCTGCATAGAAGGCATGCTCCTTGCAGCTCATCTCTTGAAATCGTCGTCTCAATACGCCTCTCCCTCATCAGGGAGTTGAACTGCGTTTCGTACGTGTCCCAGTCGTGGGTGTTTTTCTTGTATTCGTCGAGCATGGCCTTTTCAGGTGCAAGAGATGGGAGGTGGGTGTAGTCGATCCCGCAAATTGCCTTCGCGAAGTATTTCAGATCGTTTTTCTTGGCGAAGCCAGCCAGCTGCGAGACGTTGTTGAGGCGGACGTCGGCGATGCGGGTCACTCCAGCGTTGGCGACTCTCCTGAAGAAATTTTCTGCGGTTGTTTTGGTGAAGCCGATGGTAAAAAGTTGCATGATCATGCCACCAAATCAGGTACGTGGTCGTCTGGAAGTACGTACGCAATCTTTTCTTCTTGCAGGGAATACGCCATATCTGTGATCTCGTCGTCGGTCTGGAACATGTCGCGTTGAGCTGCCAGATTCAAAGATTGTTTGAGGCGCAGGATGGTCTCCTGATGGGTTTCGGTCATACCGTCCGCGAGGATATGGCTCACTCGAAGTTTTCTGTCGACCAGATTTCGCGACACCAGGATGCAGCGGTGGCACTGCAACGGCTCTTTCTCTGCGCAGAGTAGCGCAAGACTGTATTTTTCGGAGTCCATCTCGATCCGGTCTAGACCGTTCTGAAACAGTGTTTGCCTGGCAAGCCGATCGTAGCAAACGCGACCTTTCTCGTAGCAAGTTTCGTCTGAGCTTCGTGCTCCCAACTCTTCGCCGAGAAAGATGTAGCGGATGCCGGCTTCGCTCAAAACCCTGTCAATGAAGGGTTGACTGAAGTCCGGATTGACCCGGGTACGTGGGCTTGATCGGACATCTGCAACTGCGGTAATGCCATGCAGACGCAATAGGTCAAGAAACTTCTCGGTGGTGTGATTGGAATGTCCGATGGTAAAGATTTGATTAGTCAACTTGTGCCTCCATCACGCCGGCTATGAGTTTGTAGTATGCTCGGGTTCGCTCGAAGACCATGCTGATGCTAATGCATAGCAGGGGCTTGAGGACGATACGCTCCGCACCTCTTTCGTAACGCGAGAATTCATCTTCGATCGAGGGATCGGTAATCGCGAATCGATAGAGCGAGTTCCCATGCGAGAATTCTCCGCGAACTTTTCTTTTAGCGTTCTCTTCTGTAGAGGTCATGGTGAGGGTATCGGGACAGATGAGCTTAAGGGAACTGGTGAGTCTTGCAGCCGATCGCTCGTCCATTTCATCATTGAGGCCGTGCGCTGTATCTCTTCCGTTGATCCAGAGCGACGTGGACGACATAGGGATTTTTTCCAGGACATCTCTGTACGTGAAACTGCCTCGCTTATGCCAAAGCTTCGAGGAGTTCATCAGGATGTCTTCAGCATGGCAACCGAGTGGCTTCGGTCGCAAGAGTGACAAGTCGATGAGATCAAGGAGTTGCGGCTCGGATCCGTCTTCGTAGAAGCGTTCCGAGTTGAGTTCACCAGTTCCGTGAGACGAAACCGGACGGATCCACGCCCAGTCATCGGCCCCCTTACAGGTTAGTCCAGCGATACATCTTCCACCTCTCTTGCGAGAATTCGCAAGGCAAACCATCGTTGTAGCGGGCACAGGTACTCCTCAGCTTCATACCTGGGCTTCACTGTAGTCTCAATTTTGCTTTTCCTCTGTGATGACTGCGCGGCGTCGAGGGGAATTGCGTAAACGCATTTCGGCGCGGAGGTGAAATCATCCGCGCCGAGTATGCTTTCGATAGATCGTGTGGTTATTTCAGTTTGTAGGCGGCATCACTGCATACCAATTCGCGACGAAGTTCGTGGAGTCTTGTTTCACTGTCGATGCGGACGAGTTCGATTCCAGCTATCTCTGCGAAGTCTTCCATGTGCTGCAAGGTGAGTGCTTGCGAAAAGCCGGTGTGGTGGGCTCCTCCGGAGTAGATCCATGCGGCGGCCGCTACCTTGAGGCTTGGCTTGGGATACCAGATGGCGCGGGCGACGGGCAGCTTGGGAAGCGATTGCTCGGGCGCGACGACATCGACTTCGTTGACGATCATGCGGAAGCGATTGCCCATGTCGACCACCGTGGCAACGACTGCGGGGCCGGCGGGCGCGGTGAAAACGAGGCGCACGGGATCGGCTTTGCCGCCGATGCCTAGTGGGTGAACTTGCAGCGAGGGTTTCGCGTCGGCAATGGAGGGACAGATTTCGAGCATGTGGGAGCCGAGGATTTTTGGCGTGCCCGCGAAGTCGTAGGTGTAGTCCTCCATGAAGGAGGTTCCTCCGTCGAGGCCCTGCGCCATTACTTTCATGATGCGTACGAGGGCTGCGGTCTTCCAGTCCCCTTCTCCTCCGAAGCCGAAGCCAGAGGCCATGAGGCGTTGCGTGGCGATGCCGGGGAGCTGGCCCATACCGTGCAGGTCTTCGAAGGTGTCAGTGAAGCCACCGAAGCCGCCTTCGGTGAGAAAGGCTCGCAGGCCTAGTTCGATACGCGCGGCGACTGTGAGCGAATCGGTGCGATTGTGCTCAGGGGCGATGGTGTAGGTCTGGTGGTATTCGTCAACCAAGGATGCTACTTCGGCGTCGGAGAACTGGGCCATGCGGTCGGTGAGGTCGCCGATGCCGTAGCCGGAGACGGTGAAGCCGAAGACGCGTTGGGCTTCAACTTTGTCGCCTTCGGTGACGGCGACGTTGCGCATGTTGTCGCCGAAACGCGCGATCTTCATGTGCTGCGATTCGTGCCAGCCGAGCGCTGCGCGGGACCATGTGGCGATGTCGTCGACGGTTTCTTTGTCGCCCCAAAAGCCTACGACGACCTTGCGCGCGAGGCGTAAACGGGCCGTAATGAAGCCAAACTCGCGGTCGCCGTGGGCGGCCTGGTTCAGGTTCATAAAATCCATGTCGATGGTTTCGTAGGGGAGTTCGCGGTTGAATTGGGTGTGGAGGTGGAGGAAGGGTTTGCGGAGGGAGATTAGGCCAGAAATCCACATTTTTGCTGGGGAAAACGTATGCATCCAGAGAATTAGGCCTATACATTTTTCGGAGCTGTTGGCTTCGGCGCAGAGATTCGTGATTCCGTCGGCGTCTACCATTACGGACTTGAAGACAACGTTTACTGGAAGGCCCAGCTCGTTGTTGAGGGAGGCGGCGATCTTCTGCGAGTTTGCGGCTACCTGCGCAAGTGGGCCGGGGCCGTACAAATGCTGACTACCGGTGACAAACCAAAGCTCCAACTCTGTCGTTCTCATGAATCGTTCTCTCCCTACAGCGGTGCGCATGTGGTGAAGCGCTTACTTGCACTCCCATTATGCTTCCTCGGCGGTTTCGGGTGTTAATAGGTATGACTTAGCCCTGTTTCGCGCTACGCAGAGGCATCTTCAGCATGGTTTTGGTAGGCACGATTTCGGATTTTGGTGTCGTCCCCGGGGTACGCGAGTGTGGGTGCTATCGGGAAGGCTTCCGAGTCGCGCAGAGGATCTCCATCGCTACGCTGCGATGGAGATCCTTCGGTGCGGACTAACGGTTTGCAGACTGTGTTACTGCGCGGGCTGCGTTACGGCGTTCTGTTCCAGCGTGACCGCAGTCTGGGCGAGGAGTCGGCCACTGACGGAGGCTCCGGTCTTGACGGCGATCATGGTTTGGCCGAGAAGGACTCCCGAGAAGTGGGCGGTGGTTCCAATCGCGACTCCGCCGGCAGCCTGCCAGAAGATGTTCTTGGCTTGCGCTCCACCGGTGAGAATGACGCTGGTGGCGCTGGCCTGGTTTATTTCGCCGGCGATCTGGAAGATCCAGACATCGTTGGGGCCACCCGCGAGCGTGACGCTGTTTGAGATGAGGACGTCGCTGCTCCACTTATAGAGGCCAGGAGCGAGAGTGAGGCCGCCGATCTGGCCGGCACCGAGCTCGGTGGAGTCGGGGAGTGACCGACCAGCGGCGTCAGTGTAGGCGATGCCCATGTCGCCGATGGCGCCGGTGAGATAGGAGGCGCTGTCGATGCTGCAGGGGAGCGGGCCGGCCGCGTCAACCGTGTAGATGATGCCGGTCGCTACTTCCGGGCAGGTGAGGTGAATGGCGGCTCCGGTGATGGGGCTGGCTCCAACATTTCCGTTGATGACGGAGGCGGGGACGTCGGTGACTCCAGTTTTGGTGAGGATGGCGAAGGTTCCGGCGGTTCCTAGATTGACGGGCGCCTGCGCGGTGAAGGGAACGTTCTTGGTGGTGAAGGTCCAGGTTACGGGTGAGGCCAGGGCGATGCCCGTCGTGCTGACAGCGTTGGTGGTGATGGTGGCCACGTAGCTGGTGTTCGGGTTGAGCGCGGGTACGGTGGGGGTGAAGGTGGCGACGGTGTTGGTGACGTCGAGGGTTACGACGCCAGATACGTTACTTCCGGACGAGTCGGCGAGGGTGAAGGTGCCGGTGCGGCCGGTGAGGGTGGCGGGATTCATGGGGAGGCTGAAGGTGGCGATGGCCTGTTCGCCCGTCACGATATTGAGATGGCTGTTGACGCTGGTGGGGGTATTGGTGGCGTCGTTGGAGGGGTTGGTGGAGATGACGGCGGGGGCGGTCTACGCGATAAGGTTCGTGGTGAATGCTGCGCACATGGGCAAAAGTAGGGCGATAAACCAGGTGCGGGCTGTAGGTTTTATGCAAAAGCTGTTCATTGAACCGTTCCTCATGGACGCGGAAAGCGGTTTGGCTAGAAGTGCCAGTCGATCCGCAACGCTGTGACCGCTTTTGTGGTGGGTTGGGCCGTTGACGCAGGTTCGATTGGCTAAACCTGACGAATTGGCTTCGTTCGACTGGTACAAAGCGAGGCAGATGGAGTCACCGGTGCCCTGCTCATAGCAACAGCGTACTCCTATCGTAATAAGACACGTGTGACTTAAGTCACTCATTGGACAAATATTGACGCAATCGTCACAAGATCGGTGGTGTCGGGTTTGACTGGTTGGTCTGAGGGATAGGACTGCAGTTCCGCGACGAAGAACTAAGCGATGGAATAAAGTTGTAGACGACTTTGCACGCGTTGAACTATGGGGCCAACGCCGTTATCCGGGTAATTTTTTGGATTCTTCGATGAACGTATCTCAGATCGGCCGTTTGGATCGCTTGTTGGCGAGCTTGTTTGTCCTTGGGTTTGGGTTGTTGGCTCCGGCGGCGCTGGCGCAGGCGAAGACTTCCGAAGCGAACGAATCGGTGTTGCAGCAGCGGTACGACGCTGCGCAGAGGTATCAGGCTGCGCAGGATCTCGACCATGCGGCGCAGCAGTATCAACTGTTTCTGTCTGAGGCGCTGGGAGAGATCGCCGTTGGCCGGGCCCATGTGGGCGAGTATGACAAGGCGGCGAATGACTTCGACGAGGCGCTGCGGCTGGTTCCGGATTCCCCGGCGATGCAGATTCGCTACGCGCGGGCGGCGCTGGAGAGCGGAAAGGTGGATCACGCAAAGCTACTGGCGATGGGCGTAATCCGGAACGATCCGAATGATTCCAAGGATGCAGCGGATGCGCATGGAATCCTGGGGCGCGTGTTGCTGCAGACGGGTAAGGCTGCGGAGGCCAGGCAGGAACTGGAAGAGGCGGTGGTGCTGGATTCTACGTTCGACAATGGATATGAGCTGGCCGTTGCGGATCTGGATGCGGGCGATGAAAAAGGTGCAACGAAGCTCTTCTCTGAGATGCAGGCTTCGTTCGGGGACACGGCGGTACTCCACATGCAATTCGGGCGGGCGTATCTGAACTCGGACTTTCAGAACGATGCGGTGGAGGAGTTCAAGAAGGCGATCGCGAAGGACGACCGGCTGCCCGGGGTACATTACTCGCTGGCCGCTGCTTATCTTTCGACGGCGGGAAACTCCAAGCTGCCCGAAGCTGAGGCGGAGCTGAGTAAGGAGATCGCGAACTTTCCACAGGATGCTGCGGCCTATGCGGCGCTGGGCCATTTGCTCGCCGGACAGCACCACGGCTCGGCAGGCGATGCCGAGGCGGAAAAGGATTTGAAGCGCGCGACGGAGTTGGATCCGAAGAGCCCGGATGGCTTTTTTTACCTTGGGCAGTTCTATTCTGACTTGAAAAGGCTTCCTGAGGCGGAAGCCGCGCTGCGGCAGTCGATTGCGCTGACGACCGATGTTTCGCGCAATACGTTTCAAGTGCAGAAAGCTCACTATCTGCTGGGACGGCTGCTGATGCAGACCGGGCAGACGGAGGAGGGCAGTCAGGAGATTGCGGCGTCCCACGCGCTGATGCAGCAGAACCTGGTGCGAGATCAGAATCAGCTCTCCGACTATCTGCAGGAGAAGCGCAGTGCGCAGACGGCGGGGATGGGACAGGACCTGCCGAGGACGGAGGAGAAGCCTGCGGATGCGGAGGCGCTCCAGCAGGTGGATGCGCTGGAGAAGCAGCTTCAACCGGTGATTGCCGATAGCTATAACAACCTGGGAGCCATTGCTGGGAGTAAAGGCAATGCCACCGCAGCGTTGCGGTATTTCGAGCAGGCTGAAGAGTGGAATCCTGCGTTGCCGGGATTGGACTACAACCTGGGACGCGCGGCCTTTGCGGCGGGTGCGTTTGCACAGGCAGTGGGTCCGGTGAGCCGGTATCTGGAGGCGCATCCTGAAGAAGATGGAGCACGTGCGGTGCTGGGGCTGAGCCAGTTCAACACGAAGGACTATGCCGGGGCACGAAAGACGCTGGAGCCTCTAGTGGGGAAGAGCGGCGCAGCTCCGCAACTGCAGTTTGCCTATGCGGTGTCCCTGATCCAAACAGGAGACGCCAGCGGCGGTGTGGAGCGGTTGCGGGTGCTGGAGAAAGCGGACCCTGGAGTGGCAGAGGTCCATCGGGCTCTGGGTGAGGCGTACGTGAGCACAAAGGCTCCGGGTGCGGCGGAGGAGTTGGAGACGGCCATACGGCTGAATCCTGCGGACGCAGAGACGCATGTGATGCTGGGCCGGCTGGAGCTGGCGCAGGGCCATGCGCAGCAGGCGGTGACGAATCTGGAAGCGGCGGCGAGGCTGGATCCGGGGAATGCGACGCTGCAACAGGAATTGGCCGATGCCAGCCGTAAGGCCGCGCAGCACTAAGGTGCCTGGGTGGTTGGGGACTCGCGCGCATACTTTGCCCCATAAGTGTGATTCCAGTCACACGAACTTGACAGGGGTATGTCGGCAGGATAAACATTAAAACGCCAAAAACTAGCGACTAAAACGCTTTAAAAGATTTGGCCAGCAGGGCCTGTGAAGGACGTGCCCTGCATCTATCACGATCGTTGCCCTCTGGATTCGCTCAATCGAGCGTACGTGGAAGTCGATCGAATTGTGAAATCGAAGTTGCGGGCATGGAACGTAGCCAAGCGCAAGGGACGCCCGCCCGAGCTTCAGGATGTGTCCAACTTTGGACTTCCCCAAGCGCTACGTGTCTTAATTCACGGCCATACAGCGCAAATTCAACACAGCATCACTTTTTAGGAGATTTTATGATTGAAAGAGGTTGGAAGAATGTGGTTCGACTGTCTCTGTACCTTGTCTTGGGTATAGCGGCGCTCGTGTCACTGCCGGGCCTGCATGCGCAGACAACGGCAGCACTTAGCGGCATCGTGGTCGATTCGTCCCAGGCTGATGTGGCTGGCGCGAAGGTGACGATCCTCAACCAGGCGACCAACGATAAGGCTGACACGGTTTCGGCCAAAGATGGTACGTACTCGTTCCCCGTGCTGCTACCCGGCACCTACACGATTACTGTGGAGGCCAAGGGATTCAAGACCAACCAGGACATAGGAATTACGGTCTATGCAGGCAGTCGCGCCATCGCGCCGAATGCCGTGCTCGACGTTGGCAGCGTAGAGGAGACTGTTACCGTCCAATCCAGCAACCAGGTCCTGCTCACCGAGAACGGTACAGTGGGATCGACGCTGGACACGAAAGATATCGACCAACTCGCACTCGTTAGCCGCAATGTGGACGATCTTGTTCGCATCCTGCCGGGTGTCACATCGCATCCCAACGGCGTAGGTGGTGGACTGCCTAACAGCGACGTCCAGTCCGACGTAGAAGGCAGTGGCGCACTGCAAGGCGGCGTCGGCATCAACGGTGCTCCGCAAAATGGCGGCGTGTCGGTATTGCTCGATGGAGCCGATATCAACGATCCAGGCTGCAATTGCAGTCAGATCGCGAACGTCCTTCCGTCCATGGTGCAGGAAGTCACGGTGCTTACTTCCAGCTACGGTGCGGATGTCGCACACGGCCCGGAGATTGTGAGCAACATCAGCAAGTCCGGCGCCTCTACGTATCACGGCGAGGCGTATTTC
>Ga0302319_10022073_pt1 | contig 11442 bp, 8 predicted proteins | sample Bog_T0_2_FD_203319 | JGI IMG/M metagenome (GOLD analysis project Ga0302319, IMG submission 203319) | Peat permafrost microbial communities from Stordalen Mire near Abisko, Sweden - Bog_T0_2 | ecosystem: Environmental > Terrestrial > Soil > Wetlands > Peat | place: Sweden: Abisko, Stordalen Mire...
GACTGTTACATTGACCGGCTGAACTGTAATAATTGGCGGCCCTGAGGCAAAGGTATTGTTAATACCTGTTCCCCAAAAAACTAAAATAGCACCTGCAAATATATAAAATAATTTATTCATAAGTAATATTGGTACTATTCCCCTGAGCGTTCGTCTTTTGAATGAGATGCCCAAAAATATCATAAATAAAATTATTGCTATTCCCCCTACTATCGACAGCCGTTATAACATTACCGAATTGATCAAAAACAAAAGAATGCGTATTGTCTAAAGCATCCGTGACGCTGGTTAGATTCCCATTTTTATCATAAGTAAAATTGGTAATGTTCCCTAAAGGATCGGTCTTGGAACTAATAAGGTTGAAATTATCAACGTACGCCATAGCAGTCTCATTACCTAAAGGATCTGTTATTTGAATAAGATTCCCTTCTGGGTCATATTCAAAATTTGTAACGTTATTGCGTGCATCTGTTAGAGAGGTTCGATTCATATTATTGTCCCAAGTCTGTTGGGTCACATTGCCCAAGGGATCAGTTTTTGAAGTCTGCAAACCAATACTGTTAAATACATACGTGTTATTTTTCCCTAAACTATCAGTTACAACCGTCGTGTTATTCGCCCCATAATTTAAGGTAGTCTTATTGACATTACTGTCTCGATAGTTCATCACGCAACGGCCTTGAGAATCATATTGATAATAAGTATTATGGCCATTAGCATTGGTGAACTGAGTGATTTTATGGTTGGAATCATAGGTGTAATTAGTCACAGCCCCTGTTGGGTCAGTGACGCTGACTAAGTTTCCATTACCATCATAACCATATTGAAAAGCCTTCCCATCGGGATCAGTTGCAGAAATAACATGACCATTAGAATCAATATTTAATACGATTTGCCGGCCGCTGGCATCCTGAATATAGGTCCCTCCTGGCACAGAAGGATTGTAAACAAAAGACAGGACATTATCATTGCGATCTATGATAAAGATTAATCGACCCGTAGCATCATAATCACGCATGATACCGTTTTTGTCTGTAAGCGTAAAAGAATTGTCGTAGTTCTTGATAAGGGTATTGTAATTACCCATAGAGGGCGTATAAGTGCCGTTATTATTTGTAAAATATAACTGAGTCCCCTGCGCATCATAAATCGTCACGTTTCCAGAACCGTCCTGGGTTAAATTAACGTCAAAATCCGTGCGCCAGCCATAGCCGAACATGCCGATAAAGGTCAAAAAGGAACGGTATTGTCGAAATAACGCCAGCACAGGGCCTTGTGCGCTTATAGAAAAATCAGTGGATGAAAAGTATGTTTCGCCCGTTGCTATATTGACAGGATCTGGGGTAAGAGACGTGTCCGTAAGAGGGAGATTGGCTGAATTAGCTGGGCCACAAGAAAGAGCCCCAAATGGACAATTATAAACACATGCATAAGTACTTAAACTACAAGTTGAACCCGTTGGGCAGGTATTCGGTGTAGCTGTATTACAACCTTGGCTGCAATTATCATACCCTAAAGAACTGCCGCATTCATTAGCATAAGCTGTGCATGTGGTAGGTGTACAAACACAGGTGTTATTCGTACAAGTTGTATAATCTAAAGGCTCGTTAGACGCAGGGCAGGTACCAGGTGTAGCTGTAGTACAAGGCTTGCCGCAAGAATCAATACCATTAGAACTGCCGCATTGCGAACTGGCAGTACAATTGTTTCCAGGTATACAACAATATCCATTGAAGTCGTTACCAGGATCGGGTAAACATACCTGTCCGGCAGGACAATAATATGCATTCCCCTCGTCACATAATGCTCCTGTGAGTTGTGCCCAAGAGGAAGAGGATAGACCTGAAAGGATCAAAAATAAAAAAAAAGAAATGGAAAGGATTCTACTAAATGAAGTTGTGCAATTTTTTAATTCTGGGAATTTCAAATCGTCTCCCCTTATTTACAAGGCACTGCTAAAGCTTAACATCTCTAAAATGAAAAAGCAAATTTAAAAAAAGTGCGAGAGGCGCCCTCAGTATTTAAAAACACTGATTGTCATTTATTTTCCTGGATTTAATCTGTTCTGCCAATTTAGCAATTTTAGATATAATCGTCAAAAAAAACACTGAAAGGATCAACAACCTATGCCAACAAATATCAAAATCCTCTCCCCCACTGAAATAAAATCCTTTGACCTGCCCCCTGCTCTTAATGCCAATGCCCGCAAGGAACTGTTCCGTCCCACCAAAGGCGTAGCTGATGTTGTTACCTCTTTTCGGTCCCCAACGAACAAAGTCGGCTTTGTTTTACAATTTGGGTATTTCAAAAAGACAAATAAATTCTATAAACCCAAAGATTTCCATAAAAGCGAAATAGACTTTGTTTGCCATGATCTTGAAATCCCTCCTGCAATTGTTGATTTCGACAAATATGATGAAACCACCCTTGAACGCCATCAAAAAATTATTCTTGAATTGCTTGGGTTTATACAATTTACTGAACAATCAAAGCAGCTTCTTTTACAGGAAGCATTGAACCTTTGCTCAAACCAAGTAAGACCCATCGTAATTTTTGACATACTTGTTGAATACCTTAACAACAATAAAATTGAAGTGCCGGGCTATTATGTCTTGGCCAATATAATCACGACGGCTTTAAATGAATCCGAAAATAAACTTCTTTCGTCCCTCAATCAGGTCATGACTCAAGATTCCAAACGTTTTTTAGATAACCTTTTAATGGGTTCAGCTGTTAATCCAAAATTATTACGCTATAAGCTGACGAATTTAAAGAAGGCTTCGCAATCCCTCCGACCTACAGGGATTAAGGAAAACATCAAGGCCTTGCTTTATTTTAAAGGATTGTTTGAAAAATTAGAACCTGTGATTTCCCATCTGAATTTAAATATGCCGACAACCCGGTATTACGCGGGGCTGGTGATTAAATCACAGACGTTTCAAATGATTAGGCGGGAAGATAACAAATATTTACTGCTGGTTTGTTTCATCATGCATCAGTATTTTACCCTTAATGATTATTTGATCGATTCATTGATCCAGTCCAGTCAAAGCGCCCGTAATGCGGCTTCCAAGCAGCATGAGGAACAATATTTTCTTGAGCGAGAAAAACGACAGGTAGCGATGAAAAAGACTGTTGAGAAAGCTAAGGCATGCATCTTAACATTGGATCAAATGTTAAAGGGCCTTCTGAATATTTTGTCTAATGAGGGACAGTCACTCGAACAACGTGTACTAGAAGCAAAAAACCTGGTACTACAACAAATCACCGCCAATTCCCCTTCTGTTGAAGATGAGATCACAAAAATAGATGCCGATTTTAAGCCTTTTAAAAGCGATAGTTATTATGATATTTTAGAATCAGCGTCTATTAAGCTCCAAAATCGCGCGTCAGACATCATCAAGCATATCTGTTTTGATCCAGATAGCTATAATAAAAGAATCCTTAAGGCTATCAATTATTATAAGAACAAGGACGGTGCCATTGGGCAAGAGCCACCTGTTGATTTTTTAAAACAAGAAGTTAGGAACGTGCTTCTAGACGATAATAAGAAAATGCGCGTGTCTTTATACAAGGTGCTTCTATTCCAGGAAGCCGCAAACACAATCAAATCAGGGGCTTTGAATCTGCTCTATTCATACAAATACCGGACATTTGACAATTATTTAATTTCCCAAAAAGATTGGATCGAAAATAAAGAAAGCATCCTTTTGAGGGCTGGGTTAACTGAATTTAAGGATTTCAAGAAAATTAAAGAACAATTGGATAAAATATTAAAAGCTCACTTTGAGCTGACAAACCGGAATATCCAAAACCAGAAAAACACCTTTGTTAAATTTAATTCAATCAACAAAATGATTTTAACGACTCCCCCATTAAAAGAGAAAGACCCGTCTGGGACCCAGGTCGCGGACTTATTTCCTCAAGACAGGTATATTTCCCTATATGAAATTCTATCCAGCGTCAATAATGTTGCCAATTTTACAAACGGCTTTGATCATTGGAAGCTAAAAATGCATTGGGGAAAACCGAATGATAAAACATTCTTTGCGGCGATCATGGGGTTAGGGTGTAATCTTGGTATCAAGAAAATATTCCGCATATCCAACGACATTAAACAAGCCACTCTTGAAAACACCGATAATTGGTATCTGACAGAAGAAAATATCAATAGCGCTAATAATAAAATATTAGAAGTGATCAATCTTTTGAAAATTCCAAGTCTCTATCAAAAGAATCCTGGGATATCTCATACGAGCAGCGATGGACAGAAATTTGGCGTTAGTGTGGATTCTTTAAACGCCAGGCCTTCCTATAAGTACTTTGGCCAAGGGAAAGGTCTCAGCGATATACCCTTTATTAATGAAAAACACAGCCTGTTGCATTCACTTCTTATCCCCTCATCCGAACGTGAATCGACCTACGTACTTGATGGATTTAACAAAAATGATCAAACAGATACAGATGATCATATAGAATCTACCCTCCATTCAACCGATACCCATGGAAGCACCGATACTGTCTTTGCTGCCAGCCGTTTTATGGGGAAAACTTTTGCGCCAAGAATTAAAAATTTACGTGACCAACAGTTATTTTCATTTGATGCGCGCGCAACTTTCAAAAACTTGGGTTATAAGATAATGCCAGCAGAAAAGATTGACCCCAAAACCATTGAGGATGAATGGGACAATATTTTACGTTTTATGGCAACCATAAAACTCAATCACACAATACCATCCCAATTATTGCATCGATTAAGCTCCTACTCCCGGGAACACCCCCTACATCACGCTTTAAAGAATTTGGGTAAGATTATCAAGACCATTTTTATTTTAGAATATATCGATAACGTTGAACTCCGGCAAGCCATTGAGATGCAATTGAACAAAACAGAAAGCATCAACAAATTTTCTAAAGCAGTGTTTTTCGGCAATTATGTGGCGTCCTCAGTTATGTGGCGCTCAGCATAGTGGCGCCTGCCGCTCCGACGAGTAGCAAAAAATAATCTGCCAATCAACACCACATAATCATAACGCTTTTAAGTACTCTATCAAACCACTGTCTTCATGCCAATGCTTTGCCTTTCTAGATTTCCGAACTTCGCAAAGAGCTAAGGCCTTGGCTTTCATTTCAAGATCGGTTTCAGCATAAATGGCGGTCGTGTCAATAGATACGTGCCCAAGCCAAGCTCTAATAGTATTGATGTCCACTCCGGCCCTCAATAGGTGCGTGGCGCTGGTATGACGGATTGTATGTGGGCTAACACGTTTTATCTTTAAAGATGGGACTTCTTTAGATGCTTTTTGCGCATTCCGCTCAACTAATGCGTGAATGCCGAATCTGGTGATTGGTTGCCTACATCGATTAAGAAAAACATGTTCCGTTAATGATCGGCCTTTTACAAACGGAATAATCTCATTAACGGTTTGTGACCATAAAGGGCAGCGACGAAGCTTGTTTCCTTTCCCACGAATATCCACTGAGGAGTACTCACGTCGCGGCGCATAAGCTAAATGAAGATTAGCAATGGTAAGCTGAGCCGCTTCATCTGCACGCGCTCCAGTATTATAAAGAAAAAGCAGAAGCGCGTGATCACGGCGTTCTTGAGGCGTATCACCTTCAGAAGCCTTCAATAACGCGTCCATTTCTGTTTTCTCGAGATATGTAATCATTTTATGAGAAGCCTTTTTGAAGGGAATAGCGTTAATTTGTCCATACCATTGCAAGTATTCAGGGCTATGAAGGCCAATAAATTTGCCCAAAGAATGAATAGCTGCTAAACGCTGATTACGGGTTGATATGCTGCAATGACGGGATTGTTCAAGATCTAAAAGGAATTTCTTTAGACGTTCCGCTGTGATATCTTCAACATCAATCTTCTCATTTGTCTTCCTGGCTTGACGAGCTATGAATGGAACCAGTAAACAGATGGTGTCGCGATAACTGTGTTGTGTGTTGGCTGAAAGGTTTCTATCGCTGATAAGATATTCCTGCAAAAAACGTTTAATCCAAGTAGCGAGCAGTGTATGGTTAGTCATGTAATGTCTCCTTAAAGGCATAATTTTGAAAACGATTTCCCGCCTCTTCTAAAAGAGTAGGCGTCATAGTAAGATAAACAGAGGTTCCTGCAAGTTTAGCGTGCCCCATAAACACTGAGAGCGCAGGTAACAATTCTTGAACATTCGAACCCTCTTTGTACCACTCCGTTAGTCGATGAACGGCAAAAGAATGACGTAAATCATGAATACGGGGCTGATAGCGAGTATTATCCGTACGTTTTATACCGGCTTTTTTACAGATAGCCCGGAATGCGGACTGAAAAGTGGTTTTCTTAATAGATTCTCCGTTACGACCAATAAAAAATGGAGCGTCATGGTTTTGAGAATATCCTTCTTGCTGACGCCGTAATGCATATTTAAATAAGGAATTAGTTAGTTGTGTTCCAAGAGGGACCAGTCGGGTTTTGCGGAATTTAGTTTCCCGAATAGTGAGAACAGCTTGGGATAAATTAACATCAGCCATTGTTAAATTAATTGCCTCTCTAAAGCGTAAGCCAGCTCCAAATAGAAGTAACAAAAACATACGCACCATATAAGGCTCAAGTCGGCCGCGGTTCTTTTGGTAAGTAAGAGAACCATCCAGTAAAGCCTTCAACTCTTTGACATCGTATATGTACGGCACCAACGATTGCGGCCTTTTAGGAATCGTCGTTGGTAATGGGGAAGTTCTGATATAGCCACGACTCACTACATAACGGTAAAAACCATACAAAGCTTGATATTTAGCATGCCAGCTAGAGGTGATGGGGCCGTTCCCTGCTAGGAATGTGCTAACCTGTTTAGCTTGGACATCTGAAAGGTTTTTCTTTTGACCAATAGCAAGAACAAATGTTCTTAAATAATAATCGTTGGTAAGGAACTGTTCACCAAGAGATTTCCGATAAGTGAGATATTGAATTACGGCTATTTGAAGTTTCATGATAGGCCCCCTAATTTGAAATTTGCAACTTTTCTCAATTTTGAAAGATCAACCTTGGCATAAATACGAGTTGTTTCTAAATCACGATGCCCCAACTGATCCGCAATCGTTTTAATCGTCATGCCTTGATTGATTAGTCGAGTAGCACAAGCATGACGCAGGGAATGTGTACCATGGTACTTGATTGCAACATTTAGGGATTCCCAGTGATGACTAACGATGTCATTAAGAGACTTTAACGGACGGAATGGGGCATAAATGGTCAAGAATATTTCGCGATGGGATGATTGGTCTGGACGAGCTTCTTTGATATAACGTATCAAAGCTTCTCCTACAGTCTTAACAAGTGGGAATTGCTGTGTTGGACCACACTTTGAGCGTTTCACTAGAAAAATTTGCCGCTCCCAGTCAAAGTCATCGAATTTTAATCGTCGAACCTCACTGTCCCTAAACCCATAAACTGCCAACAATAACAAAATAGCCCGGGCACGAATATTGGAAAGACTATTACCTTCAGCGGTTTTAAGAAGACGTTGAACATCTTCCCAAGATGGACTTGAGGGAAGCGTTTGGTGAGTATAGACACGCGGTGCTTGAATGGAATTTGAGATTCCAGGCTGGCACCAGCCGCGACTTTCTGCATAACGGAAAAAGGCGCGTAGCCTATAGGCAAAAAGTCTTATAGAATTGCTCACATAGTTTCTTTGATGGAGTCTCTGAAGTATCCACTTATCCAAATGTCTAGGGGTTAAGTGCGCTAAGAATTGATTCGGGTCTTTCTTGATTTGGTTAAAAAATTCTTGAACCTGTCGGCAGGTTTTTAAAATCGTTATCTCAGATAGACCTCTCTCTTCACGCATATAGTCAGAAAATTCTATTATCTTGTCAGGAATCGCCCGTGGTATAGGTGTTTCTATCCGACCTTGAAAACGTAACCAGAGAGTAGCGTGCCTAATAAATCTTTTGTACTCTAGGAAAGAAAAATCTTTAAATTGCCGTTGAAGCGCCCCTTTTCGCGCCCAGCAATTTGCAGCAGATTTAATTTCTTTAAGAGTAATAACCCCTTCATTATCAAGACGAAGATGCTTAATTATAATCAACTGATAGCACGCAATTTCACGTAGTACCGTCCGTGTAGACGATTGTTTACTGCGATAATTAAGGTAATTCAGACGATCTTCTAAAAGAGGAGCATTTAAGTAACGACTAATTGTGCAGGGATTCTTGAAGATTTGATTGAACATAGTAAAGCCTCCTTGGTAGTTATGGTTGGCTTTACTATATAAAAGAAAATTAAAAAAGAAAAATTATGTGGTGTTGATTGGCAGATTATTTTTTGCTACTCGTCGGAGCGGCAGGCGCCACTATGCTGAGCGCCACATAACTGAGGACGCCACATAATTGCCGTTATGTTGTATACAACATAACGGCAACAACCAGGAATTTACCCAAAGGACAAAAGAAGAACAGCTTAAAGCTGATGGCTGTAAACGCCTTATTCAAAACGCCATCATTTGTTGGAATTATTTATATCTGTCTGATTTGATTTACAAGACAACGGATCCTTTTGAGCGGAGCCGCCTCATTAAGATCATAAAAAACGGGTCTATCGTTGTCTGGAGCCATATAAATTTAAACGGAAATTACGATTTTTCTGATGCTGTGCTTAAAAACTCGATAAATTTTTCTCTCCCAAAATTAGTGGATTTGGACGTGGCTTAAATTGGGAGAGTGTTTTGGGCTTAACTTATTGAAAATAGGCACCTTAATCAAAATCCTATGACCCTTTACTCCTCAATTTGTAGTTTTACCCATCACCCAATGGAAAATGGCTCTGCAATACGGCCCTCAATACAAAATCGCTGATAAAATCCCTAAAGACACACCCAAACTCATCGGAAACGGGGCTGTAGCGCGTAAATTATCGTCCGTATCGAGTCTTTTTACCTTTTATTGCTCTGTTGGCGCTATGAAAGCCAATCCTTTTAAGGTAATCTCACGGCCTAGTGTTGATAACCACATAGGTAAATCCAAGATCATCAATGAAGCCGAAGCCAGAAAGCTTCTATCTGCCCCCCTGCCCTACACCATCAAAGGCAAACGGGACCGTGCAATATTGTCTACCTTCCTTTATCACGGCTTGCGCCGGGCCGAGGTATGCGATCTGAAAATGAGCAGTATGTTTGTTGACAACGGGGTCAACGTATTTTTAATCAAAGGCAAAGGCGACAAAATCCGCCGTGTTCCTATCAATCCATCAACAATAAAACTGATTAATGAATATTTTAATGCTTGCGATCATCCTGGTCAAGAAGAAGATCCGTTATTTTTGCCTCTTAAAAACTACAGGGACGAAGACGATAATCTAAAACATATCACCGGTGATGGAATTTATAAAATCATTATGCGCTATGCACTTCAAGCCGGCATCGATATAAATAAATTCCATCCTCATTCCCTGCGGGCCACCGCGGCCACCAACGCGCTCAACAATCATGCTGACATTGTCGAGGTGCAAAAATGGTTAGGCCATGCCAATATTCAAACAACACGGATTTATGATCACAGGGAACAAGACGACGCTAAATCCCCTACTTTTAAGATTAGTTACTAGATAATCCGTAGCGTTCTTTTTTATCTTTGGTGCCCCCTATCGGGAGATTGTTACTTACAGCGATCCCATTTGTTTAGACCGATGTTTCCATTTAGAGAGATTATTTAAAGTGCTCCTTAACTTGGGGGCGTGTAAAAAAATAAAAAATTATTAATGAGTATATTGTAAAACCGATTTCGATATTCATTACTTTTAAAGGAGTTATTGTATAAGTTCCAAATTTTTTAATATGATGACAAATCAAAATAAAATCCACTGCCAGACACAATATAATAAAAATATGGTAAAAAATAATTCCTTTTCTTGCCCATTCCTTAAATTGCAATATATAAAATGACAAATATAACAAACAAGTACTTCTTGCTACAAGAAAGGGAGAAAAGTGTGTCTTTTGCCAAGCAGAAAAAAGGTCGAATAAAGCAAAAATTAAGAAGAATATTCCAAAAATAGTTATACATTTTGACCACGGTATCTTTATCCCTTCTCTTTTTTTATCTGTGCCGATACTAAATTTTTCTTTTATTTCAGGAGATTTGAGAAATATTGGAATAAGTAATGCCAAAATGATAAAAAGTATTATCGTTATAGCCATTTCCAGCTTTTGGACACCAAGGACAGACTTTTTAGTCATCACTACACCCACAAGAATGGCGGAATAAAAATAAATGAATGTGTAAATATAAAAATAAAAAATAGCTCCTTTTCTTGCCCATTCCTTGAACCTTAACAAATTCATGCCCAAAATCAATGGAATTAAGATAAGGGTAATAATAAATGAAATTTTATATGGCAAATTCTTGAAATGTAAAGAATGCCTATAAAATAAATTAAACGTGCTTATAAAACCTAAGATCACAAACAATATCCCAATAGATATAACACCAATCGACTTTTTATTTCCCATCATTCTCTCCTTGATAATTATAGAATTTAGATCTCCGCTCTGAATTTAAAAGCATACAAATAGTTGGCAAAATAACACGGAGCAACTATTAAAAATCCAAATAACATGTTTAGAAAATTATAGTTGTGCTCTACAAAGGCAGGTACAAGAATAGTGTTTTGACAGAAATCAATAATTAAAAACAGAACACAATAAATTTTCCAAAACTTTGTCGGAAAAAATACTCTTTTATAAGAATAAAGATAAAAACCTAATAAAGATGGAACGGAAATAATAAAATCAGAAATTCTTGCCCAAGCCCATAAATCTTTAACTTGTAGTGTTTTAGAATATGTAGCAAATGCCAACAATAAAAAAATCCAGAAATATATTTTCCAAAACATTGCCCCAACTGAATTTTTCTTCTCCATTTTCTTCCCCTTAAATAAGTGGACAGGTTGTTAAATTGGCAATGCCTCTTTCTTAAACTGCTCCTTAACTTTAGGACGTGTGAGGTAAAATATATATGCTGCTGGAAATAATAAAGTAAGAACGTATGACAGAAACCCAAAAAGAAATGCATTGCGAGGCATGAATGCGGACATCAACAAGGAGATATACTCGAATGTTGTGGTTTGAGTAGAAGCTGGTGAAAAAAAGGAGTATCCTTTCGATAAAAGCAGTTCAACTATGGTGCGTTAGAGCGCGCCAAACGAAAGGACACCCCATGAACAAGAATCATACCCTAACACTGAAAACGAATCCAGAGAATTTAGTAAAACAGCCATTGGATGAGATTCTGAGATTGGGAGCGCAGGATTTGTTAGAGAAAGCACTGGAAATTGAGGTCAATCTCCATCTTGAAAGATATCAATATATTCTTGATGATCAAGAGCGCCGTCTGGTTGTGCGCAATGGCTATCATAAAACGCGTAAGATTGTGGCAGGAGCCGGCCAGGTTGAGGTC
>Ga0302319_10022075_pt1 | contig 11441 bp, 5 predicted proteins | sample Bog_T0_2_FD_203319 | JGI IMG/M metagenome (GOLD analysis project Ga0302319, IMG submission 203319) | Peat permafrost microbial communities from Stordalen Mire near Abisko, Sweden - Bog_T0_2 | ecosystem: Environmental > Terrestrial > Soil > Wetlands > Peat | place: Sweden: Abisko, Stordalen Mire...
TTACCTGTCCCGGTTCTATGATCCGGCCCGCGGGGACGTGATCCTGAATCCGTTCGATGCGCGATCGGCGAAGTGGAATCTCTTTGCCGAGCTCCGGAATGCCTACGACGTCGACGAGCTCGCCCAGGCGTTCATTCCGGACCGGGGATCGGATCCGACCTGGACGAATTTTGCCCGGACGCTCTTCACGGCGGTGACGGGGCAGGCGAAGGCGCTGGGCGTTACCGACGTCGGCGAGCTTTACCGGCTGTTGGTGGCTGCGCCCAAGGATGAGCTGCAGGCACTGGTCGCGGGCACGCCGGCGACGCCGTTCCTCGAGGCCGGCAGCGATAAGCTTTTTCAGGGGACGCGCTCGACGGTGACGGCGGCGGTGAAGAGCTTGGATTTTGTGCGAGCGCAGCAGGGGACGCTCTTCTCGGTGCGGGAGTGGGTGAAAGAGGGGCGGGGGGTGCTGTTCCTGCCGTACCAGGCGGACCAGATCTCGGCGTTGAAGGCGATTATTTCCATCTGGATGCGGCTTGCAATCTTTCAGACCATGAGTTTGGGAGAAGGGGATCACCGAATTTGGTTCGCAGTCGATGAGCTCGATGCGCTGGGGGCAATCAATGGGTTGCCGGATGCACTGATGCGCTTACGGAAATTTGGGGGGCGCTGTGTGCTGGGGCTGCAGTCGATCGCGCAAGCGAGTTCCAATTACGGCGCGGGGATTGCGCAGAGTCTCATCGAGAACTGCGGCAATACGCTGATCCTGCGGTGTTCGGCCTCGGAGGGCGGGGGGACGGCGCAGTATGCGTCGAAATTGATCGGGGAACGGGAGGTGCTGCGCACCGTGTACTCGTCGAGTTACTCTAGGGGTGGGATGTTCCAGGGCGGTCATTCCTCAGAAGGCACGAGTGACCAGACGGCGACGGAGTTTGCGGTGATGCCTGCGGAGATCGAGCAGCTCGCGGATCGGACGGGGTTCGTGAAGTTTGCCTCGCGGCCGGGGTGGTTGCGGGTGGGATTCCCGGTGTATGAGCTGCCGAGGGTTGCGGCGCCGTTTGAGCCTTGGGTCGCTGGTGGCGGCCAGTCAAAAAATCCGGGCTAGGTCGAACGAGTGGCTGATATTGATCTCACCGTTGCCGTTCTAAGCACAGCACAATGCATGAAGTGGTCATGACAAAAGGATCGCCAATCAACATTGATTTTATTAAAATGCGCGATTGCCAGCACGCGATACTTCGCGAAGCGCTTTGGATGTTGGGCGAACTGGATGGGCTTGAAACAATAGACATCGACGACTCTACCCATATGTCGGAAGCAAGACAACTGGTCGGATCGCTGAGCACGACAGGAAATGAATTCATAGATAGTGGGTTTGCTGAACTCAAGCAGTACGCGATTGATGAACGATCCGATCAGGAGTGCAGCAGCGTGGAAATTAAATACACGATCAATCGTCTTCTGAACGGACTGCACGCTCTAGTGGCGCCGATTGATGGATTGATCCGTCGTATTATTTCGCAAGACAGCCCGGTCTCCACGACCCAAGGACGACGACTTCCCATGATTTTGATGGCGGGCATGTCCCCCATTCTCCAGGCAGTCGATGGCATTGCAGGCGAGTTAAGGTCTTTGCTGGAGGCCAATTTGAAAGGGAACCCGGGGCAGGATTTCGGCGTTTACGATCCCGACACCGATTAAGGGGCGTCGCACGCTTAGGCCAATTGGATGCCTAGTTACGGGGTCTCGGGAGCAATGGAACAGAAAACCGGGTTAAGGATCGACCTCCGCGTAGAGCGCGGAGCCGCGGACCCCGCAAAATGGCGGTACTGGGCATCGACGCCGTTGCGGAAACCTTGGTTTGCGCAACGGAATCGGAGGAACAGGATTCCAGGACATTTCCGGTTGCAACAATGTGTTGCGCAACCAAAGTCATTCGCAACAGGTTTCTGCAATCGATCAGAACTGAAGAGTCTATGATTTCAGTGGTGCCGCGGGCAGACCGCGGCCGCGCCGGATTCGTCGACACCCGGCTTACCTCGGTTTTCTGTTCCGTTGCTCCCGGAACCCCACATTCGTCACGATCACTTAACGTCCATTGCTTGGCGGCAGACTAGGCGGTTGGGTAGGCGGTATGTAGCTTCCTTCGCTGCTTGGCTGGATGTAGGTATGCGGGATCACTTTCGCCACTGCGCATGCGTCGGCCAGCTTGCTCCAGAGTTCTGCAGGGTTTTGCAGGATCATTTGATTGTTTTCGATGGCGATCATTTCAGCTTGGGTCAAGGTTCTGGCCATGATGACAGGGCTGCCCTTCGGGGGAGTTGTTTTGACAACCAACACCGAACCCGCCTGCATAACACCGTTTCGGGTCTTATCAAGGGCCTTAACCAGTTTTGCCATCGCGCTTGCGTGCTTGTCGTCGGCCTCGGCTTGAGGTTTAGAGATCTTCTGGATTTCAAGCGCGCGTTCGACTTTTGCCAGTCGCGTGGCGACCTCCGGCTCACTGAGAGCCTCTTTGGTCCTGGCAATAAGCTTTTGGAACCACGATCCCTTGATTGCGGGAAACTCGTCAGCAATCTCGAAATCGTACGCACTCAGGAGTTCGGTAAGCGCAGACGTAAGGTCTTCCACAGCGCCGTCAGGTGTATCGTCAATATAAACGCGCACCGGCAAAAACCTGGTCATTTTAATCGACCCGGTGGGGACCCCCAATCCCTGTATGGCAAGAAAGGAATGGGTGTCGGCCTGCAGCGCGTGTGTTTGATCGGTTATTGCCTGCATCCGTGTTGTAACGTATTCGGCGAATGCGTCTAACCGTCCCTTGTTCTCGTACACGTTCTCGTGAATTTTGCGCATTTCGTCGCGAATTTCGCGGGTCACGTTGTAATCGAACTCTCGAACACGGTCATAAAACCCATAAAGGCGCTCGCGGAGGGGTGGTGGCAGTCCGTCGCGGAGAACGCTCGTCGTATTGAAGAGTTTTTCTATCTGGCGAGGGTTATCGCGTAATCCAGCCTCCCTCGATAGCTTAGCGAGCCAGCGGAAAATATACTCTGGAGACTCCGCGGTGTCCGCAAAAACGTAAGCCAAAAGCACACTCGATAGCAATTCGAGCCGTTTCAGTCGATCACTGATAGGTTCGTTGTCGTCCGTTGGCGCCATCTCTTTGCCTCCTTGAAAACAACTCAAACCGATGCAGCACTTTTCGAGATTAGATAATACCGTGAATAGTGGCCGTCGGCGGCATAGATGATTGCGGCGACCTCGCCGTCGATTGTTTGAAAACGCCTTGCGGCGATCGAGCGTACGCGGCCAGGATTATCGCGCTTGTTCCGCCTTCGAAGCATCGTGAGCCGAAGACACGATTCCGGTTTGTTCGCACGTTAGGTGTAGCTGCTTGCATTTAAAACCGGCCGGGCTCGCATTCAGCGCGGTTTCCAGCTCAGATTATCTGCCACTGATCGAGCGCGCCGGCTCAGATTATCTGCACCTCAGCTTGCATTCGACGCCGCCGGCTCGCATTCCATCATGACCGGCTCACGCTACCTGCAACTGACGGTCAGGCGCGCCGGCTGTGTCAGATTGAGCTATACCCTAACCAGGCGTTCATCCTGCGCGCCAGAACCGTAAAGATAGAGTTTGGTTTGCTTTATTTGGCACCGCAAAATCCATGTCTATGACCCTAATCTGACAATAGTCTGCGCCGGTTTTAATTTGCAAATAGCATGAGCACGCCGAGCTTGAATGCAAGCCCGATCGGCTGATTGCAAGCTGGCTCGCCACTACTGTGAGCAGGTCGAAGTTTTCAGTCGCAGTTAATTCGAGCCAGGAATGCCGTCAAATGCGAGCCCGGCGTGTTTCGATTGCAAGCCGCTACAGGTACCTCGCACCCGACATCGCCGCGGCGAAAAGGTGGGTGCGGTCCGGACTATTCGCGCCATTGCTTGCCTCGCTGCTCCCGTCGCGCGCGCTGCCGAGCCCGTGATCGCGGCCGGGTTCGTGCCGCGCCTCTATGACTGGCATCGCGAACCTGGGATGCGCACTCGATCCGATCGCGCGTGCCGGTGTTCGAAGCGGCGCGAGCCGCACCCTTGCGGGAATTCTTGAGACGCCTGCTCGGCTTGGCTAGTGCGCATCCGACGCCTTGACGCGCAGCGTCGGCAGCTCCGTCGATTGCGCGACCAGCGCCTGATAGCGCGCATTGCCGGCGAGCGCATCGAAGGCATGCCACTGCCCGAGACTGCCGAGTCCAATCCCGAGTTGCGCGAGAGGAATCAGCAAGTCCTTCAGAGTGTCCACGGCTTGATCTTGTTGCCCCAGACCGATCTCGATCATGGCGGGGGAACTCGTAAAAGAAGACCCATCGCGGGCGAGTCCTTGCAATCGTGCCAGCAATACCTTGGCGGGCGCTGTTTCTCCGGTGGACGCCATGACATAACCCGCTTCACCCAGGGTATTGGGACTATCCGGATCCAGTACGAGCGCGGTACGAGCCTCTCGCAGTGCATCGGCGGCGTGTCCGCTCTCTAGCTCCAAAAGCGCCAAGGTCGCATGCGGCTGCCCGAACTTCGGGTCCAAATCAATCGCCCGCTGGAGCCTGAGTCTCGCCTCATCGAAGTGCCGTGCTGCATACAGGAAGTGCCCTTCATCGGCGTTGGTGACCGCAGACACGGGATCGAGTTGCCGCGCCAGTGCAATTTCCGCGAGCGCTTCACCCTGACGACCGAAAAACAATAAATCGTAGGCGAGCCAGTGATGTGCATTGGCGTAGTTCGGATCGATTTCGAGAGCACGTCGGAATTCTGCTTCGCTCTTGGTCCATTCGGAGAGCTTTGCGAGGTGGACAAAACCCAGGGTTGCATGCGCTTCAGCCAGATGATCGTCGAGCGCGAGCGCGCGATTCGCCATGGCGGTCGCTTTGACCGCGCCATCCTCGATCGACCTCGAACTATAGCTTGGCGCCATCGCGTAGACATCGGCGAGACCCGCGTAGGCCGGCGCATAGCCTGGGTCGCGGGCGATCGCTTGCTGAAAATAGCCCTGCGCCTTGTCGAAATCCGCCGGCGTGCGTTTGTTCCAGTGATAACGGCCCAGGAGACAGAGTTCGTAGACCATGGGATCGACCGGACCCGGCTTTGCGAGCCCCAGTGGCCTTGCGCTTAGGGTGCTGTGGATTTGGCTGGCGATCGTCTGGGACAGCTCAGCCTCCACGGTCAAGATGTCCTCGAGGCGCCGGTCATATTTCTGTGCCCAGAGATGACGATCCGTGGTGACATCGATCAACTGCACCGTGACGATGACGCGATCGCCGGATCGCGCCGCCGATCCTTCCAAGATCGAGTCGACCCCGAGTTCGCGGGCTATTTGGGTGATCGGCTTGTTGGTAGCCTTGTATTGCATGACCGACGTTCGCGATATGACCCGCTGCGACAGGGTCTGCGCGAGATCGGTGATGAGGTCTTCGGTGACCCCGTCGACGAAGTATTCCTGGCCGGCATCGGGAGATAGGTTTTGCAGGGGTAAGACTGCCAAGGAATGCACTGCGGGGTCTGGCGGGGCTCTCGACTTGCTGACGTAAAATCCGAATCCCAGTGAACAGGCAAGAGCAAGAACGCCCGCAACGGCAATCGATAGCCATGGTGTCCGCGTATCGTGACTCGCCCTCGAGTTCGCGTTGCCGGTCGCGGTGGCATCGTTGGCGCTGGGGGCGTGGATGCCGGCATGGCTGGAGTCGACAAGGTGCGCCTCCGCGCGATCCGGCCCTCCGACTGGGCTCTCGACCACCTCGACGGGCAGGAGAAATCGGTAGCCTTTCCGCGCGACGGTCTCGATGAAGCGGGGAGTGTCCGCGGAGTCCCCGAGCGCATCGCGGACCTTCTTGATCGCGACGTTGATGCCGGGTTCGTAATCCACGACCGTTCGGCTATCCCACATCCGCTCACGCAATTGTTGACGAGTGACCAAGCGCTGCGGGTGGTCCAACAAGGCCGTCAGTAACAGCAGGGGTTTTTCCTGCAGCCGGACCGACGCCGTGCGGCTGCGCAGGCACCCGTCCGTGGGGCTGAGTTCAAACTCAGCGAATTTATAAATCCGATCTGGCATGACTGCCACGGATTCTCGGGGAATTACCGTGACGATTACAAGATCGATGAACAGCGGGCCGAACACCAACCCGTACGCCTCGAGATCAGCGGCATCGCGTTCCAGCGCCACACAACTAATTGATTCAAAAAGACCAAATCCTAGTTTATTGATGATTTAGACGGAATTTAGCTGCCCGCCGTTGACCGGCGAGTCGGCGGCGATGCAAATGTGCAGCCGCGGTCGTCGGGCCATGCGCTCGTCGCTGCGGCAGATGAACCATCATGAAAAGCAGGGGTGTAGGGATGCGTGCAGGTGTTTTGATCGAGGGCTTCCTCGTGGCTCTCGCCGGACTGGGATTGGCTGCCTGCGGCGGCGGTGGTGGCGGCGGATCGCCGGCCCCGACCCCGACGCCGGTCCCGAGCGCGACGGTCTCCGGCATTGCCGCCAAGGGCTTGCTGCTCGATGCGATCGTCAATTTTTATCCGGTAACGAACGGCATCGTCGGGTCGACATCGCTCGCCAGCGTGCGCACCGATGCAAAAACCGGCGCCTTTTCCAGCCCGATCTCGACTGCCGGTGCCGTCGTCGTGACCGTGACCATCGATTCCAGTACGCAGATGCTCGACGAACTGAGCGGCACAGCCGGCCCAGCGCCCAGCGGCTTGGTGCTGCATGCCGTCATCGCAAGTCTGACCAAGTTGCAGCCGATTGCCGTTACGCCGTTGACCGAGATGGTCTATGACCTCGGCAGCGCTGCATCGGGCGGCTTGACCTCAACGAATATCAACGCGGCCGAGACGGCGGTGGACGGTGCCTTTCTCAACAGCGCGTCGTCTTTGACCACCCAGCCGATCGCCTTGGCCGGCTTCAAGAGCGCGCCGGTCGCCCAACAAGAGCTCGCCAAGTTGCTCGTCGCATTGGCGGTCGCGGCGAACGAGGGCACGGCGACCGGTGTCTCCGGCAGCCCCTGCAATGGCAGCACGTACGCGGAGCGCCTGGTCTGCGCGATCGGCGGCCTTGGACAATTATTGACCCTGAATTCCAGCGGTAACGGTGTGCTTACGGTCGCGGCCAACTACATTGCTGCGGCCTATGCCGAGATCAGCAACAACGACGTGCCAATCAACGGCGGTCAGCTGCCGAGCGTGCTCGGCCTCAATGTGACGACCCCGGCGGAGACCGCGCTCGAGACCGCGCTCGCCAAGGCGGCTCCGTTGCCCGGATACGATGCCGGCGCGTCTCCATTGGCGAATACCAAGGCGTTTTTTGCCGACATCCGCACCAATATCGTCGACCAATCGACCACGCAGACCTTCGGCTTGGCGCCCACCGTCTCTGCGCTCAGCAGCGACTTCAAGACGAACGTCGAACCTGCATTGGGGAATACGGGCAACGCCCTTGCGGCGCTCAAGCACGCCTCCGACCTCCTTTCCGCAGCGACCGCAAATCCGAGTGTCGGCGCCGGATCGACGGCCAACCTCGATGGGCCGTCCTCGATCACCTTCGATACCGATGGCAATCTCTACGTTGCCGACTACAACGACAATGTCGTCCTGCAAGTTTCCACGGCGGGCAAGGTCAGCGGCTTCGCAGGGACACCCAATTCGAGCGGGAGTTCGAGCGATGGGACGGGGGCCGCGGCCCAATTCAACGGACCCAATGGCATCGCCGCCGATGCCTCCGGCTCTTTGTACGTGCTGGACTACAACGACTATACGGTCCGTAAGATCACGAACCCCGGCGCCGTGGTCACGACGATCGCGGGTCAATCGGGCGTCCAAGGCACGGCGGACGGCGTCGGCACCGCTGCAACGTTTTACTACCCGGAGTACATCGCGATCGACGGGTCGGGAAATCTTTACGTCACCGACGGGATCGGCACCATTCGGAAGCTCACGCCGAGCACCACGGCATCGGGGACCGTCTACACGGTGACGACGATCGCGGGCCAGCCGGGCGTCTTCGGAAGCACGGATGGGCCGGGCTCGACCGCGACCTTCAACGGTCCTCAGGCGATCACCGTCGATGCGACCGGCAATGTCTGGGTGTCCGACGCTCTCTATGGCACGAAAACCGATCCGGTCATCTATTCGACCATTCGCGAGATCGTGCCGAATTCGAACGCGTCGGCCTACTCGGTGACCACGATCGCGGGGCAACCGGGATCTGCGACGGCCGGCGCATTCATCAATACGCAGGCCCTGGCGTTCGATGGTTCCGGCAATCTTTGGCTCGCCGATGCCACCTTGAACGTCATCCAAGAGCTGTCGCTGGGCACGACCCCGAGCGTCAAGACGGTCGCCGGGAATGCGTCCGTGGCCGGCGGCTACGTGGACGGAACCGAAACGGTGGCCTTGTTCCACGCGCCGGACGGTCTTGCCTTCGATGCCTCGGGCGATCTGTACGTCGCAGATTACAAGAATAATGCCATTCGTAAGATCGACACCAAGGGCAACGTGACGACGGCCGCGCATACACTCGCAGCCTCCCGAGGATCGACCACGGGCGCGTTTTGCGACTATGATCCGGTCGCGTTGGCGACCACGGCGCAAACCGCGGAATGCCGGTATGGCGACTATGCCAATCCGATCTTGATGACGGTGACTCAATCCGCGGCAGGAACCTACGCCGTGACGACCCAGCCGCTGACCGGCACCCCGAACCCGGCGGCCCAAAATCCGGTGCTCGAGGGATACGCAGTCTCTACGACCCTTGCGGCGCTCGACTCGAGTTTGACGATCACGAATGGTGCGGGCAGCGCGCAGACCGCGGTCGTTTCGGGACCGTTCTACGTCACCGCCGCAGGAGGCCGGGTCACTGCGGATATCACCGTGGGTGTATCGAGCAACTGGGACCCCTCGATCGGGACCGGAACGCTGAGCGCGAGCGGGGGACTTTCCGGCGGCAGCGGCGGAATCAGCCTGACGAGCGCATCGTTCGGATCCGACTCCAGCATCACGGTGCAAAACTTCGCGCCCTTGCTGCAACATCAAAAAGCGGGCCTTGCGTCGCTCGCCGCAACGCCGAGCATCCAGGGCAACTTGAACGTTTCGGCCGTGACCAGCGCCTTTTCCTATGATGCCGATTTCTCGATCGGCGCTCCGACGCTGGACAAGTCGGGAAAACTGGCTCTTCCGAGCAGCGTTTCTCTGTCGGGAAGCGTTGGCCAGGTATCGGCCGGCAGCACTTCGCCGCTGTTCAGCGGAGCCATCTCGGTCTCTTCCGAGGGTGTGGGTGCCTTCGACGTCACACAGCCGGTATCGCCGACGAATTTCGTGACGGTGAATGCTTCGGTCAATGGCAATCTCGTGTTGAGCGGAGGCCGGATCCTGACGGTCACGGCCGCCGCCAGCGGCAGCCAGTCCACGCCGACGCCGAAGACACCCGACTCGCTGACGGCAACTTATACTTACTCGACTCCCACCGGCACCGCCCAGGTCAATGCGACGGCAACCTATGATGCGACCAATGGATTCGCCGGGACGATCAAGAACAATGGCGGCGTAACGGCGACTTTCACGTATCCGATCGGCGGATCCTTGTCCGGCACCGTCACCGACGCGGGCACTTCGACCGCAACGGTGACCGGATCGACAATTTTCTATTCCGACGGGACATCGGAGTCGTTGTACTAGCGCGTGAGCCGGTGCGGAAGCGCGCGTCGCGAGGACCAGCGCTGCTGCTGATGCTGGCGCTGGTCCTCGGTGCGCCGCGGACTTCGGCCCTCGATTTGACCGGGGGTTCCGGCGCGGCGGAGAACTGCGCCAAGGAGGCAGTCAGCGTGCAGGCGACCGCGGCGGCGTACGTCGAGCCTGCGCCGGTGCTGTCGATCGGCAATTATGGCGGCGGCCGCTATGACCCCGGCTCGGGCACGAATATCGCCGCGGCGACCGGTTTCGCGGAAGCGAGCGTCGGAGTGGGCGATTTCTGCGTGGGTCTGCTCGACCGTGCGGAGTTTTTCGGCACCGCCTCCCGGGACCTGCTCGATGTGGTGGTCGGCAACCACTTCAACCGACCCTTCGACGTGGCCCACACCTACGAACTGCAATACAATTTCCAAATGTTGCAGGCGGCCGGCATGCGCCTGCGCCGCGAGTTCGAATTGGGCTCGTATCAGAGGATCCGTTTCAAGCTCGGTTTGGGACTGTCGCTCCTCGATGCGCTCCAGGGGCGGGTCGAGTCACTGCACGGATCGGCAATCGCGACCTCGACGGACTATGCAATCGGCTCGGCGACGTGGCTGCGCACGGACAGCGATCTGAATCCGAGTGAATTCAATCCGTTCGTGGGCCCGGGGCATCCGCATGGAGCCGGATACTCCACGGACTTGCAAATGCGGGCGGACTCGGATTTCGGCACGACACTTGACCTCGTCGTGATGGATGTCGTCGGGCGGATCTACTGGCGGGATGATCGCAATTCTCTGCGGGTTGCCGACAATGCGCAGGTTAGATACAACTCGGACTTCAACCGCGAAGCGTTCATTACGGGCGTCGACAGCCGCATCGACTTCGTCCAAGATCTGCGCACCAAGTACCAACTGAACGCCGCGCAACGGCTCACGGGTGAAATCACCGCATTCGTCGCAGACGATTGTGTCGGCGGCTATCACTTCCCATCGCTCGGCGCGCGACTGGGCGGACCTGAGCGCTACGGCTCGACGAGCTTCGACACGCGCTCGCATGCGGTCAGCATCGGAGGAACTTGGTCCGTGGCGAGCATCGGCTTCACCAGCAACAGTTGGCTGCCTCGGCACGCGACGGCACTCGGCGTGTCCGCCGCCCTCAGCCTACGTTGGTGAGCGGCTCGTCTGTGTGGCTTGCTCGCGCGATGGGTGCCGATGACCACGGCACGTGCCGCATGGCCATCCATGCGGCACGTTCTTGCGGCGGCTCACCGCGACGCGAGCGCGGTGTTGGTCGGCGAGATGCCCGTCTTGACTGCGTAGACCTGGGTCAGCGTCGGGCTGCCCACGTCGCTGACCGCCCGCGCGATCGCCTTGCTCGCACAATCCCTCCCTTTGCTGGGGTCGGCTCATTTTTGCTTCCAAAAGTGACGGTAGAAACACCCACTATTTCCCGAGAGTTTTTGATACGGCGTGTGTAAGTTGCGGATTTCATTACCGTTCCTGCTACCCCTAAATGTAGCGGACCGAGAACATAACTCCCCCGGCCCGATAACATCGGTTGATTCGGGCCCACATTGGCTGAGAATATCCGCTGCCGCCGGCCCACATTGCGTGAGAACAGGCCCACATTAATTGAGAACTTGCGACACGAGGTCGCTTGGAGAGTTGTCTCCACGATAGCGGAGGGGACCGCCCGTGTCACCGGGCGAATCTAGGAGCATGAATCAAGTAGCTGCTCCGACAATGA
>Ga0302319_10022077_pt1 | contig 11441 bp, 10 predicted proteins | sample Bog_T0_2_FD_203319 | JGI IMG/M metagenome (GOLD analysis project Ga0302319, IMG submission 203319) | Peat permafrost microbial communities from Stordalen Mire near Abisko, Sweden - Bog_T0_2 | ecosystem: Environmental > Terrestrial > Soil > Wetlands > Peat | place: Sweden: Abisko, Stordalen Mire...
CACACTGATTCGGGGATGACCCCGGCGCGGATGAGCCAACCAAAGACGGTGCACCCGCTACAGAATCCGAGGAATCCTTCGAGCGAGGCCGCAAAAATCAGCGGCAACAAGATCCACCGCGCGTCCAGCCACCCTGCGGTGAGCCAGGTGACCAGGGTGGCCGTGGCGAAGGTGAGCCCCATCGCTTGGGCGAAACGCTTGGGGGGACCCGGGACGGACTTTTCCCAGGACCCGAGCCGCGGAGCGCTCACGTGGACGGCGAACCAGCCCAGCGGCGAGATCTTCGGACCGGCGGCGACTCGCGCGGCGAAGCCGTAGGTGAGAGGGATCAGTATCCACGCCCACCCGGTGACGAACGCCACGACGGACATGGCCACGACGCCGAGGGCCACGCTACGCGCGGCCGCGTCGTTGACGGGATTGGGGAAGGAGAAGAACCGCCTCACTCCACCTACTTTATAGAAAAACTCATCATTCTGTCACGTCCCGAGCGCGAGCTTGACCGTGGTCGCCACGCCGATGGCGATCACCACGATGCGCACGACCGTCGGCGACAGCCGCACGATGAGGAGCGCCCCGAGCCACCCTCCCACGAGCGTGCCCAGGAGCAGGGCGAGCACGTCCGTGACGGCGAGGTGTCCGTGCACCAGAAAGATCAACGCCGCGACGAGGTTGATGATCAGTGAGAGCGCATTGCGGAGTCCTTGGAGTTCGTGGATCTCCAAGGGCAGCGCGAGGGCCATCACCGCGAGCATCAAGATACCGAGTCCCGCGCCGAAGTAACCGCCGTAGATCGAGACCGCGAAGATACCAACGAAGAGCGCCCACCGGCGCGCGGCGTGGTCGTGTTCGAGGTTCGTCAGCGAACGCGTGATGAGCGGCGAGAGGGCGAAGAGCGCGGTGCCCGCACCAATCAACCACGGCACCACCAGTCGAAAGGTCGAGGGTGATCCGTTGAGCAAGAGCGCGGTGCCAGCGGCGGTGCCGAGCACGCACGAGGGTGCGAGGGTCGCGATGAGTCTACGGTGCGGGCGCAGTTGCGCGCGAAAGACGCGCAGTGATCCGAGGTAACTCGGTACCACGCCCACGGTCGTCGAGAGGTTCGCCTGAAGGGCCGGCACGCCGAGCGCGAGCAACGTCGGAAAGGTGATGAAGGTGCCACCACCCGCCACGCCGTTCGCGATACCCGCCGCGACGCCGGCGACGAGCACGACGAGAAGTCGCCATCCCACGGGCAAAGTGGCGACAAGCATGCTCGCTAGCCTAGGTAACGATGGACTTTCCCCAAATGAGCGCGCGGAATCCGCCAGTTGGTGCACGTCGTCCCTTAGCGTTGGCGACGTGTACCTCTTGAGTGGTGAACTCATCATCCCCAAGGACGCGCCCGACGATCTCATTCGTGCGGCGGGTGGGGTCGTGACGCGCTCGCTGCCCGGTGGTCGCATCGAAGTCGCGTGCATCTACCGCGAAGCGCGCGGTGACTGGACGTTCCCCAAGGGCAAGCTCGACGCCGGTGAGACGTTCGAGCAGGGCGCCCTGCGCGAGGTCTTAGAAGAGACCGGCATGAAGTGCCAGGTGGTGAGGTTCATCGGGACGACGAACTACACCCACCGCAAGGGCAAGCCGAAGATCGTCGCCTACTACTTGATGAGCGTGGACTACGGCGAGTTCTCGCCTAATGAAGAGGTCGACGTGCTGGTTTGGCTGCCGCTCGAGCAGGTGCGCTCGCACCTGACCTGGGACCGCGACCAGGAACTCTTCGACCTCGTGTTACAACTCCCCGAGGTGCGCGCCCTCGCCTCCTAGCGCACGCGTTGGAGGAAGTTCCGCGTCGAGTGGTGTCGGGGATTAGTGAAGATCTCCTCGGGCGTTCCTTGTTCGACGAGGACGCCCGCGTCGAGATAGACGACTTGATGAGCGACGTCGCGCGCGAAGTTCATCTCGTGGGTGGCAATCAACATGGTCGTGCCCTGGTGGGCGAGGTCGACTAAGAGGTCGAGGACCTCGCCGACCAGCGTGGGGTCGAGCGCACTCGTGACCTCATCGAGGAGCAACAGCGCCGGTCGCATCGCCAAGGACCGCACGATGGCGACGCGTTGTTGCTGGCCACCGGAGAGCCGTTCGGGGTAGTCGTGCGCGCGCTCTTTAAGTCCGATACGGTCCAGCAGCGCCAACGCCTCTCCTTCCACCTCGGTGCGATCACGTTTCAAGGCGCGCACGGGACCGAGCACCACGTTCTCCAAGACGTCCAGGTGCGGGAAGAGGTTGTAGGACTGGAAGACCATTCCGATGTGGCGGCGCACGAGGTCCGGGTCGATGCGGGGATCCGTCAACTCCTGACCGAAGAGCGTGATCCGGCCCTCCTCGATGGTCTCGAGCAAATTCGCGCAGCGCAACAGCGTCGACTTCCCCGAGCCCGAGGCGCCGATGAGACAGACCACCTCGTGTCGATGCAGTTGCAGCGATACTCCCTTAAGGACCTCATTCTCGCCGAAGCGCTTGACCACCGACTCCATGTCGAGGACGACCTCGCTCATTCGTGAGCCAATCGCTTGGCGCGGTCCTTCGAGATCAGTCGGTCGGTGAAGCGCGTCATCGGAATCGTCAAGACGATGAAGAAGATGGCCGCCAAGGTGAGTCCGCTCTCGTTGAAGGTCGTCGCGGAGAAGATCTGCGCGGCGCGCACCACCTCGATGGCGCCGAGCACCGAGACGATGGCCGTGTCCTTCTGTAGAGAGATGAAGTCGTTGAGCAGCGGCGGTATCACGTTGCGTATCGCCTGGGGCAAGATCACCCGGCGCATCGTCGATGTCTGCGTGAGTCCGAGCGAGCGCGCGGCGAGGCGCTGTCCGTTGGGCACCGAGTAGATGCCGGCGCGAATCACTTCTGCCACGTAGGCGCTGTAACACATGGTGAGCGAGATCACGCCGTAGACGGCGGCGGACTGGGTCGAGATCACCGGGAGCTTCAATTCGGGCAGCCCGAAGCCGACGAGCAACATGGTCAGGATCAACGGCACGCCGCGCATGACGTCGGTGTAGGCGGTCGCTAAGACGCGAAAGGGGAAGAGCACCGGCGACTGACTGATGCGACACCACGCGAGGCCGAGACCGAAGACCAAGACCAGGACCTCAGAGAGCAGGAACATCCAAATGTTGGTGACGATCCCGTCGCGCAGGGCGCTCAGTCCCAACCGCGGGTCGCCGACCCAGGCGAGCCAGAGATTGTGGCCGCTGAAGAAGATGTAGCGAAAGGTTGCGCCCCCGGGTGATGCGAAGAGGACGAGCGCGATGGCGGAGATGATGAGCGCGCTCGAGATCGTGCTCGCGACGAGTCCTCGACGTCCGACGAAGAGGCGGCGGTGGCGCGGTGCGAAGAAGTTCGGTGTCTCGTTCGACGCGTCGACGTCGGCGCCGATCGTCACGGTGCCCTACGGCTGGATGGCCGCGACGGAGGTATAGATGTTCAGCCACTTCTTCTGGAGAGCGGCCAGGGTCCCGTTGGTCTTTAAGGCGTCGATCGCCACGTTCACGCACGCGGCCAACGGGTTGCCCTTGGAGAACAGCAGACCGTAGTGTTCACCGGTGCTCGGGAACTGGCCGACCTGGGTGGCGATGGACTTACCCGCCTTGTTGGTGATCTGGTCGGCCGCCATGTACTGACCCGTCGGGGTGTCGATGACGATGGCGTCGATCTGCTTGGTCTGGAGCGCGAGCACCGCCTGGTCGAGCGTCGAGAAGACTTTCGCCGGCGTCGTCGGCTTGATCTCGTTGTTGATGTAGGCCAGGCCCGTCGTTCCGATCTGGTCACCGTACACGTAGGACTTGAGTTCCTTGGGTGTGTGCTTCGTAACGATCGGATTCGTCTTAAGCGCGACGATTGACTGGTTGACGTCGTAGTAGCTCACCGAGAAGGTGACCGCGTGCGCTCGCTCCGCGGTGTAGGAGATCTCGTTGATGTCGAAGTCGAAGGATTTCGGACCGGGGATGTAACTCGAGTCGAAGGGCTCGACGACCCACTTGACGTCGGCCGCCTTGATACCGAGTTCCTTCGCGATGGCGTAGGCGACGGCCGACTCGTACCCCTTGCCGTTGGAGGGCTTGTTCGAGACGAACCAGGGCGTGTAGGCCGGTGAGTCGGTCGCTACGGTCAAGACTCCCTTGTGAATCTCTTCCGAGGTCACCTTCTTCGCGCACGACGCGAGGGAGTTGCCCGAGGCGGCCGAGGAGAGAGCGCCGGAGGTGATGAGGGTCACGCCCGAGAGCGTCGTGGCCCCGAGGAGTGCGCTGAGGGCGATTCGAAGGCTCCGCATGGCCATCCCTTCCGGTGGTGACGTCGCGGAAATTGTAACGCTTGGTCCGTGGGAGATTTTGGGTTCGATCCGCCTCCGTTTTAGTAGGCTCTACCAAGGGAGAGGTGGGTGAGTTCGGTTTAAACCACATTCCTGCTAAGAATGCGGCCTGCGAAAGTGGGCCCGAGGGTTCAAATCCCTCCCTCTCCGCCACAAAGTACCGAGCGCGTCGCGCTCGGCGTCTTCTGAAGGGAACGTGGTGAGGTACTGGATCGAGACCCTCGGGTGCCCGAAGAACCACGTCGACTCGGACAAGTTGGCGGGACTCTTGGAGTCCCAGGGCTACCTCGTCGCTGCGAGCCCCGACGCCGCCGACCTCGTGGTCGCCAACACCTGCGCCTTCATCGAAGCGGCCCGTGAGGAGTCGATCGAGACGGTCCTCGACTTAGCCGATCGCAAGCGCGAGGGCGCACGATTGGTGGTGACCGGCTGTATGGCCGAGCGCTACGGCGATGAACTCGCGACGGCCCTCCCCGAAGTCGACCTCGTCGCGGGCTTCGGCGAGAGCCTGACGGCCTCCTCGGTGCCGGTGAGTCTGCGCGCCCGGCCGGTACCCGCCTTCGATCTGTTGAACTTGCCACGCCCGAAGTCCCGCGCGCCCTGGGCGTACGTCAAGATCGCCGAAGGCTGTGACCGACGTTGCGGATTCTGCGCGATCCCGACCTTCCGCGGCGACCAACGCTCTCGCTCGACCGCGGAGATCATGAGCGAATCGCGCTCCCTCGTCGAGGGCGGTGTCCGCGAGATCGTATTGATCGCGCAGGACCTCGCGAGTTGGGGACACGACCGCAAGCGCGCGGGACGCGGGGAGGCCGTGGAGGTGCTCGACGAGGGTGGCACGCAGCCGCTCATCGAGTTGACCAACGCCCTCGCTCGAGAGGTCGATCGCGTCCGCCTGCTCTACCTCTACCCCTCGGGACTGACCCAACGACTCATCGAGACGATCCTGGCGACGAACGTGCCCTACTTCGACCTCTCCTTACAACACGCCTCGCGGCCCCTGTTGCGCGCGATGCGTCGCTGGGGTGACGGGGATCGCTTTTTGGAACGCATCGCCGCCATCCGCCGCGTTGAACCCGACGCGACGTTCCGCTCGTCGTTCATCCTGGGCTATCCCGGCGAGACCGAGGACGACCAGCGAGTGTTGCTCGAGTTCATCGAAGCGGCGCAGCTTGACTGGGCCGGGTTCTTCACCTTTTCCTCCGAAGTGGGCACCTACGCGAACGACCTCGACGCTCCCGTCAGCCACGAGCTCGCGCTCGAACGGTTGCGGGAGGTCTCCGAGCTCCAAGACACCATCACCGCGAAGAAGCGCGACCTCCTGGTGGGTACGCGCGCACAGATTCTCGTCGACGCGCCGGGCATCGGGCGCAGCGTGCGTGAGTGTCCAGAAATCGACGGCGTGGTCATGATAGACCCGGCTCTTATGGTGGGGTCGATGGTGGAGTGCGAGATCGTGGCGAGCCACGGCACTGACGTCGAGGCGGTGGTCTGTGAGTAACGAGCACACCTACGGTCCGAGTGCGCTGCTGACCCCAGCGAATCTCATGACGGCGTTTCGGCTCGTGGCCGCGCCATTTTTCATTTACCTGATCATCTTCGACCGGATCAGTTGGTGGACGGTGGCCGTCGGGCTCGCCGTCGGTGCGTCGGACTACTTCGACGGCATCGTCGCGCGTCGGCACGGCACCACGACCTCGGGCGCCTTCCTCGACCCGCTAGCTGACAAGGTCGTCGTGCTCGGGGCGCTGTACGCGATGATCATCTCTCGGCCCCACGGGCTGACCTTCTTCATCGTGCCCGCGATCCTCATCACCTTGCGCGAGATCGGTATGAGCGTCTATCGCGCGCGCTCGGCCAAGCACGGGGTCTCGATCCCCGCGAGTCGCTTGGCGAAGTGGAAGACCTTCGTCCAAGACTGGGCGATTGGCTTTTGCGTGCTGCCCTTCACCGGGCATCACCCGATCTTCGCCTTCGTGACCATATGGCTCGCCGTTGCGATGACGCTCTACACCGGTTGGCAGTACTACCACTCGAAGAGCAGGGTCGTCGCGCGTGCGGGTTGAGATCGTCGCGGTCGGAACGGAATTACTGCTTGGTCAGATCCCCGACACCAACTCCCAGTGGCTCGGCGAACGCCTCGCGGCGAACGGCATCACGTCGCACTTCCACCAGCACGTCGGGGACAACCACGAACGCATCGTGTTGGCCTTTCGTACCGCCCTCGCGCGCGCTGACGCGATGATCGTCTGCGGGGGCCTGGGTCCCACTCAAGATGACATCACCCGCGCGGCGCTGGCCGAGGTGATGAACGTGCCCCTCGATCGCGACGACGCGTTGGTGGCGACGATTCGCACGATGTTCGAGACGCGGGGGCGCACGATGCCCGACAACAACCTCCTCCAGGCGGACGTGCCGCGCGGGGCGACGATCATCCCCCAGACCAGGGGAACCGCGCCGGGACTCATCTGTCGCGTCGGCCAGAAAGTCGTCTACGCGGTGCCCGGCGTGCCCTACGAGATGAGCGACATGTTCGAGCGCGCCATTTTGCCCGACCTGTTGGAGCGCCAACGTCAGGCGGGCGAAACCTCGGTGATCCGCAGTCGCGTACTGCGTACCTGGGGGGCCAGTGAGTCCGCCTTGGCCGAGGCGGTCGCCGAGCGATTCGACGCCCTCGCCAACGGGGGTGGGGTGACGATCGCGTTCTTGGCCTCGGGCATCGAAGGCATCAAGGTGCGCTTGACAGCTCGCGGTGAGGACGACGCGCAGGCCGAGGCGCTCCTCTCGGGGGAGGAGAAGACCGTTCGCGCGATGATCGAATCGAAGCTCGGCGAGATCATCTTTGGCGTCGACGATCAGACAATGGAGCACGTCGTCGCCGCGCAGCTCTTGGCCCGCGGTGCGACCCTCGCCGTGGCGGAGTCCTTGACAGGTGGGCTCATCGCGAGTCGGCTCGTGAACGTGCCCGGTGCGTCGGCGTGGTTTCGTGGAGGCGTCGTCAGTTACGCGTCCGAAGTGAAGTTCGACGTCTTGGGTGTGCCCGAAGGGCCCGTCGTCTCGGCCGCCGCCGCGGAGGCGATGGCCAGTGGCGTGCGACGACTCTTGAAGTCCGACGTCGGGCTCAGTGTGACCGGGGTCGCGGGACCCGAGGAGCAAGACGGCCAGGCGGCGGGCACGGTGTTCGTCGGACTCGACCTCGAGGGCGAGCTCTCGAGTGTGCAGCTGCACCTGCCCGGGGACCGGCCTCGCGTGCGCGCCTACAGCGCTATCAGCGCCCTTGACGTACTACGGCGCGCCCTGGAGCGTTCTAGCGTCGCCGCGCCACTCACGTAATCTCAAAAGAAAGCGAGGTGGTCATGTCGGTACTGAAGGTGGGTGACGACGCGCGGGCGTTTGGTTTTTCACCCGAGCGCCTCGCGCGCATCGCGCCGCACTTTGATCGCTACGTCGAGGATCGCCGTCTCGCCGGTTGGCTGGCGACCGTCTCACGTGGTGGACAACTCGCGTGGACGGGCCGCGGGGGACTGCGCGACCGCGAGCGTGGGCTCGACGTCGCTGACGACACCATCTGGCGGATCTTCTCCATGACCAAGCCCCTCACGGCGCTCGCGGTGATGATGCTCTATGAGGAAGGCCTGTTCGATCTCAACGACGAAGCAGGTAGGTGGATAGATTCACTGCGCGAGTCGCGCGTGTGGTCCGGGGGTACACCGACCAGTCCAGAGACGGTGGGCGCGATAGAACCGGTGCGCATTCACCACCTCCTCATGCACACCAGCGGTCTCACTTATGGATTCCAGTACGCGCACCCCGTTGACGAGATCTACCGCAACAAGGGCTACGACTTCGTCTTCAAGCACGGGGCCACGTTGGCAGAAGCGGTCGACGACTGGTGCACCAGCCCGCTGCTCTTTCAACCGGGCTCGCAGTGGAACTACTCGGTGTCCTTTGACGTGTTGGGTCGCCTCGTCGAGATCTGGAGTGGACAGCCGCTCGACGTCTTCATGAAGGAACGCATCTTCGACCCCCTCGGGATGGCGGACACCGAGTGGTGGTGTCCGCCGGAGAAGACGGATCGACTGGCGATGCTCTACGTACCGAAGAAGGGCGAAGCCATAGCGATGGCGGACTGGGCGAAGGCCTCCCTGCACCCGCCAGGTCTCCTCGGCGGCGGGGGCGGGCTGCTCTCGACGGCCTACGACTACGACCGGTTCATGACGATGTTGCTGCGCGGCGGGGAACTTGACGGCGTACGGCTTCTCTCGTCTCGAAGCGTTGACCTCATGACGGAGAACCATCTGCCCGGTGACGTCGACCTCGAAACTTACGCGACCGACTCCTTCTCTGAGTCCAGTTACGCGGGCGTGGGCTTCGGTTTTGGCATGTCCGTCGTCACGGATCGGCGTAAGAACAAGTCCCTGGTCTCAGAGGGCACCTTCGCCTGGGGCGGTGCGGCTTCAACTGCGTTCTGGGTGGACCCGGTTGAGGACTTGACGGTCGGTTTCTACACCCAGTTACTGCCGAGCACGACGTATCCGATCCGACGGGAACTCCAGCGACTCGTCTACCAAGCCCTCGACGATTAGGCGAAAAGTCCCCACAAATGCCTTCTACGAACAAGTGTTCGTACTACAGTGAAAGCAGCGGACGACCGACCGATGTGACAGCGGGTACCTAGCGTGCCTCTGATGAAGAACAAGGAGACAGCAATGGCAACCGACGATCGCGCAAAGGCTCTCGACGCCGCGCTCGGCCAGATCGAAAAGCAGTTCGGCAAAGGCTCGATCATGCGCATGGGCGAGAACATGAACTTCAACATCGAGTCCATTCCGACGGGCGCCCTCGCGCTCGACATGGCTCTCGGCATCGGGGGACTGCCCCGCGGTCGCATCGTCGAGCTCTACGGCCCCGAGTCCTCTGGTAAGTCGACCTTGGCGATGCACGTGGTCGCCGAAGCGCAGCGTAACGGTGGGGTCTGTGCCTACATCGACGCGGAGCACGCGATGGACCCGGTCTACGCGCGCGCCATTGGCGTGAACGTCGACGACTTGTTGATCAGCCAGCCCGACACTGGTGAACAGGCGCTCGAAATCGTCGACATGTTGATCAGATCGGGTGCGCTTGACGTCATCGTCATCGACTCGGTCGCGGCACTGACGCCACGCGCGGAGATTGAAGGCGACATGGGAGACAGTCACGTGGGCCTTCAGGCCCGACTCATGAGCCAGGCTCTTCGTAAGTTGACCGGCGGACTTTCCAAGTCCAACACCGTGGCGATTTTCATCAATCAGCTTCGTGAGAAAATAGGGGTCATTTACGGGTGTTTTGACTACCACTCTCAAGTAGTTCTCGCCGACGGCACGACGGAAAAAATTGGAAAGATCGTGAACCAGAAACTTCCAGTCGAAGTGCTTTCTTTCGATGCCAAAAGCGGTTCCGTGGTTCCGAAGCAAGTAGTCAATTGGTTCGACAACGGCCGAACAGATGAGTTTCTTCAGATTACAGTGGAAAATCCTACGAGAAGCCGTCAGTCGCAGTTGGCGTGCACTTCAAATCACCTTATCCGCACGCCCGGCGGTTGGATTGAGGCTGGAAAATTGAAGGTTGGCGATCGCGTGCTTGAGGCAGTGCCGTCTCGACTTTCAGATTTCCAAAGGGTTGCACTCCGCGGGACGTTGATGGGCGATGGAGCAATTTCGCCATCGCAGAGTGGACATGCCGGTCGGATTCGGTTCTCGCATTGCGGAGCTCAAGCGGAATATGCCCAATGGAAAGCCTCACTCTTCGGCAACATCGATTCAAGCCGCCAAGTTCGTAAGGATCAGGTTGTTACGATCGACTTCAAGCCGCTCCCAGAACTGGCAAGTCTTCGACAGAATGTCTATGTCGACGGAAGGAAAGTTTTTGACGATGAATACCTGAAGACCCTTACACCACTCTCCCTTGCGCTCTGGTACATGGACGATGCGAACTTCACTGTCCGGTCGAAGGGCCTCCAGGATCGAACGGTGGGATTGACGGGACGCATCACCATTTGCGTTGAGGCGATGGAGGCGAAGACGCGCGAGCGCCTGGTGTCCTACCTGGCCGATACATGGGGCGTTCACGCCAAGTTGAAAGAGAGCGGCGCTAAGAAGTCGTGGATACTGGTGTTCACCAACTCGGAGTCGGCAAAGTTTCAGGCGATAATCGCCCCATTCGTCCACCCAAGTATGGACTACAAACTTCTGCCGCGATTCCGTGGACTTTTCAAGGTTGAGCCTGAGTTTGTGTCGCCAAGCTACGAGCTCATTGCCATGCCTGTCACTGACATACGAGTGAAGCCCAGGGCAGCGTCGATGCGCCGTTTTGACATTGAGGTAGAGGACAGTCACAACTATTTCGTAGACGGAGTGGTCGTTCATAACTCGCCCGAAGTAACACCAGGCGGTCGCGCCTTGAAGTTCTATTCCTCTGTTCGACTTGATATCCGCCGCATTGAGTCAATCAAGGACGGGACCGAGGTCGTCGGCAACAGAACTCGCGTCAAGGTCGTAAAGAACAAGTGCGCTGCGCCCTTCCGCCAGGCAGAGTTTGACATCATGTACGGGCATGGCATCAGTCGGGAAGGCTCGGTGCTCGACGTCGCAGTCGAACTCGGGTTCGTGAAGAAGGCCGGCGCCTGGTTCACCTACGAGGGTGAACAGATGGGTCAAGGTCGCGAGAACGTGAAGACGTTCCTTCGCGAGAACCCTCAGACGATGGCCGAGATCGACGAGCGGGTGCGCGCGCACTTAGCCGAAGCGCTGATACCCGACGTCGTCGGCGCCACCGACGCCATCGACGTCGATACGCCAATCAGTTTGGACTAGTCGGAACTCGACGTCGTCTTCACCACAACCCGGTGATCGCTCGAGTCGAAGCGACGCGTCGCCTGTCGATACTTGAACGTGAAGTCCGGCCAGATGACCGTGTTGTGGCCCGCCTCATTTAGATACCAGCTCGCGCATCCCGTTCCCCACACGGTGGTGGGTAGCTTCTCCTGCAACGAATTGGTCCAGCGCTGGGCGGCGTCCTCCTTTGGTTCGACGAGCGCGTCGCTCTCGAGCGC
>Ga0302319_10022079_pt1 | contig 11440 bp, 7 predicted proteins | sample Bog_T0_2_FD_203319 | JGI IMG/M metagenome (GOLD analysis project Ga0302319, IMG submission 203319) | Peat permafrost microbial communities from Stordalen Mire near Abisko, Sweden - Bog_T0_2 | ecosystem: Environmental > Terrestrial > Soil > Wetlands > Peat | place: Sweden: Abisko, Stordalen Mire...
GACGCCAGCGCTCGCATTGTGTCGTGAAGAGCAAGCGTGCGTGCCTGCTCGGCCTTAATCAGAATGAAGCTCGGCAATAACTGAGTGATCGGCCTCAGGTTGGCGCGATCGAAACTCAAGGACCCACAGACGATCGTCGTCGGCGCGCCACCGCCTCCAACATGAGCGACATTGCCGTTGGCCCTGGCCCCGATCTCGCTGAAACTCCACTTTGGACGTGTCCGCGGGCTGTCGCGCAAAACAATCGAAGTCCCCTTAGCCAGGAAAAAGCAATCGCCACCCGTGAGGGGAATTGGCTCCGCAATCCCTTCAACACTCAGCCAGCAGTTGCCGCGCGACAGCATGGCGAAGTGCGCCAAATCTGTTGGGGAAGTCTTTTTGCCGGAAGGCGTGACTTTTTCTTCGGTCTGATTTTCCTGTTTCAAGCCCCACGGGGCTGTGGCTTCAAGCCTGTGCTGACCGAAAGCGGTTACATGCATCGTTCTGAAGATGTCTGTTATTGGGTCCAACTGAGCCTCCGTCTGCTCTCGAATGCCACGGTGTTCTGTAAGAACTGTACGAAACTGCACAGCTTCGCTTGTCGGACAAGCGAAGCTTCAAGTAGAAGAGGCCTCAACCTGACGGACATTCTCCTTCCTTCCAGCGTCACAACTCCAACACTCCTTTTCCTCCAGCCGCGCGTGCCAGCTCCATCAACATGTGCAAAACAGCTCAGTTCATCCATTTTTCTGGACGAATAGACAAAACTCTTGGACTCCTGAGCAGTTTGCGTCCACTGCCAAGGAACTCTAACCCAGTGTACCGAATGCTAAACACATTCCGAAGGGAGTAAATATGGGAAAGCTTCAAGGTAAGGTTGCAGTCATCACGGGTGGGGCTACCGGCATCGGCCGCGCCGCAGCAAAACGCTTCATCGAGGAGGGCGCCATCGTCTTCATCTTCGGCCGCCGGCAGCAAGAGCTCGATGCAGCTGTGGCCGCCCTCGGGCCCAATGCCCGTGCGGTGAAGGGCTCGGTCTCCGATCTGGCCGACCTCGACCGGCTCTACGCGGCGGTAAAGGCCGAGCGCGGAACCCTCGACATCGTCTTCGCCAATGCCGGGGCTGGAAGCCCGCTTCCGCTCGGCAAGATCACCGCCGAGCACATTGACGAGACCTTCGACACCAATGTGAAGGGCACGATTTTCACGGTCCAGAAGGCGCTGCCACTCATGGTCAAGGGCGGATCGATCATTCTGACCGGCTCGAGCGCCGGCACCACGGGCGCTCCGACAATGAGCGTTTACAGCGCGAGCAAGGCGGCAGTGCGCAACCTTGCGCGGACCTGGGCGGAAGACCTGAAGGGCACCGGCATCCGGGTAAACGTGCTGTCGCCCGGAGCGACGGCGACGGAACTCGCGAAGGCAGCGCTCGGCGAGGAGGGCCAGAAGGTCTACGCCTCCATGACTCCGCTCCAGCGCATGGCCGATCCGGCGGAGATCGGGGCGGCGGCTGCCTTTCTCGCGTCGGACGACAGCAGCTTCATGACTGCCAGCGAGCTCGCCGTCGACGGCGGCCTCGCGCAAATCTGACGCACTCGCAGTACGGCGCTCCATTCGATGATTCGGAGCGCCGCAGGGCTCGGTAAACCAAAGCCGCGCTACGCGGTCATACCGCAACGTTTCAAGAACTGGATTCTGCCCATACTCCTTCCCGCAAGGAGGGTCGACGCCCAACTTTCAAAGATCCTCGGACTCATAAAGCCATAAGCCTAAGGCGCATTTCCAAGAGCACATAGGCGAAGCAACAGTGACAAGCTTGCAATCTTCCGACTACGATTGCCAGCCCCCACCAAGAGCGCCGTAGAGCTGCACAAGTGTGAGCGCTTCGCCCTGCTGGGCACCGACAAGGTTCAGCTGTGCCGCGAACAGATTCGAATCCGTAGTGAGCACCTCGAGATAACTTGTAGAGCCACCCTGATATCTCAGGCGAGCAAGGCGTGTTGCGTCCTTTGCTGCCTCAACGAGCTTTTCCTGCTGCTCACGATACGCGCGCCGCTTGTTCAATGCGATCAGGGCGTTCGAAACATCGCGGAGTGCGCCACTTATCGTCTTTTGATAAGTGAGCACCATCTCTTTTTGCGTTTCTTCCGACAGTTGGAGTTGGCCGCGAAGCTTGCCACCTTCGAATATTGGCTGAGTGAGCGTACCGATGCCGTAGATGGTCTTTCCGGCGGGGGTGAAGATGCTCGCAAGACTGTCTCCGCCCACGCCTCCCGAGCCTGTGATGGAAAGGTTCGGAAAGAATTGGGCGCGAGCGACGCCAATCTGCGCATTCGCGGCGATAAGGTTGGCTTCAGCTTGTTGAATGTCTGGCCGGCGCTCGAGAAGCTGTGAGGGTATACCTGTGGGTAGATCCTGTGGTGGGGGCGCGAGAGCATTGGGGTCCCGATGAACAAATGGCCCGGGATTCTCGCCAAGCAGCAGTGCGATTCCATTTTCCTGTTGTTGAATCTGCTCTTCGAGTTGAGGTATCTCAGAAGTTGCCGCGTAGAGCAACTGTTCGGCCTGGCGTACATCGGAGAGCGGGACGGAGCCTCCGCTTTCAAGCCTCCTGGTGAGATCAACCGAGTCCCGTCGAGCCGTGATGGTTTCCTTTGTTATCGCGAGTTGGGTATCGAGCGCACGAATCTGCAGGTAAGTGGTTGCCACCTGCTGCACCAGCGTTAAGCGCACTGCCCGCTTTGCCCACATCTGTGCAAGCAGCTGGGCGCGTGCGGCCTCAGTCTGCTTGCGATAGAGACCCCAGAAGTCAGGCGTCCACGCGGCGGATAGATCGAACGATCCGTCAACGAGAGGATTGGGAAATTGTGTGCCCAGTGAAGACGGGAGTGAGGCGCCGATGCCTGTTCCGCCGACTGTGACCGTCGGAAACTGCTGTGAGCGGGTGATGGTGACCTGCGCCTGTTGTTCGAGAATGCGTTGCGCTGCGATGCGCACGTCGTAGTTGTTGGCCAACGCCTTGCGGATCAGCAATTGCAGTTCAGGCTCTTGATACACGGCCGCCCATTGCTCGTCGCCAAGAGATTTCGCTGCGTCGCGTGAGACCTGGGCACCATCGGCTCCGCGAAAGGCTGGTGGCGCTGTGACATTTGGCCGCACGTATTTCGGACCGAGATTGCACCCCGTCAGAAGTGCAATTGCACAGATGAGCAGGCCGATTCCTGAAAATGCGCCGAAACGAATCATGCCTGAGCTCCTTCGACGCGGGCATGGGCCGGGACGGGAAGGGCGGGTTCTTTCGCTGGGATCTGGGGGCCGCACATCGAGTCCATGGTGGTGCCTTTGCCGCCTCTCGTCAACCGGTGTGACAGATACTCGACTACGGAAAAAGTGACGGGGATGAAAATGAGCCCGAGGACGGTTGAAAGCGTCATGCCACCAACAACGACTGTGCCAAGAATGCGCCGTGAGGCCGCACCTGAGCCAGTGGCGATCCAAAGTGGCAGGCACCCAACAATGAAGGCCAGAGCGGTCATGACAATGGGCCGGAAGCGCAGGTGCGCGGCGTTGAGGGCTGCATCGCAGATACTCTGGCCGCTTTCGAAATTCGACTTGGCAAACTCGACGATGAGAATGGCATTCTTGGCCGAGAGCCCGATGAGCATGACCAAACCGATGGTTGCAAAGATGTCGTTCTCAAGCAGGCGGGCGTGGAGTGCGATGTATGCGCCCAGAATGGCCACGGGGGTGCTCAGCAAGACACTGAACGGGAGCGTCCAACTTTCATAGAGGGCCGCGAGGATGAGAAAGACGAACAGCAGCGAGAGGCCGAACACGGCCCAGGACGGAACACCCTTTTCCGCCTGCTGTTCCTGAAAGGACATGCCGGAATAATCGAAGCCGGCGCCCGGCGGCATGGTCTGTTTGAAGACCTCTTCGAGTGCTTTTCTTATCTGACCGGAACTGTATCCCGGTGCGCCGGTGATGTTGATCTGGGCTGCGTTGTATTCATTGAATCGATAAACGAATTCGGGACCGGTGGTCTGGGTGACTTTAACAAGCGACCCGAGTGGCACCTGGCTTCCGTTGGCGCTGCGAACGTAGAATTTGTCGATGTTTGCGATGTTTGTGCGGGACGTGCCCTCCGCCTCAACGTAGGTCTGCCACTGCCGGCCAAATCGATTGAGGTAGTTGACCAAGTAGCCGCCCATGAATGTCTGCATGGTGGTGTAGATACTGGACAGATCGACCTGTTGCTGAAGCGCCTTTTCCTTGTCGACGTCGACAAAAAGCTGGGGTACGGCGGGCTGGTACGACGGAATGGCGGCAGCGATCTCAGGGCGTTGGGAGAGCGCACCGAGAAAGCCGGACACGTTTTTGGTGAGCGTTGCCGGATCGTCCAACCCGGACCGATCTTCGAGAATCATGGTGACGCCGCCGGAGGTTCCGATGCCCGGAATGGAAGGCGGAGGAAAGGCAAACGCGATGCCGTCCGGATTGCCGGCGAGTTGCTTCTGCAGATTGCCTTGGATGTACTCGAGCTGTTGCCCTTTGCTCTTGCGCACAGCCCATGGTTTGAGATTGACAAAAAAGAAACCTGCGTTGGTGCTCTGCACCTGGGTCAGCAGCGAGAAGTTGGTGACGGCGATGACACCCTCAACTCCGGGCGTCTTGAGCAGAGCAGCGCTTATCTTTTGCTGAGCGGCGTCGGTGCGCTGCGCTGAGGCGCCGTCTGGAAGCTGCAAGGCAAGGAACATGTAGCCTTGATCTTCGGTGGGGATGAACCCGCCGGGAAGAGTGCTTCCCAGGTAGACGGCCACAACAGCAAGCAGGATAAGGCCAAGCATGGCGAAGGAGGATTTGTGAATGAGAACGCGGGAGACCCCGACGAAGCCGTCGGTGGTGCGGCCGAAGAAGTTGTTGAAAGACTCGGATGCCTTGTCGAGCAAGCCCTTCTTCCGGCCTTCCTGCCTGGGTTTCAGCAAGAGTGAGGCAAGGGCCGGCGACAGAGTTAGTGCGTTGAAGGCAGAAATCAAAACAGAGATCGCAATAGTGACGGCGAACTGCTGGTACATACGTCCGGTGATTCCGGGAATTGCCGCAGTGGGGATAAAGACGGCCGCCAGGATCAGCGCAATAGCGACCACCGGGGCGCCGACCTCTTCCATCGCTTTTTCGGTGGCCGCCTTGGGGTCCATTCCTTCGTCGATATGGTGCTCGACGGCTTCAACAACGATGATGGCATCATCGACGACCAAGCCGATGGCAAGGACCAGGCCGAACAGCGAGAGGCTGTTGATGGAGAAGCCGAGTACTGGAAAAATGATAAACGTGCCAATGAGCGACACTGGGACGGCCAACAGAGGTATGAGAGTGGCGCGCCAACCCTGAAGGAAAATAAAGACAACGAGAACCACAAGGCCCAGAGCTTCAAACAGCGTAATCACGATCTCGTGAATCCCAGCCGTGACTGCCTTGGTGGTGTCCAGGGGAACAGAGTAAGCGATGCTCGGTGGGAAGGTGGCTGAAAGCTCCTTCATGCGTACATTGACCGCGGCCGCGGTCTGCACAGCATTGGAGCCCGGGAGCTGATAGATTGCCATTACGCCGGCAGGCGCCTGGTTGTAGCGGGCCGAGATTCCGTAGGACTGGTCTCCAAGCTCGATGCGCGCCACGTCGCCGAGATGAAGGATGGAGCCGTCAGGGTTGGCGCGGAGAATGATGTTCCCGAAGTCCGCTGGCGTGACTAGACGCCCCTGGGTGCGAACCGTGTAAGTGAACTGCTGGCCTTGCGGGATGGGTTCGCCACCGATCTGGCCAGCCGGGTTGACATTGTTTTGAGTTTGAATCGCGGCGATAACTTCTGTCGCCGTGACGCCGAGCTTGGCGAGTTTGTCCGGTTGCACCCAGACACGGAGCGCATATTGACCGCCGAAGACCTGTACGCGCGAGACGCCCTTTACGCGGGCGATCTGATCCTGAAGGTTGATGATTGCATAGTTGGTGAGGAAGTCCGGACTCAACTTCCCGCCTGGCGAGTTAACCGCGACCAGCATCAACGGCGAGGTCAGCGCCTTCTGAACGGTGAGACCGGCAGTTGTTACCTGCGCAGGCAGTTGAGACTGAGCCTGGTCAACGCGCAGCTGGGCAAGAACCTGATCTATGTTGGGATCGGTCTTGACGTCGAAATCCACGAATAACTGAACAACTCCATTGTTGGCGCTCACAGAGTTCATGTAGATCATGTTGTCGACGCCGTTCATCTGCTGTTCTATAGGAGTCGATACCGCCTGGGCCACGGTCTTGGCGTCGGCGCCGGGGTAGGTGGCGGTGACAAGAATTTCAGTTGGAACAATGTCTGGAAACTGAGATGTCGGCAGCGTGAGCAGCGACACGGCGCCGATGACAACCGTAAGGATGGCTATGACAATTGCCACGATGGGACGGCGGATGAAGAACTTTGACATGGACTACCTCGCCGGCGCTTGTGTCGTCTGAGAGGTGACGGAGGCGCGAAACTGCGCCACCTGCGGGCTAACAGGAGCACCCTCGCGGAGCTTTTGAAGGTTGTCGGTGATGACGAGCGAGTCGCCGGCAAGGCCGCTTTCCACAATCCAACTGTCGCCGTATTGGGGACCGAGCGTTACGTTATTGACATGCGCCTTATTATTAGCTCCGACGGTGTAGACCTGCTGCTGGCCCTGAAGTTCCGTGACGGCCACCTGCGGGATTAAGACGGCATTACGACGAACTTCGGTTTCTGCTCGTATTCTGCCAAACTCACCCGGTCGAAGAATGTTACCTGGATTTGGAAACGACGCCGCAATGCGGATCGCGCCTGTTTGGCTGTTCAACTGCCGATCTACAAAAACTACCCGGCCCCTTTGCGGATAGACATCCCCATTCGATAACGTCAATGTCAGGGGAATTTTACCGGCTCCATGAAGCAGGTCAGTGCCGCCTGCGCCGGCCCGCTTTGTCAGAGCGAGATATTCGCTGTCACTTACCGAGAAATAGACCTTGATCGGGTCAAGTTGCGAAACAGAAGTCAGTACAGACTGTGCGCTTACAAGGTTTCCAACTTGGATTGCAGCCTGACCCGCGACGCCGGTAATCAGCGATCGGACCTTGGTGAATCCGAGATTGAGCTCGGCATTTGCCACGGTCGCCTCACCCGATTTCACTGTGGCCTCTGCTTGCGCCTTCTGCTGAACATCGTTGTCGAGCTGGCTTTTGGCGATAGCACGCTCGGCCGCCAAAGGCGTATCCCGATTTACGTTGATCTCTGCGAGAGCCAGTTGCGCCTGGGCTTGCCCCAGTGTTCCCTGCGCTTGCTCGAGCGCCGCCTCAAAAGGGCGAGGATCGATCTCGAACAGGATCTGGCCTTTCTCGACTTGAGATCCTTCTCGATAGTTCTGACGAATCAAGTAGCCATTTGCCTGCGGCTGGATCTGTGCATTGACATACCCGTCGAGCGTTCCCACCCACTCGCCTGTCAATGGCACATCGGCCTGCTCGGCTTTTACAGCCTTTACTCTCATTGGGGGCGGGGCAGCTGAAGTTGAGGCGCTCACATTCTTGCCGCACCCCGCGAGCAGTCCGTTGCACAGAAGCAATAATCCCATAAACACAGCAAGCGTCGCACAACTGAGACGGTCCGTTCGGCGGTTCTCAACAGCAAGCACAGCCATACTCATTCTCCAATCAAGCGTGATGACGTTCTCTGCAAGTGATCGTTCGCGCCGCGAAAACACGTATGCGTGTTTAGCTTTGATGTGCCAAAGGCGATTTCGGATTCAGAAAGGGAGCTCTCTGCGAGTTCTGTTGTTGGGCATTTGCGATCAGTGGACTCGTCGGACGGTTTTGAAGCGAATAGACGCTTCACATGGCGGTGGAATTATTGAGGTATATCAATCTGTCGAAGCTCTCCGTCTGGTGTGGCTAACGGATCTCACGGAAGTGAACTCCATCACATCCTCCAACCTTCGTCAAGCTTGGACCAGGCAAGCGCCCTGTACCACTGCGCTTACTGCTCGATGGATTAGCTTTAGCGGTTCTTGGTGAGCCACCTTCTCACAAGCTATCGAGAGTACTTCGCCGTTGCTGTATAGAAATGACCAATAGAGGAAATTCTCAGTTGCGCGAGAAATATGACCGTCACTCTTCGAATAACAGGCAAGGATGATCGGGCAAACTTTGTGGCACGCAGGCATGCTGCATTTCGGGGCAGGGAATGGTAGCGCGACTGGAGCACCGAGGACGGCTATATCACTGGCGATTGCACAAGTGGACAGAACGACACTCCGCCAAGCGGGCGGCCTATAAGAGATGGATCAAACCCATCGAACGCCTTGACCATTGAAGCCCGAAGTCCGTCCCAGGAAGAAGGCGCGTGTGACTTTGAGGTGCATCGTTCTCCGGTCGACTATTCGGCCAAGACTTTGTGCAGATATTGGATCACCATTGAACCTTCGCCCACGGCAGACGCGACGCGCTTCACACTTTCCGCCCGAATATCGCCGACCGCGAACACTCCCGGAAGACTTGTTTCGAGTGGATACGGATGCCTCTCAAGCTTCCAACCATCCCGAACATCGGCGCCGGTCTTGATGAATCCCTTGGCGTCGAGAGCGACGCATCCACGAAGCCATTCCGTGTTTGGGTCGGCGCCGGTCATCATGAACACGTGCTGGATCTCCCGAGTTTCGCTGGCTTCGGTCTCGCTGTTCCGGAGAACAATGCGCTCTAGGCGCGAATCCCCTGCGAGCGATTCGATCGTTGTTTGCACCATCAATGTGATGTGTTGGCTCGCTTCGATTCTCGCTATCAGATAGCGCGACATCGTCCTGGCCAAACATGGCCCTCGAACAAGCAGATAAACATGCCTGGCCGTGCCGGAGAGGAAGACCGCGGCTTGTCCCGCGGAGTTGCCGCCGCCAACGACGGCGACCTCATCGTCACGGCAGACCGCCGATTCCACATGGGTCGCCCCGTAGTAGACCCCTACACCCTCGAACTGCTTGAGGTTCGGCAAATCGAGCCTGCGATATCGACTGCCGGCAGCGATAATGACAGTTCGACCTCTAGCCAATTCGCCATTATCGAGGGCAATCGCGTAGGGCGAATGCCTGTTCAACAACTGGTCAGCTGACCGTGCGATGGCGATGTGCGCCCCGAACTTCTCTGCTTGAACAAACGCCCGGTCGGAAAGTTCCTGGCCCGATATCCCCATAGGGAAGCCAAGATAGTTCTCAATTCTGGAACTTGATCCTGCCTGCCCGCCCGGTGCGCTCTGCTCGAGAACCAACACATCCAGGCCCTCTGAAGAACCATACACGGCTGCCGCCAGCCCACTTGGACCAGCGCCAACGATAACCAGGTCGCTCAACTCTCCATGGTCGATTCCAGCGTTCAGTCCCAGGCACTCGGCGGCCTCTGAAATGCTGGGGTTGCGAAGAACAACTTTGCCATGACAGATCAGGACTGGGATTTCTGTCACAAGAACTCCGAATTGATCAAGAACTCCCTGAACTTCGGGAATCGCTTCGACATCGAGATAGGTATGAGGTTGACCGTTGCGAGTGAGGAACTCCCTCAGACGCAATGTGTCGCTTGAATGATTTGAGCCAATCAAGACCGCATCGCCAATGGAATGGGCAATGAGGTAAGCCCTGCGGAGCAGGAATGCGTTCAAGAATATCTCCCCGAGTGGTGCATCCGTCTGCATGACGTGGCGGAGACTCTCTCTATCGATCTCAAGCAGGCTGCTGTCTTCGAGTGCCCTTCCACGAGCCAGTGTTCCGCGACCCGATAGGAGATACACGTCGCCGGTGAATTCTCCGCCATGCAAAACGTGAAAGACAGACTCGCCGTCGGCGGACACTTGACTTACTTCAATTCCACCGCTCAGCACGACAAAGATGCCATGTTGGAGATCTCCCTGTTCCAGAACAACCTCATGCGCCAGCGCAGTCTTCTGCTGGCCAAATGCTGCAAGTCGCGCAATCTGACCGTCATCCAGTCTGGGAAACATGGCCTCGATCTGCTCAGAAGAGCCCGGCAGCGCATTCGGTGTGGGCATTGAAACCTCGGGAATGTTCAAAGTTTCACATTAGTGAAGCACCGATTCTTTGGTTGGTCTTTTCTATACAGCACGGCATAACGAGGCCCGATAGCTCGTTGCCGACGTTTATGCCAGGGTTTTCGAACGAATTCTGAGCAAAAGGCCATCCATCCGTCTGCGGCGGAGTGCTGGATCAGATTTTGGCACAAAGGCATCTCGAACCTCGCGATGCACTTCTATGATCTCAACAGCCGTGAAAACGGACGGCGAGTTTTTTAGAACCCCATGCCGGACGGATGGAGCGGCGCGGCCGTGATCGGTCCGTGACAATCGTGTCTGCTGCCCACCTGAAGCCGCTGAGCCTCACTCGTTCAGCGGATAGCCGGAAATCTCACTCGAACCTTCACTCCGGTTGCATGGCTGCTCCCGCGAGGTTCGCACGTATAGGCCGTGCACGAGGTCACGGTTGATCCCAGTGCACCATGTCGCCACTTGAATCATGGAGCGGGGTCTGCCTGCTTTAAGTGTTCGATATATTTCTGCACCGAGATGTCGGACCAGTCGGCCCCTCCCAAGTGCACCCCGCGCAGCATCCCGTCTGGGGCCAAGAAATACGTCGCTGGCCATGCCGAAGGCGATAATGGCTTTGGCGGTGGATTCGATCCAATGTAGTAGATCGGCATGGTCAAGTGGTTCTTCTCGACAAACGCTTTGACCTTTGCCGGGGTGTCGTTTTGGGAGACGATTACGAACGCCACGCGGGGATTCGAGCGGTATACCTCGTAAAGTCGTTGAAGGGTCGGCATCTCCTCAACACAACCGGGACACCATGTTCCCCAGAAGTCGATCACAACGACCTTACCCTTCAGTTCGCTCAGCCGGTGCACGTTTCCATCCAGGCTTCTGTATTCGAAAAGTGGGGCTCTCTGCGAAAGTGGCTCAATGACAGGCGGTTTTAGAGGAGCGGGTACGTGCTCGCTGGGTAAGGGGTACAACAGCGCGACCGCTCCAAGTAAGAAAGCTCTCATGGTTTGATCCATTCCTTCATCGCTTCCGTATTCGAACCGGTCCGCGATTTCTCGTCGTGCTTGAACGCGACTGACTGATTGCCGCCACCGTTTGATGATGTATCGGAACAAGCAAGACATTGTTGATACCAGCCGGATCCCAAGCCTGCGCCGATGGAGATCCATGCGAAGTGCATCCAGCGCGAGCTATGGTGAGTGAGACTACAGGATACGGTCACTTTCAGAGCAACGAGGAAACAAACATCGCAGATGGTCCTTTCCTTGAGAGTTCTTCTCGCGAAGCTCGGTGATGAGTCGCAGAACAACGCGCCATAAATCGCGAGACCACGCCGGAAGGACCCGTTTTCTCTCTTATCGGAGTATCACGATT
>Ga0302319_10022081_pt1 | contig 11439 bp, 9 predicted proteins | sample Bog_T0_2_FD_203319 | JGI IMG/M metagenome (GOLD analysis project Ga0302319, IMG submission 203319) | Peat permafrost microbial communities from Stordalen Mire near Abisko, Sweden - Bog_T0_2 | ecosystem: Environmental > Terrestrial > Soil > Wetlands > Peat | place: Sweden: Abisko, Stordalen Mire...
AGATCATCCGCGGGCTCAAGGCGCAGGCGTTCCTGGTCGCCGATGGCAAGCACATCGTGCCCACCGAGCGTGGCCTGACGCTGTTCGCCGTGCTGCAGCGGGCCGATCCGGCCTTGGTTGACCCCGGTGTGACGGCGCAGATGGAACGTCTGCTCGACGACGTGCTGATCGGGCAGCAGGAGATGGTGGGGGCAGTCGATGCCGTCTGTGCCCAGGCCAGCCGTATCATCGGCCGGCTGCGGGAGGCAACGGCATCCGGCGATGCCGCCTTGATCGGTGGCGCGTCGATGGGCGGCGGACCAGACCGCCGGCCAACACCGGCCATGAAGCGCTTCGTCGACAGCCTGGCCCAGCAGAAGGGGATCAAACCGCCGCGCGGCTACACGACATCGAGTGCTGCCTGTCGCGCTTTTCTGGACCAGCACGCGCCCAGGAAAGGCTCGGCTGTTCAGGCGACTGCGGGCGGCGATGCCGGCCACCCCGCGCCGTCGCGGAAGCCGCGTGCGAGACGGCCCGTGCTGAAGGAGGCTGGGGCCGGCGGTCCGCCTGCGCGGATTGACCGACGAAAAAACGAAAGGCCCGACAAACCGGGCCGGAAGATCGGCAATGGGACGGCGCACGCAAAGCGTCCTGGCAGAGCCGCGGAACATGGCGACCCTCCCGCCGCGGCAGGAGAAAATACAGCGCTGCGCATTCCTTTCGGCAACAAGGAGGCTGCTTTCAAGCTCGGTGCCCGGTATGGCGCAGGCGGCTGGTACGCGCCGCCGGGCGTCGATCTCAATGGCTTCCGCGAACGCGGCTGGCTGTGATGATCCCATGGCGGATCGCCGGCCGACAGAAACGTCACCGGTGGATCTGGCGGCGAATTCGAAGATGCTCAACGGCGCTGCGGTCAATCTGAGTTGCGCCGGCCCGCACCAGTCATATCCAGATCTCCGGTGGCGAGTTTCTATAAGGAACCTTACAACACTTCTGCTTCGGCTGTACGCATCCCAATCTCGAGCAAAGCTGGGGCGCACAGAGCCCGGCCGGCGGCCGATCCGGCCGAGTGCGTCACTCGCTGTTTCTTAACACTATTTTTGGTAATCAGGTAATAGCAAAGTGCGCCTACTTTGGCCCACGGTCTGGAGGTCGCCCGATGATGGTCATTGCATTCCCAGGTGCAGCTGGACCAAACGGCGCGAATGGGCGCCGGGGGCGGCTTATCGTGTCGTCTGACCGTAACACGATGGTCAATCGACTGATCGACATGGCGGCGTGGGCGCGCCGGGGAAACGATGCTGCACAGGCCAATATGTTGGCGGCCGCAGCCTGGATTGCCTACGATGACCGGCGAGCGCATGTGCGGGTGTCGGTTCGCCGGGGCGCTCAAATCTCGATCGGTGGTATCATCCGGCCGCTCCGGTGCATCAACCTCTCATCCGCCGGCGCCAAGTTGAAAAGCACTGAACCATTACCAGAGTCCGGCAATGTGATCCTGACGATCCGCGGGCTTCCTCCGTTGACAGCCAAAATCCTTCAGGGCGGTTTTCGACCTCGGGTTCACTTTATTATTAATTCGTCCGATCAGCAGGCGGCCCTGGACTTGTTGCTTCATGCGCGGCTGTTGCGGCCCCATCAGGTCCGCCGCACACTCAATTTGGCGCCGGCATGCGCCCAGGTGGTTCGATTGCGTTCCGGCTGAGCAATGCCTATTCCAGGCCCTGGGAGACGTGCCGGGCGGGTTCCATCCGCTCGTGCAGCACGCGGACGATGATCACGCCTCCGCCGCCGTCGGCGATCCATCCCCGCAAATAATAGAGAACGTGGGACGCGGCACCGCGACGACCAGCCGCGAGTTCCATGTGGAAGGATCGGATCCCCTCACCAAGCTCGTGCCGGTCGCGCGAACCAAGCCGCTCCGTATCCATTGCAACCATTTGCGCGGCCCGGTCAATCAGCTCCGCGTAGAGATCGCGCTGACGCGGTCCGAACCGTTTGCCGGTTTCCCTCAGAATGTCTTCGACGTCCTCGTCAGCGATCTCGGTAAACTGGTGGCCATGGATATGCGGAGCGCCCGGCCCGCCACTCACAAACGCCGCTCTTCAGCCTCGCGTAGCGTCGCTGCGATGCCAGCGGCGGATCGTTTCGAGAGCCGCCCCGCGCGCGCCTGATCGATTCCGACGCCAACCTCGCGACGCAGAACAGCGAGCTTTTCGTCACGCGCGTTCCTGTCGCGACGCATAAGGCGTAGCCCGTCCCGCACGACCTCGCTGGCGGTGCTGTATTCGCCGGAGGCAACCTGGCGCTCGACGAATTCAGCCAGTTCGGCCGGCAAGCTGACATTCATGGTCGACATGAGCGTCTCCAAACCTCTGCGATCAAAGCTGCTCTCTATGGCAAAAATTGTCAAGCTGCGCCGGCTCCAAGGCGATATCCCGTGCGAGAGCTTTTGCTGGACGGCGGCGCCAGTGTGTTATAACTTAAGTTATTACACGCTCAGGGGTGAGGCCAGCATGACCGAAACTGTGAAAATCCGTGCCATTGGCAACTCGCTGGGTATGACCCTGCCGCGGGAAGTCCTGGCCCGGAACCGGATCGCCGAAGGCGACACGATGCATGTTGTCGATACGGCCGACGGCTTCCGCCTGGTGCGCCATGATCCGGAATTCGCCCGTCAGATGGAGGTTGCCCGGGGCATCATGCGTCGCCGCCAGGAGGTGCTGCGTGAACTGGCGAAGTGAGCAGGATGGCCATCGTCTGGCTGATGCGGGAGGTCGTCGAGGCGATCCACGACGAGCAGATCGCCTGGCACGGCGGCCAGGACGGAATCCGCGATGCGGGATTGTTGGAAAGTGCGGTCGCCCGCCCCCGCAACCTCGCCCTCTATGGTGATCCGGACCTTTCTGCCCTGGCGGCCAGCCTTGGCTATGGCATTGCGCGGAATCATCCCTTTCTAGACGGCAACAAGCGCACGGCGTTCGTCGCGACCGAAGCGTTCCTGCTGCTCAACGGACAAGCGCTCACGGCCGACGATGCGGATTGCGTCCTGACATTCGAAAGGCTCGCGGAGGGTAGCCTCAGCGAAGCAGACTTCGCTGCGTGGATCCGGGCAAATGCATGATGTAGCTCCACCACGCGCGATAGGCCGGATTATCGCGCCTAACTCGGCAAAAAACGGTGGATTCCAGCCGCTTTGCGTGTCGCGTCGACCATGAAAGCGTCGCCCCCTCCGCCCTGCCAGCGCCGGTCAGGGTGGTTGGGCGGCTGCATTGGGCATGGCTCGCGGCGGTCCGCGTGATCCGCACGCGACCGCGGCCGTCCAGGTCGGCTAGACTCCGCGACATGATCTCGACGACTGCCCACCCCGATGCGGCCGCTCCCGACCGACTCTCCAACTGGTATGCGACATCCGATGATGGCGCCCTGGCGGGGGTTCTCGGATTCCGTGATGCGGCCGGAGGGGTGCATCTTTCTAAAACAATGATGCTCGCCGAGTTGACCGCGGTCATGGACTCCTGTCCCGATCGCGACCCGGAGGCGGTGGCGCACGCCGTGCTGACCGACAACGTGCTCGGCAAGCCAACTGGTTCAGCACGACGACTCGCCCTCTCGCGTCTCAATACCCTCTATGGGATCCTGACCCCGAAGCCCGTCCAATTGGCCGCCCTGAAACTCTGGCCGTGGAGTGCCGCTGGAAGGCCGTTGCTCACTGTCCTCTGCGCTCTGGCCCGGGAGCCGCTGCTCCGCCAAACCGCTGGGGTGGTCCTTCGCGCACCGCCAGGGACCTCCGTCCGCTGGCCTGATCTCGCCGCTGCGATAGCCGCCGAGTATCCTGACCGCTATTCCCCGAAGATGATGAAGTCCCTGGGCCAGAACTGTGTTTCGTCATGGACCCAATCCGGCCATCTCCGCGGCAGGGTGAACAAGCGCCGCAGCCTGGCCGAACCATCCCCCGAGGCGGCGGCGTTCGCCGCTCTTCTCGGCACAATTGCGGGCTTCGGTGGGCCGGCCCTTCTGCGATCGCCATGGATGGGTCTATTGGATCGTTCGGAAGCTGATCTGCTTTCGCTGCTGCGGCGGGCCGAGTCGGCAGGGCTCGCAAGGGTCAGGGCCGGCGGCGGGGTGGTGCAGATCGATGTTCGCCGGCCCATGGCCGAAGCTCTGGAGGTGCCCCACCTTGCCGACCGTTGATGATCTCCTTGGGCAGTTCGGCCGGCAGGCTTCCCTGCCATGGTCGCCAAACACCGCCCGGGACTACCGCGTCTGGATCATGCACTACGAGAGGAGCCTTGAGCGCCGGATTCAGGGCCGGCTTCACGAGTTCGAGGCCATCGGCCGCCAGTGCGGCCATGGCTGGTCCTCGCTCAGCCTGGCCGCTCTGGTCGCCCCCTGGTTCGCCGCACACGAGTTGTTCGAGGCGCTGGCCGACCAACCCGACGAACTTCCCGGCATGTTGCCGGACTTCGCGGCGCATGTGGTCGACACCGTCTGCACCCGGCTGCGCGCCCTGGGTGAGCGGGACATCCTGGCGCTGTCCGGTGCAGGAGCCCTGTTTGGTTTGATGCGCGTCTCAACCCTGACCGAGAAGGTGGCGCCCGACATCAAGGGGCGCCTCCTGCTGCTGTTCCCGGGCCGGCACGAAAGCGGCGTATATCGGCTGCTCGACGCCCGCGACGGCTGGACTTATCGCGCCCTGCCGATCCCGGCATGATCGGTGCGCAGACGGAATCGACGAGGACCCCGACAGTGTTGAACCGCGACGTATTTCAGGAATCCCCCGAAACATACCGTATCCCTAATGACGGGGTGGCGAAAATCGTCTTCCCGCCCGCAGCGGGATCGCCCACCCAGACGCTGAAGGACGAGCTTCGTACCTTCATCACCGACGGCGAATTCGGGCGGGGGCTGCTGCGCATTCTCGAGTCATTCCGGTCCGGCCTTGGCCAGGGCAGCCAGAAGGCCGCCTGGATCAGTGGCTTCTACGGCTCCGGCAAGTCCCATCTCGCCAAGATGCTATGCGCCCTGTGGACCGATCGGCCGTTCGACGACGGCGCGCGGCCAGGCACCCTGATCCCGGAACCGCCGGCCGAACTGACCGCCGAACTGCGTGCCCTCCGGGCCGCGGCGGACCGTGCCGGCGGGCTGCACGCCGCCGGCGGCACCATGGGCGGCGGAGCGGACGACCCGAAGCTCGCCACCCTTGGCATCGTCCTGCAATCGGTCGGACTGCCGATCGACTTCCGGGCCGCCCGCGTCGCCTTCTGGCTGGCCGACGAAGGCATCCTCGACGCCGTCCGCGCCCGCCTCGGCGAAGCGTTCGACTCCGCCATCCGCAATTTCGTGCTCTCGACGGCGTTCCACCAGGCCGTGCTGGCGGAGAAGCCATCGCTCGGGGCGAACCCGCGCGACCTGTCCGACCGTCTGAAATCCAACTTTCCGCAGCCGCCGGAACTCACCGTCGCCGACCTGTCCTCGACGGTTCGCCGTGCCCTTCTGCTGGGCCGTAAGGAATTGCCGCTGACGCTGGTCGTGCTCGACGAAATCCAGCAATTCCTCAAGAACGACCCGGGCCGCGCCCTGGACATGCAGAACATCGCTGAGCGCTTCGCCGCCGATTTCGACGGGCGGCTGCTGCTGGTTGGCACCGGTCAGCAGGCCCTCAACGAACTGGAGCACCTGCAGAAGCTGCTTGGCCGCTTTCAGGTGCGGATCAACCTGGGCGAAGCCGACATGGATTCGGTCATTCGCAAAACCGTCCTGCGCAAGTCCGCTCAGGGCGCCGACCAGGTCCGCGCCATGCTGGGCGCCCGCGCCGGCGAAATCTCCCGCCACCTGCGCGGCAGCCGGGTCGCCCACCGGGCCGAGGATACCAATGATGCGGTGCTGGACTGGCCGTTGCTGCCGAGCCGCCGGCGGGTGTGGGAGCGCGTTCTCCGTGCGCTCGACAAATCCGGCATGGCCGGGGCCTTGCGCACGCAGATGGCGGTTGCCCTGGAATCCGCCCGCCTGGTCGGCGCCGCACCGCTCGGTCACGCGGTGACGGCTGACTTCCTCTACACCCGCTTCGCCGACGACGCCTTCGCGGCGGGTGAACTGCCGGAGGAAACGCGCGCCCGCATCACCCGGCTGCGCGAGGGCACCCAGGACGAGCGGCTGCAAGCCCGCGTTCTCATGCTGGTGTACATGCTCGGCCTGATCCAGGGCGACGCCGAGTTCCACGGCATCCGCGCCACCAGTGAAACCCTTGCCGACCTGCTGGTCGAGGACCTCTCCGCCGGCGGCGAATTGCGTGCCGCCGTGCCGACCGCCCTGGCCGCCTTGCAGGAAACCGGCGCCGTCATGCTGCTGGATGGTGTCTGGCGCCTGCAAACCAAGGAAGCCGCCGAGTGGGATGCCGCCTATCGCACCGAACTGCGCGGCGTGCGCAACAACCCGTCCGAACTGGCCAGCCGCCGGCGCGCGGCGCTCGAGGCCGCGCTGTCCGAGGCGCTGAAAGGCCTGTCCGCCGTCGCCCAGGGCCGCAGCGCCGTGTCCCGCAAGCTGGTGCGGCTTTCCCCTGACGAGCGCGCCCCCGCCGACGGGCTGATCGTACGCATCCATAACGGCTGGGACGAAACCCTGAAGACCGTCACCGCCGACATCGCCGCCCAGCCGGACACCGACGGCACCATCCACCTGCTGATCGAGCGGCATGACGCGGACCGGCTGGAGGAGGCGTTGCGTCAGCGTCTCGCCGCCCAGACCGTGCTCGACCAGCGCGGGGCCACGTCCACGACGGAAGGCGACCAGGCGCAGAAATCCATGGCCGCCCGCGTCAGCGGTGCCGATCGCACCATCCGCGACATCGTCGAGGCCGCCGCCCGCGACGCCAAGGTCGTCCTGGCCGGCGGTGCCGAGCAATCCGGCACCTATGTCAAGGACCGGTTGCATGCCGCGGCGCAGGCGGCGCTTGTCCGGCTCTATCCGAAATTCGACACCGCCGACGATCCCGGCTGGGAGCGCGTGGTGAAGGCGGCGCAGGGTGGACAGGCCGATGCGCTGAAAGCGGTCGGGCATAACGGCACGCCGGAAACGAACCCGGTCTGCCAGACGATCCGCGCCCGCCTCGGTGCTGGCCGCAAGGGCCGCGAGCTGCGCGACGAGTTCGAATCGTCCCCCTATGGCTGGCCGCAGGACGCGGTGGATGGCGCCCTGCTGGTGCTGTCCCATGCCGGCCTGATCCGCACCCTGGGCGAGGACGGCAAGGAAGCGGTGCTCCGCTCCCTGCCGCGACAGAAAATCGGCCTTTGCCGCTTCCTGCCGGAAACCCACACCGTCACCACCGCCCACCGGCGGGCCATCCGCACCCTTGGCCAGGCGATCGGCAGCCACGTTCCGCCGGACCAGGAAGCCGAACACATTTCGCTGCTGCTGCGCTCCCTGCGCGACGCCGCCCAGGCGGCCGGCGGCGAGCCGCCTGCCCCGCCGGCGCCGGCCACGCCCGAACTCGACGCCCTGGATGCGCTCTCCGGCAACGAACGGCCGATCGAGGCGGCGAGCAGCGGTACCGCCCTTGCCGCCGCCTATGCCAACTGGGTCGCCAGCCGCCAGACCATCGCCGCCCGCCTGCCGGCCTACCGGACCGCCCGCCGTCTGGTGGAACTCGGCGCGCACGGGCAACAACCCGCGCTGGACGACATTCGCGACCGCCGCCGCCTGCTGGACGACCCAGACCCGGTGCCGCCGCTCCGCCAGGACGCCGCCGCCGAACTGCGCCAACGCCTGAATGCCGCCTTCGACGCCTACGCCGCCGCTCTCGCCCGTGCCGAGGCGGCGTTGCAGGCGGATGCGAACTGGCAGAACCCGAAACTCATCCCGGAAGACCGGCACGCCATCCGTGCCGATAACGGGTTGCTGCCGGTACCGCGGCCGGACCTCGCCAGCCCCGAGGACATCGTGACAGCGCTGTCCGCGCGCAGCCTGTCCGCCTGGGCGGACCTGACGCGCGGCGTGCCGGCCGGCGTTCAGGCGGCGCTGGACGAAGCGGCCGAGCGGTTGCAGCCGCAGGTGCAGGCGGTGACGCTGCCGTCCGCCGGAACGCTTTCCGACGCCGCCGCGCTGGAAACCTGGCTGTCCACGGTCCGCGCCACCATCGCCGCGGCGCTCGCCAACGGCCCTGTTCGCCCGCGTTTCTGAGAGAATTCGCCCATGCCCGACCTCTCCCGCGAACTTCGCCGCAGCCTGGAAGCGACCGTGAAAGCCGCGCGGGAGGCGGCGGAGACCGGCGCCGCCGCTTCGCTGCGCCGGCTCGGCGTGGACGCCGCCGACCTGCCGGCGCATCTCGAACCCCGCCGCGCCGAGCGCAACCGCCTGCGCGCGCATGCCCGTTCGCTGGGCGATCACGTCGCCGGCAACGGCACCCACGACATCCGCCTTCTGACCGAGGCCGCCGCCTATGTGCAGTGGCATCGCCTGCTGTTCGCCCGCTTCCTGCTGGAGCGCGGCTTGCTGCGCGACGAAACCGGCGTGGCCGTCTCGCTCACCGATTGCCGGGAAGACGCGGCGATGAGCGGCACCGGCGATGAATGGTCGATCGCTGCCGCCCATGCCGCCCGCCTGCTGCCCGGCGTGTTTCCGCCCGACGATCCGCTGGAGGCGCTTTCTCTTGCTCCGGAACACGCGAAAGCGTTGCGCGACCATCTGCGCGGCCTCGACTCGGCGATCTTCCAGGCCGACGACAGCCTGGGCTGGACCTATCAGTTCTGGCGCGCCGCCGAAAAGAAAGCGGTGAACGAATCACAGGTGAAGATCGGCGCCGCCGAACTGCCGGCGGTGACGCAGTTGTTCACCGAGCCGTACATGGTGCGTTTTCTCCTTCACAACACGCTGGGCGCCTGGTGGGCCGGCAAGCTGCTCGCCGCGCGGCCCGACCTCGCGAAAAACGCGGCGGACGAGGCGGCGTTGCGCACCGCCTGCGCTCTGCCGGGCTACGCCTGGGATTTTCTGCGTTTCGTGCGCGAAGACGGCGTGTGGCACCCGGCCGCCGGCGTGTTCCCGGGCTGGCCGGCGAAAGCCGCCGCGCTGACCGTGCTCGATCCCTGCTGCGGCAGTGGCCATTTCCTCACCGAGGCCCTGTCCGCCCTCGCCGCCCTGCGTGCCGCCGAGGAGAACCTGTCCCCCGCCGCTGCGGTCGTTGCCGTGCTGCGCGACAATCTGGCCGGGCTGGAGATCGACGGGCGCTGCGTGCAGATCGCCGCCTTTGCTCTCGCCGTCACCGCCTGGCGGATCGGCGGTGCGGGCACCGCGCTGCCGACTCCGCATGTCGCCTGGGTGGGCGCGCCGCCGCCTTTGCCAAAAGCCGAGTTTGCCGCGCTGGCCAATGGCGACGAGGAATTGCGGCGCGGCCTGGAAGCCCTGCACGATCTGTTTATTCGTGCCCCGCTGCTGGGCAGCCTGATCGAGCCGACCGGCGGCGACCTGATCGACGCAAGGCGCGTCGCCCGCATCGAGGACAGTATTTCTCTCCTTGTGGAACGGATGCGCGGCGCCGAGCCGGAACGAGCGGAGGGAGCGCTGGCGGCGCTCGGCATGGCCGACGCGGCGGCGATTCTTTCGCGGCGATGGGTGTTGCAGAGCACAAATGTGCCTTTCCTCGGCCGCGGCAAGCAGGACGCGGACTTGGCAGCGCATCTGGCGGTGCGGTTCGCGACGGCGAAAGCCGATCTGGCGACGGCGATGCTGGAACGGATGCGTCGGCTTGCCGCACCCGGCGGAACGGTGGCGGCGGTGACGCCGCAGAACTGGCTTTTCCTCGCTGGCTACAAGAAGCTTCGGGAGTGCTTGTTGGCGCAAGTGTCGTTAGCGGTGGTCGCGGCATTGGGGCCGCGCTGCTTCGAGACGATCAGCGGGGAGGTCGTTAACGCCGTTCTGGTAGCGGCAACTGACACACGTCCGGACGCCAAGACAGTTATTGCTGGTTTCGACGCGAACGAGGCGCCCGATCCGGCGGGAAAGGCGGCGGTGCTGAGCGCCGGCGAGGTGCGGGTGCTCGGGCAGAGCGGACAGAGGACGAATCCAGACCAGATCATTCAACTTAGAGTACGAACGATTGATACAATTGTTGGCACCTTCGCATACGTCCGCGGTGGAACGACATCCGGAGATTCGCCACTGTTTCGGCGGTTTTTTTGGGAGGTCAGCGGCAGCTCCTCGGCATGGGAACTCCAACAGAATTCATTCAGCAGCGGCGATATCCCATTTGTTGGGCGTGAATGCGTGCTGCTTTGGGAAGCTGGTGAAGGGCTGCTTGCCTCCCGGACGGGTGGGGGTGGCGCAACGATCGCTGGCCGCGAGGCGTGGCGGCGCGATGGTCTTGCGATTTCGTACATGAGCGATCTAGCTGTAACGCGCTACACGGGAGAGATTTTTGAGAACGTAATCTGCGTTTTGATTCCAAGAGTTCCCGTCTATCTACCGGCGCTGCTGTCGTTCTGCGAAAGCGACGAATTTGTTGGCGCTGTTCGAAGCGTCAACCAGAAGCTGAGCGTTGACGTTCGCTATTTCGAGAAGGCGCCTTTCGACCTCGCCCACTGGCAACAAATCGCCACCGAAAAATATCCCAACGGCCTGCCCGAACCCTATTCCGACGACCCCACCCAATGGCTGTTCCACGGCCACCCCCGCCACGCCGATCCGGGGACAGAACTCCACGTCGCCCTCGCCCGCCTCGCCGGTTATCGCTGGCCGGCCGAGACCGACGCCACCATGCGCCTCTCGGATGAAGCCCGCGCCCGCATCGCCGAAGCCGCCACCCTGCCCGCAGCCGATGCCGACGGCCTGCTCGCCTTGGTCCCCGTGCTCGGCGAACGCCCGCTCGCCGACCGCCTGCGTGCCTTCTGCGCCGCCGCCTGGGACGATGCCTGGCTGCCCGGCACCGAAGCCGCCCTGATCGCCGCCGCCTGCGACCGCACGAAGGACAAACCGCCGAGGCAACTCACCCTGGATGCCTGGCTGCGCACCCACGCCGCCCGCCAACACGCCAAACTGTTTCACGAACGCCCAATGTTATGGTTCATAACAGACGGCCGCGCCGACGGCTTCAGCATTGTTGTCCACTATCACCGTCTCACCCGCACCAATCTCGAACGCCTCGCCTGGACCGTGCTCGGCGACTGGATCGCCCGCCTCGGCGACGATCCCCGCGCCGAGGCCGCCCGCGTGCTGCAAGCCAAACTCGCCACCATCCTGGAAGGCGAGGCGCCGCACGACATCTTCGTCCGCTGGAAACCCCTGGACAAGCAGCCGCTCGGCTGGGACCCGGACCTGGACGACGGCGTGCGCCTGAACATCCGCCCGGCATCATGTAGCAGCCGCCACCAATAATTTATTGCAATGAAAACAGGGGGTTGTACAATTGCGCCACCTGTGCCAGGAAGGATGCCGAGCTGGTTCTCTCGGGGTGGGTCATCATGGCGCAAC
>Ga0302319_10022082_pt1 | contig 11439 bp, 20 predicted proteins | sample Bog_T0_2_FD_203319 | JGI IMG/M metagenome (GOLD analysis project Ga0302319, IMG submission 203319) | Peat permafrost microbial communities from Stordalen Mire near Abisko, Sweden - Bog_T0_2 | ecosystem: Environmental > Terrestrial > Soil > Wetlands > Peat | place: Sweden: Abisko, Stordalen Mire...
AGAAAGTGGGCGAGGTTGTCTCGACCAAGATGGCGAAAACGATTGTCGTCGAAGTGACGCGCCGTACCGCGCACCCGGTTTACAAGCGAATTGTGACGAAGCGCAAGAAGTTTTATGCGCACGACGAAGAGCAATCGGCGAAGGTGGGCGACGTGGTGAAGATTGTGGAATGCCGCCCGTTAAGCCGCCTGAAGCGCTGGCGTTTGGGTTCGGTGGTGCGCCGCGCCGTGCAAGTGGCGGTGGATCATCCGGCGTTGACGGAACAAGCCGATACGCGCGTGAAGAAGACTTTAAAGAAGAAATAGTGGAGCGCCTGGCTCGAATATGCCGGCGGTTTTAGGAGAAACGTCATGATTGGAATGCGAACAATGCTGGAGGTTGCCGATAATAGCGGCGCGCGCAAATTGCAGTGCATTTTGCCGCGCGGCGGCGACCTCGGATTGCGTGCCGGCTTGGGCGATGTGATCACTGCGAGCGTGAAGGAAGCCGCTCCGGATTCCGCCATCAAGAAGGGCAAGGTAGTGCGTTGCGTGGTGGTGCGGATGCGCAAGGAAACGCGCCGCAAGGACGGCACTTATATCCGTTTCGATTCCAATGCGGCGGTCTTGATCAACGAAGTCGGCGAACCGGTGGGAACGCGTGTTTTCGGCCCGGTCGCCCGCGAGCTCCGCGACAAACGCTTTATGAAAATCGTCTCGCTGGCGCCGGAGGTAATTTAACTCATGCCGAAAGTAGCTTATCAGCGCCGCCAGGAAAAAGGCGAGCGCAAGCCGGTCAGAATCAAAATCAAAAAAGACGACTTGGTGCGGGTCATCGCTGGAAAAGACCGCGGCAAAACCGGCAAAGTGCTGGAAGTGGATCGCCTGGCGCGGAAAGTAACGGTGGATGGGATCGCGATTGTGAAAAAGCACACGCGCCCCAATCCGTCCAAGCAGATTAAAGGCGGCATCGCCGACAAGCCGATGCCCATTGATGTCTCGAACGTCATGGTGCTGACGGCGGGTGGCATACCAACGCGCGTCGGCTACAAAATGGACACCATTGGCGGCAAAGTGCGGCGCACGCGGATTGCGCGCAAGGGCGGCGAAACGCTCGACAAGAAGTAGGGATTAGAAGATGGCTGACAAGACAGATAACAAAGCGGCGAAAGAGCAGAAGCCCAAGGAACAAAAAACTCCGGCCAAGGAAGCCAAAGCCGGCAGCGAAAAACGTCCGCGCCAGGGTAAAGGCGAAGGCGGCGGCATTGTTCTTGAAAAGACCGACACGCCCAAGGCGTCGAGCGGTAAAGCACGCTTGCGCGAGCACTACGTTAAAGCGGTTGTGCCGGCGCTGACCAAAGAGTTTGGCTATACCAATCCCATGGCTGTTCCAAAGATCCAAAAGGTTTCGCTGAACATCGGCCTCGGTGAAGCCACCGGCAACAGCAAGCTGATGGATGGCGCGGTGAATGAAATGGCCGCCATCGCCGGACAAAAGCCGGTGGTGACGAAAGCCAAGAAATCGATTGCCGCGTTCAAGCTGCGTGAAGGCATGGCCATCGGTTGCATGGTGACGCTGCGCGGCGACCGGATGTTCGAGTTTTTGGATCGTTTGATGAATGTGGCTCTCCCGCGCGTGCGCGATTTCCGGGGCGTTTCGCCGAAATCGTTCGATGGCCGCGGCAATTATACGCTCGGCTTGAAAGATCAATTGATCTTTCCCGAAATCGATTACAACAAGGTGGAGAAGACCAAGGGTATGAATATCTCCATCACCACCAGCGCCAAGACGGATGCCGAAGGCTTGGCGTTATTGCGCCAGATGGGCATGCCGTTCCGGCAATAAGAGGATTCTAAATGGCAACAACTGCAAAAATCGCTAAACAAGACAGCCGGCTCGCCGCGCTGGCGAAGGCCAAGGAAACCAAAACCATGGTGAAGTTTCCCACGCGCCTGCGCAATCGCTGCAAGGTCTGCGGGCGTCCCCGCGGCTTCTTGAGAAAGTTTCAACTGTGCCGGATCTGTTTCCGGAAGTTCGCGCTCGCCGGCGAAATCCCGGGCGTGACCAAAGCGAGCTGGTAAGGAAATTGAAATCAGGAATGAAAGGTGCTGAAGGTAAGTAAATGACAGCAGACCCCATTGCCGACATGCTAACGAGAGTGCGTAATGCGCTCATCGCCCGTCATGCGAAGGTGGACGTGCCGGCCTCGCGGCTGAAGAACGAATTGGCGCGCATATTCAAGGAAGAAGGCTACATCCTCAATTACAAGTTGACGGAAGAAGGCGCCAAGAAATATATCCGCCTCTATTTGAAATACACACCTGGAAATTTGCCGGTGATTTCGCGCATTGAGCGCGTGTCGCGCCCCGGCTGCCGGGTGTACGTAGGCAGCAAGGATATCCCGCGCATTCTGGGCGGCCTTGGCATTAATATTCTCACTACGCCGAAAGGCGTGATGACAGGCTCGACGGCACGCAAAGAAGGCGTGGGCGGCGAGGTTCTGTGTCAGATCTGGTAAGGACCAACGCATGTCACGAGTAGGAAAAAAGCCCATTCCCCTGCCATCGGGGGTCAAAATCAAGATCGGCGCGGACCTGCAGGTCGAAGGTCCCAAAGGCAAACTGTCGGTGCCGGTCCCGGCCGGCATCCGCTTCGAGCAGAAAGGCAATACGCTCGAATTGATCCGCGATAACGATAAATTAGCTGCGCTGCATGGTTTGACGCGCGCGCTGGCGGCCAACGCCGTTACGGGCGTGTCCACCGGCTTCACGCGCGAGCTCGATATTGTCGGCACTGGTTATCGCGCCGACGTGAAAGGCAAAGTCGCCACCTTCACGCTTGGTTATTCGCATCCGATCGAATTCCTGCTGCCGAAAGGCGTAGACATGAAGATCGATAAGCTGACGCATCTCGTGCTGACCGGATCGGACCGCCAGGAAATCGGCCAAACCGCCGCGCTGATTCGCTCATTGCGTCCGCCCGATCCGTACAAGAACAAAGGCGTGCGCTACACCAATGAAGTGCTGCGCAAAAAGGCCGGCAAGTCCGGCGCGGGCGCGAAGGGAGCTAAGTAATGGCACAAGCGGGAAGAAACGAAATTCGCCAGCGCATTCACAAGCGCATTCGCAGCCGGGTATCGGGCACGCAGGAGCGTCCGCGGCTGGCGGTGTTCCGCAGCATCAATCACATTTATGCCCAGGTGATCGACGACCAGCAGGGACACACCTTGGTGGCCGCTGCGTCGACCGAAAAGACGCTCAAGGGCAAGGGTGGAAATCTGGATGGCGCGAAGTTGATCGGCAAAACCGTTGCCGAACGCGCCAAGGAAAAAGGCATCACGAGGGTAGTCTTCGACCGTGGAGGATATCTTTATCATGGCCGCGTGAAAGCGCTGGCTGACGCGGCGCGCGCAGCAGGACTGGAGTTTTAAATCGAATGACAGCAAATGGATCGGCCAAGCGGATCGATGCGGGCAGCTTGAACCTCAAGGAACAAGTGGTGAGCATCAACCGTGTGACCAAGGTAGTCAAGGGCGGCAAGAACATGAGCTTTTCGGCGCTGGTGGTCGTAGGCGACCCGGCGGCGAAGGTGGTCGGCTATGGCACCGGCAAAGCCAAGGAAGTGCCGTCGGCTATCAAGAAGGGCATTGAAGCGGCGAAGAAGAATCTGCGCAAGGTGCATGTTCTCGAAACCACCATCCGCCACCCTGTCTTGGGGCGCTTCGGCAGCGGCTTGGTTCTGTTGAAGCCGGCGCCGGCCGGAACCGGCGTCATTGCCGGCGGACCGGTGCGCGCGGTCATTCAGGCGGTCGGCATTCCGAATGTGTTGACCAAATCAATCGGCTCGCATAACGCGCATAACGTGGTCAAAGCCACCATCAACGCGCTGGAACAGCTTTGCGACAAGACGGCGATAGCCGAAATGCGCGGGCTGGCCATCGAGAAGCTTTAGCTAGGGAAGTTAACGACAATGGCAGACGGAAAAATCAAAATTAAACTGGTGCGCAGTCCGATTTGCACGCCGCAAACGCACAAGAATATTGTGAAGTCGCTGGGACTGCATAAAATCAACCGCGTGGTGGAACGGCCCGACACGCCATCCTTCCGTGGGATGGTGGCCAAAGTGCCGCATTTGCTCGAGATCGTGAAGGAATAAAAGGACATGAATTTAAGCAACCTGCGCCCGCCGAAGGGCCAGAAGCATAAGAAACGCCGCTTAGGCCAAGGCATGGGTACCGGCCGCGGCAAATTCGCGGGTCGCGGCGCCAAGGGCGCCAAGTCGATCTCGGGCTACAGCAAGATGCGCGGTTTCGAGGGCGGCCAGATGCCGCTCCATCGCCGTCTCCCCAAGCGCGGCTTCACCAACATTTTCCATAAGGATTACGCCATCGTCAATGTCGGCGTGCTCGAAAAATTGGATGGCGACACTTTTACGCCAGAGTCCTTGATGAAAAGCGGCATCGTGAAGAAATTGGGCGCCGGCTTGAAGGTTCTCGGCAACGGCGAGCTCAATCGCAAGATCACAATTACCGCGCACGTGTATTCCAAGGCAGCGCTCGACAAAATTCAGAAGCAAGGCGGCAGCGCGGACGTGATTGCCCGCCCGGCCCCGCCTACCGGCAAACCGGTTGCCAAGACCAAGTAGCTGATAGCAGTTCAATAGAAAGCAAACAGAAAGCCAAGCCGTTTAGAGTAAACGATGAATAAGTTTTTTGAAGCGCTCGCTAACGTGTTCCGGATTCCGGATCTCAGGAAACGTGTTTTGTTTACCTTGGGTCTTTTGGCTATTTACCGTATCGGCGCGCACATCCCCACGCCCGGCATTGACGCCACGGCTTTTGAAAATTATTTCAATCGCGCCGCGCAATCCGGCTTTCTAGGCTACTTCGACTTGTTCAGCGGCGGCAACGTCCGGCGCATGACAATTTTTGCGCTCGGCATTACGCCGTACATTACCTCGTCCATCATCCTGCAACTGCTGACCGTAGTGATTCCCACGCTCGACAAGCTGCAGAAAGAAGGCGAACTCGGGCGTCGCAAGATTACCCAGTGGACGCGCTATCTGACGGTTGGTTTGGCGATCGTCCAGTCTTTCGGCATCGCCATGGCGTTGCAAGGCAACGACGGCAACTTCGTGATCAGTCCCGGCTGGCAGTTTGTCGCGCTCACCATGCTCACCTTCACGGCGGGTTCGGCGTTCATCATGTGGCTCGGTGAACAGATTACCGACCGCGGTATCGGCAACGGCATGTCGCTCATCATCTTCACCGGTATCGTTGTCGGCTTGCCACGCGCTATTCAAAGCATTTATCAGAATACCTTTATCACTAAGACGTGGCCCGTGCCGCAGATGGTGGCGGTGATTGCGGTCATGGTCGCCGTCGTTGCCTTTGTTGTACTGGTCGAGCGTGGCGAGCGCCGCATCCCGGTGCAGTATGCCAAGCGCGTCATCGGCCGCCGCATGATGGGCGGCCAATCGACCCACTTGCCCCTCAAAGTAAATGCCGGCGGCGTGATTCCGATCATCTTCGCCTCTTCGCTGTTGGCTTTGCCTTCCACCTTCCTGCAATTTGCGCCATTTAAAAACAGTAAATACGCTACCAGTTTCTTCGGCGCGTTCGGCAATGCCGAGCCCCTCTATTACTTGGCCTTTATTCTGTTGATCGTCTTCTTTTGCTTCTTTTATATTTCCATCATTTTCAACCCCGCCGAAGCGGCCGACAACATGCGCAAGTATGGCGGCTTCATTCCCGGTATCCGGCCCGGCAAAAACACGGCTGATTTCATGGACAAGATATTATCCAAAATCACCGTGGTGGGCGGCTTGTACCTGTCGCTCTTGTCGATTATCCCGAGCATCATGATTTCCGGCATCAAATTGCAGCATCTCCCGCCGCCCGCGCTCGGCAATTTTATCGACGCGCATTTTCCCCGCTGGCTGCTGGATGGCCTGGGCGTCAACTTCTACTTTGGCGGAACATCGTTGCTGATCGTCGTCGGTGTTGCCATGGATACGGTCAACCAGATTGAAGCGCAGTTAATCATGCGCCATTACGAAGGGTTTACCCCGCGAGCAGGTCGCGTGCGCGGTAGGCGGTAAAGACGTAATTTCTTTGACCGGAACGATCTCAAATTCGATAGCGGCGGCCCCGGCGATCATCCTTTTCGGCTCGCCCGGCTCCGGCAAAGGGACGCAAGCTAAGTTGTTGCGCCAGACCATGGGACCGCACATATCAACCGGCGATATGTTGCGCTCTCACATTAGCGCCTGCGACGAACTGGGGCGCAAGGCCGAAATTCTGATCAAGGCCGGCAAATTGGTGCCGGATGAGGTCGTGAACGAGTTGGTGGCAAAAAGGCTGCTCGACCCGGATTGCCGCTCCGGCTTCATTCTCGATGGCTATCCGCGGACGGTGAAGCAGGCGGAAGTGTTGCTCGGCATGGTCGAGCGGGACGGCTTCCGCCCCGCCGTGCTACACTTAATGGTTGACTACGAAAAAATCGTAGCTCGCCTGAGTGGCCGCCGGCAGTGTCCCGTTTGTGGAACCATTTACAGCTTAACAAGCAATCCGCCTAAAATCGCCGGCAAGTGCGATCGCGAGGGAGCCGACTTGGTAACCCGCGAAGACGATAAGGAATCGGTGATCCGGGAACGGTTGCGCGAGTACGATTCGCAAACACTGCCCATCTTGAGTTTTTTCAGGAAGGCGGGCGTTGCGCTGTTTGAAATTAGCGGCGCCGAAGATTCGCCGGAGCGGATTCTCGAAAGGATTCGCGAGGCGCTGGCGGGATCGGGCTTGTTTGCGGGCCCTAAAGAGAGTGTACGGTCGTGATCGTCCGGCGGAGTGGTGTCGAGCTTGAGAAATTGCGGCGCAGCGGCTTGTTGGTATACCGGATACTGCAGGATCTTAAGAACATGGTGTCCGAAGGCGTGACGACCCAGGAATTGGAAGCGGCTGCGGAAAAGATGATTGCGGATGCCGGGGCAAAGCCCGCGTTCAAAGGTTATTACACGCAGGCGGCGGGCTCCAAGTATCCATTTGTTTTGTGTGCGTCGGTGAATGAGGAAGTGGTTCACGGCATGCCTTCCGCCAAGCGGAAGTTGCGGCCGGGCGATATTGTTTCGCTCGATACCGGAGTTTTGCTCGATGGCTATTACGGCGATTCCGCTTTGACGGTGGCCGTCGGCCAGGTCAATGATTCGGTGAAGCGCCTTTTGAAAGTGACTGAAGAGAGTTTGGAGATGGCGATTGACCGGGTGCGGTCCGGCAATCGTTTGTTTGACATTTGTGGGACGGTGGAAAAGCATGTGGTATCGAATGGCTTCTCCGTCGTTCGCGAGTTTGTGGGGCATGGAATCGGTACGTCGTTGCATGAGGAACCGCAAATTCCGAATTATGTGGACCGGCGTGGCGAAAATCCGCGCTTGAAACCGGGTATGGTGCTGGCCATTGAACCAATGGTGAACGCCGGCCAACCGGAAACGCAGGTGCTGTCGGATAAATGGACGGCGGTGGCGAAGGATGGTTCCTATTCAGCCCACTTCGAACACATGGTGGCGGTGACTGATAACGGTCCTTGGGTTTTGACCCGGCCGTAAGAGTTTAGGCAGGTGGCGATGAGGGCGCCGGTGGAGCGGAATGCGGAAGGCGTTGTAACGGAGTTGCTGCCCAGTGCGCTGGTGAGAGTGAGGCTGGAGGGGGAACACGAATTGGTGGCCCATTTGCCCAGCACTCAGCAGGCGAATTTTGTGAGGCTGCGTATTGGTGATCGGGTCCGCGTGGCGGTTTCGCCGCAGGATCGGACGCGCGGCCGGATTATAGAGCTTTTGGCGAAATAGGAAGGCTACTTAGATGAAAGTTAAGGCATCGGTTAGAAAGTTGTGCGACAAGTGCAAGGTGATTCATCGCCACGGCGTGGTGCGCGTGATCTGCACCAATCCCAAGCACAAGCAGCGGCAAGGTTAGTTAAAGAGGAAATATGGCGCGTATAGCAGGCGTTGATTTACCAGCGAAGAAGCGGGCAGCCATCGGGCTGACTTACATTTACGGCATCGGGCGCACGCGCGCGTTGTCTCTTCTCTACCGGGCACAGGTGGATCCGGAGAAAAAGGTGGGCGATCTTTCCGAAGAGGAAGTGAACCATCTCCGCAACCTGATCGAAGGCGAGGGCGCGATTGAGGGCGATCTTCGCAAAGAGGTTTCCATGAACATCAAGCGGCTCATGGAAATGGGTTCGTATCGCGGCTTGCGGCACCGCCGCGGCCTGCCCGCCCGTGGCCAGCGCACCCACACCAACGCGCGCACGCGCAAAGGTCCGCGCAAGGGCACGGTCGCAAATAAAAAGAAAGCTACCGCGAAGTAGGAGACTGGACATAAATGGCGAAGGCACCTGCAAAGACATCCAAAAAGAAATCCTTCAAGAAGAGGGAAAAGAAGCACGTTCCTTACGGGACCGTGCACATTCAGGCATCGTTCAACAACACCATTGTCACGTTTACCGATCCGATCGGCAACGTGCTCGCGTGGTCCAGTTCCGGCTCGCTCGGTTTCCGCGGCTCGCGCAAGGGCACTCCCTTCGCCGCACAGCAAGCCTCGCTGACCGCGGCCAACAAGGCGAAGGAATCCGGCTTGCGAGCGGTGGAAGTTCGTGTCGCCGGGCCTGGCTCCGGACGCGAATCGGCCGTGCGCGCGCTGGCCACGGCGGGTATTGAAGTCAAAACTATTAAAGACGTCACGCCGATTCCCCATAACGGCTGCCGTCCGCCCAAAAAGCGCAGAGTGTGATTTTTGATCCGGAGATCTGGTCTCCGGGTTTGACAAGTAACTTAAGCGGGACGAAGGTATTTACCGTAAACCGCACCTAACGAACGCGCCGCGCGAAAGCACGCGTCATTTTGTGGAGGTCATTGATTGGCACGTTATAGTGGTCCCGTTTGCCGGCTCTGCCGGCGCGAGGGCATGAAATTATTCCTGAAGGGCGAGCGCTGCCACACCGAAAAGTGTGCCATTGAAAAGCGCAATTTCGCTCCTGGTCAGCACGGCAAAGACAAGAAAGCGAAAGTGGTGGGCTATGGTCTCCAGCTTCGCGAAAAACAGAAGGCCCGCCGCTATTACCAGGTTTTGGAAGGGCAGTTCCGCAACCTTTATGAGAAAGCCGTGAAGCAAAAGGGCATCACCGGCGAATTGATGCTGGCCGCTCTCGAAAAGCGGCTGGACAACGTTACCTACCGCATGGGTCTGGCCACTAGCCGCGCCCAAGGCCGCCAGTTGGTTCGCCACGGTCACGTTGTCGTCAACGGAAAAAAAGTCAACATCCCGTCGTTCACCGTTAAGCCCGGTGATGTAGTAGAAATTCGCGAAAGCAGCAAGAATAACGTCAGTATTCTTTCGGCGCGCGATGCCACCGCTCATGCCCCCAGTCCTTCGTGGCTGGAGGTAGACCGCGATGCCCTCAAAGCTCGCATTCTGCAGCAGCCCAAGCGTGAAGAGCTGGTGCAGATTCAACTGAACGAACAGCTCATCGTCGAGCTTTATTCGAAGTAAGAGGACAGCAGATTATGTTTAAAGGATTCCAGAAACCAAAGCGTTTAGTCGCCAACACCGAAACTCTTACCGAGCGTTTCGGCCAATTTACCGCGCAGCCGTTTGAGCGTGGATTCGGATCCACCATCGGAACCGGCCTGCGCCGCGTATTGCTGAGTTCCATTGAGGGCGCGGCCATAACCGGCGTGCGCATCGATGGCGTATCGCACGAGTTCAGCCCGATTCCCGGTGTCGTCGAAGACGCCACCGATATCATCCTCAACTTGAAGCAGGTGCCTTTCAAGATGATGGGCGAGGGCACGCGCATTGCCCGCCTCACCATTGACGCGCCTGGCGAAGTGATGAGCAGCCAGATTCAAACCGACAACGATATCGAAGTTCTTGACCGCAACTTGCACATCGCCACGGTGGGTGAAGGCGGCAAGCTTAATATCGAGATGCGCATCAAGAGCGGCCGCGGTTACGTCTCGGCCGATCGCAATTACGATGAAGACCTGCCGATCGGCTACATTCCGATCGATTCCGTTCACTCGCCCGTTCGTAAAGTGAACTATACGGTTGAAGCTGCCCGTTTGGGCCAGAACACCGATTACGACAAGCTCACCATCGAAGTCTGGACCAACGGTGCCATCTCTCCGCAAGATGCCGTTGGCCAAGCCGCCAAGCTGCTCAAGGATCACATGACCATCTTCATTAACTTTGAAGAGAGCCCGGAGATCGCCGAAGAGCCGGCCGAGCGGGCCATCAACCAGATGAACGAAGTTCTGAACCGCTCGGTGGAAGAACTCGAACTGAGCGTCCGCTCGTACAACTGCCTCAAGAACGCCAACATTCAAACCATTGGCGACCTGGTGCAGAAGACGGAATCGGAGATGCTTCGCACCAAGAATTTCGGGCGCAAATCGCTGAACGAAATTAAGGAGATTCTCTCGGGTCTCGGCCTTTCGTTCGGCATGAAGTTCGATGCGCAGGGACGTTTAGTAGGCGGCGCACCGCCCGCATCGCATGCCGATTTCGCCGCTGCCGATCAATTTGCCGGAGCAGAGGAATAATCAATGCGGCATCGCAAGTCCGGATTTAAACTCAAGCGCAACGTCAGTGCGCGCCGCGCTTTACTGCGCGGACTCGTCACCAGCGTCATCGAAGAAGAGCGCATCACCACCACGATTCCCAAGGCGAAAGCCACGCGTCCGCTGGTGGAGAAAATGATCACGCTCGCCAAGAAAGATACGCCGCATACCCGCATGCAGGCCGCGTCTTTCTTAATCAGACCGGCTGCGGTAGAGAAGCTGTTCGAAAAACTCGGGCCGCGCTTCAATCAACGCAACGGCGGCTATACGCGCATCGTGAAACTCGGCGCACGCAAAGGCGACGGTGCCGAAACCGCCAAGCTCGAATTGGTGGGTTCGGAACTGGTCAAGCGTGCGGCTGAGCGCGCCGTCCGCCGCGAAGAAAAGCTCAAGCAATTGCGCGAGGGTCAAGGCGAAGGCAATGAGCCCGGCGGCGACACGAAGTAACTAACTGAATACGCAAGAACAAAAGGCCCCGGAGCGCACTACTCTCCTGGGCCTTTCTGTTTTTCGCCGATGAAAGAAGCGAGCAGTTTCGATCAAACCGTCAAAGCCTTATTTCAAGGGGACCGCCCCAGCCTACTGTTGGAAATGTTGACGGGCGGCGTTCCCGTCCACCAGGTCCTGAATGTCGAACTGGCTCGGGTGGTGGAGCGGCGGGCGGACTTGGTGTTCTTGCTCAACGACGAAAGCATCTTTCATCTGGAATTTCAGACTCGCAACGACAAGGAGATGCCGTACCGCGAAGGCATCTACTGCCTGCTTCTTGGCCAGAAATACCGCCGCCGCGTGCGGCAGGCGGTGATTTATCTGGGAGAGGCGAAAATGCGGATGCCAAGCGAATTG
>Ga0302319_10022083_pt1 | contig 11439 bp, 9 predicted proteins | sample Bog_T0_2_FD_203319 | JGI IMG/M metagenome (GOLD analysis project Ga0302319, IMG submission 203319) | Peat permafrost microbial communities from Stordalen Mire near Abisko, Sweden - Bog_T0_2 | ecosystem: Environmental > Terrestrial > Soil > Wetlands > Peat | place: Sweden: Abisko, Stordalen Mire...
TGGTGGTCGACGACTCGATCGTCCGCGGCACGACGGCGCGCACGCGCGTGATGAACCTCCGCGCCGCCGGTGCGAAGGAAGTCCACATCCGCATCAGCTGTCCGCCGCACCGGTTTCCCTGCCACTACGGCATCGACTTCCCCGACCCGAAGGATTTGATCGCGAACCAGATGTCGCACGACCAGATCGCGAAATACCTGCAGGCCGATTCGCTCGGCTACCTCAATCCCGCCGGCATGGTCCGCGCCACCGGTCGCAAGGAGGACCGCTTCTGCATGGCCTGCTTCACCGACAATTATCCCGTTGCGGTGAATCCCGAGCTCGACAAGCTCGTCTTCGAGCGCCGGCGCGAGCGCGGCGACTCAGTCGTGTTCGGCGAGCAGCAAACGCCCGGGCTTTTTGATTGAGCGAGAGAGCGGTTGGTTTCGCATGAGGCGCCTCCTCGGATTTTGCTTTTTCTGCCTCGTGGGTGCGTGGCCCATCCTCCGGGCCAACACGTTTACCGCCGGTGGCTCATGTCCCGGCGACACCCGCTCGGCTCTCATCGACGACGGCGCGCCGTGGCGGTGCATCGGAAAACTCACACTGCCTCACCATCGGTTCATGACGGCCACGCTCGTGGGACCCGACCTCATCCTGACCGCCGCACACGGGCTGGTGAAGAATGGGCAGCTCATCGCGGGTGATTTCGTTTTTCATCCCAACTTCGGAAACAAGCAGAACCCGACCACGAAAACAGGCCTGGTGAAGCAAATTTGGCTGGGGACCTTCACGCCGGAGCGGAAAGATTCACTCCATTCCGACTGGGCCCTCCTGCGACTCGATAAAAACCTGGGCGACGATTACGGAACGGTGGCCGTGGAGGATGTGGACGCAGCCAGCCTCTCGCGCAATCCGCAGGAGTATTACAGCTCGTCGTACGACACCGATTTTGAGAAAGCCACGGCGGCGTGCTGGCAGAAGGGCTGCAATTTCGCGTTTCTCGATCCGCTCGGATTTCTGCTGCACGATTTCAGCAACGCCCGCGGCGCGTCGGGCTCTCCCCTATTTTATTTCGCGGGCCAGGACCACCGGCACAGCGCGCGCATCGTCGCCATCAACGTGGGCGAACGGAGCCGGAAACATGAGACGCTTTATCGCGTTCCGTTCTCAAGGGCCGTGGCGAACGTCGCCGTGCCCTCGCACGAATTTTACAAGACGCTGCAGGATGTCCTCGCCGGAAATGACGACGCGGCCGCCGTCAGCCCGCTGCCAGTCACTCCCTAATTTGCGCGAAGAGCCTAAACCAGGTAGCCGGCGTCGGCTCGACGCCGGTTACCTGGAGACATCAACGCCAAGTCGTTGCGCGAGCGAGGAAATGTCGCCGGGCAGCGGAATGGTGAATTCCCGATCCTCCCCTGCCCAGCGGAATTTCAGCTCATGCGCATGGAGCGCATGCCGCGGCAGCAGCAACCGCTGCTGATGCTCATCGGTCCAGCCCTCCCCGATGAACTTCAGATAGAGATGCGGGTCGGGCCCATAAATCTTGTCGCCCATCACCGGATGCCCGATGTGTGACAGATGCACGCGCAGCTGATGCAGCCTGCCGGTATGCGCGCGCAGACGGAGCAGGGTCGCCTCCTCGCTTGCCGCCACGCGCCAGAACTCGGTCTGCGCGGCGGACCCGTGCCGACCCTCCGGATCATCCGGCGCGATAACGCCCTGCCGCAGCCAGATCGGGTTGCTCTCCGAAATGCCGAGCCGGCCGAGCGGCGCGCCGATCACCCCGTGCGCCTCCTTCACACGACCAGAAACCAGTGCGAGATAGTCCTTCCCGATTTCGCGCCGCATGGTCATGGAGCCGAGACGCGAGGCCGCTTCCGGATTGCGCGCGACGAGCACCGCGCCGCTCGTTTCACGATCGAGCCGGTTGACCAGCCCGACGAATTCGCCAGGAAGTTTCTCCTGCAGCCAGCCAAGGAGCGTGGCCGCGCCGTCGGGCCGCGTGGGGTGCGAAAGGAGGTTCGGCGGCTTCGCGACGACCAAAAAATCCTCTTCCAGCGCAACGATTTCGGGAGAGTCGCGCATGTCCGAATCGAAAATAGACGCCCCTGTGCTAGCCTTCCAGCGTGAACCAAAACGAAACGATCGCCATGGTCCTCGTTGGCCTGCTCTTCAGCCTGTCGGCTGGCGTGCGCATCACGCTGCCGCTGCTCGCGCTAAACCTGCTTGCCGCGAATCACCTTGTCACTCTCCCGCCGAATCTCGCCTGGATGGGCACCACGCCGACGCTCATTTTGCTGGGCGTCGCCTGCGTGGCCGAGACGCTGGTCCATTTCGTCCCCGTCGTCGGAACGAGCGTGAAGGCAGTCTCGACGCCGCTCGCGTTCGTCGCGGGCACACTGCTCATGGCCGTGCCGCTTTCAGAGCAAACACCCATCGTGCAGTGGACACTGGCCGGCCTTGTCGGCGGCGGCCTCGCGACGTTCACCCATCTCGGCGTGACCGGCGCGCGCACGGTCAGCGCGCCCGCCAACGTCGCGTCGGGCGGGCTCTTTGGCGTCCTCTGGAATTTTGGCGAGATCGCCTGCGCACTCGGCCTCGCATTGCTCGGCTATCTTTGCCTGCACGTCAGCTGGATCTTCGGCGTAGCCTTGATCATCGCGGTCTTCGCGATGCTGGCGGTGATGGCGGCCATCGCGCTCAAGGGCTGGCGGCGGCTGACGCGCATGCAGCCGGTCTGATCAGGACGACGCGCTGCCGTAACGGCGCAGGCCGGCCTGGAAGACCATCCGGCTTAGCGTGCACAGGATCGCCGTCATCGCGAGAAGTCCCGCCAGGTCGCCCCACTGCACGCCCGCGAACAGCGTATGCGCCGGCACGTTGGCGATCAGCAGCAACGGCACGGCCCAGGTGAAAACGATCCGCGTCCAGCCGAAGAACGCCTCGCGCGGCAGCCGCGCCACCTGGAAAACACTGTAATAGGCGTTGATGAATCCTGACGCGCGCGTCATCCAGAATGAAAGCGACATCAGCATGAGCATGAGCGCGTAGTGGATCAGCACGCCGAGCATGACCAGCGCCGGATAAAGCGCGAGGCCCAGCCAGCTCAGCGGCGTTGGCAGATGCACGATGGCCACGATGCAGACGATGATCGCGACCACGCAGCTGACCACCGAGCCGGGCTCGAACTTGCGCGTGCTGACAAGAAATTGCGGCGAGGCCGGCTGCGCGAGGAAGAAGTCGAGTTTCCCGCTCCGCACCAGTTCCGGCAGGTTGGTGCAGTTGATCATCAGAAACGTCTGGAAAATCTGCTGCACGAGGTTATTCGTCGCCACGAGCAGGATCATCTCCCATTTGCCCCAACCCGCGATGGTGTTGACCTGGAGATAGAGAAACTGGATGAAGGCGAGGCTCAACCCAAACCAGGCGAGATCGACAATGATCCAGAGCAGGAAGTTCGACTTGAACATCAGCTCGCGCACCGTCGAGTAACGGATTTGCGCCAGCCAGATGCGGGCGTAGCGGGTGAGTGGCATGAGGAACCTTAGCCAGAATTCGCGCGATGCACAAAAGGCCTGATTGCCTCGCCGCATAAAAATCCTAACGTCGAATTTTCGCCATGAGCATACCCTACCGTTTCCCGAAGAATTTCATCTGGGGCGTCGCCGCCTCCGGCCCACAAATCGAAGGAGCCTCCCGCGAGGACGGAAAGGGCGAGTCCATCTGGGACCGGGTCGCGAAGATTCCGGGCATGATCGACCGTGGCGAAACGCTCGATCCCGCGTGCGAGCACTATCACCGCTTCGACCAGGATTTCGCGCTGATGCGGAAACTCGGCGTGAAGCATTACCGGCTTTCGATGGCGTGGCCGCGGATTCTCCCGGGAGGCCGGGGGAAGGTGAACCAGAAGGGTGTCGATTTTTATCACCGCCTGATCGACTCGATGCTCAAGCACGGCATCACGCCGTGGGTGGCCATGTTTCACTGGGATTTGCCGCAGGTGCTGGAGGACGAGGGTGGCTGGCGCGTGCGCGGCACCTGCGATGCGTTTGCACAATACGCCGACACGATCGTGCGCGCCTACAGCGACCGGGTGAAGAACTGGGCGACGCTCAACGAAATCTACTGCTTCACCGCGCTCGGCTACGGCGGCGGCGACAAGGCCCCGCGCGTCAATGAAGGCGCGGCGGTCGTGAACCAGGCGCATCACCACGCGCTGCTCTGCCATGGCCACGGAGTCCGCGCGGTGCGCGAGCACGGCGGGCGCGGCGCGCGGGTCGGGTTGATCGACAACTCCATGGTCACCGTGCCGCTGACCGAGACGCCGGCCGACATCGCCGCCGCCCGCGCCCTCTTCATCGAAAAGAACACGCGCATTCTCGAGCCGGTCTTCCGCGGACGTTATTCATCGGCCTACCTGCGCTCCGCGGGCACGGCACGGCCGAAGTGGCAAAAGGGCGACTTCGACCTGATCACGCTCCCGACCGATTTCTTCGGCCTGAACATCTACACCGGCGAATTCGCGCGCGCGGGAAAACGGGGAAAGCCGGAAATCGTTCCCTTCACTCCAAACTTTCCGCGATCCGACAGCCCGTGGCTGCAGCTTGTGCCCGAGGCGCTCTATTGGGGCCCGCGCTGGGCGCGCGATATCTACGGCCAGAAAAATATCTACATCACGGAAAACGGCGCCGGCTACGACGACGCGCCGCCCGTGAACGGCGAGGTCCTCGACCTTCACCGCCGCAACTACGTCCGCGCCTGCCTGCGCGAGCTGCATCGCGCCATGAGCGAAGGCGTGCCGGTGAAGGGCTATTTCCTCTGGTCGTTCATGGACAACTTCGAATGGCAGGACGGCTACGCGCGCCGATTTGGCGTCGTTTACAACGATTTCAAGACGCAAAAACGCACGCCCAAGCTCAGCGCCCTCTGGTACCAGCGTGTGATGCGCGAGAACCGGCTCGTCTAGCTCCCTTGCGGAAAGCAGGCGCGGCGCGTAGAGTCGCCCGCTCATGTTGACCCTGTCCCAGATCGAGAAAAGCTTCGGCTCGCGCACGCTCTTTGAGCAGGTGTCGCTCTCGATCAACATCGGCGAGCGCATGGCGCTGGTTGGCGCCAACGGCGCGGGCAAGTCGACGCTCTTCTCCATCATCCTCGGCGAGACGCAGCCGGACGAGGGCTCCGTTGTCCTCGATCGCCACACCACGCTCGGCTATCTTCCGCAGGAAACGGCCGCGACCGGCGACGAGACCGTGCTCGAACTGGCCATTGCGATCACGCCGGAGCACGGAAAGCTCAAGGCCATCCTCAATGAAGGCGAGCGCACCGGCCAGACCGACACCGAGGAGTACCACGCTGCGCAGGGCCGCTATGCCGAGCTCGGCGCCTTTCAGCTCGAGCCCAAGGCCAAGCGCATCCTCAGCGGACTCGCCTTCCGCGAGAGCGATTTCCATCGCGCGGCCAAGACGATGAGCGGCGGCTGGATCATGCGCGCGCACCTCGCGCGGCTGCTCGTGATGGAGCCGGACCTGCTCATGCTCGACGAGCCGACGAACCATCTCGATCTCGAGTCGCTCGGCTGGTTCCAGAACTATCTTAACAATTATCCCGGCGCGATTTTGATGATCTCGCACGATCGCGCGTTCCTCAACGCGCTGGTCGAGAACATCATCGAGATCCGCAACAAGCAGCTGCACCACTACCGCGGCAACTACGACGAGTTCCTCGTGCAGAAAAAGGCGCGCGCCGAGCAGCACCTCGCCGCCTACAAGAACCAGCAGGCGGAAATCCAGCGCCTGCAGGAATTCGCCGACCGCTTCCGCGCCAAGGCCAGCAAGGCATCGCAGGCGCAAAGCAAGCTCAAGCAGATCGAGCGCATGGAGAAGATAGAGGCGCCCGAGGACAACGAGCGCCGCATTCACATCAAGTTCCCGCAGCCGCCGCGCAGCGGCCAGCGCGTGATGACACTCGACAAGATCCATTTCGCCTACGACACGCTCGTGGTCTATCGCGGCATCGACCTGGAGATCGAGAAAGGCCAGCGCGTCGTGCTCGTCGGGCCGAACGGCGCGGGTAAATCGACGCTGCTGAAAATCCTCGGCGGCCAATTGGTCGCACAGCAGGGCGAACGCAAGCCCGGTCACAACACCGAGGTCGGCTACTTTTCGCAGAACCGCGTCGACATGCTCGACTCCAGCCGCACCGTGCTGCAGGAGGCGATGAGCATTCCGAATCCCGTGCCGGAGGTCCAGGCGCGCAGCATCCTCGGCTCGTTCCTCTTCAGCGGCGACGATGCGTACAAAAAAGTCAGCGTCCTTTCCGGCGGCGAAAAATCGCGCCTCGGGCTGGTCAAGCTGCTGCTCAATCCGCCCAACCTGCTGCTGATGGATGAGCCGACAACCCACTTGGACATGGCCAGCATCGACGCACTCATCGACGCGCTGAAGCAGTTCCAGGGCACGCTCGTTTTCATCAGCCACGACGTCTATTTCATCCGCGCGCTCGCACAAACGGTGCTGCGCATCAGTGCCGGCAAGCTCACGCCCTACGCGGGCGATTACGATTATTACCTCGAGAAATCGGGCGCACTGTCGGAAAAAATCGGCCTCGTCGCGGGCGAACAGCTGACCGACAGCCGGCCCGCCGAGGCGCCGGTCGCCACTGTGCCCAAGGCCGTCTCGACGGTGAAGACGAAGGAACAAAAGCGCCGCGAAGCCGAGGAGCGCCAGGCCGTTTCTGTCGCACGCAAGAAGGCGCAGGCGCACCTCGAGGACATCGAGCGCCAGATCGCCGAGTCCGAGAAGCGGCACAAGGAAATCGTCGGCGACATGGAAAAGCCGGAAACCTACGCCGACGGCAACGCCGCCGTGCGCCTCAATCGCGAGCTCGTCGAGATCACCGACCGCCTCGACAAGCTCAACGAATCTTGGGAAGACGCCTCGGCCGACGTCGCGGCGCTGAATCCGAAGACGGAGACGCCGGCTGAGTAGCCGTCACTGGATTGAAAGGCGCACGGCGGTCAGCTTGTAGGCATCGCCGTTCCTCCAGTCGCCGGCGGTCAGCGCCCAGATGGTCGACTCGTCGGGCGAATTGAATTTCGGGCAGATGCCGGGGCAGTAATAGCCCATGGGGACCCAGGCGTGCGATCCGGCCACGCGCCACGGGCCCCACGGATGCGGCGCGACGTAGAAATCCCAGTTCGTATGCGTATGGGCCTCCGGCTTGCCGGGCAGCGTATCGATCTTCCCGCTGCCGTCGGGATAGTACCAGCCGATCATGAAATAGCACTGGTGCTTCGGCAGGTAGACCGCTCGCGTCATGCCGAGGTGGTCGGGGTTGACCAGCACCGGCTTCGCGTCGTAGACATTCGAGGTCCACGCCCCGTCCGAGGCGCCATCGCCCGCGCTGTAGAACTGCCAGTCGGCTCCGTTGAGGTCGCGCATCTTATCGCGCAGGCACCGGCCCAGGATCACGTAATCGCCGTTGTCCCAGAAACCATTGTTGGAGAGGGCATAAACATACTTGTCGCTGCCATCGGCCCACGCCTCGTGGCCGTCCTGCCCATATTGGATGAAATAGGGCGTCGCGAAGCGGCTGCGCGGAAACATCGGGTGATTGTAGTTGTCCTGCGCCGACCGCAGCCACGTTTTACCGAGGTCGGTCGACATGATGAAACTGGCGTCGTGCGCAAGTTGCCGCTTGTCGTGCTCGATATGGGGGCCTCCATCGCCGCCATAGAGATGTCGCGCCACCAGCCAGTAAATCGCCCCGTCGATCGCCATGCAGCCGCTGGACTTCCAAGTGCAATCGTCGGGACCGTGTTCACATCCCTTCCCATAATCGGCCATCACGTTCACCGTTGTCCCATCGAGCTTGGCGGGGTCGTCCCCCGTGATCTCGTTGAAAACAATGTTGTCGTTGGCCGAAGCGTGAAATCCGGCGGAATCATTCGACGGACTGTAGAGAGTGCCCTGGCGCGTCCAGGCGGCATCCCAAGTATCGCCCTGGCTTCTGTCGACGGGACAAGGCTCTCCCACCGTGATCGAGTGGATGGAGGAATCATCCGCTCCCGTGGCGCGAAAATGGGCCGGGGCCGGCGTGGAAATCGGCACCAGTTTCACGTAGTCCAGACCGTAGGAGAGACTGAATTGCCGGCCAGTCGGGCTCGCTCCCGCGCAGATGAAATCGAGCGGGTGCTCGCCCGCCGTCAGGTCATAAGTGCCGAGATCGATGGGATCGAGCGCGCCGGTTTTCGGCGCAAAGCAGTCGATCGGCGGCTGATAGATCTTGTCGAACACCACCGTAAGGACGCCGCAGTTAGGCCCCTTGGCCAGACGAACCAGCACACGGTAACAGCCATCCCGGGGGACGGGGACGTTGACTTCCATTTGCTCGCGATTGGGCGGGCCGTCCGTGCACCAGATCAATTCACTGTCCCCGCTGAAGACGCCGGGCGCGTCGTGGAGGGTCGAGTAGGGATACGGAGCGTGGCCGTAGCTCCCCGCAAGGGCCGGATGAGCCGCAGGCTTCAGCGACTCACCTTCAATCACGCCCGGTTCGTTGTACGTGGCCGCGCCCGGAGCCTGCGGAGCGTCGGCGCGGCCGGCCGACATGCCGGCGACAAAAAGCGTTGCGAGCAGGGAAAGCAATACGCGCATGCCTATCAAACCGGACGAAGCCCGCGCGGTTGCGCAGCTAAACCAATCGCCCGAATTCCCCCGGCAGCGGCGAGATGAAGCGCATCTCCCTGCCCGTGACCGGATGCTTGAAGCGCAGCTCGCTGGCGTGAAGCGCCACGCGCTTGATCGGGTCGGTCTTCGCGCCGTAGCGCTTGTCGCCGACGATCGGACAACCCGCCTGGCCCAGTTGCACGCGAATCTGGTGACGGCGGCCTGTCTCCAGGGTCAATTCGACAAGCGTGCGGTCCTTGCCCCGTTTTTTCTCCACGCGATAACGGGTCACCGCACGGCGCGTGGCGGGACTCTCCGGCGCGACGCGCACGCGAAAGCGGTCCGACTCGTCCAGGTGCGAAATGAGCACCCCCGATTCGCTCGGCGGCGCGCCCTCGACCACCGCGCGATATTTTTTTCCCACCGCGTCCCAGTTGTCCTGCAGCGTTCGCTTCGTCGCTTCGCTGCGTGCGAAAATCATCAACCCCGAGGTCTCCTGGTCGAGCCGGTGGACGATCCAGACCCGCTCGCGGCTGCGCGGATTGCCGCGGCGCACGTGCTCCGTGAGCTGCGCGTAGGCGGTGACGTCGGCCTCCGCCTCGGTTGCGATGCTCCGCAGGCCGGGCGGTTTCTCGATCACGATCACTGCGTCATCCTCGTGACGGACGAGAATGCCGCCAGCCAGCCGCGTGTCGGGCGCGGTCTGCGGCTGCGAACGGATCGTCACCGCGTCGCCGGGCTGCAGGTCGTGGTCGAATTGCGAGATGACCCGGCCGTTCACCTCCACGCGGCGGTCGCGCAGCCATTCGCGCACGGTGTTGCGCTTCGCGTCGGGCCACGCCGCGAAGAGCCACGCCAGCAACGGCGCTGGCTTGTCGACAGTACGGGATATGGCCACACGCCATCTCAACGCGGCAACACCATCTTGTCGAGGAACACCGGCCGCGGGCAATCATGCCCTTAGAAATCAATCTGCCTGAATTCATCTGGAATCATATCAGAGCAATCGATGCTTGGCCGGGATGAAAACGGATGGGCAAACCATTTCCGATAAGTCGGAGCCAGCACTGAAAGCGCAGATGTGCTTAAGTAAGCCGCCCACCAGCTAAAGGTCGAATTGCTGATGATGATATTTTGCGCGCGATTTATTAAATAGAAATCGACGATTGAATTGATGTTCGACGTTATTATATAAGGCTTTTTTATAGCCTGGCGCTGAACAAACTCCGTAGCCAGTTTTACATCGTTTGTCACAATAATGAGAGGATTCCCCGTGGATTCCAGGGCTTGGAGAGCCTTGACATAATAGGCATCATCGAGAGAGGGCCGGAAGGCTGGCGTAACATCCTCCGGTCGCACATAAAATCTCATGTGCATGGCATCGTAACGCTCCAGGTGATGTTTGAGGCAGAATGCATTGACTTCCGTCGACACCGCCAATGGCGGCCGGAACAGACGAAGAAGCTCGGAACGTAATACAGGAAAGTACTTCGCTGACTGAAACTCCCCTTTCAATGTGACATTAAAACGGAAAGGGAGGTCTTGATACGCAAAATGACGCTGCTCATATCGAGTCCAGCACCGGATCGAATCACGATAATCGAGCCCCGGGTAAAGTCGCCAATATTCAATCCCGCTTCTTTCGCATCGCCAACGAGGGAGAATCGGGCGGACACCATATTTGGCTGCATAGCCTAAAACGAGTCCGATTTGAAAGAGCTGATTGCCAAACTCTCCATTCCTCCCAAGCCCGGCGTAGGTAACAAAGGATCTTTTGCGAATTCCTTGCGCAAGGCTGCCTTTAGCGGAACCAATATGGTTCTGAAGATAAATCAGCGGATGCCGGAATCCCCCCTGTTTGATCCGCGCGATCTTCAGCCCCGGCATGGTTGGATTTGCATCGCCATTTTTCAACTTCAATCTCCGGAACTGAGCCCCTTACTTGCCCGAGGAAACGGTCGTTTCCATGGTTGACCAGACGGCCAGTGCGCGCTCTGCTTGGTTCGGACTATGCATTTTGAAACGTACTACGGCCAGCCGACGGCGGGGAGACTTTTTTCTCCCAAGTGCTGCTGCCGCGACAAACCTGGCCGACACACGCATGCAATCATGTTCTTCATGGCCGCGCTATTGGCGCTTTTACCCGGCCCCACGGTGACGTCACCAGCGTTTTCAAGCATTCGGGATGCGTTGAACTTAATCGTTTCGTTCCCATCAAATTCACGCAACCTGAAATAATCATTTTCATGGGGCTTTTCAAAAATCTTCGCAGAGTAATTAAGCACCGTCGTCGTTTACTGCAATTTGAAGGAATCTATAGCGAATTTCTAGAATTCACGATGATCCCCAAACATATCTATATAGAAAACTTGCAGCTTGCTGAAAAAATATCCGGAATTTCCGGATGCGTTGTCGAATGCGGCGTCTGGCGCGGCGGCATGACGGCGGGCATGGCCAGGATCCTCGGCTCCCGGCGCGCTTACTTTCTTTTTGACAGCTTTGCCGGATTGCCGCCGGCCCAGGAGGTGGATGGCGAGAATGCCCTGGCCTGGCAAAGCAACACCCAGGCGCCCGGCTATCATGACAACTGCACAGCTTCACCTGAGTTCGCCCGGCAGGCCATGTTGCGATCCGGGGCGACGAACTTTCATCTCATCGAAGGCTGGTTCAACGAGACGCTTCCCAAGTTTGTTCCGCCGGAGCCGATCGCCTTGCTCCGTCTTGATGCGGATTGGTACGATTCCACCATGACATGCATGGAGTCGCTCTTTGACCGGGTGACTCCAGGCGG
>Ga0302319_10022085_pt1 | contig 11438 bp, 10 predicted proteins | sample Bog_T0_2_FD_203319 | JGI IMG/M metagenome (GOLD analysis project Ga0302319, IMG submission 203319) | Peat permafrost microbial communities from Stordalen Mire near Abisko, Sweden - Bog_T0_2 | ecosystem: Environmental > Terrestrial > Soil > Wetlands > Peat | place: Sweden: Abisko, Stordalen Mire...
CTTGCATTGTATAATTTGAATTATGGTTACCCTTACAACCCACGGGGTTAAAATAACGGTGCAAAGCAATTACGAGGAATCGCACTCCCGTCCTACGAACCGCTATTTTATTTTTTCATACCGCATAACTATCGAAAATAATACACCTAACACCATACAATTGCTGAGAAGGCACTGGTATATATTCGACGGCATGTCGGGCTGGAGCGAGGTGGAAGGAGAAGGTGTAGTATCGCAAAAACCCATACTTTATCCTTCGGAAGAATATCAATATGAGTCCTTTTGCCCCCTGGTGAGTGAAGCCGGAAAAATATACGGAACTTACTTAATGGAAAATAAATCAGACGGAACCACGTTCTTTGTAAACATTCCGGTCTTTAAGTTGGTGGCTCCCTGTAAAAATAATTAATCCTTTTTAAGAATCATGTCCAAACGCCTTTTATTACTTGTCCTGCTCCCCGCTTTATTTTTAACTGCTAATGCACAGACTCCGGGTGTAAAACATACCCAACTGGTTCAATTTTCGGGCATTGTGGTAGATAGGGACAGCCTGCAAAAAATACCTTTTGTTGCTATACTCGACAAGCGCTCAAGCGGAGGAACCATAGCCGACAACTCCGGCTACTTTTCATTTATCGCAGTTCCCGGAGATACTATTGTTTATGCAGCTTTGGGATATAAAACCAGTTTTTATGTATTGCCCGATACGCTTTCCAACGACAAATATTCCTGGATACATTTAATGACTAAAGACACTACCAACCTGAAACCCTTTGTATTTTACTCCTGGCCATCCAAAGAAGCCTTCCGGGCAGCCTTTCTGAAATTAGATATACCCGACAATGACCTTGACCGGGCAAGGGCAAACATGGCGCTTGCAGCCCGCCATGCCCGATTTGGCAGCGACACGCGTTCTCCGGGAGTTAACTACCTCCAAACCATGCAACAGGAAACCGACAAGCTTTATTATGCCGGACAGTTACCACCAAACAACCTGCTAAACCCTATTGCATGGGGAAAATTTATACAGGCCTGGAAGGATGGCTCACTTAATATTCAATAAAACCGGAAGATTAGGTACATTTATCCCCAGAATTCAATAGTATTTACCAATTTTTAATTCCAGTTAACGAAGGTGATAAGGGATAAGGTTAAGTTTTTATGTATTCTCTCTCTTTTATTTTTCTCTTTTCACCGCATGGCCGTTTGCCAAAAAACGGCTACTCTTTATGGAGAGATAAAAGACACCGTGGGGCAACCTGTGCAAGCTGTTGAAATAGGGATTGTAGGCAATTCGGAACAACAACCGGTATATAGCGACAGCCTGGGTAAATTTTCATATAATGTTCCGGCAGGAAAAGAAATTCAAGTAGGTTTTTTCCGGGAAGGGTATATCACTTCTATTGTGAAAGTGAAGATGAAAGAAGATGAAAAAAAGGAATACAATATATCTCTGCATATTTCCTCCAGCGTAATACTTGATACGGCCAGCATCATGGGCATGAAACATAATTCAGAGGGGTTGCTGGAATTGAATACAAGCGTGGTAACCTCCATACCCATGCCTTCCGGCGATTTTAATTCCATTTTAACTACCGCACCGGGCGTTGCCACCCGCAGCGAACTTGGTTCGGATTATTCGGTTCGGGGAGGCGGATACGATGAAAACCTGGTATACGTAAATGGTATTGAAGTGTATCGCCCCTACCTGATACAATCCGGCCAACAAGAGGGACTTAGTTTTATTAATCCCGATATGGTTTCTTCCGCCTTCTTCTCTGCCGGAGGATTTGAAGCCAAGTATGGAGATAAAATGTCGTCGGTACTGGATGTAACGTACAAAAAACCGACTGACTTTGAGGCTTCCGCTTCGGGTAGCTTGTTGGGAGGAACAGAACATATTGAAGGCGTAAGTAAAAACCACCGCTTTACATTTATTGAAGGCTTTCGTTACAAAACCAACCAATATCTTCTTAATACGCTGGATGTGCAAGTATCATATAAACCCAAGTTTTACGATGGACAGATTTACATGACCTACGCCATTACCGACCGGCTTGAATGGGATATATTGGGGAATTTTTCGGCCAATATTTACCAGTTTATTCCGCAAAGCCAAACCACTTCCTTTGGCACAGTAAGCCAGGCATACCAGCTGCAGGTTTATTTTCAGGGAGAGGAACTTGATGAATACCTGGCCATGACCGGAGCCACATCCTTGAATTATAAAGCAAGCGAAAAAGTAAACCTCCGCCTTATTGCCTCAGCTTATTTTGACGAGGAAACGGAAGATTATGATATTGATGGAGATTACCTTATAAGCCAGTTGAGCACAAATGCAGGAGCCAGCTTTGGCAAACCGGCTTTTGGTGTTGGTGTAGGGGCTTACCTTAACCATGCCCGCGATGAATTGAATGCAAAAGTATATAGCTTGCAACAACAGGGGACCTGGAATTATAGCGGGGAAAATAAATTTCTTTGGGGAGCTACTGCCGAGCATGACATTGTGACCAGCCAAATAAGCCAGTGGAATTTTTTAGATTCCTCCGGATATTCGGTTCCGTTTAATCCCTATTTATTACAACTTCAAAATGTAGTTAAAGCTTTTGATTCGTTGCAGTCGAACAGGCTGACGGGGTATTTAGAAAATATTAATAAATGGCACGGCTCAGGTAATTCCACCTTTATTATTACAGAAGGTGTAAGGGCCAACTATTGGGATATCAATAATCAAACAGCCATAAGCCCGAGAGGCTCCATAGCCTATAAGCCCAATTGGAAAAGGGACGTGCTTTTCCGTCTTTCCAGCGGCATATACTACCAGCCGCCCTCTTACCTGGAACTTATCGATATATATGGAGTGATGCATGCGAATGTTAAAGATCAGGAATCAATTCATTACGTATTGAGTTCCGATTATAATTTTAAAGCCTGGGGAAGACCCTTTAAACTGATAACAGAAGCTTTTTACAAACAACTGGTAAATGTTATTCCTTATGAAATTGATAATGAGCTTGTAAATTACTATCCTACGTTAACCGCCCACGGGTATGCTGCCGGTATCGACAGCAAGATTGGAGGTGAATTTGTACAAGGGCTGGAATCGTGGGCAAGTGTTTCAATTTTAGATGCCAGGTACACTATCAATAATGCATTTTACACGGTAAATTATAATACGTACGGACAGGAAATTACTTCCGGCATTGCCGACCAAACCATTGCCTATAGTCAGCAATTTCCTGTTGGCAGTATGCCAATGCCTATGGACCAGCGTGTAACATTCAGCATGTTTTTTCAGGACTATTTACCCAAGTTCCCTAACTTTAAAGTCTATCTTAATCTTGTTTTCGGGTCTGCTATTCCGTTTGGTCCTCCCAATAATCTGTATGGCGATACGCTGCGGTCGGCGCTATACGAAAGAGTTGATATTGGCGGTTCCTATCTTATACTGGGCAGAAGAGGCCAGAAAAACAACCACGGTCTTGCAAAATATTTTAAAAGGATGTGGGTCGGAATTGAAGTATTTAACCTGTTGCAGGCCAACAACGTAATTTCATACGAGTGGATTGAAGACGTAAGCGGCAACAGATATGCAGTGCCCAATTATCTTACTGCCCGTGAGGTAAATGTAAGGCTGATGATGGAGTTTTAGCGGGATTGTTCTCTTTCAGATTAATAAAATAGGTCATTAAAATTTAATTGCTTGGCAATCAATTAAAAGTAAATTTTATTTGATATAATGTAAAATATAGTTGTCTTAATGTAAAGAATAGTTGTATTTTTGCAAAACAAACTTAAAATCAAACTATGTCTACACAAAAACTCATATTGCCATATAAATTCCGATTTATTGGAGTATTTACAGCTGTCGGTGCAATTGTACTTGATGGTATTTTGGAGTCCTCATCTCCAGATACAAATGCCATCAGTCTGGGTTTTAAAATTTTAGAAATAATTGGTCTTTTTATTTTCATTAACAGCAAAGAGAAAATTGAAGATGAAAGAATCGATCATTTGAGATTGATTGCCTTTCGAATATCTTATATGATAGTCGGTATAATAGGAATATTGTTTTTGATCTTTGATTTTTTTCGATTAGATTTTATAGGAAAAGAAGGGATCCCGCTGCTTATCATAACTATGATTGTATCCTATCAACTTGCTTTTCTTTTTTTAAGAAGAAAAGAAGGAGATTTTGCCAAAAGTAATTCAACAGAACTATGAAAACTACAGTAAAAGTGGAGCGCGCCAAAATAAACATTACTCAGGATGATTTGGCAAAAGCCGTAGGTGTTTCAAGACAAACTATTAATTCTATCGAAACGAACAGATATGCCCCATCTACCATTCTTTCGCTTAAAATCGCCCGTTATTTCAATACTACAGTAGATGAACTTTTTAAGCTGGAAGAAACCGATTAAATAATAGCTTATGTTTTTTTGACAAAGTGAAACGGATGCCTTCATAAAGTTTTCATTTTCGGGTACTAGTATTGCATCATAATCAAAAAACAAAACTGTCATGAAAACAAACCATTTTTTAGTAGCTGCTTCCATAGTAGCTTTGGGATTAATTTCCGCTTCGGGTTTCGCACAAAATAATTTTGATGAAACCCATCCACGCCGTGCCGAAGTAAACAGCCGTCTTGCCAATCAAAATGCACGGGTAGACAATAAAGTGGCTGAAGGTAAAATGTCACAGGGCGAAGCAGCAAAAATTCACGGACAAGACCATGCCATCCGTAAAGAAGAAAGAAGAGATGCTGCTGCCAATGGCGGACATATTACCAAAGCCGAACAAGTGCACATCAATCACCAGGAAAACCACGTAAGCAGAGAAATCAGGAATCACTAAGCATACGCACTTTTTCACTGTAAAAACCCTGAAGTATTTCAACAATGCTTCAGGGTTTTTGCTTTTGTAAATTACCGAGCTTGGGTATACAAAGTAAAAATGTACATTTGTTTTCATGTTTAACCGCCTCAATACTGTACTTCCCATTTTATTTTGTTTGATGGGGTCTTCTGTTGTTTTTGGCCAACGTGATAAGTACCTTTTACATGTTCATAGGACATTGGACTCTATCCTAATACATATTAAAAAGGACAATATAGATACCTCAAAGATCCATTCCATGAGTAGTATCTCCTACCTTTTCGTACAGGCCGAACAATATAAAGAAGCTGATTCATTTGCACGGGCGGCCCTAACGGAATCGGAGAAGATAAATTACAAGAAAGGCTCTGCCTTCGCTTTATACAGCTTAGGGTACGTGGATGAATGGCATGCTAATTACAAAGAAGCAATTTCTTGTTTCTCTAAATCCATCGATCTTTACATTTCCATGGGCGATAGCAACCAACTTGCGCCTATTCTTAAAGGACTTGGAGACGTATATATACGGCAGGGTAATTACCCATTGGCCTTGGAAATGGAATTTAAGGCTTTGCCTCTTTTCGAGAAGTATAATGATGAAATTGGGTATACTGGGAATTTACTGAGCATAGGCAATATTTATGCTGAACAGCAAGATTACGGCAATGCGTTACAATATTATAATAAAGTATTAAAAGTGGATACAACCAATAATGGCGGTATGGATATTTCATACGTAATAGGTAATATTGGGGATATTTATCAGATGCAGAAAAAATTCCCCGAAGCTGTTAGATATACCAATAAAGCATTGAAACTTTTTAAAGCAAACGGAAATAAAGAAGGAGAAATTGATGCGATTGATAATTTAGGTACCGTATGTTTTCAACAGGCCGATTATTCCGGAGCACTGGAAAATTATATGCAAGGGCTATCCATATCAAAAGAAATTGGCAGCAAAGAATTAATAGCAGATAATTTTATTTATATCGGCAAAACTTATGAGAAGCAAAAAAAATTTACCGATGCCCTTAACTATACAAATCAGGGACTGGCAATAGCAAAGCAAATAGAACAGCCAACGGGTATGCGCGACGGGGAACAAATTCTGGCAACCATTTACGAAAATATGCATGATATTCCGCAGGCATACCTGCATTATAAAGCTTATATGACTATACACGATACCCTGGAAAATGATGATAATACAGGGAAATTAACCCGACAGGAAATGACGCTTGAATATGAAAAAAAACAAGCAATGGATAAAGCAGAACAAGAAAAAAAAGATGCTATTGCCCGGGCCGAGGATAAAAAACAAAAAATGCTCACTGCTTTTACAGCCATTATTGCTATTGCAGTATCCATTTTCGCTATTGTTATTTTCTTTTCATTGCGTACAACGCGTAACCAAAAAAGAATTATTGAAGAACAAAAAAAATTAGTAGATGAAAGAAATAAAAATATTACCGACAGTATTAATTATGCCCAACGGATACAAGATGCCATACTTCCACCTATAAACTTTATAAAGCACTCCTTTCCCGAATCCTTTTTGCTTTACAAACCCAAAGATATTGTAGCAGGTGATTTTTATTGGATGGAGCGAACAGGAGATACTATTTTAATTGCTGCTGCCGACTGCACAGGACATGGAGTGCCCGGGGCTTTGGTAAGTGTTGTATGCAGTAATGCACTTAACAGAACCGTTAAAGAGTTTCACATTGTTGAACCCGGAAAAATACTTGACAAGGTGCGTGAATTGGTACTCGAAACATTTGAAAAAAGTGAAGCCAATGTGCAGGATGGAATGGATATATCGCTATGCTGCATTAATACAAAGACAAATGCAATACAATGGAGCGGTGCTTATAATTCGCTTTGGTATATCCAAAATGGAGAAATTTATGAAGTTGCCGCCGACAAACAACCCATAGGTAAAATTGACAAGCCACAACCATTCCATACCCATAGCTTGCATATTCAAAAAGGAGATGCACTCTATTTACTTACCGATGGTTATGCCGACCAGTTTGGGGGACCAAAAGGCAAAAAGTTTAAATACAAGCAACTTCAGGATGTTTTATTGGCAAACGCTGCCAAATCTTTAGAAGAACAAAAAAATATTCTCCAAAATACGTTGGAAGAATGGAAGGGTAACCTTGAACAGGTGGATGACATTTTGGTGATTGGGATAAAAATTTAAGAACATTCTTAACACTTTCTTTATATATTTACTCCCGTGAAAAATTTATATCTCATTATATATTTTATTCTTTTTAACTGCATACAGGGGTTTGGACAGAATCCTCCCATTGACTCACTTAAGAACATTTTAAAAATTGAAAAAGAAGATACCAATAAGTGCAATACACTCAATTCCTTATCTACACGATATTTTAAATTAACCAAATGGGATTCGGCTTTGATTTATGCAAAAGACATGCAGGCCTTAGCTGAAAAAATCGGATTCAAACAGGGCATCTTTAACGCTTTATCTGCTACCGGTTCCATCTATTACCAAAAAGGAAACCTTGGTATTTCGTTGGAATATTTAAAAAATGCTTTGAAATTTGAAAATGCTATTAGCAATAAAAGACTTGTTGCTTTGGTATATAAACAAATAGGAATGAACTATATTGTACAAGGCATTTATTCAGAATCCTTAAAAAATTATCTCATCGCTTTAAAAATAAGCCAGGAAATTAGTTATCCTTCAGTAGAAGCATATTGCTATAACGAAATTGGCAAAATTTATAACATAAAAGGCAACCATATTGAAGCTATAAAAAATGAAAAAAAAGCATTGCTTATAAGTGAAAAATGCCAAGATTCCGGCATGATAGCAGCCGGATTAGAGTATTTAGGTGAAGCTTATTTAGCCGATAGTAATTACAACGAGTCATTAAAAAGCTATCTTGCTTCAAAAGCCATCTTTTTAAAATTAAATAAAGGACAAGGAATTGGTGATGTAGATTATGGCATCGGCAATGTTAAATATTCGACCCACCAATATCAGGAAGCATTGGAAAATCATTTGGATGCCATTGAGGTATTTAAAAAAATAAACGATAACGATGATATTGCAGAAATGAATGTTATTTTAAGCCAAGATTATTTTGCTCTTGGAAATATACAAGAGGCGTTTACTATGGGAGATAAGGGATTGTCACTCCTTCTTGCCGGCGGGGAAAAAGATAATATAAAAGATGCTTATAGAAATCTTGCTGTTATAAATGCTAAATTAAATAACTACAAATCGGCTTATGAAGATGAGACCTTGTTTAAACTTTATTACGATAGTATTTTTAATAATGAAAATGAAAAAAAACAGTCTGAAATGCAAATGCAATTTGATTTCAACAAAAAGGAAGATTCTTTAAAAATTTTGCAATCCAGCAGAGATACACTTAATATAGAGCAATCAAAAAAGCAAAAACTCACCACCTATTTTGTAAGTGGATTACTGTTTCTTGTTTTGTTATTTGCACTTTTTGTTTACAGAAACTTAAAGCAAACGAAAATAAAGAACCTTATTATTACTCAACAAAAAGAATTGGTTGAAGAAAGAAACAAGGACATTTTAGCTTCTATAACCTATGCCAAGCGTCTTCAAGATGCCATCCTTCCTCCATTAAGTATCATCAAGCAATATTTGCCGGAGTCATTTGTGTTATATGAACCCAAAGATATTGTGGCAGGTGATTTTTACTGGATGGAACGAACAGGAGACAATATTTTAATTGCTGCTGCCGATTGCACAGGGCATGGTGTGCCGGGCGCACTGGTTAGTGTTGTATGTAGTAACGCATTAAACCGCACTGTAAAAGAATTTCAGATAACCGAGCCGGGAAAAATACTTGACAAGGTACGTGAGCTTGTTCTTGAAACCTTTGAAAAGAGCGAAAGCAATGTGCAGGATGGTATGGATATTTCGCTATGCAGTATTAATACGAAGAACCAAAAAATACAATGGAGCGGTGCTTATAATTCGCTTTGGTACATCCAGAATGGAGAGCTTCATGAAATTCCCGCTGACAAACAACCTATAAGTAAAACTGACAATCCGAAACCTTTTGTTACGCATAGCTTAAATCTTAGCAAGGGAGACATACTCTATTTATTTACCGATGGTTATGCAGACCAGTTTGGCGGACCGAAAGGCAAAAAGTTTAAATACAAACAACTTCAGGATATTTTATTGGCAAATGCACCAAGGTTAATGGAAGAACAAAATACCATACTGGAAGGCTATCTGGAGGAATGGAAGGGAAGCTTGGAACAGGTGGATGATATTTTGGTGATCGGAATAAGGGTTTAATTGTACGATTAGAAGAAGATAAACCGCTCAATAAAATCATTTCTTATTGATTTTCAAATAGAAATGAAAGCATATAAATAAAATTTGTATTTTTTTATTGCATATATTACTTGTAGTAATTATACTTGTATCTTTATTCCCTAATTCTCGGAGTTATATATAGGTTTAGCTTATTTCTTTAAGCCCCGACCTGGGCCTTATATAAAACCAACCCACTTTTAGTACAAGCTGATCAGATAATTACTTATTTGATTCTAAAACCTGCAAAATATATTGAAATAATAAAATAGGATGGAACATATAGAAATAACTGAAATAGTTAGAAACATTAAAGAATCGGGAAATCTGGAAGACTATCTGTCTCACATGCTGGAAGAAATACGTATAAACGAACGTATTAAAACACAAGAACGCTTCTTTGAGTTGTCTATTGATATGCTATGCATATCCGATATGAGCGGATATTTTAAAAAAGTAAGTAACTCGTTTACTACTAAACTTGGTTATTCGGAACTAGAGTTGACAACGCAGCCTTTTAAAGATTTTGTAGTAGAAGATGACCTTAGTAATACAGACAATGCTTATGACGATCTTTTAGAAGGCAAGGCCCTTTATGATTTTGAAAACAGATACCGCTGCAAAGATGGGAGTATTAAGTGGCTTTCCTGGCATTGTGTTTCTATTCCGGAAGAGGAGTTAGTTTATTGTATTGCACGTGATGTTACAGAACAGAAAAAGGCGCATACCCTGCAAAATAATTATATTCTGCAATTGGAAGAACTAATCAGACAGAAAAATTTCAGCTTGCATTATGCCCGTTCTTTGCAGGATGCTATTATTCCACACAGAAGCAATCTTGACAAAGTTTTTCCGGAATCCTTTGTATTTCAAGTGCCCAAAGAAATAGTTTCAGGAGATTTTTGCTGGGTTGAACAGGTTGGTGATATTACATTTTTAGCTGCAGCCGACTGTACCGGACATGGTGTTCCGGGTGCAATGATGACTATGGTTTGTGCAGGAATTTTGACAAGAGCAATAAAAGAATTTGGTATTACAGAGCCCGGTAAGATATTGGATAAGGTACGTGAAATGGTACTCCATACATTTGATGGTTCAGATGCTATTATGAAAGATGGAATGGATATCTCCCTTTGTTCTATAAATAAACAAACGCTGGAGCTGGCATGGAGTGGTGCAAACAATCCCTTACTTTATTTTCATAACAAAGAATTACATGAAATAGATGGAGACAAACAGCCTATAGGCATATTTGAAAGCTACCGGCCCTTTGTAACACATACAATACAACTGAGTAAAGGTGATACGCTGTATCTATTCACCGATGGCTATGCCGACCAGTTTGGTGGTGAAAAGGGCAAGAAATTTATGTACAAGCAGTTAAAACTAAAACTAATGAAACTTGCCCCTTTAAGCATGCATGGGCAAAATGAACGACTTCGAAAGATGTTTGAGGAGTGGAAAGGCACATTAGAGCAAACAGATGATATATTAGTAATGGGGGTAAGAGTTTGAGGCTTAATATGCATAGAAACAAAGGCTTATCCATTTAACCAACCCCTTGATTTTCCTATATGTTAACGCTTTAAGTTAAATGATAACCTTTTCTTCATGTAGTCTTCATCCGGCTGCTATAGTTTCGCCTTCAATTAATAACAAACAAAAAACCTTAAAATGAAAACCTTATCAATTGCTGCCGCTTTATTGTTCGCTTTCGGAACTGTAACTTTCGCTCAAGATGCTTCTTCTACAACCAAAACATCTACCAGCAAAACTACAACAACCAAAACCGTTAAGAAGACCGGAACCAAAACTGGAAAAAAGAAAGCTGCTAAACCAGCCTCTACTCCTGCTGCTAAGTAATTAAACCTTATCTTATACTTAAAGCTCTGGCTTATCAGTCAGGGCTTTTGTATTTTATAAAATCCTGGCAAATGCCAAATTCTATTAGGCTTGAAACCCCTGTTACATTATCCTTTAATAATACCTGTTTACCCCCTTCATTTATTCTTCACATTCAAGTTATAAACTTGTATCATCAAATAACAATAAAAACCAAACTGTCATGAAAATTAAAAATGTAGTAGCTGCCGGTGCAATCCTTGTAGCAATCGCTTTTATCCCTTCTCTTGTAAGTGCGCAAACCGTGCAACAAACAAAAGATAATAAAGCTAAGAACATAGCTAAAAGAAACCGTGCTGAAAAGAACGGACATCCCAAAAAT
>Ga0302319_10022087_pt1 | contig 11438 bp, 13 predicted proteins | sample Bog_T0_2_FD_203319 | JGI IMG/M metagenome (GOLD analysis project Ga0302319, IMG submission 203319) | Peat permafrost microbial communities from Stordalen Mire near Abisko, Sweden - Bog_T0_2 | ecosystem: Environmental > Terrestrial > Soil > Wetlands > Peat | place: Sweden: Abisko, Stordalen Mire...
AGAGCAAAAGGGGCCAGTCTTCGTCCATAACACGGGGATCATCCATAGTCGGAAACTATGTCACCCAACCGGCAAAAGCAAGCCTAATCGACGAAAAATGAACCATACAAGTTAGCGCTTATGGGGCACATCCCTGACAGGTTGGACCACGGAGATCTTTGATCCTGCATCCTTCGATTGTGCGCGAGCGGAGGGTTATTTTCTGCAAAGAGCAGCGAAGGGTTTTTGTTTTCCAGGTCCCAAAAGCGGGACCCGGGGCACCCAGATTCTTGTGCTGGAGTTGCGCCACTCGCCGACGATGCGATGAGAACCTGAAATCTGTCCTCACGAATCATTTTTTTGTGGCCGATACCTGTTGCCCGGATACAATTTGTCCCTGAAGGCTACCGATGACTTTGAGGTGCAAATCGATGGTTCGACAGGTGCACTTGTTTTGTCTGCTGCTTCTGCCATGCGCACAACTGGTCGCGCAAGGTGCGGCTGTTCCGGGCGATCCGTGCAAGCCGGCGAGTGCGCGAACGCAGGAGATTGGATGCTGGATCCTGGCTGACAATCCCGTAGGTCAACTCACAAAACCTCAAGTGTTCTGGCATCTCGATGCGTATCCAACACGCCTGGCGGCGGAGGCAGATAAAGGCCCGCGAGGCACGGTTGTCGAGTCGTTTGGCAAAGTGTGGTTGATGACCATCGAGGGCGAGAACTGGAGATCGGCCCACGGTCATCGCGTTGCCGAAATTGGACCACTTCCGGTCGTTGCAGGAGAAAACTACTCGGCGCAGTTTATGGAAGCGGACTTCACACCCGGAATGACTGCGCCCTCCCACATCCACTCTGGCCCGGAGGCCTGGTACGCGGTGGGCGGTGAAACATGCCTGGAGACCTCCGATGGCCGCATGCAGATCAGCCGGGCAGGTGGCCCTGCGGTCATTGTTCCGATGGGATTATCGATGCACCTAACCGCGATCGGCACCGAGCGGCGGCGTTCTATCGTGATCATCCTCCATCAGACCTCGCAGCCTCCGACCACCATGATCCATGATTGGATGCCAAAGGGTTTGTGCAAGGCAAACAACTGAATCGACGCGTCCGCAGCGCAGGCTGGGTAGCCTCTATCCTTCGATTGTGCGCCGGTGGAGGGTTATTTTGAGCAACCCTTCTAAGCCGCGCGATTGAAAGGCTCGATCTTTGGTTGCGGCTTTTGGGATGCTTGCCAGAGATCGTAGTCGGCTTGCAACTCATACCAGATTTCAGCATGGGTTCCCAGTGCGGCGGAAAGACGCAGCGACATATCGGCGGAGATGCCTGCCTTGCCGTTGAGTATGCGGGAAAGCGCTGCGCGCGAGACCTGCAAATGCTTTGCAGCCGCCGTAACGTCGATGTCGCCTAAGAACTCCCGCAGCACTTTGCCGGGGTGCGGTGGATTGTGCATGCGCGCCATTTCATTTCTCCTAGTGGTAATCCCGATAGTCAACGAGGATCACGTTTTCGCCCTCAAAGGCGAAGGTCAAGCGCCAGTTGCCGTTCACCTTCACTGCCCAATGGTTCTTCAGATCGCCGCGCAAGGGGTGCAATTCCCATCCTGGAGCATCCATATCGCGCGCCGTCTTCGACCGATTCAACTGAAAGAGCTGGACGGACAGCTTGGCCGCATGGGCAGGCTGAATGCCAGCTTTGCTTCCGGCGGTGAAGAACCTTTCAATCCCATCGTGCCGGAAGCTCTTGATCATTTGTATAGTGGAACGCGTCACGCCTCAGAAGTCAAGCTGGAATATTAATCGCCGGCGTCCCTTGCCGTTCGTGGTGGTACGGACCGGGCGCTGCCTGACTGTGAACCGTGATCAGTAGGACTCCGCTCCACGGATCATTTCCATTGTGCGTCGGCGGAGGGTTATTTTGCGCAACATGTGGAAGTGAGACATAGTGATTTGCGGATCCCCAAAGCGGTATCCTTGGTACCCGGCTGCCGTGTTACCCTGTCCGCACCATGCGCACGCTATCTTTTGTCGCTCTCTTTTTGATTGCCCTCTTACAGGGCATGGGGCAAACGGCGGACAATTCAAAGCCATCTCTTCCCAAGGAGCCTCGCGAAGTCTTTGCGGCTGCCGCGCCGCTCTATGACTTCTCTGACCCCGCCTTGAAGCCTTGGCACCTCAAGGCCACTTATCAGCTTTATGACGAAAAGGGCAATCCCGCCGAGAAAGGAACCTTTGAATATTGGTGGGCTTCGCCGCAGATGCATCGCAGCACCTGGACGCGCGCAGATGCGACGTGGACAGATTGGGTGACGGCTGACGGCGCTCTCTACCGCAAAGAGAGCGGTAAGCCGTTGCGATTCTTCGAGAGGAAACTGGAATCGATTCTTTTGCATCCATTACCGGCTCCCGGCCTTCTCGACTCGGGAATTTTGAAGCTCGATTCCAAAATGATTCCCGAAGGACAAAAAAACTTGGCCTGCGTCGGCGCTGCACTGCAATCGGAGTACGAGGACAAAAAGCAGTCGCCAAGCCTCGAGACGGGTGCGCGCTATTGCTTTGACCTTTTAACAATGGCCCTGCGGACGAGTTACTCGGGCATGATCGCCACCGAGTTCGATCATGTCGTGAAGATACAGGGCCGCTATCTGGCACGGCAGGTTGCGATCTCAGACGGAGGAAAGCCAAGCCTCTTCTCGGCCTCCGTTGAGACCATAGAGTGGATCGATTCGTCGGATGCGATGCTGAGCCCGCCTGCCGATGCGGTTCTTGTACGGGCGGCGACGAGTCAGGCTACGCCCAGCCAGACGGGCAGCGCGGCGAAAGGGTTTTCGACTAACAATCTGACTTTTTTCTGCCCGACAAATTGGAAAAAGACGCACGAGCAGAACGTGGTGCTTCTTGCGGCCATGGTTGGAACGGACGGGAGGGTGCATGACATGGAAGTTCTGGCCTCGCCGTCGCCGCTGCTTTCAAATCCTGCGGTCGATGCCGTGAAGAAATGGATATTTGGGCCGTATCAGCTGAACGGAACGGCGGTCGAGGTAGAAACGGTTGTCGATGTAATCTTCGTCTTGGACCATCAGCCAGGTAGCAACGATTAAGGGCCAGCCGATTCGGCTGACCCTCTTGTTTGTCAGGAAGATCGACGCCTTATATCTTGACCGAAGCGGCGCGGGCGGAGATGCCGCTCACTTCGGCGGCTTTGGCTTCGGCGTAGGCGGCTGCGCCCAGCAGAGCGGCACGGCTTTCCAGAATAATCCGCACCGGCATGTTGATGAGCAACTGGCTCAAGCGGCCCTTGTCGGTGAAGGCCTTCATGAAGGTGCCGTCTTTGAGCTTTTCGATAATGCGGGGGGCGATGCCGCCGCCCACATAGAGACCGCCGACAGACAGAATCTTGAGGGCCAGGTTGCCGGCCTCCGCGCCATAGGCTGAGACGAACATATCCAGCGCCTTCTCGCAGATTTCGCTCTTGGCCGCCAGCGCCAGCTCGGTAATCACGGCGTTGGGATCGGGGACGGCGGCGATGCGCGCGGCCAGCCAGGCCGGCTCGTCCATGCCGCGCACCTCGCGTAGGAACTCGTATATGTTGGTGAGGCCCTGGCCGCTGATGACGCGCTCATAGCTGATGCGCCCGTTGAACTTCTGCTTGAGAAAGCGCAGCAGGTCGATCTCGTCCTCGTTGCGCGGCGCGTAGTCCCCATGGCCGCCTTCAGAGGGATAGGGGATGTGGCTGTGGCCGCTCGAAACCAGGAACGACTGGCCCAGGCCGGTTCCGGCGGCGATCAGGGCGCGGTTGCCGATCTGGCTGGGGTCGCCCTCGTTGAGGGTATAGATCTGGCCGTCGGCGAGCTCGGCAATGCCGTAGCCGTTGGCCTCAAGATCGTTGATCAGAAAGACATGCTCAATGCCGAGGCCGGCAGCCAGCTCGCGGCTGTCCAGCGTCCAGGGCAGATTAGTGAGGCGCAGGCGCCCGTTGCGCACGGGGCCCGGCACGCCGAAACAGGCCGCGGTCACCTTTTCCGAACCTAGAAACTCCTTGACGATCGTTTCCAGGCCGGGGTACTCCTTGGCCCGATAGATCTTGTCGCGGGTGGTTGTGAGCTTGCCATTGGTAAAGTCATACAGCGCCAAATCGACCTTGGTGCCGCCTACATCGCCCGCCAGAATCATCGTTCCCTCTCCAAGAAACCGCAGCCTTCCGCATCGGTTGCGGGTAACAGCGCAGCTGCCGCCTTGTCCAGAATCAATGTCAGTATACCGCTGGCGGGCCAAATGAGCTGGCTCGGCAGCCGGTCCACGTCGCGCGGCCCGGTCAGAACTTCCTTTAGAATCTCTGCTTTATCCGCTCCCGAGATCAGAAAGAAGACCGAACTGGCATGGTTGATGACCGGCCAGGTGAGCGTAATGCGCCATGTATCTTTCTGGGGCACGTGGTTGGCGGTGACCAGCCGGCTCAGCTCATGCAGAGCCTCGGTGCGGGGGAAGAGCGAGGCGGTATGGCCGTCCGGGCCCATGCCCAGCGCGACCAGGTCGAAACGGGGGATCTCCGCGCCCTCAAGGCGGAAGCTGTTGCGCAGCTCCGACTCGTAACGGGCGGCGGCCAGCTCCGGTTCCAGCTCGCCCTCGATGCGGTGAATCTGCTCGGGACGCAACGGAACCCGGTCCAGCAGCGCCTCGCGGGTCATGCGATAGTTGCTGTCGGCATCGCCGGGAGGAACGGCGCGTTCGTCTACCCAGTAGAGCTCAAGATTCTCCCACTGCATGCGGCTTCGCCACGGCTGACTGGGGTCGGCCAGCATCTCAAACGCGGCTTTGGGCGTGGAGCCGCCGCTGAGAGCGATCCGCGCGCGCTTGCCGTAATCCATCGCCTCGCCCGCCATCTCGACAAAATACTGCGCCGCCCTGCGAGCCAGCGCCGCCGGGTCCGCCTCCACATAGTACTTCACACTAAGTTTTCTGGGCATGGGGGATTGTAGCCTCTTATCTACAGGTTACGCGAAAAAGTATCAGAGCGACGTGAAAAGCGGCTCATCGCATGGACACATAAAACCCATTGACCGGCATCTTTTGTTCACGATGCCCTAGCAGTTTACCTCCTTTAGAGATGCCGACCGAGCCGAGGACGACGTTTTCCCACAGGCGGGCAAGAGGCCTGCTCGGAGTCTATTACAACCCGCATGTTCACGGAGCCGCTTGAACGGCTCTTTCCATCGAAGGCTGCGACGGCTAAGTTGCTTTGCCGCCGCTTCGATTGTTACCTGATGGGGCGAACCAGTTCCCCGGCGAGTCTATATACCGCAGAAAAGCACAGTCTTTCACGGCGCACATGAAGAGTTTCCCGGCCCCCTGCAATAATCTACGGTATGCGCACGGTGCTCACTGCCGGGAAGCTCTGGAACGGAACTACCTTCCTCGACTGCCCCATGGTCGTTATCGAAGACGGCCAGATCGCCTCCATCGCCTCCCGCGACGACGCCGAAATCTCCGCCAACGCGCGCGTTCTCGACTATCCCGGCGCGACCCTGGCTCCGGCATTCCTCGACGTGCATATCCACGGCGCAGCCGGCCACGACGTGATGGAAGCTACGCCCCAGGCTCTCGGCGCTATTGGCCGCTTCCTTGCCCAGCACGGCACCGGCAGCTATCTCGCCACAACCGTGACCGCACCCCTCGATGCCACTTTGCGCGCTCTCTCGGGCCTGGCAAAGCTCATCGCGCAGCCGCCCGCCGAATATCGGGCCCAGGCCATTGGGATTCATCTTGAGGGGCCGTTTCTCTCTCACGCCAAGCGCGGCGTCCACCCGCCACAGCACCTTCTCGCTCCCGACATCGCCGTCTTTGATCGGCTCTTCCAGGCCGCCGAGGGCCAGGTATGCCTCATGACGCTGGCACCCGAGCTGCCCGGAGCCGCCGAGCTCGCAGCTCACGCCACCGCGCGCGGCGTCCGCGTCTCCCTCGGCCACTCCAACGCCACCGCCGCCGAGACCTGCGCTGCTATCGCTGCCGGAGCAGTCAGCGCAACCCACACCTTCAACGCCATGCGTCCCCTCGACCATCGCGAACCCGGCATCCTCGGCGTCGTGCTTACCACCGATGCCCTTTTTGCCGAGCTCATCTGCGACGGCATCCACGTCGCTCCCGAACTGGTCAGGCTGTGGGCCCGCGCCAAAGGGACGACCCGCGCCATTCTCGTCACAGACGCCATGAGCGCGACTGGAATGCCCGACGGCGAATACCAGCTCGGCGGCCTCGCCGTACAGGTCGCCTGCGGCCGCGCCACCGTCGGCGGAGTCCTCGCCGGCAGCCTGCTCACGCTCGACCGCGCCCTGGCTAACTTCATCCAGTTCACCGGCGCGCCGCTCGAACAAGCCCTGCCCCTGCTCACCGCCAACCCCGCCGCCATGACCGGCCTCAGCCGCCATGCTGGCTCCCTAGCTCCTGGCCAGCCCGCCAACCTCGTCGTCCTCGACCCCGCCGGGAAGCTGTTATCCTCATTCCACCAAGGCCAGCCGATTCGCTGACGAGCGAAATTCAATCCATTGCATCCGCCAGCCGCTTGGCCCTCCACAGCGCGCCCTCCAAAGACACTACTGGCTTTTCCCCCACTGGCATCTCCGGCGCGGCGGCCTTCAATCCGGCAAAAAAGGCTTCGCGGACCAGCCTCATCTTCTCCACCACGCCGCCGGTCCACGCCACCGGAACCTCGCCTGCAATCCCGTGCTTGCCGCGCAGCTTGGTGCGCACCAGCAGCACAGACTCCACCAGGTCGGCCGCAGCCTGCCGCAGCACTCCCAGCGCGACCGCATCGCCGGTCTCGGCCAGCTCATTCATGGCAGGCGCCAGCGCGGCAAAGTCCGGCCCCGGCGTGCTGTCGCCCAGGTTGATCAAGTCCTGCAAGCTCGGGGTACCCCAAATCTCTCCCACGCGCCTCAGAATCTCCGTAGGCTCCTCGCGGTCATAGGCTTTCAGTGCCCGCCGCACGCCGTGCAGCCCGATCCAGTAGCCTGAGCCCTCGTCGCCCAGGCGCGAACTCCACCCGCCCGCGCTCTCCCGGCTGCCATCCGGCGCGCGGCCAATCGTATTCGATCCCGTGCCGGCGATTTGCAGGATGCCCGGCCCTCCGCGGAAGGCTGCGTCCAGCGCGATCACTTCGTCGCCCACCACCTCACAGCGATCCGCTCCAAACTCCCTAAGAACGGCCGTGATCCACTCTCGTGTGCCGGGCATCGAGGCGCTGGCTACGCCAACTGAAGCCGCACTCACCTCCGTTAACCCAGCCTGCTTAAAGACGTCCTTCAACAGAGCGCGCAAATTGGCCTCGGCCGCCTCCGCGCCTACGCGGAGGCGCTTGATAGAGCCGTTTTCACCATGAGCCAAAACCTGCTCGCCGGCAAGGATCGAGGCACGCGTCCGTGTTCCCCCGCCGTCAACTCCCAGAACGATCTTCACTCTCTTGCTCCCCGCCTTTTCGCAAGCAGCGATTATTTCTGGACCGGCTCTGGCGAACTTCCCGCAGGCTCAATCTCCGTCGCAATCACGCAGTTGCGGCCATTGTTCTTGGCGCGATAAAGCGCGGCGTCGGCGGCCTCGATCATCGCTTCACAGGTGGACGGGAAGCCGGAGGCTGCGCCAAAACTGGCGGTTATCCGGATCTCCTTTTCCCCAAACATCGCGTAAGCGCTTTCGATTGCCGTCCGAAATTGCTCCGCGCGCCGGCGTGCGCTCACAAAGTTCGACCCCGGCAGAATCACCATAAACTCCTCGCCGCCGTAACGGCCCACCCAGTCGTAAGAGCGCACCAGGCTTTGAAGTGTTGAACTGATTTCCATCAGGACAATGTCCCCCGCCATGTGGCCAAAAGAGTCGTTCACATCTTTGAAGTTGTCTAGATCCATCATGATCACGCTCAACGGCAAATTCTCGCGGCGCGAGCGGTCCACCTCCTGCCGCAGTCGTTGCACGATGATGCGATGATTCCACACGCCGGTCAGGCCGTCGTGCTCGGCATATTCGCGCATCTCTTTCTGGGTTTTCCCCAGTTCAATATTCTCTTTTTCCAGGCTCTCGATTCGCTGCCGAAGATACGGATCCCCATGACGCGCGTGAACCGTCAGCCGGCTGATTCGCCAGCGAGCCAGCACCAACACCCCCAAAAGCAACACAAGGAGGCAAAGGGACACACCCATCCAATCGGAGTTTTCGTGTGAGTTGCCGCCCTGAGCTATGCATGCGGGCGTAGCAAAGCCGAGGAACGCTAGCCCCAGCATGGCAAAGCCAAATCGCCATTTCTTCGGAGTTCCTGTCAGGCTTTGCTCAACGCTCTGCAAATTTATACCCTTCATTCTGGAATGAACTCACTATATACCTTGTAAATAGGCACTGTTTCGCGGGCCTGAACCTGCCTGAACGATTCTCGGAATAGTGGCGGCGTCAGCTCAGTCGCAAATCAGGTCCGATTCAGGAAAGGCACATCCAAGGTCTTCTGGTTCAGCACCGGAATTCCTATCGCCCCCGGCATTCTCAGCAGCGGGCGACCCAAAGAATCGCTCTACCTGGGTCAGCACCTCGGGGCCGGTTCCCGCGTGGTAGATGGCCGCCCGCAGCTTGGCCCCGCTCGGCACTCCATGTGTGAACCAGGTGGCAAACTGCTTCATCTTGCCGGCTGTTTCGCCCATCCGAGCGTCTCGGGGCAAATCCTTGGTCGCTTCCGCCTCGGCCAGCAGCATCTCAAAATAAGCCCGAATCATCCGGTAACGATCTTCCACCGTGGGGCGCTCATACGCTCCTGTCGCGGTGTACTGCGCAATCTGCCTGAAAATCCATGGGTTGGCCGGAGCAGCCCGCCCGATCATCACTGCGTCGCAGCCTGTCTCCGCCACCATGGCCACCGCGGCTTCTGGAGTGGTAATGTCGCCGTTCCCGATGACCGGAATCTTCACTGCTTGCTTTACCTGGGCGATCCACTCCCATTGCGCTTGGCCGCTGTAGCCCTGTTCGCGGGTGCGGGCATGCAGCGCAACGGCGTTCAGACCCTCGGCTTCGGCCATGCGCGCCAGCTCTACACATACAATCTGTTTTTCGTTCCAGCCCGCCCGGAACTTGACGGTGAAGGGGATTGTGACCGCCTTGCGCACCGCGCGAAAGATCTCGCCGATGCGTGGCAGGTCGCGCAATAAACCCGAGCCGCCATTCGATCCCACCACCCGCTTCGCCGGGCAGCCAAGATTCAGGTCCACCAGATCAAATCCTGTGTCTTCCACAATCCGCGCCGCTTCAGCCAGCGTCTCGGCGTTCGCCCCAAAGAGTTGCGCCCCAATGGGGTGCTCGTCGTCATAGAAGGTGAGATAGCGTCGCCGCTTGGTCTCGCGCATCCGCGCCAGGCCGTCTGCCGAAGTAAACTCCGTCATCAGCAGTCCGCAGCCCGACTGCGCGTTGGTCACAACTTCGTCAATCGCGCTCGCATCGATGTCTGGGTGCCCCACCCTCGCCACGCCTTTGTCTTTGCGGCTAGGGTGGGACTCTGCTTCCTCACCCCCAGTGGTGAACAAGCTGGCGTGGCGAATAAACCGCCGGAAGACCGTATCCGTGACCCCGGCCATGGGCGCCAGCACGGTGGCCGGCGTCACCACCACAGACCCCAGGCGCACCTCTGCCGGTACCCGCGCTTCCGCAGGCATCGTGTGCTCCCTGGGGTTGTCCCAGTCCTTCTTTACGGTAAAGCCCTTGCCCGCCATGAGAACCCCTAAGCTTTTAGCCACTTGCTTCTAGCTGGCCACAGCCGAACACTATTCCCGGAACTCCACGTTCGGATCGTGTGCGGCGACAAAGCGGTCGGTTAGCTCGATGATTTCTTTCGAGGAACGGAAGCGCTCGGGCTTTAGCAGAACCTCAGGCTTGACATCTTCCTTCGTTACATCGACATAGAGAATTCCTACCCGACCGACCCCATCAGCGGCAAGGCATTGACTCTTGATCGCTTCGGATGGCTTCCATATCACTTTGTTCGGCTCAATGCAAAAGACCGCCAAGTATCTGAAATGTCCGGACAGATCTGTGAAACTGGTGAGTGATTCGGAGACTGCCCTCTCAAGATAAGCTGAATGAACACTTGGCTCACGTCTTCCTGGCTCCCGGCGCACAAGTCTTACTCCATGAACATCTCCAACGCCGGCACGATCAATCGCTAGAACGTCGAATTTCTCCCCATTCCAATCGGCGTCCAGATAGACCTTAGGAAAAAGTAATTTGTGAACCAGATACTCCTGCAATGCATTCTTGGCTCTGCCGAGATAATGCTGCATTTCCAGTTCTTGAAGTTCATTCATCTCGCCACCCCTCAATCTTCAATTTCTTGCCCGTTTCTTCGGCCCAAATGGCAAAACGCTCTGCTTGTTTCAAAATATCCTCTATCTCGTTTTCTCTCGCCGCATCAGGAGCATACGCGATCCTACTCTTCCTAGAGAGAAGCGTCCGAAGCCGATCTGGCCCCTTCAGGTCTTTATACTTTCGATCAACGAGGAGCTTTCTCAAGTCAATTGCTGCTCGCGTATGATCGTCCGACGATAAATTCGTGATTCCCATGCCGGACCTCAATGCATCCCCATACGACAGAGCACCGTGAATAGCCAACAACGCAGAAGCATATCGGTACGCGGTCAGATCGTCCTTCAAGAGATCCACCCCTTTCAGGAAGTCCCTTGCTCGGTTCAGGAAGACTTGGACTTGCACGGCGGCCATGAACGCATTCTCGCATAGATGGGACCACAAACTGACATGAAAAGGCCTCCGCCGAGGCGGAGGCCTTTTCGTACGAACCGATTGCCTTTGGGCGACGGTTACTTGGCCGCCGCTGCCGCTGCTACTGCCCCGTCGGACTTGGCATACTTGCGGCGGAAGCGCTCAACGCGGCCCGCCGTGTCTACCAGGCGCTGCTTGCCCGTAAAGAACGGGTGGCAGTTCGAGCAAATTTCCACGTGAATGTCGCCCTTGTGGGTCGACCGGGTCTCAAAGTTGTTCCCGCAAGCGCACTTCACCTGCACCGCGGCGTAATTGGGATGAATCTTTTCCTTGGGCATCTCTTCGGGCAAACCTTTCCTGCAATCATTCTATTGTAGGTGGATTCGGCCGGTTTAGCAATCTGCCGCCGCTCGATTCGCAAGAGCGAATACGGCGGGCGCTCCATTCGTTGTTGCTTGCGCCGCTCCGCCCGTCGCAAACCCGCCAGGCTTATCCGTCGCGCCGCGCGTGCAAATTCATTTCGCGTCTTGCTTCTGGTCGTCCTTCTCCTCGCCGGGCTTGGAAGGATGCAGCTTCTTCATCTCTTTGGTTCCAGTCGCTTCATCCACCTGGATCACTTTGATGCCCGTAGCCATGGCTTCCGAAGTCCATTTCAAGTAATAAGTCTTTCCCGCCTCCACGTCGAGCCGAATCCTCTCATTCTCCTTCTTTCTCGCTTCGTTC
>Ga0302319_10022088_pt1 | contig 11437 bp, 10 predicted proteins | sample Bog_T0_2_FD_203319 | JGI IMG/M metagenome (GOLD analysis project Ga0302319, IMG submission 203319) | Peat permafrost microbial communities from Stordalen Mire near Abisko, Sweden - Bog_T0_2 | ecosystem: Environmental > Terrestrial > Soil > Wetlands > Peat | place: Sweden: Abisko, Stordalen Mire...
AGAAAAAGTCAAGTTCTCGTAAGCGGGTAGCAGGAAAAAAGTAGGACACAAGGAGAATCATTATGTTTGGAGAAATCGAATCAGCAGATCAAGAGGATGTGAAGAAGCCGAAAAAGCACAAGGTTTCAGGTAAGGGCAAGAAACATGCCAAGAAGCACGGCAAGAAAAAGCACCATGGCGGCAAGAAGAAAATCTCTGGCAAAGGATAAAGACAATGGCCAAGCGTAAAAAGACAATCGGGGGTGACGTAGCCGTGCCTTCCTCAGCCGCTAGCAAGATGCACATGAGCATTGATCAAGCGGATAACGGTTTCATCGTGCGGATTGATGGGCATCACAACGGGAATTATCACGAGAGAAAACTCGTGGCAAGTTCTCCGCGTCAAGCCTTTCGGATCGCAGCCGCACACATGCCGACGATGGGGAAGAAGGTTGGTGGTAAGAAAAAGGGTCGCAAAGGAAAAGCATTTGCCAGCAAGAAGGGGTAAGAACAAAATGAGGTGTCAGTTGAAACGATTTTGGATCGCCTGCCTATTTATATTGGCTTCCTACGCCTCAGCACAGACATGCACACCGGGACCACTAATGGGATGCACCACGAACTTAAAGTTGTGGGTTCCTTCTCCAAATTACGCGAACTGGAGTGTACCATTGAATTTGAATTGGATTATTTTGGACACAGACATAACAAATGGAACATATCCTGGTGTGACGCCAAACGGTGCGAATGGGCTTAACATCACAGGAACAATCAAAAACACCGCTATATCCTCATTAACTGGACAAAACTGCGTACAGGTAGATTCTACTGGTCTCATCACTAACACCGGCTCGCCCTGCGGCTCTGGCGGCGGCTCCGATCTTCCCCTCACTGGCGGCACGATAACGGGACCAATTTCTACAAACATCGCGGGTATTCCTGCGCAACAGTTTCCTGCACCGCCGGATGGCGGATGGGATCAGGCGGTGTTTATCCCATCCGCTAACAACCCCACTTCTAGTGTGAGTGCAGGGCAGGGATACCTTGAAGTCGAATCAGATGGATCGTGCCAGAGTCTCAATTGGAATCTGTACACGGTCGCCACAGATGCCCTATGTGAATCATGGTCCACCGCTACCACTGTACCCTCTCTTCCGACGGCGAGTTATGTTTCGCAGGTTGCAAACGTACAGGTAATTGGCGGAGTTTACTATTATTCGATCATCACAAATGCTGCAAATATAGCCTTCCCTGCACAGGGTAGCTCCGTCTATATGTGGGTGGCTAACTGCGGAAGCACCTGTGCCAGTCTCGCCGCAGCCAACACTGCGGGATGGACGCAATGGAACAATGGAAATCCGATTTTTGGCGGGAGTGGTACAACCTCCGGCACAAGCTATTTCTCGATTCAGAATTTTGCTTTTCAGATCAATGGCTCGAATTTCTACGCAACCTGGGACGGTGGAACAACCGCGAACTCTGAACAAGGGAGCGGATATTCTTACTGGACAGGATGCGCATTGACCGCAGTGAGTGCCTGCAACCTCAACACAAACGCGACGGTAGGAGGAGCGTGGCCCTTGACGAGTTTAGAGGCCATACAGCTTACATACGATCCAACTGCGTCGGCTCTGATTGTTTACGGATTTCAGAGCCGGACAGGACAAAACAACCCACTTCCGAATGGCGGTGTGGTTGTTCCGTTCACTGTATCTGTCTCAGCCGCCAGTACCCCTGCTACTTTCGCTAATTGGAAGCAAGCTATCAATCAAACTCTATGGTCTCCGAATGTTAGTACGAACATTTCCGATCCTCGCGTTCACTTCTCTCCCACGGCAGGGTTGAAGCCGTGGAACGCGATTATGACCTACGATGCAAACAACGGGTTCAGTTATCAGGCGTATGTCAAAGACGAAAAGAAGATTGCAAGCGTCCATCAGTTATATCTGGCATTAACCGCTCCAACAGGTTCTCCTGCTTATGCTTTGTTCCCAAATCAGACTGGAAGCGGCAATGTCATGTTTGACGGATATGGGACTTCCGGGGCAACCTACGGGCCATACAGCTACAACCAAACTTTAGTAGGTTATCCACAGGTGGTTCCCGGTCACGATTCTGACACCGGACAGCTATTGATAAGCAACGGCGATATTTATAACCCTGGCGGGACTGCCCGCCTGGAAATTACCACGAATTCGGGGGGGTCTAATCTTACAGCCAATGGGAATTTACAGTTGGCTGGAGGTTCCGGGAACTTATTATTTATCGGCAGTGGAGCAAATTATAGCTCACAAAATCCAGGTGGGTACTTCACCTTAAATGCTCTAGTTTCCTCCGGCACCGCACTCACTGTGGCGGCTTCATCAGGATGCGGCACGATTACTCCATCTAGTGTAAATGGCAGTTTGCTTGCTGTGTTCACAACTGGAACCTCTGGTGCTTGCACACTAACGATAACACCAGCCGCATCCTCCATAAATGGTTGGGGCTGTTTCGATTCCACGTTGACCCTAAAACAAACAGGAGAAACCTCTGCGAACTGTACCATGTCAGGGGTAGTCGTGGGTGGCTCGAAATATTGGGTTGCTGTAATCGGGCACTAAGGAGGTACGATGTACTGGATTGCGGGGACTGTCGCAGTAGTGCTGATCGCGTTGCGGATTGTGGCGGCGGGATATGATTTCGAGAATGTTAACGGGAGAAAATACTAACGTGTCTAGTGCGGTATGTATTAAAATGAACGATGAGGCGAGATGGCGAACGGTTTATTTTCTTGGCTGACCATGACCCAAGCTGTCACACAGCTAGGACAAAGGCTCAACGTCGTTCCATCCTCAACGACATTGTGGACGCCTGCGGAACTCCAAATCTACATTACGACCGCCCTTCGTCAGTTCAACTCGCTTACATGGACTTGGCGGGCCGACTTTCAATATAACGATCCTGTCAACCTGTGGAACTCGTTAGGATCACTACCTGATTCTCCTCGCCTTCGTACCTTACTGGACACTGACGCATACACAGAGATGCAGTACATGCTCTTGGAGCCTCCTACGGGCCAAACATGGACAGGAACTAACCAGTTCAGCATCAGCGTCATGAGCCAAGCCTTACAACGCCGCAGGGATGAAATAATTCAACTGACGAACTGCAACCAGAGTTTAATGGCGGGTATACCACTTGTTCCGAACACGATTAGGACCGAACTTCCAGATACGGTTATCGACGTAGAAAGGGTGCGTTACCTAGCCGCTCCATATCCGGCAATTGGCTACGGGCAAGGAGGCTATGGGCAATTTGGATACGGAGGACTCTTCTACCCATTTCCCATTACTCTTTACCGAGACGATACCGTTGGAAACGAATTCTACGAGGCTCCGCTTTACCAGCTTCAACCGGGAACACCACAAACGTTCTCTCTATCATCAGAGCCGCCTCTATCGTGGCAGGTAGACGTACCACCGAACCAGCCGGGAACATACGAAGCTATCGTGCTGCAATCAGGAGCGCCGTTTAATCCTCCTACGCCGACGCTGCTAGGGATTCCTGATGATTTCGTTTTTGTGTTGGAATTTGGCGCTTTAGCAGATTTGCTTGGCCAAGAGTCAGAGTCAACCGACCATGAGCGTGCAGATTATTGCATGAAGCGGTATCAGGAAGGTCTTGAACTGATGCTTAAAACTCCGTGGATCGGTCTCGGAAAAGTAAATGGAGTGGCTGTCAGTATTGATTCCATCTACGCGATGGATCAGTATTCCGTTGACTGGGATAATAATCCTAGCGGATTCGGCCCCGTAATCGTTGCTGGAGGCGTTGATAATGTAGCGGCTCCCGTCGCGCAGGGTATAGGATGTACAGTTCTCGGAAACGCCCCAATCTTAGATAGCACGAACACTTGGGTGCAGATAAGCCGACCTATGGCCGACACAATGTTTGATCTCGCACAGGCACGGGCTATGTTCAAAGTTGCCGGAGCGGAGTGGAAAGCTGCTCTGGAGATTGAAAAGAGGGCATTGCAGGCATGTGAGGCAGAGCGAGTTCGTCTGATGAGTCAAGGTGCTTTCTCTGACTTCTTTGACGAGCGTGGCAGACAGCAAGAGCGCGACAGGAATCGGTACAACGCGGCCCATAAGAAATAATTTTGCGGTAGAATAAGGCATTACCTCACAAGGACCGGGAGCCGCGTGAGTCACGAAAGGTGACTTGTGCCCAATAGCGGACTAAATTTTCGCGGCCTTAATTTGGTCTCTCCGGTCAATAGATTAGCGGCAGGATTTGCCACGGTCGCTGTCAACCTCAGAGCCTATTTCGCCGGTGGCGTCACCTTCCGCAATCTCCTTACTAATGCCATCTATACGCTAGGAGCAGCGGTCCACACCCTGCGCAGGCTCAACGATCAAACTCCCAACGCACCTCCTAGCGGATTTTCGATCATCAATGGAGCAGGCACTGTTCTCTCCGCATGGAACTCGACAATAGGCGTAAAGAATGTAGCGACAGGATTGAGTGGTAACCCTGAATCTATGGTTCCTTTTCGTCCTAACGCCTCCGTACAGCCATGGTGCTACGTGGCTGATTCAGCGGCTCAAGGCTCGGTAACCCTACATACTCAGTACCTTGGAGCAAATGCAAGCGGTCCTTCTGGTACACCTGTAGATTTTGTTTCCAATGGGATGATGAAGGTTTCCTGCAATGATGGATATACAGGAACGCCTACACCTACTGCGGTGTGCTGGAAAATGGGTATACAGGAACCTGCCCTTGCACCTGATATTGCGACTTCAAACTCAATTGTTCCATTCGGGGAAGGTGGAGTAGGGAATCTTTTAGCGACAGCAATCCCTTGGACGAACTATCTCGGACAGAACACAGGAGGTTCTACTCCTTATAACTACGGGGAGGCGCTCGGTTATCCTCACCCAGTTTTAGGAAGAGATGGAACCGCTCCTTTCATTATTGACGTACAAAATGCAACTACGGTGACGATCACTGCTCTTGCTCTGGACGGAACGGTGGTTATCAACGGGACTACGATAGCATCAGACGCGGCTTTGGCTGTAGCCGATCCATCAAGGGTGGTTGCGGGCGCTCCTGGCTATCCAGGTCAGTTCATTCAGGTCATCGGTACACCAGGATTTGCCACTGCCGCTTCCTACATTGTGGGCGCATTTACAGACGGAAGCGGAACTGTTGTTCCGGCTGGCGTAGCGCCTCTTTATATTCCTAGCGTTGTTGATGTAGGAGTAGCGTTTGCAACATCGACCCCTATACCTGTGCCGTTTGGTGCCGTTGATTTCCAGGTTGGAGTAAATTCTCTTGGGGATCACTACACGTTAGGAACTCCACCGATAAACTCTGGACTTATAACCTTCCAAGGGACCGTAACCACGAACGCCCTTCCATCGGTCGTGTCTATCCTCGGTTCTCTGTCGCTTGGTTATTTCGACGATTCGCCCACATCTGGTCCAGTTTCTGCCTATATCTGGAAGAACGCTGATGATCCAGGTGGTTCAGGTCCAGCACGAAGCATTTCCGATGCTATTGGAACGACGGCAGGAAACTCGTTTATCTTTGATTGCTCGTTCGGAGCATCGGCTGTTCCGCCTCTTGCTCCAGGTATTCCCGGCCTTCCCGGTATCGGTTGGGATGGCGTTCCGATGCTCTGGACTACACTCAGTCCTGAGTCTGCGGTGACAGGAAGCAACCCGATATTTGCTGCGCCGCTGATTAGAACGAGACCTACAAATACTCTGTTTGCAAACTTCAACTTCTGCTTAACGGGGAATATTTACTTCCCAGCGGCAGGACAGTATACGTTCGTGTTGACGAACCACGACAGCATAATTTGGGGCATAGGAGGAGGAGTCACTGCTGTTTCAGCCACGACTTCGGGAAGCGGCGAAGGCGGAACTGCAACAATTTCAGACTATGGACAAACCATTACGGTAGTAGGTGGATATCCATTGTTGCCAAGAGAGAGTTATACGCATGGAGACGCAGGACACTACGGACGAGCTACTGTGGTTATCTCTGTTCCTGCGGCTGGAATTTATCCAATTGAAGTCGATTACGATTACTGGGGAACTGGCAATACTAGTGCTACGAATATAGGACGAATTTTATTGATAATGGCAACTCCGAACGCCGGTCCTGCGACTGGTCCTAATATTCCAACCATCATTCCCCCGCTTCCATCGAACGTCAGGCAGGAAACTCAGTACCGTTATGTATATCGTTCCAGCGCGACAGGAGCAACATCAAACCCGTCTCCTGAATCGACGGCTGAGACTATTCCTGTCGCAGCAAATACGATCACGTCCCTATGGTCTAACGATCCTCAAGTGGATGTTGTTGATTACTACAGAATAGATTCCACGGTTGCCAACTTTACCTATGTCGCCACAGGACCAAATGACGATCTGGGCACGGTACCGGGAACTAACACGCCTATTAGCGATTCGTTGACCGATACTGAATTAGGAACTCAATTGCTAGACTACGATAATTTTGAGCCTTTTCCGTCGATTGACCTTCCGCAAAAAGGAGTATGCAGTGTATCTGGCGGTGTGATTACTTGGGTTTCTGGTGGGGCGATAGGAGGAACATTCACAGGATTTAACATCCGTTGGCTGGCAGGAACCGAGATTCTTATCGGTTCTCCTACATCTTTGGTTTACACATTCATTGCTAGACCGACATCGGGCACGAGCGTAACGATTCCTGGTGTTCCTGATGGGACGAACTTGGCCTATGAAATACCAGAGCCTATTCTTGCCGCACAGCCATTGCCTTACATGTGGGGACCGACCGACAACATTAACTTTGCCTACGCTGTAGGTGACCCTCTGAGGCCGGGAACGCTGTATTGGTGCAAGGGATCGAACTTGGATTCTGCGCCTGATACGAATCAGCAGGACGTGACCGATCCGAGTGAAGCCTTAGTAAACGGCGCTATTGCTGGCGGTCTAGGAGTCTTGTTCTCGATTAAGCGTGCATGGTTGATCTTGCCAAGTTTCGCCAACGCTGTATCTACTGCCACAGGAACTACAGGATCAACTTGGACGCTACAAGAAAGTTCGATCACTCGCGGCTTGTACATTCCGAGATGCGTTTGCGTGAGCGGCGGCGGTTTGATCTTCTTCCGTGTTGACGATGGAATTCACATATCGTCTTACGGATCGGCATCGAAGTCTATAACTGATGACAGCCTCTATCCAATCTTTAGCCACGAGAACGAGGACTCAGCGGGGAATCAGCCTGTAGCAATAACGAGGGAAGGCATGACGATCTATCCGCCAGACGACACACTCCCACAATTGCAGCGTTTTAGCTTCCAAAACGGCTACATGTACTATGACTACCAAGGAATAGACGGATTCCCGCACACACTGGTATTCGATGAGGCAGCGATGGGTTGGGTTTGGGACATATCGACCCCGCCAGCAACCATCCATGCTGCGAATGAAGGTCCAAGCCAGCAAGGAGTATTGGTAGGATGCAGCGATTTCAGTGTCAGACAGATGGCAAGCAACGGGACTGAGGTTATCACTGGAACCGTTATGAGTCCAGCGATAGGGGGGCGAGGATATAATCACGTCGGAATTATGGTGATTGAATATTCTTCAACCTCGACCGTGACGCTGAATATGTATCCTGCGGATGAGGGGAATGGAAGCTATGGACCCCCAACTATTACACTTCCATCCACTAGTGGGCAGTTGACGAAATACTGGTTCAGACCGGGAGCCAACAAGTACAAACTTGCTTGGTTCCAGTTCTCAAGCGGCGTTTCTTTCGTTCTCAACTTCCAAGGATGCATCGCATTCCAAAAGTCGTGGGGTTCGAGTGCCGCCTATGACGAAATTCCGATCTTCGGCGGCGCAGGAGGAGAAGGATGAAAATTGAAGACGTTCCCCTGTGGATGATAGAGGCTTACCAACCAGTTATCTCTATGACGTGGATCAAAGGACAAGGTTTTGTGGAAACAGAGGAACAAAAAAAGCACAATGATTGGCACCGTGCGACGTGGGATGATTTCAAGAAATCTATAGGTGGAGAGGAATGAAAAACCCAGTAACGCCAAGACGCTGCTTACGTTGCGGAGCGATAGGCCATCAGCCGTTTCCAAATAACCTATGTCCCTCCTGTACGAAGTGGACGGAGAAACAAAAATGACGCTTGTACTTGGGTTGTGTTGTAGTGTATAGTTCACCTCATCGGTACTGTCTTAAATCTGCGTTGAGCGGAACAGGCCGAAATTCAGGTTAAGGATTCCGGCGTATGGCTAGTTTGCAATCAGTTCCCAAAACCCCTATAGAGGAGTCCGGGGAAGTTGTGTCCATTGCGTCTGAGCGTGAAGGTAATCATCGCCGTGTAGTTGAAATGGCAGAACAGATAGCGGCCATCATGCGGACTGAGCCAGACAAGAATCGGGCACTTGACGCCTACAGTCTGGCTCGGTCGTTTTGGTGTCGTTAGTTCCTACCGATTGTTTGCAACATCTGCGATTTGCTCAAGAGATTTAGCAATGCTCTCCATCGCTCCAATTGACAGACGACCGTCAAGAGGAGCGTTAAGGGTATAGACGCGAGGGCGTCCCTTGACAACTTGAGCAACACGAGGGCGCGGGGTGCTACCCGCGCCTTTCATGTACCAAGTGGACGGAGAAGAAAAAGCCTTGACGTTGAGCGCAGGATAAATATACTAATCACAGTTGGTTCTGGTGCGGTGTGGCAGGCGTGGAAGGTATGGGCGGTGTGGCCGGGAAAGCAGCGGCACGGCGTCGAAGCGCAATGTGGCAAGGAATATGGCGGCTTTCGGGTCGCCATCTTCTTTTTGTGACATAATATGAGTGAGGAATAAAAGTGAGTACAAGCCCGATCATCTCTCGTTTTCCGTTTGAAGCTCAGATACAAGCGATGCCATCTGAGCACAGGTATGTTATTCGTAATTTATGGAATTCCATAGTGGACGCTCAGAACGCTGTCCCGATATTAAAGGCTCAGATCGACGCCAACAAGAGTGCTGTAGCCTCGGTCACAAATACAGTAACCAACAACAGCACAGCAAGCGAAACGATTATCCAGCAGATCGTGAGCGCATACGGAACGGTCAATAACCAATCGGGCAACGTCGCATATTCTACAACCCAATCCGACGCCAGCGCGTTCATCATCCTGTCCGATGCGTCTCCTGTCGCGGTTAGCTTAACGGCGGCTCCGGTGATTACGTTGCCCTTCGCCTGTACGATCTTGAACTTCGGAGCAGGAACAGTGACGTTGACCCCGGCGTCGGGAGCTATCACGTACTCAGGTAACTTGGCGGCGGCTTCACTAGTTTTGCCTCAGTATTTCGCGGCCTCGATTGCTTTTGACGGCGTTAACTTTTGGGCTGTTTTAATTCCGATAGGACCACAGAATACACCTGCGGTCACTCACGAATTTTTAACTGCGTACAATTCCTTAACAGGAGCATTTTCTCAGGCAGCAGCGGCAATAGCGGACGTAACAGGATTGAGTGCTGCTCTTGCTCTGTTGGCTCCTTTGGCCTCACCCACGTTTAGCGGTACGGTCACACAGCCAACGCCCCCAGTGCTCACCGCTGCGGTAACGGCTACCAGCGCGACTACAGGAGCAGCGTCTCCGCTTCCTACTGATCCTGCTCTTTACCTTGAGATTTCAATTAACGGCACGGTCTACAAAATCCCAGCATATAACCTGTAAAGAGAACTGTTGCGCTATAGGGGTTTTGCGGTACAATGATGTTGGCAATGCCCGTCCGGGAGCGCGGCACAGGAGGTTACCGCGTGTCAAATTTCTTTTCTAGCCTCTTCGGAGGCGCAAATTCTGATTTAAATACCGACATCGGTACTACGGCGCAAACGGCTGGCTTTGCCACTGGACTTGGAGAATCCAACCTTACCGCAGGATCAGATTTTAATAAGGCGCTGGTGAGCGGGGACGCAACCAAGACAAGCCAAGTCCTCGCGCCAGTTATTTCGGCTGCGAAAGTCTCTAATGCTCAAACTCAAAAATCTAATACAGAGATGGGAACACGCTCTGGTGGTACGGCGGCTTCTAATAATGCATCAAGTGACAAACTCCACTCTGATATAACCAACCTCACAGGGAGTCTTACAGGTAAGGCTGCGGATACGCTGTTGAGTTCTGGGAGTAGTTTGCTTGGTACCGGCTTACAGGCGACAGGAATGAACGAAGAATTCTCTCAGCAGCGAATGGAGAATTGGTCTAACTCGATCCTGGGACTTGGAGTTACAAAAGGCGCGGGCTTTGCGGAAGGTTTAGGATTAAATAGCATAGCAGGATTGGCTGGAAAATCCGGGGGGAACAACAATAACGACGACAACTCGTAACCGGAAAGGAATCGTAATGGCAAACGCAGATGCTTTCAACTCAGGGTTTGATGCTGGTATGGGGAAAAAGAGCAAGAAGAAGAAGAAGAGTGAACTTCTAAAACAACCAACCCCGGCAGGTATAGCCGATCCTTCCGCATACAAGAAAGGCGGCAAAGTCAAGAAGACTGGCGTTGCACTCGTGCATAAGGGGGAGTGCGTCCTGACGGCAAAGCAGGCCAAAAAGAAGGCTCATGGCAGGAAGCGCGTAGCAGGAAAGAAGTAGACATTGGCTAATCAGGCGGAATTTGATAGTGGCTACCAGCAGGGGTATGATGTCCTAGCGCAGAAACGCGCTCACAAGCAAGCATTGTCCGATCAGCAATTTCAAGAGAAGCATAACGAAATTCAGGGCATGATCGAGAACCTGCATGACCAGCTTACTGCGGTTCCCAAAGATCAAAGGAATACTCCAGATTACCTCAAGATGCAGGACCAACTAGCGCAAGCTATACAGGATAGAAACGCGCATTGGAAAAGCGTAGATCAGCCTAACGCGCTGTCGAAGTTTGGAAAGATGCTTGGCAAGGACTTGAGGTTTAAGAAACAAGAAGCTCCTATTCCTGTCGCGCCTCCGGTTTACGGACAGCCTACGATTCAGACTCCTGCATCTCAGGGAGAATCTACAACGCTTTCTGGACAGCCCGCTCAACCTGCATCCGACAGAGTGGATATGGTCGATGGGCATTTGAAGGCAACACGCGATCCAGGTTCACCAGCATTACCTGCGTCTACGGTGTCGCTGGGAGGGTCTGAGGCGGGTCCGTCAATCCCGGCAGGACCAGCGTACAAGGTTCAAGGACCACAGACTCCTGCACAGGTGAAAGCGGCGGCGGAAGCGGCTAAATTAGTAGCGGCAGGACCAGTATCACCTGAGCAGGCTGCGACACAGCAAGGGAAAGCGGAATCGGCTAAGTCTTTAGCTGAGTTCCAAGGGAAACTGAAATTGTACGACCAGAACCATCCTGAAGGCGTAGGACCAAACGCCACCCCAGAAGGGAAGCAAGCGCGTCAGGACCACATTAACGAATTGATAAATAGCACATC
>Ga0302319_10022090_pt1 | contig 11437 bp, 8 predicted proteins | sample Bog_T0_2_FD_203319 | JGI IMG/M metagenome (GOLD analysis project Ga0302319, IMG submission 203319) | Peat permafrost microbial communities from Stordalen Mire near Abisko, Sweden - Bog_T0_2 | ecosystem: Environmental > Terrestrial > Soil > Wetlands > Peat | place: Sweden: Abisko, Stordalen Mire...
CCGATGATTTTAAATTCTGCGATTCCAGTCATGATCGTAATCCCTATCTCTTAGCGCCTTGGGGCTTCCGGCCCATCCGGTGTGTTCCCCTCGGTGCGGCTGAAAGAGCCGGATCAAGAACGTGGCTTGCACCCTCGACTGGCGTTCTTGGGCGACAGCGTGGGCCGGAGCGCAGCGGAGGATGGTGGAAGACGGCAATTTTGTTGCGCGAGGAATTCGGCCGCAGGCTGAAGGGGAAAATTGCTGGCTGGAGCCGTTGCTGGCGAGGTTGGTCTGGCTAAGCCGCAAAGAACCGGGGGGATGCACTGGCATGGCCGGGTGCTCTCGGGGCGTCATAAAGTGAGATTGGAATGATCATGAACGGCGCCGGAATTTCTCGGATCATAAGTGTGGAACGATCTCAAATATGTCGACGGGCGTGCGGCGGCTCTCGGAAAAGATCTTTGCTGAAAGGATTGCGGCGGGAGGGATCGAGGCACTGTGGAATCACGAACTTTTCGAGGGCTCTTGATGGGTTCGCTGGATGAGACCAGCAAGGATCCCTCGTTAGAACCCGGCCGATCGTCGGGCCTGCGGAGAGTGCGGCGGGAGGGGGAGGGTGATGATGCCGTGCGAGCGGATCGAGCGCCTCGCCAAAACGGCTGCAAGCGGCCAGAGAACCACACCACGGCGCCCGACGCAGAGGCGGGTGGCGAGACATGCCCATGAAATGAGCCGAACAGGGAGGCGCACAGCCTCTCCGTCTTCGGGGCCCCTCTGGTATTGCCGCAACGCCCAACATTTTTTTTATTCGCGCGGGATGGGGGGATCGTGACAACTGACAGGCGCGTTTGATCGCGTCATGCGAGCCGGAGGTGTGAGATGGTCAGGAGCGGGTGCCGGAGAGGCCGCCGAATAGCAAAGCTGCGCAGGATGGCGCGACAAACGGTAAGGGCTGTGATGTCGATCGCATCACTTGTCGCCGGAATCGCGGTGCTGGGCGTTGGAGTCGCGGGCATCGCAATAGCGATCGTCGAGCCAGCCTCGGGTGGAGTGGAAGAGGGGCGATCGGTGGCGTGCTGGCCGTCCCCCGTGGTCATGCGTGCAGAGGGTGTGCTTCATGCGGGGACGGAGAGGTGGGAGCCGCGTGGCAAAGCGTGGGTCTGCAGAAGCTGGTGCGAAGAAGGGACGAGTGCCTGCATTGAGGTCTGTGGGCCTGCCGCGCCGTGAGCCCGAAACTTTTCAAGACACTGTGCTCCTGGCGTTCGAACCGGGGAGACCTTGTGGTGCCGTTCATTCCGTGCCGGGCATGCGATCCGACTTTTGGCCTTTCGCAACGATGTGAAGCGTATCATTCGGCAAGGGCCGTTGAAGAGCGAGGGCGTCCTCGACTGAGCCCGTCAGCCAGATGTCGCATTCCTCGGATGTCGTCAGAAGCACCGGCATGGCCTTGGCGTGGATCGGGCGCACGGTGTCGTTCGACTCTGTTGTTAAGAATGCAAAAAGCTGGTGTTCGCCGCTTTCGCCCTTGCGGTCTCCGGTCCATGGGCGCCAAAGTCCGGCGAAGGCAAACAAAGGACGGCTCTCGTCAAGAGCGAACCAATGCGTGATCTTGGGCCGGCTATCGGTCCATTCACAGAACGAGGTCGCGGGGACTAAGGAGCGCCATTGCGGCTTGAGCCATCCGCGCCAGTAGGGTGATTTCAGATTGCGGACATTTGTGACCGGCGCTGTGCCAATATTGGGAGGCGGTGGAAAGCCCCAGCGCATCATGGTGAGCTCGCGCTCGCCATCGGCCGCGAGCCGGATGACGGGCGCCATCGTGTCGGGATAGACGGCCGGCAGGGACGGGAGGTTGCCCGCGAAATCACGTGTAACCCGGAATAGTTGGCGGATCGCCTCCTGGCCGCGGGTGACGCTGAATAGGTTGCACATTCTAGGAGAAAAGCGGTTTCTCCGCGCGGCGTCAACGATGCGGGCCGATAAAGTGTGATCCCGCGACGAGCATTGGCAGCCTATATATGGATGGGCGATTCTTACACCAGTCAGGCAATGACCATTGCCAATATGCGGGCCTTGGGCGTCACGTCTCTTTTCGTGACATGCGAGTGTGGCCGGGAAACTGTCTTTGACGCTTCGGATTTGCCGGGAGCGATTGAGATTCCAGCGATTCGCCGGACGCTGAAATGCACGGGATGTGCTGGGCGCCCAGTTGATGTGCGCCCGGATTGGAAAGAATATAGCGCGCAAGGGAACGGGCGCCCTTAAGCGAATTATGCCCAACAACAAAGCCGTCTAATGGGCGAATTTGACGATAGCGAAGATGGCGCCGATGAGAACGAGATTGAAGCCGAATGCCCAGCGAAGAATGTCGTGTTTGGATTGAGCAATGTCGAGTCTTAGCCGCGCTTCGCCTTCGGACATTTGGAGTTTAAGCCGTCCTTCAGTTTCCGAGATTTCGGAGCGAAGGCGCGTTTCGACGTCGCTAACGTCGCGTCTGAGTTCGGCTACGTCTGCTTTTGTAGCGACGCTTTCGGTGAAGGCGGATTCGAGAGCTTCGGCGGAAGCCCTGGCTTGTTCTGGCGTGAATCCGCCGTGCGTCAAGCGGTCGATATAGGTCAGGGGATTGAAAAGAACCTGGCTCGTCATGATTCGATCCTATCACAATGTGAGGGGGACGGCGAGGGCCGCCATTCGGACTTTGTTTGATTAGGACGGAAGGCGATAAGCAGTGTTGCAAACCTGTTGCGGATCGGAGGAGTATTCGATCTTTGTCTCGAAGATGCCGCGTTTGGTGATGCTCTGGGGCGCGCCGATGGATTGCTGTTGGGAAACATAACCATCGGCGCGTCGATGGGTTGACTTATAAATATGCAGAAGAGTGCCGATCGGCGTCGAGGTGACGGTTTTCGTCTTCGAAATCCTGGTCGCGGGCCGGGTCCTCGTCCTCCATTTCAGTCGAGCCATTGAGCCAGCGGGTGGGGGAGCCGGTATCGTCATCCATAGGGTCGCCGTCATCGCCGTCATAGGAGGAGACCCGCGCTTGATGGGTGGTGAGCTCGTTTTCATCGGGCACGAAGCGGGCGGCCGGAAGAACAAAGGTGGTATTAACCGTGTGTTTGATTATCGCGGCGCGGGTGTCTTTGGCGCGCTGACCTGGGACAGCGCCGATGCTGGCGGCGGCACGTTCGAGCGCGGCTTTGGAGAGACAGGGGAGGAACTCCTCGGTTGCCATGTTCGGAAGGTGGGCGTCGGCGGCAATAGCGTCGCCGGCGAAGCGGGCGGCGAGACCGCTCGAATTATAGCCAGGCCTGCAGGAGAACACGAGAGCGAGCAGTTCGCGTGCGGAGTCGCGGAGAAGGTCGAGATCTTGTGTGAGATGGCCTCCTTCGGTGATGCGCTGAAAGAGGCGCTGGCGCTTATTGCGAATGTAGTCACCGGTTTTAATGTCGACATTGTTTGCGTTGAGGGCGAGGAGCAACATGCCGATGAGGGTGATGTCGTCGAAGGTGTTTTCGCTAAGGGCTTTGGCGAGCGCATCGGTGCGAAGGTCGCCGATGATCGCCATGCCCTTTTGGGTAATGTCGGGCCGGGTTTTGGTTGAGGTGACGGGAGCGTCATCGTCGGACTCAGCGGCCGTTTGCTTTCCGTGCTTCGGAGCCGGCTTCGGAAGGCGGAAGACGATCTCCCTGATCGCTCCGCTTCTCGGATCAATGCAGCGGCCGATCGTGTCCCCTTATCTTTTTCTGACCCCAGACGCGTTCCGCTTTCGGCGGAAGTTTCGGATTGCCATAGTCGTCGGCTGGAAGGACGAGGCCGTTTTTTGGCAAATTGGATTCGAGCCATGCGGCTTGGGCGGCGAGGAAGCCTTCGACATTGGTGGTAAATCTTGTGTCTTCGCCGGCGGGAGAAAAGAGATCCTCTTCCCAAACGATGCCGAATGCCCGCTCCTCGTCGGGACCGAATTTGGCGTCTTTGGCGTAGAGCTGGCGTTTCTGTAGTGCGCGGGCGATTTCGTGCCAATAGACGTTGGGCTCGCCTTTTCTGGGCTTATGATGTATCCAGACGGAGGTTTGCTCCTCGGCACTTGCCGCGGCAATGGTGCGCAATTGCTCCTCTTTCGGCATGTCGCCTTTCGCGATATGATCGAGCATGGCGGGGTGGATATGGCAAGAAGCCGCAACTTCTTGATGGTGCGGACGGGGAGGGCGAGGGCGGCGCCGATAGCGTCGTCGGTCCAATGATCGGAGCTTAGGGATTCGATCGCTCGCCATTGGTCGACGGGGCCGAGGTTCGCGCGAACGACGTTTTCGGAGACTGCGCGAAGCGCGTCTCCACCGTCGTCGGGGCCTTTGACGAGCACCAGGATTTCGGAAAACGCAGCCGCGATGGCGGCGCGGACCCGGCGCTCGCCGGCGACGATTTCAAGATGGCCGTCTATTTCTCTGACGAGCGGCGGCTGGATGATGCCGACGGCTTTGATGTTTGCGACGAATTGCTGGTCGGCGTCGTCGCCGGCGGAGGCGCGGCGCGGATTGTTGGGATTGAACTTGAGGGTGCGGGGATTGACGGTGTGCAATTCCATTTGCGGTATCTCCGTTTGGGATTGAGATTTCTTACTCAGAACACGAGCCGGACACCACGGGCGGTCCGCCGGTGCAAAGGCGGTACGGCGGCTGTCGCGCGGGACGCGCGAGGGCCGCTGTACCGGGATCGAAGCGGCGCTGGCCGCGGAGACCCGCCCTTTGTCGCCGGCGCGGCCGGCTGTGGTCCGTGGCTCTTCTTTATGCTTGCATTGCCGTGTGTTCGGCCGGTTCTTCCGCCTCTTCCTCCGCGATGAAAGTCATGGGTACGGGTGTTGGATCATCGGGGCTGAGGATCTCGGGGTTCGGCATAATGAATCGTTGCCGGAGGGCATCGATTTGGTTTGCGAGCAATTCGTCGGACACCATCAGGCGTTCGACTTTCTGGATTGAATGGAGCACCGTGGTGTGGTCGCGCCCGCCGATGCGTGTTCCAATTTGCGAAAGGGAAAGTTTGGTCAAATTTTTAGCGAGATAGCAGGCAATTTGGCGGGGTCTAACGATTCTGTGCGTTCGGTTGGGCGATAGGATTTGGTCAGCGGTGATGGTGTGGAATGCCGCAACCTCCGCAACGATATTGCGGACGGTTGGCGGCCGTGGGGGATCTGGCGGCGGCAAGGGGGTTGGAGCGCCGGATTCACTTGGGATGGATTGATCTGGTTGTGGGGCGAGAGATGGCAGAGATGTGTATGGGATGCAGTTTATCGGTAGCGGTTTGAAACGTGGGATGGCTGGGAGACGTGCTGATGGCTTCCATATGATGGCACGGATTTCCTTGCGGCGAGCGTTGAGGGCGGCAAGTGAGATATTGGTGATGGGTTCGATTTCGAGCATCATGGGATGGCTCCATGTGTGTGGGGTTTGGGGCGGAATGAGTATCGGGTTGGTGTGCGCGAATGGCATGGGACCGTTCGCGCAAAGACGGCTTCATTGACCCGAGTGATCTTGTACCTGGGTGTCATGGATGGTCCCTTCTTTGAGAATGCGGTTGGCTGGGGCGATGTGCTGGGACGGCTACAGGGGGCTTGCCGCCGGTCGGGGACGTTCCGGAAGCGGCCGGTTGGCCCGCTCTGCGCACGCTGATAAGGCCGTTGTCGGCCGGTTGCGCGAGCGGCTCGATCAGGCGCAGATCAGCGCCGGAGCATGGGCATTTGACTTGAACATCGTGCCAATGGCCTGCATGTTCGCAGTGAGAGTCGCGCAGTCTATGGTTCGAAACGACCGGTGGGCGCTGTTGAAAGCGGCAAGGATATGCCTTATAGTAAGGAAATTCCTGTCGAGGTCCCCATGATCACGAGCAAGCTGACAACCAAGGCTCAGACGACGATTCCACAGCCGGTCCGCGCCGCTCTTCGTCTCAAGGAGGGCGACGAGCTCGCCTATGAGATCGAGGAGAACCGCGTTATTCTCACCAAGGCGAGTGCCGGGATGGTTGATGATCCCTTCGCGACCTTCCACGAATGGGAAAGCGACGCGGACCGGAAAGCCTATGCCAAGCTTTAAGCAAGGAGATGTTATCCGCGTTCCATTTCCTTATACAGATCGATCGACACGGCAACACCGGCCAGCGCTCGTCGTTTCAAAGGGCGCAATAGGCGACGGCGAGAGTTTGCTTTGGGTCGCCATGATTACGAGCGCCGAAAATCGCGTATGGCCGGGGGACGTACCGTTCGGAAGTTTCTATGCCCAATCTGGGTTGCCAGCGCCGTCCGTTGTTCGTCCGTGCAAGCTCGCCACGATTGAGGTTCGCCATGCAGAACGGCTTGGGCATATAAAGCCCGCTCTGATGCGTGAAGTGGCCGAGGTCCTTCAACGATATTTTGGTCTTTGATAGCCAATCAACCAACCGAGAAATCCAACCCTGGAGAGACACGCGGTAGCGGGTCATGCGGCAACTTGATCCTCGCCGGCGTTGTTGGCGGCGAGCGACGCATTGATGTCATCGAGCTCTTGGCGCTTCGCGGCAATCTCTCCTTCAAAGGCGAAGGCTGCGCCAAGACGCTCGCGATAGGGAGGAAGACGGTGGGCGGCATCGGCCGCGGCACGCTTTTCTTCGATAAGTTCCACCTCGAAGCGTCGTAGGCAATATTCGAGGCGGGAGATAAGTCCGAGCGCGGTGAGATCGGAACCATATTCAATTTCCGTCACCCGCCCGGTGCGCTGCATTGTCAGCTCGATACGGGCGATCTTCATGTTGCGTAGTGCTACGGCGGTAACAGCAAGCTCGAAGCCGCCGATATTGCCGAGCCGCCATTCGCCTGCTTTGGCACCGAATTCGCGAGTGCGGATCGCTTTAAGGAGCGCGGCACCGGCATCCTTGCGTTCGATGAAGGTTTTGCCATCGACGTCCATGGTGAAGAGATCGCCGCGAGTGTGGGTACGTTGGGCAATGTCCTGTTCGATCTGGGTGATGCGGCCGCTGGCGGAGGCAAGGCTGCGTTCCGCAGCGTGGATCGCGCGGCGGATTGCATGTTGGTCGTCAAAATGGGCGTCGTGCAATCGGTCCAGTCGCGCGAGCTCGGCTTCGAGCCCTGCTTTTTGCATCAGCCGCGGATCGCCGGATGCGATCGCTTTGGCCATGGCAAATTGATTGACTTGCGATCCGGCGTCTTCGAGGCGGCGGATGCTGCGATCGCCGGACATGGCCATATCGATGAACCGCGCCTTTCTCTCGAGCATCTGCCAGTTCGTGGCGTCGACGCTTGTTTTGGTGGCGTAAGCGTAGAGTTCTATCTCATCATTCTCATTGCCCTGGCGTTCAATGCGACCCTCGCGTTGCTCAATATGCGAGGGAAGCCAGGGGACGTCGAGGTGATGAAGAGCCACGAGGCGGCGTTGGGCGTTGACGCCTGTGCCCATGGTCTCGGACGAACCAATGAGGATGCGGATGCGGCCGGCGTTGAGGTCGGCGAAGAGCTGCTGTTTGGCGGTGGATTACTTGTAATCCTGCATGAAAGCGATTTGGGCCGCCGGGACGCCGAGCTCGACGAGACGGGTCTTGATCCAACGGTAGGCGGAAAAGCCACGCGTCCCCTCGACATTGAGCGTGCCGAGGTCGGAAAAGATCATTTGAGCGCCGCCACGCAGAGCGTAGGGGATGCCGTCCGGCCTGCTGTAGCGGCGATCCGAGGTGCGCGTCCAGATCGCATGGACGTTGTTGATGAGGAGATTGAGTTTGTTGCCTGGCTCGTCTTCGTAATCAGGGAGGACGAATCGCATGTCGATGGCGGCATGGCGTCCGTCGGTGATGACCGACAAAAGAATATCGTCGCCTTTCTGTGGCTTGCCTTTGCGTTCTTCGATTTTGGCGATGCGCCCGGCGAGGACGCGCTGGTAGGCTTTAAAGGCCGGGGTTGGATCGGCGGTCACGATCTGGCGCTTGCCGCCGAGAATCGTGGGCAGGCGGAGATAGTTTCGAAGATCCGATTTGAGGACGACGTCGGCAACCGAGCGGAACATTGCCATGAGGTCGGCGACATTGACGAATTCGGAGAAACGCGTAACGGGTTTGTAGAGTCCGGAGGGCTGCAGTTCGAGCTCGGTGCGAGTCTCGCCGAAGGTCGCGGCCCAGGCGTCGAACTCGTGAATGCCGCGCTCCTCGAGAGCCTCCATCTGCATAAACCGCTGGAGGGTGAACATTTCTCCTAGGGTGTTGGTGATCGGGGTTCCCGAGGCGAGGATCAAAGCGCGTCCAGGGTTCTTCTCCGCCGTGTAGCGGGATTTGACGAAGAGATCCCAAGCGCGTTGCGAACCGTCCGGGTCGACGCCCTTGAGGCTGGTCATATTGGTCGGGAAGGAAAGCTTGCGGAACTCCTGGGCTTCGTCGACGATGATCTGGTCGATCCCGATCTCGCCGATCGTGAGAAGATCGTCTTTGCGCGATTGCAGGGCCTCGTATTTTGCTTCCAATTTCTCCTTCCTGCTTTCGATGCGCTTGCGTGAGATGCGATCGTCGCCGTCGACTTGTTCGAGAAGTTCCGAATAGCCGTTGATCTGACGCCGAATGAGGATTTTCTCGAATTCGGCGGGGGCTGGAATGAATTTGAACGCGCTGTGCGTGATGATGATGCAGTCCCAGGTGGCTGTCGCGGCGCGGGACAGAAATCGGTGGCGCTTGTCCTTGGTGAAATTGGTTTCGTCCGCGACGAGGATTCTGGCGTTGGGATAGAGGAGTAGGAATTCGCGGCTCCATTGCGCGAGACAATGGCCGGGGACCGCCATCATGGCCTTGGTGATGAGGCCGAGGCGCTTTTGCTCCATGATCGCGGCGGCGATGCTGAAGGTTTTGCCGGCGCCGACGGCGTGCGCGACATAGGTCTGACCGGTGCTGATGATGCGCCAGATGACCCGCTTTTGATGTTCGTAGAATTTGATGACGCTGCTGGCGCCAGGCAGCTGCAGATGACTTCCATCGAAATGGCGGGGGACGAGATTGTTGAACTGGTCGTTGTAGAGCCTGCTTAGGCGGTCGGCGCGCTCGGGATCGGTCCAGACCCAGCGTTCAAAGGCGGTCTTGATTTTTTGGAGCTTTTCTTTCGCGGCCTCGGTTTCGGCGGCGTTCAAGATGCGCTTTTCCTGGCCGTCCTCGGTAAAGACGTCGTAGATCTGTGGAATCGCTGAGTTGAGGGCGTCGCTGAGAAGTTGCCCGGCGTGGCGGCGCTCGGTGCCCCATTCGGAGGTGGCGGCGGCCTGTCCGGCGAAGGCGTTGACGTTGATTGTCCAGGCCGCGATTTCGGGCGTGTGATGGATGAAGGTTTCGATCCCGATGATCTCCTTTGAGAACAGAGCCACGTCTTCGGCCGGAATCCAGGGGGCTCCGAGCCGGGCGCCGATATCCGAGGGTTTCAGATCTTCGGGCTGGACCTGGCGAAGGGCTTCGACGTTGCGCTGATAGCGAGGATCGAGCGCGGTGGCAGCGATGGCGGCGGCGAGTTTGGTGCGGACAGGGCCGGAGAGATAGGCGTCGGTGGTTTGCCAGCTTTCGATGTGTTCGATCGTGAGCTGGGGATCGAGAAAAATGCGGTCGTCGAGTTCGGCGATGGCTTCATCGCGCGATCGTCCAATCAGTTCGGCGATCCGGCTGATATCCACGTATCCGGCCTCGTGCAGGGTAACGGCGAGGGCGTCGGCCGCACTTTCGATTAGGGGCGTCACGGGGGGATGCAGGACGCGTTCGGAAAAGATTGGGCCTTGTTTGGCTTTTCCGGTTTCGAGGTCGTAGTCCTCGATGGAGGCGACGAGCCAAACGTCGGGATCATCGAGGAAGGGTTGGAGGTTCGGCCGCCTTTGCGTCTGGCGCGTCTCCCCACTGTCGGGGTCCGCCGTCTCCGAGATGGTGGTGAGATTGATTGGGCCGAAATTGCGGACAAAGCTCGCGTAGGCGACGCGAAGGCGCACTTGCGCCGGGCCCCATGGGTCGTTGTTTTCCTGAGCGCGCAGGACGTCGCGGAGGGCGTCGCGGATGGGGACGAGGTGGCGGATGATCCTGGCGTGTTTGGCGGGGATCCCATCAGTTCCCTTGCCGTGGCGGACCGTGACGGGGACGGCGGCGCCATCGATGATCTGGAAAAGCGCGTTGTTCTCGAGGACGTAGCTGCCTTCCTTAATGGTTGCCCCTTCCGCGGCGGTCCCGACCTCGATGTCTGGCTGCGCGTGGAGAAGAGTCTGCGTGTGCTCCACCGGCGGTTTTTGGAGGCCCGCGGGCAGGCGATGGATGGTGCTGTCGAGGAGTTCCTCGATGCCGCCCTGCGCATGTGGCAGGCACGTATAAGCGGGTCCGAAGGGGCTGCTGGTCCGCGCATGGCGGCCGAGAACCATTTCGGGATGTTCGAGGAAATACCGATTGATGGAGAGGGCGGGTTCGCCGTCTTCGGCGGCCAACGCCTCCATGAGCGTGTCCCAATGAGTGTCGCCGCGAGGGTCATCGGGGAATCGCCTCTGCAGGAAAAGGATGTCGGCGACGACTTCGGTTCCAGCGGCGGTCTTCATGGCGCCTTCCGGCAGTCTGATGGCGCCAATGAGATCGGCCATGGATGCGATATGTTCGCGGGGCTTCTGATCGGCCTTGTCCATCGTCCAGCGGCTGGTGACGAAGGCGGCGAGGCCGCCGGGTTTCAGGCGCTCGATCGACCGTGCGATAAAATAATCATGCAGGGAGAGAGCGAGCCGGCCAGCCGGATCGCCGGCACGCACAGTGCGATCGCTGAACGGCGGATTGCCGATGGCGAGAGCGTAGGTCTGCGCCAGACGCGCCTTGGTGAAATCCTCATGCCGGATCCAGGCGTTTGGATAAAGCAGGGCGGCGATGCGCGCCGTCGACGCATCGGCCTCGATGCCGGTGAGGCTGGTTTTGCTGGCGAGGGCGTCGGGCATAAGGGCGAAGAAAAGTCCCGATCCGCAGCCCGGCTCGAGAATGGGGCCGCCGGAAAAGCCCATGTGCTGGACGGCGCGCCAGATCGCACGGATGACGAATTCAGGCGTGTAATGGGCATATTGGGTGGAGCGGGCGAGGCTTGCGAGATCGTCGCGCGAAACGAGTTGCTCCAATTGGTCGCCGATGTCCTCTTAGCCGGCGGAAAACATTTCGCCGGCGCGGCGGAAGAGAGCGTTGGCGAGTTCGCTTGGTAACCGGGGCAAATTTCCGGGCGGAGGGGGAGTCAGAGTCTGCAAAGTGTGATTCAAGCTATGAATGACTTTGCCGCCGCCTGATTCGTTGGAACGCTTGACGCATGCCGATCTGATCGGCGTCGTTCGCGACCTGATCGGCGAAGTGACGCGGATGCAGGCGGAGACCGAAAAACTCGGTGGGGCGTTGGCGAAGCTTCGGGTCGACCATCAGGCTGTGAAGGATGAGCTTGCGCGGCTGAAGCATTTGC
>Ga0302319_10022091_pt1 | contig 11437 bp, 9 predicted proteins | sample Bog_T0_2_FD_203319 | JGI IMG/M metagenome (GOLD analysis project Ga0302319, IMG submission 203319) | Peat permafrost microbial communities from Stordalen Mire near Abisko, Sweden - Bog_T0_2 | ecosystem: Environmental > Terrestrial > Soil > Wetlands > Peat | place: Sweden: Abisko, Stordalen Mire...
AAGATTACGTGGGTTTGTCGTGGGGAGTGCAGCAGACGCCGTTTTTGTACAACGGATGCAGTCTGAACGCGAAGAACTTCGTCTCGATGTACCGCTGGCATCTGGTGGAGCCGATTGCCTGGCAGCGGGAGTGCCGCATCACGATCCAGCAGATCGCCTATAAGAAAGGACTGGCGGAGACGCAGGACGACTGGTCGTGCGCGACGTTCTGGTACGAACCGGTGCCCAGCGCGGCGCTGCCGCCAATGCCCGGCGTGAAGGCCCGCACCGCCGACATTTGGAGCGATACAACGCCGAAGAAGTGAGTATTTTAGCGGACGGGATTCCGATTGAGACGCTTTACGAGCGTCACTTCGTTCCCCAGGGAATTGTGGCTCACGCAATCCACGAAGGTGCGGATGAGAAGCAGGCCACGGCCGCTGATCCTTTCCAGATTGGTCGGATCGGTGGGGTCGGGCAGCGCGTCGGGGTCGAAGCCCGACCCGTCGTCGCGGATCACGAACACCGCCTCGCTGCGAGAGAGTTTCACGCTCACGAAGATGTGACGGTCGCAATAGGGCGATTGCTGCAATCGCTGTTCGATCAGCGCGTTGTAGGCCGTGTCGTCCGGATCGTGCAGCGCCGAACTCACTTGCAGATTTCCGTGGTAGAGGGCGTTGTCCAGAGCTTCCGCCACGGCCATGCCCACCCGGCTCCGTTCGGTCGCGTTGTCCATCCCCGCATGGGCAAGGCTCTCTTGCAAGTACACCACCAGCGGCCGAAACAACGCGGCATCGTTGTTGAGCACGAAGGCGTATTCGCCGCAGGCGAGGCAGCCCGACGGGTGGGCGAAAGCCCGTTGCGGCACCGAGCCCTCGAGCGCCGTTGGCACCGTTTGCAAAAACTGGCCCGGCAACCGCGGTTGGGGGACGTAGCTGGCCGCGCCCGCTGGCAGCGATTCGAGGGCGTTTTCTTCGCTTCCTTGGAACGTCATGATGATGACCGGGACCGAGGGGATTTTGATATCACGCTATCTTCAACGATGTTCCTGACAGGAGCCTCGTGTGTCTTTCCGCTAGATGACCATACCGGTCGAACCGTCGCGCAGGGTGGCTTTTTCCGCTTCCCCCTTCGGAATAGGTGTTTCGCAGTTTCCATGCCGATCTCTGACGACAATCCCGATAATGGCATAACCGTGCCATAACGATGTGCAGACACGGGAGTTATGATAACCCCGTTCTTCACGTTCGGCGGTTGGACCGACCATGTCCAAGCCGGTCGTACATGTATCGTTTCGCTACGAATGATTGCTATTCTGGAGCAGGTCTCGGAAGCCAGGCACCACAATCACGCGGCAACGGTGGCAATCCATGAAGTACTAATGCCAAAAACGCACCGCCGCAGAAATCGCCCGCGACACGCCGGGGCAGTTCCGACGATGAGTTGCACCGGCCGCCATTGGTTCGGGATCGCCGACCGTAGGCGGGACCGATCACTTGCCTTCCGGAAGGGGCGCAATTCGCGTGGTGGCTGTGAGCGGCTGCGGGTTATTCAGCCCGCCGCCGGTGACCACGATGCGTCGGGAAAGGATCGCCGCGGCCGGAGCGAGCAGCTTTTCGGGCATGGCGCCAACGACCTGCCAAGTATTCGCTTTGGGATCGTACTGCAGCAAGTCGTTCGCCGGCCGGATCAAAGCAGTGGCAGGATTTTACGTCATTCTGCTTACGGCCGTATAACGGCGCCAGCCTATGGAGCTTGCCAATGCCGGCAGCACACAACCCTCGCTCAACAACGAGGCCGACGCCATGGACCGCCGCAGTCCGTCAACTGGAAGGTCATGGGCCGATTTGTTAACCTGAAGAGACTACCGCTCCTCGGCACGTGCCCAAGTGCAGTCGAAGATCAGGAATACCGGTTATTGTGGAGAATCATTCATGGTGAATTGTCGTTCAGTCTTTGGCGTCCTTGCAATGCTGACGCTGTGCAGTCTGTTCGCCGCAGAGGCCATCGGCCAAGACCCGGGCGACTCGAAAGTTTCCGGCAAGAAGCACGGCGACGCCAATGTCCGCAACTTCGGCGCGAAGGGTGACGGCAAGGCCGACGACACGGCAGCCATCGAGGCCGCATGGCGCACCGTGTGCAACGTGCGGAAACCCGAGTACCACGGCAAGTGGCCGTCACCGCGCTGGTATGTGGCCGTGAACGAACCGGCGCTCTACTTCCCGCCGGGTGTGTACGTTTACAAGGGCACCGGGCTGGTATGCCCCGAGGCGCAGGTGTGGCACATCAAGGGCGACGGGCCGAACCGGGCGCGGATCGAGCTATCCGACGAAGTGTACTTCCTCACCTGTGGCCGCGTCGAGTCCACTATCTTCGAGGGCCTCTCGTTCGTGGGCGGGAAGGGCGCTTTTCGCAGCACCTGGACGAAGAACATGGTCGGCGGACGGCACATCTTCCGCGACTGCTACTTCGTCGACTACTCGGAGTGCGCCATCGGCAACAACGCCGACGATTCGCCGTACCTCTCCGTCGAAGACTGCATCTTCTATGGGCGGGCGAAGTCGCCCGCCATCGGCATCGCCTGGGGCGGGTACTTCGACGACAGCCAGATCACCCGCTGCGCCTTCGAGCAGAACAAGTACCACATCAAGCTGGGCGACCGCCCGGGCGGGAACATGCAGATCGGCCCGCGCGACAGCTTCATCTCCCACGGCGGTACGAAGAAGGAAGCGGATATCTGGATCGTTCCCAACAGCGATCCGAATAGCAGGGGGGTGAACAGCGGACAGGGCACCATCATCGGCGACAACAAATTCGGCAACGAGCACCGCGACACCGACAAGCCGCGCATCCTCATCGCGCTCGAAGACAAGGCGAGCGGCAGCGACCGGCTCTCGCGCCAACACAGCACCACGGTTGCCCCCGGGCAGGGGCACTATGTCACCGGCGTGAAGCTGCGCGACAATCTGCTGGCGGGCGCCGACGGCGAAAAGCGCGGCATCGTGTACTCGTACATCGCCCAGGCTGGGATCATCTTCGACCACAACTACCACTACGGCGCGCCTTACCCGTACCTGATCGAATTCGCCCCCGGCATCAAGCGGCTGCCGGATCACACCTCCGGCAACACGAGCTACGTCTACCCGCAGGAACGCGATAACAAGCAGTGGGGCCATGCCGCACCGGCGGTTTCGAACCTCCCCGGCTACGCAATCCCGTTCGACCCCGACCTGTTCCTGGCCGGCAGCCCCGAAGTGCCGGCGGTGTGGCAGCGCGGCGACGACCCCGGCTACCAACCCATCGCCTCACTCACTGGGAAAGACATGTTGGTCAGCGGGGCGGGGCAGCTCAAGGCGGTGGCCGATGCGCACGGCGGCGAGACCGCAGCGGAGTTCACGGCCTCGGCAAAAAACGCCGGGCTCGCGGTGCGCCTGGACGACACGAAGCAGCTTCAGGAGGGGCGGGTGGGGTTCATCGAGGTCGAGTTGAAGCGGGCCGACGCCGCGCCGCTGGACACCGTGTACCTGTGGCTGGTGCATAACTACGGGCGGTCCAGCGAGCGGGTCTCGGCGCGGACCGTGCGTTTGCAGGCCAACTGGCAGCGCATCACCCTCCCCTTCGTGGTCCGCAACCTTGATGGGGGAATGTTCCACCTCGTTCTGCTCGCCGACCAGTTCCCAAACGGCACACCGGGACGCTTCGTCTGCGGGAACTTCCGCGTGTATCACGCCACCGCGCCGCATTCGGGGCTGCGCGAGGGCCTGCGGAGCATCGGCGACCAAGACGCCACGATTATGCTCGGCCGCGATCCCGAGCAGATCCATTGCGCTGCCGCGCTGACCGCCGATCGCACTCTCACCTTTGCCACACCGCACGCTTCGATCAAGCCCCTGCCCGGATCACGGTATCGCATCTCGCGTTCCGGCACCGGCCCCGGCATCCTGAAGATCGCGGGCATCGCAACCCTGGCTGCGGGCGAGTGGTGTGAGGTGACGCACGATGGTACAGCCTACCGACTGACGGCAAAGGGAAGCCTGAAGTGACGGGCCAGCAGACTGTAGCTGCCGGGCGCCTTGTTGAGCGCGCGACCGTAGACCGTCGCCATGCCCACGTTGGCCTGCATGCCATGGCCGGGAGTCGGGCGAGACGAACTCGGGGTGCGGGACGCCGTGGGTGTACTGCCAGCGGGTGGCGTACAGATCAGAGGATCGTCGTCGGCTATGATAATCGAAATTGCGTGGTCATCGTTGGCTGTCTGCTTCAGGCGCCGTTGCAGGCAGCGGCCGACCATAGAGAAAGCCTTGGCCGAGTTCAAATCCCATCTCCAGGCACGTCTGGCTTTCGGCCTCAGTTTCCACCCCTTCGGCAAGCGAAACGATGCCCACGTTGTGAACCATCTGCACCAAGGACGCCAGTAGTTGCTGTCGCTGCGGCGAGGCGGCGTCAATCCCACGGATGAGCGACATGTCGAACTTAACGCAATCGGGTCGATACTCCGTCAACTCGTTCAGACGCGATTGGCCCGCACCGAAGTCGTCGTAGGCCAAGCCCATGTTCAGATTCGTCAGCGCGGTACGGATCTCGGTCATATAGGCAGGATCGGTGATAGCCGCCTCGTGGATTTCCAAGGTCATTCTCTGATCGGGGGCGTGCTTGCGGAGTGCCTGGAGCGAGGGGATCAGTTCCCGCTTCGCTAACTCGCATGGATGCGTGTTGAGGAACAAGTGGGGAATGGGCTGTAATACCCGGCTCGCCTGTACCCCTTCCCAGCGGAGCATTACGGTCAGTTCCGCCTCTAGACCCAGTTGCTCCGCCACATGGAACATCTCCTTGGGTGTCTTTAGTCCAAACAGGCGGCTGCGCGCCAACACCTCGTAACAGAGAACTTCCCTCGTCAGCATCGACACGATGGGCTGGAAGAAGGGGGTGACGGCGCGCTCAGCCATGAGTTTGTCGAACTGGACCATCGCCATGGCCCCATCACAGACGTTCGTACAAACGGTCTCTGTATTATGTACGCCGGCTTGCAGACAAACTCGAAAGGCGCACTCGGCAAACTGTACGAGGTCATTTTCACCCAGCGTGACCGATCCGTTAATTCGCCGCCCGTTTACGTACGTGCCATTGGTGCTCCCCAAGTCACGCAGTACGAGCGTCCCGCCAGATTCGGTAATCTCGGCATGAACACTGGAAACGGTCTTACAGGGAAGCGACAGTGGGAGATCCTCGCGGCGGCCGATCACAAATGGCACCTTATAGACCGGCAAGTGCCGGACCGTTTCCTTGGTGTCCATGGGGCCCATCAGGAACCATAGCGCATTTGCCGACGCTACGGATGCACCTGTAACCGTCATCGTTTCTCCAATGCCGACTTTGTCGCCGACGGTATCCGCTCGACAGTGCGATCGAAGCAGCCTTTTACGACCGATCGGCGGTTGTCGTTCGTCGCGTTCTGGAGGACTCGCATGCTCTTATCCACCCTTTCGCGAGCAATCCATGCATGATGCCGCGACGCGACAAGTAAAGGCATTTCCATATCTTGTATCGGAAGCTGACAAACCGGCGCGGCAAGGAAAACTCTCGCTGCTAGGGTTTTCCACTAGGCCATGTGGGTGGGTTTCTGGAACGCGAAGCATGGGATCGCCTCTTGGAATAGCCACAAGTGTCGCCCCAGCGGGGCTACCTGTGATCGGGTGGCCCGGTTCCAGGGGCTCGCGTCCCTGGCTATCGACTGGCGCCGCTTCGCGGTAACAGTTGCGCCGGGTTGTTCCTTGAATCGCAAAAATTCATTTCCTGCAGCGCGATCGAGATAGCGGCCTATTCACCTCGCCAAAAGGTCGGAAAGGTGTACAATGACGGAGTCCGTCGCGGGAAACTTGCCGGCCGGTCGGTGATCGCACGACGCCGCTCCGTCGCGCCCAGAAAGCCTTTCATGAACGTCTCGAATCCGACCGACCGCATTGGCGATCCCGCCGATGAATTCGATCCGCGTGCTGCGACCCCGGCCCGTGCCCCCGCGGCACGCCGTGCCAACGCCCCGGGTGCGGGTCCCAGGACGATGTCGCGTCCACCGGCGTCGGAGCCAGTGCGGATCTATTGGAATTATGCGATCAGCGTGACGCTCGTGCATGGGCTGGCCCTGCTGGTGCTGCTGCCTTATTGTTTCAGTTGGAGCGGAGTCGTGCTGTGCGTGCTGGGCTTGTACGTGTTCGGCACGCTGGGAATTAACCTGGGCTATCACCGCTTGCTGACCCATGGCGGGCTAAAGGTGCCCGCCGGGCTGGAGTACGCGTTGGCGGTGCTGGGGATGTGCTGCTTGGAAGATTCGCCGGCGCGTTGGGTGGCGATGCACCGCATGCATCACCGTGATTCCGACGAGGTCAACGACCCACACAGCCCGCTGGCCGGTTTCCTGTGGGGGCACATGGGGTGGTTGTTCGTGAAGAGCCGCGACCACGACGCCGTGCGGCACTTTGAGCGTTACGCCCGCGACCTGCTCCGCAACCCGTTCTATCTCCGTCTGGAGCGGCGATTGAACTGGCTGTGGGTGTATGCGGCCCACGCGGCGGTGTTCTTCGTGGCGGGCCTGGCCTGGGGGCTGGCGGCGACGGGCGACCCGCGGCGAGGCTTGCAATGCGGCGTGAGCCTGCTGGTCTGGGGCGTGGTGTTCCGCACGGTGCTGGTGTGGCACATCACCTGGAGCGTCAATTCGCTGAGTCACCTCTGGGGCTACCAGAGCTACGGCACGGGCGACCAGAGCCGCAACAACTGGTTCGTGGCCCTGGTCAGCAACGGCGAAGGCTGGCATAACAACCACCACTACCACCCGCGTTCGGCCGCCCACGGCCACCGCTGGTGGGAGCTGGACGTGACCTGGATGACGATCTTGTTTCTGGAGCAAGTGGGCCTGGCCAAAGACGTAGTTCGGCCGCGGCGGCTCCAGCACAACCGGTTGCTGTCGCGAGCGGGGCGGGAACCGTGGTAAGCGTGAAGAATTGCTGATTGCTGATTGGAAGACGGAGGGTTCCTGATCTCAGATCTCAGATCTCAGATCTCAAATCTCAAATCGGCAATCAGCAATCAGTCAGCAATCAGCGATCGGCAATTCCAATACCGCGGAGTCTCCCCTTGCGATATCTCCTGCCCTTCCTGCTCTCTGCCCTTTCCCTTCCCGCTGCCGCGGAGGAGATCCGGCATCGGTTTCTGGCGAAGGATGAATCGCGGGCGCAGGTGCATTATGTCGATCAAGTGGAGCCGGCGAAGGATTGGACGATCAAGCTGCCGGCCAAGGGACGCGACTTGCAGTTGATCGGCCGGGGGCGGCTGCTGGTGAGCATGCCGGACGGGTATCGCGAGTATCAACTGGCGGACCAGAAGCTGGTTCGCGAGCTGCACGGTTTCCGGGGTACGGAATCGGCGCGGCGGCTGCCCGACGGGCGGACGATCCTCGCACGGAATATCGACCACGGCGTGACGCTGCAGGAACTCTCGCCCGACAACCAACCGCTGCGCAAGGCCGTTTTCCCCGGCTTCGCCACGCGCGTGGTGCGGGTCACGCCGCAAGATACGATCTTCTTCGGCAGCGGGCCGAATCTGCTGGAAGTGAATCTCCAGGGCGAAACGCTTCATAACTTCACGCTGCCCAGCGGGTCGTGGGTGTACATGGCGTTACGGCGTCCCGATGGCCATCTGCTGGTGGCTGGCGGCTACAATCCGTCGCTCTTCGAACTCGACGTCGAAGGCCGCGTCGTTCGCACGTTGGGTGGCAAGCAGTCGCCCGACGCCGCGAAACTCGGCTTCCACTTCTTCGGCTGTCTACAGGTGTTGCGCAACGGCCATACCATCGTCGCCAACTGGACCGGCCACGGCGCGAACGACAGCACCAAGGGCGCCCAGGTGCTGGAACTCGACGCCGACGGGAAAGTCGTCTGGTCCTGGCACGATGCCCAGCGCGCCGGCAGCATCCACGGCGTGATCGTGCTCGACGACCTCGACCCGACGCTGCTCAACGACGATCGCTCGTCGGTGCTGGGCCCGGTGCGTTAAATAGTACGCGGTTGCAGCTTGAGGCCTATCGCGGGCAAGTCTCGCTACGGCCCACGGAGGCGACCGAGGGTTGGCCGTGGATCGACCTCGTACAAGCGTAGGCCCTCACGGCTTCACCGCGAGCAGTTGGCGCATTGCGCCCATGAGCACCAGTTCGACCTCGGGGGCGACGTTGCTGGCGCCGCGGCTGGTTTCGTAGCCACCTTCGGCATAGGCCGAGGCGAGGCCAATATAACCGGGACCATACTCGCCGTAGGCGGCCGTCATGACGTGGAGGTCGGGGCGCATGGCCTTGGCTGCGAGTTGGTATTCCACGAAGAGCTCGCCCGGCAGGTGCAAGACCCGAGCGTCGCCCACGCGCAGGCATGTGATCGGGATCTTGTGGCCGGACTGACAGCGTTTGAGCCAGGCCAACTGGTCGGCTTCGTCGATATAACCCTTGTCCCGTTTGGTCCTCAGGGCGTTGACCAACTCGGCTTCGTCGAGATGCCGTGCCAGCGGGAGTGCCACCGGCACGCACTGCCAGCCGATGTCCTGGGGGGTTACAGGCATTTTCTGCGTGGACTCGAAAGCCCGCTTCATGCCATCGGCAAGGCGCTGGGCCAGAAGGATGCGGTTCTCCTTGCCGCCGTCGTTGTACTTGCCGGCGCCGATGTTTCCCCCGGCGCCGTTGAAATGCACATGCAGTGCTTCGGGCACGCACTGCCCGCGAGTGAATCGGGCGATGCCGGGAAAGTCGGGGCTGGGCACACCGGTGCGATAGTAGCTTTGCGGGTGGCAAGCGTAGTAACTCAGAACGGCCAGCGGCGTCTTGTCGTTCCAGAAGCTCAGCGTCGACACCTGCGGGTCGATCACGCCTTCCGGCTCGGCCCGCAGAGCCGGATCCTTGCAGGTGGTGTAGCGGACGGCGCGAACCCGGCCGTCGGGTCCCTTGATGCGGCGGTTGGAGGCCACCTCGCGCACCTCGGCCACGCCCCAGCCATAATGTGTGACCGGTTGGGCCTGGGGCAGAGCCTCGCGCAAAGCGATGGCCGCGCGCCGGATGACCTGCCGGTGAAAGGTCCCCTCGAAGCGGCCATAATCCTTCAGCCCTAGCTGGCGAATCAGTCGCTCGGCCGTGAAATCGCAGCCGGGAGCGTCGTGCTGGTGCACGGTGTGTACGGCCACGCGATCCGGCGTGGTGCCGGCAGCCTCGGCCAGCGCGGCCCGGAAGACATCCTGGCCTTCGTTGGCAATGCCGATCCAGTCGACCGCACAGAGCACGATGGGTTGTTCCGCCCCCAAGAGCACGATGCCTCGGCAGCGCAGCGTCATCTCACCGAGCCGTTTGCACGGGTCATAGGCCATCGCTGATCCCACTGGCGGCGTGGCGTCCACGTCGAAGGTGGCCAGCCGGAGCCCTACACGTGAGGTCTCCGCATGGCCCTTTGTCCTCGCATCAGCATTGACCGCGACGGCCTTGGCGGCACCCAGCGGTCTGGGCGCCTCGGCCTGGGCAATCACCACCACGCCCAGGAGCACGACCACACCCACGACAAGTCGTCCCGCAGAACTCTTCATGGTATTCCTCCCTCGCTGCCGACCGCGACATTGTTTCCCGGAGACGCCGGATCAGATTCAAGGTAGCCCCCCGCGGCCGACAACGCAAGCGGTGCCGCCGGCCGTTGGTGTTTCAGGCGGATACCGGCCCGGGCCACCGCGAGCACGGCGGGCACCGCGGTCCATTTTGGTCGTGGTCACCACCAGCATATCGTTCTGGATGGCTGCCATCAGCGATACTTCCAACACCGTTGCAGCGGAGAGCCGCCTCAGCGGCGGATGGGTAGGAGGATGGCAGGCCACCATACCATTAGAATACCCCTGCACAAAATCGTCCCACGCGTCCGACATGATGGCTCAGCCGGACGCGTCGGACGCGAGATTGCGGAGGTATTCTTCTCGAAATCGTGGATCTGAGTAACCGGCGATCTTTGTGCGGCTCGTGGGAAGGCCCGCAGCCGGCCAATCCACTATGGGCCGGCGTTACCCTCTGCCTCGCCCACGAATTCGGCATGCGGCTCGGATTCCCAACGGATGATTTTCAGATTCTCGACGAAGAGCACGTAAACCACCGGCACAATCCCCAGCGTCACCAGCGTGGCCAGCAGCAGTCCCGCGATTTGCACGTAACACATTGGTTCCCAAAGCGGACCACCTTCGATGGCCAGGGGAATCAGGCCACCGACCGTGGCCAGCACGGTGACCAGCACGGGTCGCAATCGCACCAACCCGGAATCGATGACCGCCTGCCGCAGCGGCTCACCGTGCTGGCGGGCCTCTTCAATGTAATCGAAGAGGACAATCACGTGGCTGACGATCACGCCCGCCAGCGAAGCGACGCCGAGGAAGGCCATGAATCCGAACGGCGTGCCGAAGGGGAACAGGCCCATCATTCCGCCGACCATGCCGAAGGGCACGCCGGCGAAGACTACCAACGGCTTGGTAACGCTGTTGAATTGCAACACCAGCGCCAGATAAATCGCGGCCAGCGAGGCCAGCAGGGCCAGGGCGACGGAGTCGAATCCCTTGGTCTGCTCTTCGTATTCGCCGCCGAACTGGAAACGGCAGCCCGGCGGCCATCGCCGGGCGATGCGGACCAATTGCGGCTGGACGCGGCCGACCACGTCGCTGGCCAGCACGCTCGACGCCGTATCGCATTTCACCGTGATGCAGCGCTGATGATCGCGCCGCCAGATTTTGGGCGACACCAACCGCATCGATAGTTCGACGATCTGGCTGATCGGCACGCGGAGGTTGGTGACCGAACTGACGACGTCGAGTTCGTTGATTTCCTCGATCCTGGCGCGCTCGTCGCTGCGGAGCCGGGCCGTGATCGGTATCAGGTGGTCTTGTTCGCGGAGCGCGGTGGGCGAGATTCCCGACAGCGCGGTTTGCAAGAGCATGGCCACATCCTCATGGGTGATGCCTGCCATGTTGGCTTTCTCGGTCTTGACGGTTACGGGAATCTGGAAGATCTCGGAGTCCCAATCGTCGTGGATGTTGTCGGTGCCGGGTATTTCGCGGAGGGCCCGTTTGGTCTCGGCAGCCATATGGCGGAGAGTCTCGACGTCGTCGCCGAAGAGGCGGATCTGCACCGGCACGCCCACCGGCGGCCCGGTCTCGAGCTGTTCGATCGTCACTCGGGCGGCGGCTATCCTCGGCGGCAAGCGGCGCTTCAACCGGGCGACCAGTGCCGACGTCTGGCGGGGATGGAGCGTATGCACCAGGATTTGGGCGTAGTTGTCGGCGCGCTGCTCGGGTACGATCGAAAGCCAGAACCGCGGTCCGCCCTGGCCGACGAAGGTCGTGTAGGCACGGATTTGATCGCCCTCCAAGGCTTCGATCTCGCGAATGACTTTGAGGGTTTCTTCCC
>Ga0302319_10022095_pt1 | contig 11435 bp, 10 predicted proteins | sample Bog_T0_2_FD_203319 | JGI IMG/M metagenome (GOLD analysis project Ga0302319, IMG submission 203319) | Peat permafrost microbial communities from Stordalen Mire near Abisko, Sweden - Bog_T0_2 | ecosystem: Environmental > Terrestrial > Soil > Wetlands > Peat | place: Sweden: Abisko, Stordalen Mire...
TCGGCTCCGGAACCACCGCATCCCCCATCGTCATTGACGCGTACGGAACCGGCCCGCAGCCGATCATCGATGGCGGAATGAACGCCGCAGCCATCGAGCTGAACAACCAGCAGGGATGGGAGATCAACAATCTTGAAATCGTCGGCGGCGATTACTACGGCATCTTTATCAATGACGTCGCTCCCAACACCACCTTCACTCACTTCCGCCTCACCAATCTCAATATCCATGGCGCGCACTACGCCACAGTCAATCTGGATGACTCGTCAGAAGTCTTCTTTTCACTTGGCTACGGAGACGCGTACACCGACGTGGTGATCGATGGCGTGGTTGCCCATGATAGCGAGGTTTCCGACGGCATTCTCGTGGTTGGCGGAGACGCGTGGGGTTCCGGCGCTCTCGGCAATAACATCACCATCCAGAACTCCACCGCCTATAACGTCGATGGAAACGGAATGGTGATTGAGGCCGCAACCAACGGCATGGAGCAGAACAATGTGGCGTACAACACCGGCCATTGCGCTCTCCGCACCGGTTGCAACCCAAACTCGTCTGGGGGGATTTGGGAACAGTTTTGCCACGGCTGTATCGTGCAGAACAACGAATCCTACCTCAATCAAACCTGGGACGGCTTTGATGGTTCTGACTATGACATAGACGTCTGGGACAGCAATATGATTGTCCAATACAACTATGGCCACGACTCAGCCGGTTACTGCGTCTCCACCTTCAGCGCCATCAACGTCGTCGGCACCGACAACATCATTCGCTACAACGTCTGCTCAAACAACTCGCAGCTGACAAACAGCTCCGACCCGTGCGAGATCGACATAAGTACCTGGGAAGGCGGAACCCTCAACGGACTCCAGATCTACAACAACACCATTTACTTCAATCCCGCCACGCCCGGCGCAGCTATTCACACGAGTTACGCTACCTTCAGCGGATCCGACCCTAATTTGATCGAAAACAACATCATCTATTCGACCGTGCAGTGGCTGATCAATACCACTTCCGACTTCAAGCTCGACAACAACATCTACTTCACCACCGGCGCCGTACCCGACTGGAATATCGACGGGAACGACTACACTGACTTTGCCTCCTACAAGTCCGCTTCAGGCCAGGATGCGCACAGCCTCTTCACCGATCCCATGCTGGACAACCCGACCTATCACGCCGTTGGCCGACCCGTTTCGGCTTTCACCCTCCTCCCCGGCTCGTCCGCCATCGGCACTGGGGCCGACGTCTGCACCGGCATCGTCGGCACTTGCTCCATGGGCAATCAGGATTTCTGGGGCAATCCGCTCCCCACCGGCTCCGGCTTCAACATCGGTGCGTATCAATGAGGCATGCGCCATGCCCCTAACTGCGTCGTCCGCAAAAATCCGCACACAACTCATTTCCACCTGCACGGTTTTTCTCCTCGCCCTCACCACCCCCTGCCAATCCGGCCCCGCATCGGGACCAGCGCCCTCAAAATCCTCCGAGGCCGCTTCTGCAAACGCGCCGAGCCCCGAGTCACCGCCCGTCCCCAGCCCCATCTCCACCTTGCCCGACCTCACTCTGCAAATCGTCCGCGGCGGCACATTCCCGCTCCGCACCCACCCCGCGCAGCCCGTCCTCATCGCCTTCCTTCAAACCGTCCCCGACACCGCCCCCACCCCATCGCGCAGCCAGGTCGTCTTTCTCGCTAGCATGGATCATCAATACGGCCCACGCGGCCTGAGAGTCGCCGTTGTCGATGCCTCGGTCCTCGAGCCTTCCTCGGCTCTTGCGTCCGCCTCCGCCCTCGCACACGGCTCCACTCCGGCGCCCGCCTCGCAAGCCTCCCGCGATGCCGTTCTAAATGCCAGCTACGACTGGCACCTTAAAATCCCTATGCTGCTCGACCACGATGGTCAGCTCGCCCGTCAACTCCAGGTCAGCCAACTCCCCACCACATTCCTCGTCGCCGCCGACGGTCGCATCCTGCAACGCTGGCAGGGCCTCACCCGCCCCGCCGTCCTTGCCCAGGGCATCGAACGCCTCCTCGGCGGCCCGCTCAGCCAAGCGCCATGATCTTGTAGTATTAGGGGTTTCGGAGCTGTCAACGAACCGATTGCCTGCTTTCACCTGGGCACGGCCCACTACCGCCGCCGGTCCCTTCGATCGTCTCGCCTGCCTTCGCGTCTCTCCGGGCGATCAAAGCTTCTCGGCCGTGCCGGCGCTGCCACAGGCAGGTGCGTCTTGCCCGCCGGATAAACCGCCAGGAACCGATCCAGTCCTTCGCCCGAGCTCGCCGTTTCCACGCCTTCAATCTCGCGGAAGCTCATGTGCAGCAGCCGCCGCTCGCGGCTGTTCATCGGCGGGAACGCAAACGGAACGCCGCTGCGGATCACCTTGTCCGCCGCAACTTCCGCCTGCAGCTTGAGCTCCTGCGCGCGAATGGCTTTGAAGCTGGCCGCGTCAAAGCTCACCAGGTCATGCTCGCGCTGGTCCAGCCGCAGCATCTGCGCCGCAATCGTCTCCAGCGCGCGCAGCAACTCGCCGTTGTGCTGGGTCAGCAGTGGCGTGTCCGGCCCGCCCAGCTCCACGTAGATCTGGCGAGCCTCGAGCCCCGCGGGATCCTTTGCTCCGTCACCCGCCGTGATCCGGAACTTCAACTTCATTCCGCCAAGCTTGTTCAGGGTATTGATAAATCCGGCAATCTTCTGGGCAGCCTGTTGCAAGTCTTCGATTGGCATGACAAACCAGTATCGCAGAGCCGGGCCGGGCGCGGGAGCCAAATTGCCATCAAACTGTCTCGCGCCGTGTGACTTCCGTCTTAAGCATTCCTTCACCCCTGGCTTAAGCATTGCTTCACCATGGCGGTGTTAGCTTAGGCTGAGACAATTCCTCGCACGCGCCGATTCAAGGAGACTCCTCAAGTGAGCACTTGCAAGAGCAGACTCAGCCTTCTTTCACTTCTGCTGATTGCAGCCCTTGGCTCGTCCATCGCCCGCGCACAGGGCGGCCCGCCTTTTATTACCGACGATCCCGAACCACCCGGCAACCGCCACTGGGAGATCAACATTGGTTGGACCGCCAATCATAATCCCGGCAATGCCTACTACGAGACGCCCGACATCGACATCAACTACGGATGGGGCGACCGCATCCAGCTCAAGTACGAGTTGCCCATGGCCGTGGCCACCGACTCCAACAACACCACGCGCGCCGGCCTCGGCGAGTCGCTGCTCGGCATTAAGTGGCGTGCCTTCGAGTACCACACCAAAGGCGAGCCCAGGTCCGACGAGAACGTGCTCTTCTCCCTCGGCTCATATCCTCAGGTCTCCATCAACAACCCCACCAGCGCCGTCCGCCGCGGCATCGTCGAGAACGGCCCGCAGTATTACCTTCCCCTCGAGTTCACCGCAAAGTGGGGACCCCTCAATCTCAACGGCGAAGTCGGCCACTGGTTCGGCAACCATCTGGTTCCCAGCCGCTGGGGGCGCGGCCTCATCGCCGGCCATGAGTTCAACGACCGCTTCGAACTGTACGCCGAGCTCTACGACCTCCAGGACATCAACCAGATTGGCTCAGCCCCTAAGCAGCGCTCGTTGACGCTTGATGTCGGAGGGCGCCAGACCGTCGACCGCAACGGCCACATCCGCCTGCTCTTCATGGGTGGCCGCGCCATCCAGGCCGTCACCCGTCAGAACAGCGAGCCCAACTGGATCGCTTACCTCGGCTTCCAGCTTCTCCTCGGCCCCAGCGACGCCAACGAAACTCCGCTCGCCGCCGAGGACGCGAAGCCAACGCCTGCCCCCAGCCCGTAGCGCTGGCCTGACCATCTATTTTTTTCGCCCCTACTTTCCCGTCGTTGACGCCAGCACCTCTCTGGCGCATTGTGGAGTGAGCATGACCATCGATTACGCAATCCTTCTTACTCCCTCCGAGGCCCGAGTCCTAGGATCTCTCATCGAGAAAGAAGCCACTACCCCCGACTACTATCCGCTCTCGCTCAACGCTCTGGTCAACGCCTGCAACCAGCGCTCCAACCGTGAGCCAGTCACCGACCTCGACGAACAAGCAGTCCGTCAGGCCTTGCATCGTCTCGAAGACCTGAATCTCGCCGGCCGCGCCCGCAGCGCCGACGGCCGCGTTACCAAGTACGAGCATTGGCTCGGCGAAGCCTACAACTTCACCCGCGCCGAGTCTGCGCTCATTTGCGTTCTCCTGCTGCGCGGACCGCAAACGCCCGGCGAGCTGCGCTCCCGCACCGAGCGTCTCCACACCTTCGCCGAAATCGCCGACGTCCTCGGCGGACTGCAGAAGCTGGCTGAGCGCGCGCCCTCGCTCGTCGCCGTCCTGCCCCGCCAGCCCGGCACAAAAGAGTCCCGTTACACTCATCTGTTCTGCGGCCCGGCGGAGTCGGTTGCAGCCAACACCTCGCCAGCCGCTTATTCTGCTCCCGTTGCCGCTCCAGACGACCCCGCCCCTTGCGACGGTGCTATCGCCCCGCGCATCGCGCAGCTTGAGGCCCAGGTTGCCGAACTCACCAAAAAGCTCGACATGTTGAACAAGAAGTTTGACGATCTCTTCGGGGATTAGCCCGGCCTGCATCTCCGCCCGGAGCAGAAAATGCACTTTCGCTGAGGCACAGAGGAAGAAGTCAATGAATCAAAGCAACAGAACCGAACCAACACGATGGGTAGGGAAAAGCGCATTCGCCCTGCTAGCCATCACGGCATGTTTCGCCATCGGTTGCGGTCGCACCACCGCGTCCACCCCCGTCGTCCCCACGCCGCCCGCGACAACCATCACGCCTCCGCTCCCCTGGGTCTACTCGCAGGTGTTCTCCAGCGCCTCGCCCTTCCACACCACCGTCGCAACGCTCAAAGTGGATGGCGCCATCGTCCTTCCACAAGCCGCCATGGTCTCACTCTGGAGCCAGGGCATCTCAAATCAGGACCTTTCGCCCACCAGTTGGATGTACCCGGTTTACGTTTCCCAATCCTCCGATCCGGTAAAGACCTTCACATGTGCCATTCAAGGGGCTGCGTGCGATGCCAATGACGTTCAGATTCACATTCCTGCGGGCGCGGTCCCTGAGCCACAGGCCGACGCCCACATCGCCGTCATCGATACCACGCAGAATCTAGAAGTGGATGGATGGGCCTGCACGGTCTCTCCCTCAACCGTCGCGTGCCAGTGGGGAGGCGAGCATCCCTTAGGCGGCACTGGCCTTGAAAACGTAGGCTCAACTTCGGTCAAGGCAGGGTATGCTGCAGGCCTCTTTGAAATCACTGCCCAGGAACTCCTGAACGGCCATATCGATCATGCGCTCGGCGTGGTCACCAACTGCCTCAACAACCCCACCGTCTACCCTGCGGACCAGCACGCCAACGGTACTGATGAGTCCTGCGGCGGCACCGGCCCGCCTTCCTATGGCGATATGGTCCACCTGCTCTGGACGCCCGCGCAAATCTCCGCCAGCTCCTACTCTGCTGAGTGCAAAACCGTCCTCACCGCGCTCTCGACCTATGGCGCCTATACCTTCGACACAGGCAACTTCGGACTGGCTCTGCTCACTCAGCATCAGCTCAGCTACACGGCGGTCGGCCAGGTCAGCCCGTGGGCCACAACCATCATCCCTGACCTCATAACCGCTGGCGACGGCAAAGGGACAACCTGGCAGTCCTGCTTCAATCACTTGAGCGCGTCCGACTTTGAGCTGATTCAAGTCCCGGCCGGATCATACTAAGCACTCCAGTCAAACTGTAGAAACGTCTTAGGCCGCGCTGCGCTTTTCTGCGCGTTGCGGAAAGATGAGGATACATACCGCGATCAGCGCAAGCAGCACGGCGCTGGCAGCATAGCGGCTCAGTGCGAGACCACCGTCTTCATGAGGCTTGTCAAAAAAGTCGCCCAGCACCGCACCCAGCGGACGCGTAAGAATAAATGCCGCCCAGAAAAGTGCAGTGCGTGAGACTTTGGTGAAGTAGTAAAGCAAGGCCACCACCACCAGCAACCCGCCAAATACGCCAACGCCACCCAGATAGCCGAGCCCTCCATCGTCGGCAGCCCAGTCACCGAGCGCAGTGCCAAGAGTCTGCGAAAACATGATCGTGACCCAATAGAAGGCCTCTGTCTTCGGCGTGCATACGGTGCCGACGGAAACTGACCCGGTCGTCCAGCGCCAGACCGCAAGGGACGTCAGCAGAAGGCCGAGCAAAATAACGCTGCCACCCAAATAGCCGAGCCCCAGCGATCTGTCGGCAAAATCGGCCATCGTTGTGCCAACTGTTGTCGTGGCAATGATGGTCACCCAGTAGAGAACAGGATGAAAGCGTTTGGCTGCGATCTGCGCAGCGACTGCCACGAGAAAGATCACCGCAAAGATCAGCGTGCCCGTCAGGTAGCCTAGATTCATCGACATGGTCACGGCATCGCCGCCGGTTTCACCCAGAGTCGTGCAAAGAATCTTGATAATCCAGAAGGTGAAGGTAACCGCGGCTACTTTACTCAGTCCGCTCGCACCCGCATCGTTGCTGCTCGTGAAGGCCATGTGATCCCGGTTGTGTTGGTCTCTGCACAGAATAGACCGACTACCTTCGCATTTAGATCAGCTCGTACCCTGCGAACCAGTAGCCGATCTCAAATGCAGCGGTCTCCGGCGCATCCGATCCATGGATCGCGTTGTGCTCCAGCGACTCGGCAAACTTCTTGCGAATCGTTCCTTCATCCGCGTTGGCCGGATTCGTCGCGCCCATCAGCTTGCGCAGGTCGGCGATTGCGTCTTCCTTCTCCAGCACCATCAGCACCAGCGGCCCCGACGACATGAACGTCGTCAGCGAATCAAAGAAACCTTTCGCCGCGTGCACCGCATAAAACCCCTCGGCTTCTTTCTTCGAGATCGACTGCTTCCTGATGGAGACAATCTTGAATCCACCCTTGTCAATCGCAGCCAGAATTGCTCCGGTGTATCCACTCTTCACCGCATCCGGCTTAATAATGCTAAATGTGCGTTGTGCCAATTGAATTGCTCCTCGATGATGATCAGTTCTCTCCTTTCATTCTACCGGCCACAGCCATGCCACTGCCCTCACGCACTGCAAATCTGCTACATTCTCCCCATGATGCGCCCAACCGCGATCGTCCCGCTCCGTTTCGCATTCGCCGCGCTGCTGGCGGTTGCCCAAACAAGCGTCGCGTCTCACGCCCAGACCCCGCCGCCCAGCGCAGCGGAGCTTCGTGTCTTCGACCCTTCGCTCATCGACACGAGCGTTGATCCCTGCGAGAACTTTTACCTTTACAGTTGCAACGGCTGGCTCAAGCGCAATCCCCTGCCTGCCGACCAGACCTCTTATGGCCGCTATACGGAGCTCGCCGAGCTCAATCGTTTGCAATTGAGGCAGATCCTTGAGCAGGCCGCTTCACCCGCCGCCGGGGCAACGCGCTCCCCCAATGAACAGAAGATCGGCGAGGAGTACGCCAGTTGTATGGACACTGCGGCAGTCAACAAGCTCGGCATTGCCCCCCTCCAGCCAGAGCTCGATCGCATCGCTGCAATCAAGACAGCCGCGCAGCTCCCAGCCGAAGTCGCCCACCTGCAATCCATTGGAGTCAACGCCTTCTTCGGCATGGGCTCAAACCAGGACTTCAACGACTCCAACTCCGTCATCAGCTTTTACGGCGCCGGCGGGCTTGGCTTGCCAGAGCGTGACTACTACACTCGAGCCGATCCCAAATCCATCGAGCAGCGCTTGGGATATGTGGCTCATGTGCGCAAGATGTTCTCTCTTGCAGGCGAGCCGGATGCCGAAGCCGCAAAAGACGCCGACACCGTAATGGCCATTGAGACCCGGCTCGCCAAGGCCTCGCTCACCATCACTGAGCAGCGGGACCCGCAGAATCTCAACCATCCCACGGATGTGGCCAAATTCTCAAATGAGCTTACGCACTTTTCGCTCAACCAGTTTGTCGCCGCCGCGGGCGCTCCCGCAACGGGCCGGATGAACGACATGGAGCCAAAGTTCTTTGCCGAGTTCAATGCGCTTGTCGCCGATACTCCCATCGTGCAGATCAGAACCTATCTCCGTTGGCACCTGCTGCACGCATATGCCGGAACCAGCCTCCCCGATAGCTTCGATCGGGAAAACTGGAACTTCTACTCCCACATCCTTAATGGCGCTGAGAAAGAGCAGGAGCGCTGGAAGCGCTGCACCCGCCGCGTCGACCGGGAGCTTGGCGAGGCGCTGGGCCAGGTATATGTGGCCAAATACTTCCCACCCGCCGCCAAGATGCGCGCTCTCAACATGACCCTGGCGATCGAGCAGGCCATGGACAAGGACATCGACTCCCTCGACTGGATGAGCCCCGAAACAAAGGTGAAGGCCAGGGAAAAGCTGCACTCGGTCATGAACAAGGTCGGCTACCCCGACAAGTGGCGCGACTACTCTAAGCTTGAAATTGTACCGGGAGACGCTCTGGGCAACCAGATGCGCGCCGATCAGTTTGAATTTGCGCGCGACCTGGCCAAGATTGGCAAGCCGGTAGACAAGGGTGAATGGGGGATGACGCCGCCCACCGTGAATGCGTACTACGATCCGCAACAGAACAACGTCAACTTCCCTGCTGGTTACTTCCAGCCGCCCTTCTTCAGCGACAAGGAAGACGACGCTGCCAACTACGGCGACATGGGCTCAACCGTCGGCCACGAGCTCACCCATGGATTCGACGACGAGGGCCGCCAATTCGACAAGGACGGCAATCTCAAAAACTGGTGGACCAAAGAGGACGAGGAAAAATTCACCGCCCGTGCCGACTGCGAGGTCAAGCAGTACGACGCCATTGAGGCCGTTCCCGGCGTTCACTTGAATGGCAAGCTAACCCTGGGAGAGAACCTCGCCGATCTGGGAGGTCTCTGGCTGGCCTGGCTGGCCTGGCTCGACAAAGCGGAGACAGCGCACATTGACATGACGGCGAAAGTCGACGGCTACACGCCCGACCAGCGATTCTGGATCGCCTATGCCCAGCAGTGGTGCACGCAAACGCGTCCCGAGCAATTGCGGAGCCAGGCTTTAGGAAATCCGCACGCTCCCGACGAGTATCGCACCAACACTGTCCTCAGCGACCTGCCCGAATTCGCTAAGAGCTTTAGTTGCAGGAAGACGTCCAAAATGGTCGCGGCAACGCCGTGCCGGGTTTGGTGAAATGGCAGCTTCTAGCTACTAGCTCTTAGCCACTAGCTTGTTTGCCGGTCGCTAGGATGGCTTGGGCGGAAAGTAGTGGAACGTCGCATAGATGCAAGCTTCGGGATTCTGCTGTGCGCGTTCGATGATTTCGGCGATCTCTTCGCTGAAGCCACTCTCTTCCCCTATAGGCCGTTCGTTCTCGGTTCCCAACACGGTCCAGCCATACGCTTCGAAAACCTTGGTAACCGAATCGACATACTCTGAAACAGTCGACGCCCAGGTCACGACATTTGTGAACGCTCGCGTGTCACCGCTCCCAATACTGGGCTCCGTCAGAACCTCCACGACGCCTATCCAAAGTTCTTGCATGGGAAAAGACCACGGTTGTATTACTGCACAAAAGGCCCACCGCTTCGGCGGGGCTTCATCGTCTCAAGCTGATAGCTGACAGCTGAAGGCTGAAAGCTAGGCTTTCCCAATCACCCTCGCCAGCGTCGCGCCAATCTCCGCCGGCGAAACCACCACGTGAATTCCCGCCGCTTCCATCGCCTTCATCTTGTCGGCCGCCGTCCCTTGCCCGCCACTGATGATTGCGCCCGCATGGCCCATGCGGCGACCCGGAGGCGCGGTCTGCCCCGCGATGAATCCCACCACCGGCTTCTTCACATGCTGCTTTACAAACTCAGCTGCGGCCTCTTCAGCTGCGCCGCCGATCTCGCCGATCATGATGATGGCTTCGGTCTCCGGATCGTCATTCAAAAGGCGCAGCGCATCGATGTGCGTCGTGCCGATAATCGGATCGCCGCCGATGCCAATCGCAGTCGACTGGCCGATGCCGCGCTGCGTCAGTTGGTGCACTGCCTCATAGGTCAGCGTCCCCGACCGCGACACAATGCCAACCGAGCCTTCCTTGTGAATCCGCCCCGGCATGATGCCGATCTTCGCCTTGCCCGGCGAAATCACTCCCGGGCAGTTCGGCCCGATCAGGCGCGACTTCGACGTCTTCACCTTGGCCCATACCTTCACCATGTCCAGCGTCGGAATCCCCTCGGTGATGCACACAATCAGCGGAATCCCCGCATCCTCTGCCTCGAGAATCGCGTCGGCCGCAAATGGCGGCGGCACAAAGATCATCGTCGCGTTTGCGCCCGTCTCCTTTACCGCGTCGGCCACCGTGTTGAACACCGGCCAGCCCTCATGCGTCGTTCCGCCCTTGCCCGGCGTCACCCCGCCCACCACCTTGGTCCCATACTCCGCGCAACCCATCGCGTGGAAGGTCCCTTCCTTCCCCGTGATGCCCTGCACAATTAGCCGCGTGTTTTTATCTACAAGAACTGCCATCTTATGCTCCCGCCTTTCCAGCTGCGGCCACGACTAGTTCAGCGGCTTCCTTCATTGTTGCCCCTACTTGGAAATTCAATCCTGACTCCTTCAGAATTCTGCGGCCCTCCTCCACATTCGTTCCTTCCAGCCGCAGCACAATCGGCACTTTTACGTTCAGATTCTTTGCCGCGGCCACGACGCCTGTCGCCAGACGGTCCACGCGCAGAATCCCGCCGAAGATGTTAATGAATATCGCCTTCACGTTCGAGTCCGACAGAAGAATCTCAAACGCGTGCTCAATCTGTTCTTGTGTCGCGCCGCCGCCCACGTCCAGAAAGTTCGCCGGGCTTCCCCCTGCGTACTGGATGATGTCCATGGTAGCCATCGCCAACCCCGCGCCATTCACCATGCAGGCAATCGATCCATCCAGCTTGATGTAGTTCAGCGCATATTTGCTCGCCTCCACCTCAAGCGGATCCTCTTCCGCCGTATCCCTCAGCGCCTTGATGTCCGCATGCCGGAACAGAGCGTTGTCGTCGAATGTAATCTTCGCGTCCAGAGCGAACAACTTGTCATCCTTCGTCGTGATAAATGGGTTGATCTCCACCAGCGAAGCATCGGTGTCGATCACCGCTTTGTAGAGCGCCTGGAAGAACGCCACCGCCGCACTGATCTGCGTCGGCTTCAGCCCTAGCGCGAAGGCCAGCTTGCGCGCTTGCCACGCTCCAAAACCAACTGCCGGATCGATGCTCTCTTTGTAGATCGCAGTTGGATCCTTCGCGGCCACCTCTTCAATCTCCATGCCGCCGGCCTGTGACGCCATGAAAACCAGCTTCCCGGTCGCGCGATCCAACACAATTCCCAGATACAGCTCGCGGTCGATGGCCGCCGTCTCTTCCACCAACAACCGTTGCACCTTCTGGCCCTCCGGACCGGTCTGATGCGTCACCA
>Ga0302319_10022098_pt1 | contig 11434 bp, 10 predicted proteins | sample Bog_T0_2_FD_203319 | JGI IMG/M metagenome (GOLD analysis project Ga0302319, IMG submission 203319) | Peat permafrost microbial communities from Stordalen Mire near Abisko, Sweden - Bog_T0_2 | ecosystem: Environmental > Terrestrial > Soil > Wetlands > Peat | place: Sweden: Abisko, Stordalen Mire...
CTTTGGAGAAACCCGCGTCCACGGCCGCCATCACGGCCTTCCCGGCGCGCAGTTCCTCACGAATTCTTTCGAAGATCAGCACGTTGCTATCAACCGCCATACCGATGGTGAGGATCACGCCGGCGATCCCGGGAAGTGTGAGAGTCGCGCCGAAATACGACAGCGCCGCCATCAAAATCACAGTATTGAGAACCAGCGCGAGAATGGCGTTCAAGCCGCTCTTTTTGTAATAGATGAGCATCACCAGAACCACGGCGAGCAACCCGGCCGCGCCGGCGATGATGCCCTGCTTAATCGAATCGGCGCCTAACGACGGGCCCACGGTGCGCCTCTCTTCGTATACGATCGACGCCGGCAGAGAACCCGAGTTCATCACCAAAGCGAGATCCGACGCTTCCTGCTGGCTGCTCAGATTGGAGATGCGGCCACTGTCCGAAATCTTGGATTGAATGGTGGCCACGCTGCGCACCTGGTTGTCCAGAATCACTGCCAGTCGCTCGTTGATGTGGCTTCCGGTGAAGTTCTCGAAGCGGCCGGCGGCTTCCTGCGAGAGGGTGAAATCGGTTTCCCACTTACGGAACTCATCCTGGCTGGCCTTGGCGCTGCGCACATCTTCGCCCGTAACCACGGCCGACCGGGAGACCAGAAACCATTCCGTGCCCTGCGTCTGAATCCAGGGAACCAGGCGGGTGTTTAGCGGGAGAATTCCGCCTTTTTGCTGGAGAGCGGCTTCCTGCGTGGCAAATGGACCCTCCTTAACCTCGACAATCTCCAACTGAGCGGCTTCGCCGATGATTTGCTGCACGCGGGCCGGGTCGTCGATGCCGGGCAGCTGCACCAGAATTTCGTAATCGGCATCGGCGCGGCCGCGCTGCTGCACCACGGGCTCGGTGAGGCCCAGACCGTTTACGCGGTTGCTGATGGTCTGGATGGATTGCTCGATGGTGCGCCTCTTGATATCGATCAACTCGGTGGGCTTCAGCGTCATCTTGTAATCGGTCGCGCTCACCGGGTTCAATATCCACTGGGAAAAGTTCTCGCCCACCAGGGTGCGGAATTGATTGGACTTCGCGGTGGGTACGCCATGCACATTGATCTGGATGCTGTCGGCCTGCTCGATGCTGTCGGGATTGTTGCGGTCGGTGCCGCCAATCTCGATGCCCGCCTTGCCCGCCTGATTCTTCAGTTGGTCCATTGTCCGATCGGCGATGGTGCGCACCGCATCCTGCACCTGCACCTGCAGCACGAGGTGGCTGCCGCCTCTCAGATCGAGCCCCAGCTTAATATTGCGCTGGATGTTGTATTCCAGCTCGGCTTTGTTCTTGGGGATGCCGATGATGCCGTAAATGCAGAGAAGGATCGTGGACACAATCACGATCGTCTTCACCATGAGGTTTCGTTGCATGAAATTCGCCTGTTTGACTGAGTTAGTTTATCGAAGTGTAAATCGGGTTTGCATTTTCACTTCTGAATCACTTCTGAACGGCGGTCGTTTCGCCGGGTGGTGGAACGACACTGGCAACGCATGCGCGGGTCACCTGCAGTTTGAGGTTGTCGGGTTTCACGCGAATCACCAGGGTGTCCTTGTCGAGGCCCGTGACAGTACCGACGATGCCGCCTGTGGTAACCACCACGTCGCCGCTTTTCAATTCGGACAGCATTTTCTGCTGCTGCTTTTTCTGCCGTTGCATGGGCAGAAACAAAAGAAAATACATGATCCCAAACATCAGGACCAGGGGAAGAGCCATTCCAAAAGAACTATTGCTCAAACCAAATTGGAGGAGGAAAGCGGGCGAAAGAGCTGTCACTATGAATGAATTCTATTCTACAGGCTGCCCCGAATCGATGTGATCATCGATCTGAACGGAGCGAAGATATTCGGGAAAGCGGCCCAACCGGATAGAGTGCCTGATCTGAGCCATGATGTCAAGGTACCGCCGCACATTGTGAATACTAGCCAATGTGGAGTAGAGAATCTCGCCGGCCTGGAAAAGATGCCGCAGATAGGCGCGAGAGTAGTTCCGGCAGGTTGTGCAGCCGCAGTTGGGGTCCAGCGGGTTCAGGTCTTCCTTGTACCGGGCGTGCTTGATGATCACGCGGCCCTCGCTGGTGAACAGGCACCCGTTGCGGGCGTTGCGCGTCGGCAACACGCAATCCATCATGTCGATACCGCGCGCCACGTATTCGGCCAGTTCTTCGGGCATGCCCACGCCCATGGCGTAGCGCGGCCGGTCCCGTGGAAGCAGAGCCTCGGTGGCTTCCACCATTTCCAGGCTCAACGGGCGCGGCTCGCCGACGGACAGGCCCCCGATCGCATACCCATCCGCGTCGAGTTCCACAAGCTCGGCGGCGCATTGACGGCGAAGTTCCGCGTACATGGAACCTTGAACGATGGGAAAAAGAGCGTGGCGGGTTGGAATGGTCCGCATGCGTTCGCGGAAATGCGCCATCCCCTCGCGCGCCCAGGCGACGGTTCTGCGGGTTGAGGCTTCGGCATATTCCCGCGTGGCCGGGTAAGGCGGGCATTCATCCAGCATCATGAGGATGTCGCTCCCGAGGGCGAGTTGCACGTCCACCGTGGAATTCGGCGTGAAGGTGTGTGTGTCGCCATCCAGATGGGATTGGAAGATGACGCCTTCATCGGTGATCTTCCGCAGCCCGCTCAGGCTGAACACCTGAAACCCCCCGGAATCGGTGAGGATGCTGCCGGGCCAGGACATGAACTTGTGGAGACCGCCCATTCGTTGAATCGACTCATGGCCGGGGCGCAGGAACAGGTGATACGTATTGGCCAGAATGATACGCGCGCCCAGATCGCCATAGAGGACTTCCTGAGGAATTCCTTTCACCGTGGCCTGCGTACCGACCGGCATAAAGCACGGAGTTTCAATTTCCGAGTGCCCCGTACGCACAATGCCGGTGCGCGCGCGGGTCACCGGGCATTGGGCGGTGACTTCGAATGTGATTTGTCGGGACAAGGTTGGGGCGCTCTACCAAGGTATTCTATTGTGCGAATCGGTACCCATGCCTTGGTGCCGATGCGCTATTCGGCACAGGTCGTGCTTCTTCCGACGAAGGAGAAACGAGACAATATGCGTCGCATTGCATTCACAGCATTTCTGATGACCGTCCTTGCCACGGCATACGGGCAGGAGGCGAATCCCACACAGATGACGCCACAGGCTGGGCCGCCGCCGATGGCCAACGGCACCGTTCCTATCTTTCGGGTGAACGTGGTGGCGCGGACCACTCCGGCGATCAACTATCACCACCGCCAGGGAACGACATATGTAGATCTTCGCGGAACGGCGCTGATGCCGGAAGCGAAGGGCAAAATCAAGGTGGACAGCAATACCGGCGCGACGAAGATGCATCTCGATGTGGAGAAATTGGCTCCGGCTTTGACGTTCGGGCCCGAATACCTGACCTACGTGGCCTGGGCGATTACGCCGGAAGGTAATGCCAAGAATATCGGGGAACTGGTGCGGAAAGGGAACGGGAGCTCGGGTCTGGATGCGACGACCGATTTGCAGACATTCGGCGTGATCGTGACGGCGGAACCCTACTGGGCTGTTTCGCAGCCGAGCGATGCGGTGGTGATGGAGAATATGATTCGCAAGGACACCACCGGAACGTTCGAGACGATCGACGCCAAGTACGAGCTGTTGCAGAGAGGCCAGTACACCGAGAATATTGGCGCCAGTCAGTTGGAAGCGCTGACGGCCGACACGCGCGTTCCTCTGCAATTGCGGGAAGCGCGTGAAGCCATTGCGATCGCGCGGGCGCAGGGCGCGGATCGCTACGCCGCGGACACTTTTCAGAAAAGCCTGACCGATATTCAGAATGCGGAGGGCTTCTACGTGAGCCGCCACAGTGAGAAGGAACTGGAGACGGAAGCACGGCAGGCGACGCAGAATGCGGAAGACGCGCGCATCATCTCGATCCGGAAGGAGCGTGAGTTTGCGCTGGCGACGGAGCGGCGGAACGCGGCCGATGCGCAGGCCGCGGCCGAAGCCAAGGCGCGGAGTGAAGCGGAGCGCGCGGCCCAGGCCAATGCGGACCGCCAGTCGGCCGAGCAGGCACGGGCGCAGGCCGAAGCCGCCAAGTCGCAGGCCGAAGCGGCGAAGGCGGATGCCGACCGCATGCGCAACGAAGCCGAAGTCGCGCGCAACCAGGCCGTGCAGGAGAGGCAGCAGGCTCAGGCGGAGGCGGACGCCGCGCGAGCGTCGGCAGCCAAGGCCGAGATGGATAAACAGGCGCTTCGCGCGCAATTGCTAGCCCAGCTCAATAGCATCATGCAAACCACGGATTCAGCGCGCGGCCTGATCATGAACATGTCCGATGTGCTGTTTGATTTCGGAAAGGCTACGCTTCGCCCTGCGGCCCGGGAGAAACTGGCCAAGGTGTCGGGAATTCTTCTGGCGTATCCGTCGCTGAAGGTTCGGGTGGAAGGCAATACCGACAACGTGGGCAGCGACGAGTTCAATCAAACATTGTCTGAGAAGCGCGCGGAAGCCGTACGGGACTACCTGGTGTCGCAGAATGTCAGTCCCGATAGCCTGACTTCCATCGGGTACGGCAAAACGCGTCCGATTGCTTCCAACGACACGGCGGATGGGCGTCAGCAGAATCGGCGCGTGGAGATGGTGATGTCTGGAGATATCATCGGCACTCCCGTGAACCCGGGCCCGACGGCTCTGGCAGCGCCCGCGCTGCAGCCCCAGCAGTAAGGCCGCTACAAATACCGTTTTACGAACGCCGTCAGATTGCTGGCGGCGTCGCCCTCAAACATCTTGTCGTCGCCATAAAATTGCGCGCGGATCACGCCCTTCCGGTCAATCAGTACGGATTGCGGCATGATGTGCAGTTTCTCGTCCGGCTGAAGAACCGGCGCCACATCCGGGCGTTCGCTCCAGCCAAGTGGAAAATTGGGTGTAAAGCGGGTCTGGAAGTCGGCGATATGCTTCTGAGAATCGTCTTCCACGGCGCACTCGAGAATCTGAAGACCCTTGGGCCCCAGGTCGGTTTGCAATTGCTTAAAGACAGCGGTGGCCGCCTGGCAGTGAGGGCAAGTGGTCAGGATGTAAGCCATCAGCACCACCTTCCCGTGGTATTGGCTCAGGCTGACTTTCGACCCGTCCGTCAGGGCCATCGAGAACTTGGGGGCACGGCGCGGGATTTGCCCGGCGAAAAGCGCCACCGGCAAAATGAGGAACGAAGCCAAACGGAGCATACTTCTAGAATATCCGGATCTTTAGACCGGATCGGGTGAGTTTTCAATTGACGTGACGCGGCGTCCCGTGCGAGTCACGCGGAAATAACCGCCGTCGCTTGCGCCGGCAAAGAAATCGTCCCCGGCCTGCTCCATTCGCATACTCTTCGACTTGCCGCGAAGGCACTTCCGGTACACCTCCAGGAACTCGCGAGCGGCGCCCTCATTTTCCCATTCCGACGCATACAGCAACGTGTTGGCACGTGGCCGCCTGGTCTGATAGATCGCGAAGGCCGAGCCGCGCAGGAACCGGCTCAGCCGGTCGGCAGTCTCCCGGGAGACGAACTGCTGGATCAGGATTCGGTGGTCCAGTTCGCCGAGGACGCCGCCATAGATTCCCTTGGAGTGGCGGGGTGGATCGGGAAGCTGCTGATCGATGGGCTTTTCGCCCGAAAAGTAGGCCTCCGGATGAAGAATCTGATGCGTGGAAACGGGCGGCTGAATGAAGACTCTGCTGAAGCCGCTCTTGCCGAAACGCTGAATCACGGCAGCCTGAAAAGCCAACCCCCAGGTGTAGGGGAAAATCATCGTTTCGCGGATGTAGAGCGGCGCTTTGTCAAAGATTGGAAAGTCGCCGGTGGGCGCGGCCGCGTCATCGAACTGGCTGGTATCGGGCTGCACTTCCAGCGGCGGATCGCCCTTCACCGAAGCTTCGTAGGCTTCCATCAGATACGAAGCCTGCCCTTCGACGACGGCTTCCCTGGCGGCGGATTTCTCGCTATCGTTCTCCACCTTGCCCGCGTATTTTTCGAGATGAAACGATTGATCCGCAAGGGCATGGGCCAGTTCGTGGACTACGGTGGAATCGCGCATCGAATCCGGCGTCCAGTCTGAAATGTAAAGAGCCTTGCGGTGGTAGTCGTAGAAGGCGGCGGCTTGCTCGGTCAGCAGATCGAGCGTGGTTTGGCGCAAATCGAAATTCGGCGGAACGAAGCCAAGCAGTTCGAGCGCGATCTGTTCATCCTGAATTTCCCGAGGGGAAACGCTTTCGCCCGCGCGGTCTTGCAGATACGAAGCCAGTTGCGTGCGATTGATGGAGCGGAAGCGGAGTTTGTGGCGTACCGGCATCCCTGTGATCGTGGAAAGCCGGGTCATGATGGCGTCGATTTCGGCGCGCTGGGGCAATCGCCCGGGTGCGGCGCGAGCGGGTGCGGGGAATGCTACCGCGGCGAAAGACAGAAATAGCGAGGCGAAGCAGGCTAAACTGGAGTGGAATATTCGTTGAGGAGACAAAGTTGGCAGAAAACAGCTCTACTGGTGACAAGACGTATAAAGCCGAGAACCTCGGCAGCGGTACTTTCATTATTAGCAAACCCAAGCGCAAGAAGATCAAAATGCGCCAAACAGACCTGAAAAATCCCCGGCGCGGCTCACGGAAGTAAATGACAGCAAGCCGATCGCGTTTGCGACCGGCCTGCCTTTTCATTTGGGCTTGCGAGGGAACCCGGCTTCATCGAGGAACGCTTCTCAAGGAAGCGGGTGGGATTTCAAGGTAGGACGTCAGGTCAACAAGAGGAACTACAAGGAGTTTGGCTGGACCGGATTCCCTCTGCCCGGTTTCAAGATACCCTTCGACATTCGTCCCGCCGGCTCACTTTTCTTGTAAGTGACTCAAACGAATCGGAAAAAAACCCAAAAAAAAAGGGCACTGTCGTTTCTTGGCTACCTCACAACGTAGCTGGTCGGGACGGTTTCGTCGATGTTGTCCTCGTCGGGAGGCACGCGGAGGTAGTAGTAGTAAGTGGTGACAGCGATGATCGCCAGCAGCAGGATCAGCGCGACGCCCCACCTTACCACGGGCACCGAGGGAATCGAGTGGTTTTGAACGGTGACTACCGTGAGGCGGACCACAACGGCGGCGAAGCCCGCGGCGAAGAGCAGTTTCAGCCACCACGGCATCAGATCGAGCGGGGCCTGCCCGCCGATTTGGCTCCAGCATTCAAAACAGGCAATCAACGCAAGCAGAAATTCAATGGCGTAGGCGATGCGCAGTGGGCGTTCCATCAGGTGGGGGGTAAACGGAGAATCTCCAATCTTACGCTATCTCCCGTTTTGTAAGTCCCTTCGCGCTTTCGTGTCCGCGAACAAGAATTGAGGTGTCGAGGACGATTCTCACTGATGAGGACGATAGCTGGGGCGAGCGCTTCTCATGGCTTCCTCGTCCGAGACGGTTTTACGGGATCGATCGACTTCGGCTAAATACTTCCCCAGGTCTGCTGCGATTTCCAGCTTTCGCTGAGGGGAAAGAGAGGCAGGCTCAAAGGTGCGGACGCTGACCGCTTTCACCGTCTTCAACGCGGCCCAAAGGCGTTTCTATCGCCGCCTTTTGGGCGGGCGAGAGATCCTTAGCATTGCAAATCACGGAATGGAACCTGACTGCATTATCATGGACGTCATTCCAAGACTTCCGCTGACTTTCCAGGAACATTTCCGCAGACGGTTGCGTAATCGTCTTAAGCCACCAGGCATTCCTGTAAGCTACTAAACATGGAGAACCCAGGCACCCAAGACACCGAAACGCAGGGCACGCGCCGTTTCGTCTATGACGTGTGGAGCGCTCTCACTCTGGCCGTCGATTCGATCCGCGCTCACAAACTGCGCAGTTTCCTCACCCTGCTGGGGGTGATTATCGGAGTGGCCAGCGTCATTTTCGTGGGGTCCGCGATCGAGGGTTTAAGCGTTTACGCCGATCAAAGCACCGCCAAAGCCTTTGGAAGCGAGTCTTATCTGGTGGCGCAGGCTTTGAGTGCGCACTCGCTGAAGGAATATCTCGCGAAGATCAAGCACAACAAGGTAATCAAGATGGACGATTACAACTACCTGCTTGCGGTGGATTCCGACAAATCCTTGATCAGTCCGGACCGCGACAAGGAAGTGGACGTCAAGCGCGACAGCTACGTCAGCGAACTGACGGATATCAACGGGGTCTCCAACACCATCGCCGATATTCGTGACATGGTGGTGGTGGACGGGCGCTTCTTCGACGACCAGGAAGAGAAAAACCGCATGGCGGTCGCCGTGATCGGCGACGAGACGCGGGCGCACTTATTCCCGGACGGCAGTTCCCCAGTGGGCAAGACCATCAAGATCAGCGGCGTGGATTTCACCGTCGTGGGAGTGCAGGAGAAGCTGGGCTCGGCGTTTGGACAGAGCCAGGACAACGTCATCTACATCCCGATCACGGCCTACAACCGCCTATTCGGTCCGCCCACGGGGGATATGCCTCTGTTTATACGGGCCCGTCCGGATAGCGGCTTGACGATGGACCAGAGCCTGGATTACACACGTGTCGCGTTGCGCACCCGGTTCCATCAGAAACCGGGAGAAGCGGATCGGTTCGACACGCTCACGCCGGAAGCGATTCGGGGCTTCATCGACACCATCTTGTCGCTGGTTTCGGCCATTGTGATTCCGGTCACCAGCATTTCGCTGGTCGTAGGCGGCATCGTCATCATGAACATCATGCTGGTCAGCGTGACGGAGCGGACGCGCGAAATCGGCATCCGGAAGGCGCTCGGCGCACGCAAATTCGACATCATGCTACAGGTGCTCATCGAGGCTCTGCTGATGGCGTCCATCGGCGGCGCGCTCGGGGTGGGCGTGGGCGCGTTGGTCACCGGGATCGCCGGCCTCGCGTTTAAGCTGAAGCTGCACATCACCGTGCCTTACGTTTTGCTTTCGGTCGCAGTTTCGAGTATTGTCGGCGTGGCGTCGGGCTGGTACCCGGCCGCGCGCGCCGCCAAACTCGATCCAATTACGGCGTTGAGGTCTGAATGAACCCCATCAATATCTCTATTGGCCAGAACGTCGCGATGGCGCTCGACGCGGTTTGGGCGCATCGCTTTCGCTCTTTGCTCACCATCCTGGGAATTGTGATCGGGATCACCACGGTTGTGACGGTGGCTTCGCTCCTCACCGGGCTCAGACAAGGCATTGTGGTCTTCTTCGACCAGATGGGACCCGACAATGTGTTCATCTTCAAGACCAGCGGCAACCCGCAGAACGACGGGCCCAACCCCAAAGAGCGCCGCCGCCGGCCGATCAAGCCGGAATACGCGGAGACCATCAAACGCGTTCTGGGTGCGTCGGTTCAGGACACCGCGGTGCAGATCTTCATCCCCACCATCATGGACGGGAAGCAACTGATCGCGCGGGTTCCAGGCGCGGAGACGGAGCAGGTCTCATTGATCGGCCAGTCGCCCAATATCGAGGATCTGTCACCTAAGGATTACGAAGACGGACGGTTTTTCACGAACGAAGAGAACAACCGCGCGGAGCACGTCGCGGTGATCGGATTCGATACGGCGAAAAGTTTGTATCCCGACGGGAAGGCCGTTGGGAAAACATTCATGCTGGATGGCGCGGAGTACACCGTGGTGGGTGTCCATGCCAAGGCCAAAGGCGGGTTCTTCGGCCAAAACGGGGAAGATTCGCAGATCACTATTCCCTTCGACACCGCGAAATCGCGCTATCCGCAGATCGACCGTTATATGGTGATCGCCAAGGCCCGCCCCGGAGAGCGCAAGGAAGCCTATGACGAGGTGGAAGCCTTGCTGCGGCGTCTCCGGCACGATCCCAAGAACGATCCGGACGACTTCACGCTCTCGACGCCGGACCAGATTATCGCGCAGTTCGACAGTATTACGGGTTTGATCGGCATCGTCGCGATCGCGATTTCGGGACTGGGACTCCTGGTGGGCGGAATCGGTGTGATGAACATCATGCTGGTGAGCGTCACGGAGCGAACCCGCGAGATCGGCGTGCGGAAGGCCCTGGGCGCACGGAAGTTCGATATCATCGGCCAATTTCTGGCGGAGGCGATGACGTTGACCGGGGTAGGCGGTGTGCTGGGAATTGTCTTCGCGATATTGGTGACGTTGCTCGTGGGGCTGTTGGTGCCTTCGCTCCCGAGCGTGGTGCCCAGTTGGGCTTTGATCACCGGATTCACGGTTTCGTGCGCGATCGGTCTTTTCTTTGGGACATGGCCCGCGGTGAAGGCCAGCCAGCTCGATCCGGTGGAAGCGCTTCGCTACGAGTAACGCTTTAACTAAGGGACTATTTACCTGGCGAACCGGGCCTGCTGGGCTTCGATTGGCGTGACAGAGCCGGAGTTCGGGGGAGCGGTCATATGCTTTTCCGATGGCCTCGAGAATTTCTACAGAGCCCGCTAAACAGAAGGTCTACGTTTCCGCTTTCGTCTGCAACGACATAATTCGAGACAGGGAAACGGATCTTCTAACTGCGATAAAGATAGCCAACGGGTTCAACGCTCCGATATCAACCTTCGTCCCGAGAAACCCAGACGGTACGCCGAACAGCGAGGGGCGTATTATCATTTCCAGCCCGATCATCTGCCATCTCGTAATTTCGTTTTTCTGCGAGGTCGCAAGATCAGTAAGCCTGACAGTTAAAGCAACGCTGCCGACCGGCGACGACATGGCCAACGCTCCGAATGCGTCTCAGACCTTTGACATTGGAGCGGGTGCTGCCGGAAGGGTGCCCAATGTGGAACTGTCTATGGCCTCTGACACCGAAGGCACTCATTGGATCGAAGTCTACGTTGATGACGAAATCGCGACTACAGATCCACTAAAGATCGAGCGCCAAATTCAACCCGAAATTCATCGGATTCCCCAAACCCCAACGGGCGCTTCCCTTTAACCTCCACGTCCGCATCAAGCACGCGCGATTTGAACGACATACATGAATGAGCGGAATCCAGAACGAAAGGACGAATGGCCCCCGCCAGTTCCGCTTTCATCGCGTCCTCTCCGATGTGGTCAAAGTGGTAAGCCGAGAAAGCAGCATCGACCGTCGCACAAATCGCTCGGGTGTCTGGATCGTCGTATGCTGCCCCGGTCGAAACATCCTCAAACCATTCCTGGAATTTGGCAAGGGAGACGCCTCCTCGACGGTAGGCTTCAATCTGTTCCGAAAGGTCAGCCGGCTTAATCATGGCGCAGTCCCCTGTTGCGGTTTTCAGCGTCAGCGAAGTAAACAAGTGCCTCTTGAAGGGTGCGTGGGCCGTCCGTAGCCAAATTGTCTCTCAAGTCGCTTCTAAGTAAGTCGCCCGCAAAACGGAGTGCGCGGGCCGCTTTACTTGAATGCAATGAGGGTGCCCGACGCACCCTTTGCGGGCTAGTTACTTTCCGGCGCAAAATT